>Ga0196965_1001239_pt1 | contig 10305 bp, 12 predicted proteins | sample S1_20metaG_FD_148668 | JGI IMG/M metagenome (GOLD analysis project Ga0196965, IMG submission 148668) | Soil microbial communities from Anza Borrego desert, Southern California, United States - S1_20 | ecosystem: Environmental > Terrestrial > Soil > Desert | place: USA: California | collected... | reverse complement strand
ATCCGGACCCCGCCGCGCCGGACGGCCTTGTCGATGCCACCGGCTTCACCCTGCCGGGGCTGCCAGCGCTCGTGGTCGGCAGCAACAGCCATGTCGCCTGGGGCTTCACCAACAGCTACGGCGACTGGTACGACCTGGTGATCCTGGAGACTGACCCCCGCGACCCCGAGGTCTACCGCACCCCGCAGGGCCCCCGCCGCCTCGAGCACCACGAGGAGCGCATCAAGGTCAAAGGGGGCGAGGACGCGGTGCTCGACGTGGCGTCCACGATCTGGGGGCCGGTGATCGACAAGGACCACCGGGGACGCCCGCGCGCCCTCGCCTGGACGGCGCACCATTCGGAGGCGGTCAACCTCCGGCTCACCGGGGTGGAGCGCGCCCGTACGCTGGAGGAGGCGATGGCCATCGCCAACGTCAGCGGCGCCCCGGCCCAGAACTTCACCGTCGCCGACGAGACCGGCCGCGTCGGCTGGACCATCATGGGCGTGATGCAGCGCCGGATGGGCTTCGACGGCGAGATCCCCACCTCGTGGGCCGACGGCACCCGGGGCTGGAACGGCTGGCTCACCCCCGAAGAGATAGCGCGCGTCGTCGACCCGCCGGGCGGCCGGATCTGGACCGCCAACGCCCGCGTGGTGAGCGGCGACAAGCTCGCCCGGCTGGGGGACGGCGGCTACGACCTGGGCGCCCGTGCGCGCCAGATCCGCGACGGCCTTCTCGCTCGCGACAAGGCGACGCCGCAGGACATGCTGGCCATCCAGCTCGATGACCGCGCCCTGTTCCTCACCCGCTGGCGCGAGCTGCTGCTCCGCACCCTGAGCGACCAGGCCGTCGCCGGCAACCCGCGCCGGCAGGAGCTGCGGCGGCTGGTCGAGGAGACCTGGACCGGCCGCGCCTCGGTGGACTCGGTGGCCTATCGGGCGGCTCGTGCCTTCCGCAATCTCACGAGCGCTCGGATCTTCGACTTTCTCACCGCCACCTGCGCCAAGGCCGATCCGGAGTTCCAGTGGCAAGTGAACCAGGCGGAGGGTCCTCTCTGGGCCCTGGTGAGCCAGCGGCCGATCCACCTGCTCGATCCACAATATGAAAGCTGGGACGCCCTGCTCCTCGCCGCCGCCGACGACATTCTGGCGGGCTGGAAGGAGACCTCCGGCAGCGAGGATCTCGCGGGCCGGACCTGGGGGGAACGCAACACCACGCGGATCCAGCACCCGCTCGCCGGTGCCGTCCCCTTCGCCGGCCGCTGGCTCAACGTCGCGCCGCGCCAGCTCCCTGGCGACGAGGACATGCCGCGCGTCCAGGGACCCGGCTTCGGCGCCTCGGAGCGGCTGGTGGTGTCACCGGGTCAGGAGGAGAAGGGCTTCTTCCACATGCCCGTGGGCCAGAGCGGCCACCCGATGTCGCCCTACTACCAAGCCGGCCACGAGGCTTGGGAGGAGGGGCGGCCCACGCCGTTCCTGCCCGGCCCCGCGGAGCACACGCTACGTCTGGTGCCGGCGGGGTGAGAAAGGGGATTTGGATGGAGAGGCGCCACCGGCGGGCTTGACCATCCGGTGGCGCTCCCCTTTTCAGGGATGCGTCGACGATCTACCGCGGGTCAGGGCTCGGCACAGAAGAGCGGGCAACCCGAGCCGCAGAATCGCGCCATCTCGTTGTACCAGCAGCACTCTTCTCCGCTGCCGCCGTTCGCCCAGGAATCCTGGAAGCATGCAATGGCATCGCAATAGACGTTGTCGTAGCAGCTCTTGAAGCAATTCGACAGGGTGCCCCCATAGCTGCAGACGGCTTCGGCCGGCTGCGGTTGGAACGCGAACGCGGAGACGGCCATCGCCACGACGAAGGCGAGCTTCAGGAGCAATCTTCGGGAACCAGCCAACATGTCTACCTCCTCGAACGAATGCTGCTGACCATTCAGCGATGGCTATATTAGAACTCGGAGCTATCGCGTGACAAGCCTGCCGCGGGCCGGCCGGCTCATGCCATCCCTCTGAGGCCGCCGGATCAGCCCGGCTGCGAGCTTCTGTCTGGCGTCTCGTTGCTCTCCCGATACGCGCTCGCCCTCTCGAGCTCGATGGGGCGAATCTCGTAAGACAGCCCGCAGGCAAGGCAGGGATTCTCCGCGGCGATACGCGCAGCTTCCTCGAAGCTGCTCGCCACGATGAACCAGTAGCCGCCAATCACTTCCTTGGACTCCACGAACGGACCATCCGTGATTCCAGCCCGTGTGACCAGCTTGGCTTCCTTCGCAAGCCGCTGCCCGGGCTTGAACTTTCCTTCTGTGACCAACCGCTCGTGCCAACCGTAAAAATCATCGATCGCGGTTTGTATCTCCTCTTGCGATTTGGCTGGATCCCACTGCCCGCGGGAAAGCAGAAGGTACTCCTGAACGGCGGGAACGCTAGACATGAGTGACCTCTTACATTGATGTTATAGGGAGTCAGTCGGCCGGGCGGGCGCTCGACCAAGCTGCGATCTACAAGGACCGCGACGCCCGCCCGGTCCGCCGCAACGGCTCAACCGCGATGCGCCGCCTCGATGGCAGCGATGTCGATCTTTGTCATCTCCATCATCGCGTCGAACGCGCGCTTGGCGGCGGCGCGATCGGGATCGGTGACCGCTTGCGTCAGGATGATCGGCGTGATCTGCCAGGACACTCCCCACCTGTCCTTGCATCTCCTGGCCGCCGTTGCCGACGATCGCGTTCCAGTAGCGGTCCGTTTCGGCCTGGTCCACGGTCGCGACCTGAAACGAGAACGCTTCGTTGTGCTTGAACGTGGGCCCGCCGTTGAGCCCGATGCACGGAATGCCCATGACGGTGAACTCGACGGTCAACACGTCCCCTTCCTGCCCCGACGGGAAGTCTCCTGGCGCGCGGTGCACCGCGTCGACGGACGAATCGGGAAAGGTCTCGGCGTAGAACCGCGCCGCGTCCTCGGCGTCCCTGTCGTACCAGAGGCAGATCGTGTTCTTGGCTGGCTTCCCCATGTCGCTCCTCCTTGGTTATGAGACGCTGAATCTTGCCCGCAACCCGTGCCCGGGCGAGCCAAGATACCAAGAAAGGACGACGGCCGCCAGCCAGAGGGCCCACGGCCCGGCAAGCCCGGCGATACCGACTCAGTTGTAGCCTGTTTTTCGAGGCCGGCTCAGTCAGGCCGCGGGAAGAACAGCTCATTGCCATCCGGATCATCGACTTGGAGCGTCTCATAACCCCACCATGTTTCCTTGGTGGGGACGGAGCGCTCGACGAGTTCACGGCGAAGATCCGCGAGCCCCTCCGGAGTCAGCTCGATGAACAGGCGTGCTCTGTCTCGACGCGTTGCGTCTTCACAGAGGATGATCTCGCACTCTCCATGATTGACCTGGCAGATGCTTCCCGCACTGTCCGCCTCGTGCCAACCTTTTTCGAAGCCGAGCATCTCGACGTAGAAGCGGGCCGCGCGGTTCACGTCGGCGACGAAGAAGACCGGGCGTGTATACCACCGGTGAACAATCTGGCTTTTCGAAGCGTTGTCCGTCATCCGTACCCTCCTGATCCGCCGAACGTAAGCCGCTCCAACTGTTCTAGATACCGCTGATGGACACTGACGAAAGGGCGTATCGAGGTCAGCACCTTCAAGGCCTCGGCCGTCGAGTACCGGAGCTTGACTTTCAGATAGCCGGCCACCAGAGCTGGAGAGCGGTTGACCCCCAAAGCGCAGAAGACCAGGACGCGGCCCCCTGCCTCCTGAGCCCTCTCGATGAAAGGAATAGCGTCTGCCACCCATTGGCGAAGATCCGAGTCACCATAGTCCGACATTGGAATGCACAGCTTCGGGAGCTGGTCGACGGCCTCGGGACACTCTTCGAGGAGGCAGATGACATGCGTGATTCCCCGCTCCCTCAGATGGTCAGCGTTCTCGGCCGCGCCGTAGCTTCCAACGCACAGGTACGGAAGCACTTCGCTGATACGGTCGAGATCGCCCGGTGTCGGGCCGGAGGAGATCATTACAGGTCGCCGACCGGATCATCCGGCCGCCCTTGCCCTCACGACGATGTCCTGATAGGCGGCGGTGATCAGTGCTTCGAGCGCCGGGCGGTTGACAGCAACGTCCGGCCTGAGCTTCACGTGGCGCATGAACTTGCCCGTGCCTTCCAGCAGGCCCGCCGGGTCCGGCAGCGCGAAGCCGTGGAAGAAGCCGACGTTGACGTGAGCCCTGAAAGCGTTGACGTACGCAAACGGCGCGTCGCCGACACACGCGGTCGGACACCCGTCGTGCATCAGCTCGCGGACGTCGCTGCCACACTGGCGCATCAACGCGAACCAGGTGCGGGCCATGGACCCCAGCTCACTCGGCCGAGCATCGAGCCACCTGTCGATGGCAGGCTCTCGTTCGACGGCTCCGTCAAACCTCAGAATTGCAGCCACGGCTGGAACGTTCTCCCGCTGCTACAGGTGCCTGGCAGCTAGGCGTCGGTGCGTTGCACGCTGTAGGCAGCAAGATACCAAGGAAGAGCGACGGACACCAAGGCGGAGGGCTCACAGCACCTCAAGTCGCTCCAAATGCTCAAGGTATTGCTGGTGGATGCTGACGAGAGGGCGGCTCGAGGTCAGCATGTTCAAGGCCTCGGCCGTCGAGTACCGGAGCTGGGCTCTCAGATACCCCCTCCAAAGCTGGAGATCGGTTGGCTCCCAAAGCACTGGCTTCTATTTGACCGCTGCGTCAGTGCGCGTCCACTGAGCAACGGGGCGGCCGTCGCGGCGCCACCATGAGCCTGCCTGGTCCTCCTGCGGCCAGCCGGCGGGTGAGTCCTCCCACGTCTCCTGCCGGCCGTACGGGGTGAGGTCGAGCAACTGCAACGTGGGCAGCATGGCCTCGATCCCTCGCCACTTCGTTTCATAAGTCTGGAACACCTGGTCTCCAGTCCGCAGGTAGCAGCGGAGGTCACCGCCATCTCGGGTCTTCAACACGTCTCCGGAATCGGCGGTCGAGTACCACGGCATCGTCCACCCCATGAAGTCACGGTAGGCGACGATCTCATCCACCGGACCTTTGCTGAAGACGGCGTAGTGTACGTCGCGCTCGGCAAGATAGGCGAGGACGGCGGCGTTCATCGCGGCCTGACTGTGCGTGCAGCCTTCACACTGCTTGTCGTAAGGCGCGCCTTTGTGCCACATGAAGTGATACACGATCAACATGCGACGGCCTTCGAACACATCGAGCAGAGGGACGGGGCCGTCCGGACCCGCGACCATGACCGGCTCCATCCGCGTCATCGGCAGGCGCCGGCGAGCGGCGGCCAGTTCGTCGCCAGCGCGTGTGTGTGCCTTCTCGCGGACCAGCAGCTCAGCACGGGCCCGCTCCCACTCATCACGAGTAACGATTTTGGGCGTTGCCCCTTCTGTCATTGCGTTCTCCTTGGCACTCGCGAGTGCCTAACGTCAAAGCTAACTGGCGGCGCCAGCCATCCGGTTGAGCGTGGGTTAGGCATCAGGTCACTTACGATCCGTGACGCTCTCGTATCGGAGTACCCGCAGCCGGTCTGGTACGGGCGTGACGGGAGGTAGGTTCACCCGACCAAAGGGTGTTTCCATAGGTTGCTCTGGATCGAGATAGTGAGTGAAGAAGGCGAGCCGCAGTTCGGGAGGCAGTGGTTCTGATTCACTGCGAAGGGCGAAACTGTGTAGCTCGCCGAGCACCTTCACGCCGTCCCCGGACAAGACCGTGGGCTGATGAGGAACCTGCCAACCCGAATCTGGAAAGCAGGGATCGACCTGACCGAACGCGGAGATTTCTAACGTTAGACCCCGCGTGCGGACAATCAGTTCAACGAGATAGATCGAGTCGAGAGGTGCGCTGAAATAGCGTCGCGCCATCTGTCCGATCTCACTTTGCCCGAGGTCGAGTGCTTGCGCCAAGCTTTCAAGCTCGGCTGAAGAGCTCTGCAGAAAGCTCGCGAGCGTTCGCTCGGGGAGCTCGCCGGAAACCGTGACCTTGTGGAGCCCGAGTATCTCGACGGGAGGTTGAGTATCCACGGCTAGTTCCCCTGAGGTATAACTCTAAGAAGCTCACCAACGGCTGCCGCACGATAGCACGGTCGCCGCCCGGTCACATGACCTCGATCTCACTGGCCCTGGCCCAACACTTCCAGAATCCATCAACTACGAACAAGAGGCGCACTGCTACAGGTGCTTGGCACCTCCATAGGTCTGCGGGTCGCAGCCACCTATTTCGCCTCGCCCTGCTCCCAAGCAGCGCGAAAACCTTTTAGTGCAATTGCAAGGTAGCTAGGTTTCTCACCGGCTCTGCGGAAAAATTTTACAACGAGCTCTTGCCCTTGGAGGAGAGCATTGAGGAGGGCGACCGAGGCTGTCCTGCTCCCAGGTTCCAGCCACTCGCCTCCATCAACTTGCCATAAGGCTTTTTTTCCGTGAGCCTTGTGCTCGACCACTGAGAACAAGGCCGGCAGCTCGGGAAACGCTGTCGGTGTCACCCAGACGCGCCAGCCCTGGATGGCAACGGTGTGCCCTCCTCCACCCGGATACTCCCTAAACATCCATTGCGGCTCTTCAATCCGCTCGATCTCCGGCGGCGTAGCCGCAGCAGCCTGCCAGGCTTGGCGCTGCCGCTGATGCGCTTCGCTAATCGCTGGGGTAAGGGGGCGCACTTCCGGCAGACGTCCGAACAAGTGCTCAAAGACTTCGACAAAGATGCTGTCGGAAAATTCTGTCACCAGCATCAGAACTTCAAGAGCCTCATCTGCGGTGGCCTCCGGGAGAGGCTTGGCATCAGCGTAGAACAGGCCTGGGGAAGCTTCTTGAAGTTCGTAGAGGGAAGCATCATGCGCGATCTCATTGCGCAGGTAGGGGACTCTATCGATCTCCGGCAGAAGGGTCTCCGCGCTGGAGAGTGGTAGGCTATAGAGATTCCTGAGCTTCTCGAGACGTGTGCCGTAGACCCCGCCGGGACGGACCTTTTCTCTTGACGTTGGACTCGGGCGCAGAGACCCTGAAGGCTTGGTTACCTTTCGGCCAAACTGCATCATGCCCTTGAAAAAGGACTCCAGAACGGCCATCCCAGCCACCACGATTGCTCGTGGCCATTCCTGAGCGAATTCATGGACCGCTTCTTCTTCCAGCCTGCTCCAAGACTCCACGACCTCAGCCCAGGCTGGGTGCGGTACAGAGTCTCGGAGGCTTCCGACCCAAATGTAGTAAGGTAACGCTAGAGAGCTACCCGCGAGGCTCGCGTGGATCAGATGCCGGAGACGTTGCGTCACTTCAAGCCCAATCGCCTGAAACGCGATCAGATTCGTCTCCGGCAGCAGCCCGTCTCTTTTCGGTTCAGCGGTTGTCATCCGAAGACTCCGTACCATCCGTCCTTATACAGCGAAGCACTTGCCTAGCGAGCGAGCACCTAGTGAAGCACTGCTTTCGACATGGTGTACCCACGAATCGCTGAGCACCTATTCTGGCAGGATATTCCTCTTTCAGACGAGGGTGACGGGACTTTCAGCCTGTCCGGATCACCAAATGCTCGCCTTCGATGGGGCCGCGTGAGCCGCCCCTCCCTCTAATCCCCTGGCACTTAACTCTAAGCGCTTAAAGCTCACCAACGGACGCCGCACGGCAGTACGTTGCTGGCAGGTGAAGCGCGGCGGGGTTAGCCGTTTTTCGTCGACTATAGCCACCTGAACCACTACTAGTCACCCGACTTTGTAGAGTTGCGTCGGGGTGGCGTCTTTACGCGAATATGCTGGGCAGCTCCTTCGAGGGCATAGATTGCTTGAAGAAGATTCTCTACGATGTCCATCGCAAACTCAAGCTCCTGAGTACTCGCCGCGTGCCCGCGGTGCGCCGCCGCATTGCCGGCAGCGAGTACTGCCGCCAAGAACTCCCGTTGCTTCTGACCAACAAAGCCTCCCTTTTCAAGAGCAGCCAACTTTTCGGGAAATGATCCGACATCTCCCACCGTCTCCATGATCGCAAGATCGACGACCGCTCTAATGCCCATGAGGGCCAACCGAGGACTGTCCGCATGCAGAGCGTTATAGACTTCCCCTAGCAGACTCTGAAGCTCTCCCGATACTTGCTGAAGCCACTGCGGCCGGCGTCTCGAAATGCGAGCCGGAAAATACGACTGTTCAGGCTCTTGGCCAATAAAAAGAGAGAAGTCGAAAGATCGACGGACCAGCACTGACTCACAGCCCTGACACTGGAAGATCTCGAACTTATCAGTCCAGTATTCGGTTTCGCCGTCTACCTCCTCTTCTCCTTCTGCAGCATACGAAGCCCGCAAAACATGCCATCTCTGGCCGTGGCAGTCGTTGCACTGGAGCTTTACCCTTGGCGCCTCACTCATATTGGATTCTTCTACACGGCTAACGCTTTGGCGCTTCACCACGCGGACGCCGAGGCCGGCCGGTTGAAGCGGGGCATACTGTCAGCCATCACCCTTGCGCAGCCTTCGTGCTAGGTTGATCCACTCCTGAAGCTTGTCAAAATCTCTAAGCTCAAGCTGCCATGCATAGTCTCGGGCAAGCTCCCAGGCTCCCCTCGTGAACTGCGATGTCGTTGCAAGACAGGATCTCGTGATCTTATGATGCCCGTGCAGAAAGAGCAACTCCCTCACTGGTTCAATCCCTACAGCATTGGACCATCTCTTCGCTTGGAGGAGGTACCGATGTGGGCCGAAGATGTCGTCCTTCTTTAGCGCGAATATATCCACGCCGCCGTCCTTCGTCCCCTTCTGCAGCTCGATTTCATACATTTGAAAAACTATTAGCGCCTTTATAAGCTCCGGATGCTTAGCAAGTATATCCAACAGAAGAGGGTCAATTAGATCGAGAGTGATCTCGGAAACTTTCGCCTCGGGCGCGGATCTCTTTACAGTAAATACCTTCTGTCGGAGATCAAGAGCCACTAGCTGCTCAATAATATCTTCAACGCGCTCCTGCACCGGAGAAGCCACTGGCTCTTCGATATAGCTTGAGTTTGCTGCCAACTGGCCCCAAATGTCCTGTACCTTACCTAGCTCTTGCTCTTCGACGTATTTCTGAAGCCGCCGGCTGGCCTGGAATGCCACTCGGGCCTCCAGCCTCGGACTCATCATCAGTGAGGTCCGCGACTAGATCTTCGAGTTCGGCCCAGAGTCGCTGGCTTCGTTCGCGTCTTTTGTCGACGCTCATTTCAGTTCAAAGCCTCCTGCTGCATAACCTCCATCTTAAGCTTACCCGGCCTGTCGCATAAGCACAACACTACGGCAGCCACTGCGAGTGACGTGTAGGCCTCCCGTCGTATGAGGAAGGCCGGGCTCTTATCCGTCCGGCGGTGTCGCCTTGGCGGCAGCCGCCTTTGCGTCGCTCGCGAGGCGAGGTCGGCCACCCACCTGACCGGACGCAGAAAGTGAAGCCCCCTCTTGACGCCCTACCTTCACCTGACCTATACTGCCGACACTCGAAGCTCCCGGAGACACTCCAAGATCCGAGGATTGCGGAACCTGGAGCCTTCGGGGATATCCCGATGTAGAAGCGCTGCAAAGGCGGTCGGCAATTTCGCTGACGGCCCGGAGGTGAGTTGGCCCTCACCGCCGAGCCTGACCGCCCATGGTCCGATTGGAGGACTCATGAACAGCTTTTCGAAGGGTAGCACTGTCTCCACGCATTCCCCTCTCCCCAACGCCTTCACCAGCGCCTTCCTCGGCCGTCTGGCCGAGCGGGACGAGCCGCTCACGGCTGGCGATGCCGACGTCGCCGGGCCTTGGCGCGTCGAGTCCATTCCGGGTCAGGGCTTCGGCCTGTTCCGGGTGGGCGAGAGCCTGGGTCGCGGCTTCGCGCCGACTGCGATCTATCCCACCCGCTGGCTGGCGCTCCTCATGGCGGGCATCCTCCCCGGCACCGGGAAGGACCCGATCCTCATCCTCTCCAAGCAGCCCAACTCCGACGGCGTCTATCCCGTCACCCTCGCCGGTGGGAGTGACGATGGCGACGGAGGCGACGGCGACGGCCCCGCAGGCCGCGTTCCGGTCGGCTTCCTTCAGCTCTTTGATGAGCGGGCGATCGATGCGCTGAACGTCGTCATCCATCTCCTCCAGGCGCCGGAGTCGCTGGCGTTCGTGCTGGAGGCGGCGGGCGGCGTCACCCTCGAGCGGTGCGGAGCCATCCTCGACGAGCGGATGGCGGCGGACGAGTAGGACATCCTTATCGATAGGGAGGCGTCACCGGTGGGCCGAGCCCGCCGGTGGCGTCGTCTTGCTCCCCAAGTCTTTCAGGAGACGAGCGGATTCCGCGTCTTCAATTCCGGGAAACGGCTGAAGTCGCGATCGGCTG
>Ga0196965_1001238_pt1 | contig 10310 bp, 5 predicted proteins | sample S1_20metaG_FD_148668 | JGI IMG/M metagenome (GOLD analysis project Ga0196965, IMG submission 148668) | Soil microbial communities from Anza Borrego desert, Southern California, United States - S1_20 | ecosystem: Environmental > Terrestrial > Soil > Desert | place: USA: California | collected... | reverse complement strand
GATTATTGTCTTCATCGGTAGTTGGTACAACCAGGCCATCAAGCGCAACATTAAAAGCTGTCCGCATGGGTTGTCCGTTATATACTCCCGCCGGAACCGGATTTGTCGGGTTTTCATTTCCGTCATATCCTAAGGGGCGTTCAATATATACGGTATTTGAACCACCAATGGTAAATTCATAACCAAAATCAGCGATGACTAAAGGGTCAAAGTTATCCGGGTCTGCCAAAGCATCATTCCAAACAGGGATAGGACAAGTGGTGCTGGAGGTCACCGCATTTATACCCGTTACATAATTGGGGTCAATCATTTCCCGAATGTCAAAGTGGCTGCTTAAGTTTTGGTTAATTTCAATAACATTGGCGGGATAACCGGCAGGATAGTTAGTGGTAGGTAATATAGGCGACCATAGGTTATTATTAATAGTAGTTGCCAAATTCAGGGGGTCTCCGTTTATGGAGTAATCAGAATAATTTACCTTAAAAATATTTTGTGGCCTGTTTACTACCAAAGATGAACGGGTATTGTTACCCCTTGAAATAAAAGTATTTTGTCCTTCGTTCAGGTAATACCGCCCTATCCGTATAGGGTCAGATTTACCCCATTCTTCAATCACAACGCTTCTTTCATTATTTTTAAAATAATTATTACCACCATAAACGATAGTTCCGTTTTGCAGAGGATTATATCCTCTCACAAGTGTGGACAGATTAAGTTCGCTGCCGGCACACATAAACAGGGCATCAGGTTGGTTTTCAAACCAATTACATTTAAAAGTATTGTGTGAATTGGAAGAGCTAAAACTGTAGCCACCCACAGTTCCACTTGCAGTATATTTACAAACGTTTCCACTCACGTCTATTATTGGATATGATGCTCCGGCAATCTCTCCCATTGTTGAGTTATCAAATTTATTAAGTTCGATTTTCATCCTTCCTGTATATCCCCCCAATAATATTGAATGACCCGGGACAAAAGCCCCTCCAAGCACTCCGCCGGAGAGATAAAAAGAATTGGCCGCCACCGAAGCTGAATTTTGATATATTATTACTGAGCTTTTACAATTTTCAAATCGATTATAATGGACTTTGATTTCCCTTGTGGTAGGAGTGCCTATAAAGCTCAACGCCCTTGTACAATAAAAAAAGTTATTACCCTTTATTTCAGGATAAGCAGCCAGCGTATAAAAAGTAATCCCGTCAGCACCTTTCTCAGTTGCCCCGTTATACCCGTATACAGAATTATTTTGGAAATGGTAGGGGCCATCCACTTTTATACCAGCCCCTTCGCCCTGCAATTCAATGCCAGCGTTTTCAAATCTGAACATTTGCATAGGTGGCGGAAAAAGCACCGTGCCAGTTGCTACCGCAACTTTCTTGCTTTTAGGCCCTGTGGGGTTTTCAAAAATTATTTGACTTGTGGGGTCGGCAACAATATTGTAACCTTTAGCATTGGGGACAGCAGGATTTTTAATATTAAATAATACATACCCATCCCCTAAAGTTTGAAAAGTGGCACCCGCTTGTAATTCCAATTTGCCTCTTATTTCTAAAACCGAATTGAAGCCTGAAAGTATAATGTTTGCTCCGTTATAAAATCGCAAAACTGCTCCTTCTTCAATAATTACTTTGGAATTGTCCGCAACTTCTAAGTATCCATTTGCCTGGATATTTAATAATGTACCTGCTGTATATCGTAGTATTGCAGGCTCGTTGGTTCCGATATTCCCTACTTTTATTCTTCCGTTTAGGTTTAAGTGAGTTTTTCCATCCCCGCACACTTTAACATCTTCCCTCAAATCCAATAATCCGCCGTTAATATTGACTTCTTTTATGAGGTATCTTTCTAAATTTATCCCCCATTGTGTGTAATCAAAATTATATTTCTCTATTATCCTTGTGTTTTGCAAATTTGGTTGATTGTCCTCCGGTAAAATTATTTCTGACCTGTTCCAAAAATCTGGGCCATTTATAGAATTACTAACTTCGGGAAATTTCTGTGATTTGCAGGGGCAAATTACTTCCGGCGTATACTGTGGTAAATTTAATTGGTTATCAAACTGTAAGTGGTAAAGATTATACAGTAACATATAATCAAGGCCCGGTTGATTACCTTTAATCCATATTTTTGGCCAGTTATGCCCGCCCCCAACATGGTTGTTTATCCAAAAATTATCATGCGACCATACATTGCCCCCGTAACCACTCAAAGGTATATTTGGGTTATCAGTTTCGCTATATATATAGCATCCATCACATAATGGCATGGCATCTAACCATGTTTTCAAATATTCATCAACATCCGAAGCAGGCGTCCCGCCCGACAAAACCCTCGCCATAAAAGGGTACAATGGCTGTTGGCGCGAACTGCCAAAAGCATCTAACGTTGCTTCATTCCAAATGTCATTATTAATAACACTACCAATGGCTTCTAACATCATTATAAATCGCATTGCCATGTTAACATTGTCATCTTTTATACATATTTCTTTGGGGCCTATATAAATACAATAGTCGCCGCTTATAGCCATTATATCATCATAATGGTCTTTCAACTCTTGATACGTTAATTCATCATTAATATCAATATTTGTTTGATTATACATGCAATGAAAGGTATAATCCACCTCCTCGCCTGTGAGGTGTTCTATTACCTGCATTGTCGGCCATGCTAAGAGAAAAACCCAGGTATCGTGGCCTCCAGTTGCTTCCCAATTATATATAGGGTTGTTAAAGGTGTAATTTTGTTTTAAAAAAATTCCAGTCGAATGCCCTTCAAATTCATTAACCCGGTTAAACTTTTCTGTTAACAGCCAGTCCCGCATCCTCTTTGTGATATTTGCTACTTCTGTGTCAAAATAGAAGCCAGTTCCATTATTTAAAGGGTCGGCATATATATGACCAACGTATTTTTTTACAAACACAAACCCCATCAATAATGCGTATAGCTGGTCTTGGCTTGGTTCGTTTCCAGGACTAAAATGTGTAGCTGTTTTAGTATTTTCGATATTGAAAAAATCAGAACGGGTATCAGCAAGATAATGACTTGACCAATTTTGTTTAAAATTATCATCTACATCATCACGTAAAAACCAACCATTTTCATTAGGCACCTCCACATCGTTTTTTAATTTAAATGCATAGTGAACTTCAGCAGTTTTATCTAATCGTTTTATGGCGTTAATAGCGAAATACAGCTCATTTAATGTGCTTTGAGTGGGCAAGTTGTCCCTTTTTAAGAGTTCATACTCTGACGCTAAAACTGCGATATAAAAACCTAACTGAGAAGTGGCATCACTCCAGCGCATTACATTACTCTCCCGGTCTTTCATATTGGCAACAATACTTTCACCCTGTCCGGGACCAATTTTTGTAAAGAATTTTCGCAGCCTGTCTCGGTTTTCCCAATACTTTTTCAGGTTTTGGTCATTTGTCTGGCTAAAAATTAAGTTCGGTAAAAGGCATAGCAATGCCATTACCATTAAAAATGGTTGCTTTTTCATAATCAGATTAATAATTTATTTTATGATATTACTGTATGTTAAGTTCCATGTTTCGTTATCCGTTAGGTTTTCTCTTTTCACTATACCCACATCGTTTGCCCACAAAACGTTGATATCCTTTCGATAAAATATATGGGCATTCGTAACATTAACTTTTCCCACATTGTAGTAGGTGCTATTTTTTATTACTAAAGAATCATAAATATCAGTGATTTTAAAATTGGAAGTTTCGAAAGAAAAATCAGCCGCTCCTCCATAATTTTTTTTGAAATGGGAAAACACATGACATCCCTTCCCCTAAAGCATTGCCGGGTTTGTATTTTGAGTAAAATAAAATATAACATGGATGATTAGAACCATCTTTTATACAAGCCGATGCTCCTTGCATTGAAACATAATATCTATAATAGAAATTCTCCAAATTACTATACAGTATTGTTTCTGCGGTTTGATACTTTTCATCATTTTGCCCGTTTCCCCATTTTTTAGTTGATTGGGTCGCCACAACCGTATCCCGTTGGCCAGTTTTATCGTTTTCATATACCCACATACTGCCCGGTTTAAAATAATAATAGTCCAAAACTTCCTGTGGAACCGACCAATCTTTTGGCCAATTGTTATTATTGTTTGGGGCTGGTGTTTCTGATGGTTTGCAGGAATTAACGCAAACAACGAATAGCAACATAAACAATGTAATTAATATAATATGTTTCATTAAATGTTATTTTATAATATTGCTATATATTAAATCCCATGTTTCGCCATCCGTGACATTTTCTCTACATATAATCCCAGCACCTTTTGCCCATAGCACATTTATATCTTTGCGATAAAATACAATCGCATTGGTAATATTAATTTTTACAACATTTAAATACGTTACATTTTGAATTTTAATAGAGTCAATTGTTTCAATAATTTTAAAATTTGATGTTTGCCCAGAAAAATCAGCAGTTCCAGTATAATCTTTTTTGAAAGGAAAAACCCAGGAAATACTTTCTCCTAATGAGTTGCCCGGTTTAAACTTGGAGCACATAAGATTATAACATGGCCATTTTGAGCCAGCTTTTATACAACCAGAAGTACCTTGAGTAAAAGAACTGTAAATGTATGTATACCCTTCAAAAGAACTTAAATAATAACTTTCTGCCTTTTCATATTTTTCATCTTTAAACTCAACCCAGTTTTTATTCGATTTAGTAATAACTACTGTGTCCTGCTTGCCTGTCTTATCATTTTCATATATCCACATGCTGCCCGATTTAAAATAAAAATAATCTAAAACTTCTTGCTGTATCGGCCATTCTTTAGGCCAGTTGTTATTGCTCGGCGCAGGTGTTTCCGAAGGTTTGCAAGAGTTGACCCCAACTAGTAACGGAAGCATGAATATGAAAAAGAATATGTAAATCTTCATTACTTTATTTTTTTTTAATGTAAGCATTTTTTAACCAGTAAGTTTTAGAAATACGTAAACTTTGTTTTTTAATTATCCCATAATTGGGAGCCACCCATGTAATAGTGGAGTCATAATCCATTAACCCATCTACTTCATTATAATACACCTGTACATTAGAATATACCTTCCCATCAAGGATATATGTATGCAAGGTGTCTTTTAAAATAAATAATCCTGTAACACTATTATAATATTCATTTAATAGTACTGGAAATCGTACCATTTCAGATTGTCTGATACTGTCGGTATGTGTAGGGTTAGTGTATAAAACGCTTATGGCGTTTGTTTTTAAATCACTATATTTGCTAAGGTAAAAATCATATTTAAAACCAGTCAAAGCACTTTTTGCGTATGCCACTAATATTTCAAAATCTGCACGAGGGACATTTGGATTAAAATTAGCATCAACTTTTACTTCAGTTTTATAAATATAAATGCTATCTAATTGATTGGTTGCGCTGTCTTCATAATTCCAGTAAGTACCCACATCAAACCATGCGTAATCCCTTAGTTCCTGCGGTATAGGCTTGTAAGGGTATTTTGGCTTTTCCTCTTCTTTTTTACAAGAAGTTAATGTGAAAGCAAATGGCAGAAGAAGTGCAGACAGTATTATAAGTTTCCTCATACTTTCAAAGATTTTGGAGAGTGAAGGTAGCATATATACCGGTTGAACCATTTGCATTTTTTGCAAACGCAGTTTTAGTCTTTACGGAAAAACGCATACAGTTGTTTTTCATACAAATGCCTCTTTAGTAGAACAGCCTATAAACAAAAAACGTTGCTTGGGCTTTGCCCTTTTCGACTAACCTATTAAAGTCAAAAAGGGTATGCACCCTTTGCATATTGCACGGAAAGGCTCGCGAAAACCCTGTGTAGCAATAGCATTAGGCAACATACCCTCTTTGAGGGTATGCCCCAGATGCCAGCTCTGCTACACTTAAACTCGCGATTTATTCCGTGCAGAACTATCATCAGGACATTAAAATCCTATATGTTAGTATCTATAACTTTTCTATAGCTTCCAATCTCAGCACTACAAAAGTAGTGGAACTCCCCCAATCATTCAACAGTTTGCAACTTCACGTGTTATAGAAAGTTAGCACAAACCTGAATACAATTTTCGACAAATGCTACCGTGAAAACACCCAATTTTTAAAGGGGTTAAACAACCCAATTTTTGTTGATTAAGAAAATGTATTTCTTTCACCAAAAAGAGAAACAAACCAACAAAGCATCAACAGTTTTCCAACAGAAATCCAACAATTTCCCAACAAAAGTCCAACAGTTGAAACAAATCTCCAACAGATTACCAACAAAACCCCAACAGGAAAGCAACAAAATTATAGCGGACTAGCACAATAAGGCAAAAATGTCACAGAAATGCATAAAAAAGCAAAGAAATGCATAAATTGACAATTTTAAAGAAAGATAAAACTCATAGCCTTAATCCTTACATACTGCCAACGCCGAGTTCCTAAATCAACATTTCACGTTGATGCATTAAGTAATTGACTTTAAACACATAACAGCTTACAACTTTATTTCACCAACGTCACGTTGCCTACGTCAGGTTGATAGGATGAATTTAACTTAAATAGACATTGTGAAATGTTGATTCAAAAAGAAATTTACAGTCTTTAATCATGTTCAAACTGATATTAACTGTGGGTCTTTTTCTTTTCAATAACTTGATCAAATAAGAGCTTGGCTTTTTCATAGGTAATTGGCTTTTCAATGTAATCGGTAACAAATCGATTTTTTAAAGCCCTTTCTTTATCTGAAGGTAGAGTAGAGGAGGAAAGCATAAAAATCGGAAGTTTGTTTTTGTGTTTCATCTCAAGTTTTTCAAACTCCTCAAGAAATTGCCAGCCATCTAAGTCCGGCATATCAATATCAAGGAGTAAAAAAATCAATGGGTTTGTTTCAAGTAAGACAGAAATAGTGTTGGATATAAATTCAACTCCTGCTTTAGCTTCCGTAAAAGTATAAAAGGTTGGATTTGTGGCAACTCTCTGCATTACTGTTTTAGCTAAAAAAATATTTATTGGGTCATCATCAATAAGAACAATTGTGATAGGCTCATTCATTTTTTTTGTAATTGGTTGTTTACTTAAAAGAAAGTGCTCAAAAATGCAACTAAATATGCCAATGTCCAAATAATATTTTGAACATCAACATTATAGAAAATATATTTTGTAGAAAAACGCCTAACAGTTAGATAATCGATGTTAATCTGATATGGAATTAGCTGCTAAAATGGTTCGCCGAATGTTTTTAAAAGAATTAATTGTCAGTTGGTCAATGTGTTAAGACTAAAATTTTTTCTCGGCTTCCCTTCGTGGAACATTTTTTGACCCGTGAAACATGTGGTTTTCCTGAAAAAATTTTTAGACAAGATAAAAATGATTGTAGGTAACAAAATAGGGTTTTTCCAAATACAGTGTACCAACGCAATTAAAATAACCTAATTGGGGCAAGGAATCACAAGAAACAACCAACACTATGCAACAACGCACAACATCAACAGTAACCAGCCAACTACTAACTCCATTTGCAAAAGGCAACAAATCCAGCCAAGTTAAAAGTGGCAATTGTGTTATCTATACCCGTGTATCAACAAAAGAACAGGCTGATACTAATATGAGCCTTGTAACCCAACGCAAAGCCTGCGAAACTTATGCTCAAAAACAAGGATACTCCATTTTGGGATACTTCGGGGGTACTTACGAGAGCGCAAAGACTGACGAGCGGAAAGAGTTTAACAATATGCTCACCTTTGTAAAAAAGAGCAAACAGAAAATAGACAGTATTATAGTTTACAGCGTGGACAGGTTCTCCCGTTCAGGCGGTAATGCTATCTATATAGCCGAGCAATTAAAACAGCAGGGCATATCAATTTATTCTGTCACCCAACCTGCTGATGTAAGTACACCCAGCGGAACACTCCAACAAAACATACAGTTCATATTTAGTGAATACGATAACCAACTACGGAGGGAAAAATGTATGTCAGGTGTAAAGGAAGCATTACTCAGGGGGCAATGGTGCAATAAACCACCGTTGGGATATGATATTCTTAAAACAGAAGGTACAAAACGGTTAGTTGTTAACGAAAAAGGCAAATTGCTGCGGAATGCTTTTTTATGGAAAGCCAATGAGGAGTTGCCAACCGAAGAAATACGTCAACGTTTAGCCAACATGGGGTTGAAACTCCGGCATCAATTCCTGTCCGACCTCTTCCGCAATCCTTTCTATTGCGGTTACATCAGTCACAATGCATTGGAAGGCCGGTTAGTAGAAGGAAGCCATGAGAAATTAATCAGCGAGGAAATATTCTTACGGGCCAACGGCGTGTTGAAAAGAAACAACCAAGGGTACAAAGTACAGCATGAGAACAACTATATCCCATTAAAAGGCTTTCTGAAATGTGATGTTTGTGGTTCCAACATGGCGGGATACATAGTAAAAAAGAAAAAGATATGGTACTACAAGTGCCGGACAATAGGCTGCGGTAACAACAAAAGTGCAAACGACCTGCACAGCCAGTTTAGGGAAATCCTTAAGGAATTATCAATTCAGCAACCGTTAACGGAAAACGTTAACGGTGTTAATGACAACAACCAACAAAATGGCCTAATAGGGACATTAGATGCTGTAAAAGAAGCAATCCGTATTGAAGTTACAGCAGCCTACCAACAAGCCAATCAACAGCACGTTGAAACAGCTGAAACATTAACAAAACAGCTGAAAGAACTCTATTCAAAATTAGAGAGGTTAGAGGAACGGTTCATCGAAGAAGAAATCTCAAAAGAAATGTTCCATAAATACCAGGAAAAGTACAGGCAGGAAATCAACACCCTGGAGCAGGAAATCTCCAAAGGCGGAAATGGGGTGTCGAACCTTAACAAGTGCATAGACAATGCTATTAGAATGGCATTAAACCTACAGGAATTATGGGGCGCAAGCGACTATTACGGAAAACAGAAACTGCAAAGGCTGATTTTCCCTCAAGGGATTAGCTATAACAAGAAAAATAACCAGTGTCGAACCCAAAGGATCAATTGGGTATTCCTTTACATTGCCAATATTAACAGAGCCTTTAGAAAAGAAAAAAGCGGCACTCTAAATAAATTTTTAGATGATGCCGCTTTGGTGGGAGCAACAGGATTCGAACCTGTGACCCTCTGCTTGTAAGGCAGATGCTCTGAACCAGCTGAGCTATGCTCCCTTAGCCCTTTATTTTAAGGGACTGCAAAGATGATATCCCAAAATCAAAAATGCAACTTTTATACAGAAATTATTTTTGAGGCATTGGCCATGATGTTTTCAATCTCCTCAACCTCAATGGGCATGCCTATTTCATCCATCAAATCCAATGGTCCGGTTTCGGTGATCAGCACGTTGTTTTCAATGCGGATACCGATACCTTCCTCAGGAATATAGATACCGGGCTCGTTGGTAAACACCATACCGGCAGCCATTGGCTCGTAATAACGGCCCACATCGTGCACCTCAATGCCTAGGAAGTGGGAGTTACCGTGAGGAAAATACTTCTTCAGCGCGGGCCACTTGGGGTTCTGGTTTTTAATATCGTCCATGGTCAGCAGGCCAAGGTCTACCAGCTCTTTCTCCATCACCTGCTCCACGCTTTTTTGGAACTCCGGCCATTTGGTGCCGGGGGCGAGCAGCTTGCGGGCTTCGCGCTGCACGCGCAACACGGCATTGTACACTTCCTTTTGGCGGGCGGTAAAGCGTCCGTTAACAGGGAAGGTACGCGTCATATCGCTGGCATAGTTGGCATAATCCACGCCGCAATCTACCAGCAGCAGGTCACCGTCATTGCACTGCCTGTTGTTCTCCACGTAATGAAGCACACAAGCACTTGCGCCCGAAGCTACAATAGGATGGAACGAGTGCCCGGTAGCCCTGTTGCGTATGAACTCATGTATCAGCTCGGCCTCCACCTCGTATTCCCAAACGCCGGGCTTTACATAGTTCAGCAGGCGCTCAAAACCTTTTTTAGAAATGCTGATCGCGTGACGTATCAGCGCCAGTTCGGTCTCCAGTTTTATAGAGCGCAGGCGTTGTAAAATAGGCGCAGCCCTCTCGTAATGGTGCAAAGGGAATTTAGCCTTCATTTCGTGGGCAAAATCCAAATCCTTGTACGGCGATTTATAGCTGAAACGGTTGTTTTCGTTCAGGTCCAGGTAAATAGTATCGGCCAGGTTGGTTATCTGGCGTATTTTAGCCTCAAACTCGCTATTCCAGAAAATACTTTTCACGCCCGAAGCCTCAGTGGCTTCTTCTTTCGTGTATTTATGTCCTTCCCACACGGCAATATGCTCATTGGTT
>Ga0196965_1001237_pt1 | contig 10313 bp, 5 predicted proteins | sample S1_20metaG_FD_148668 | JGI IMG/M metagenome (GOLD analysis project Ga0196965, IMG submission 148668) | Soil microbial communities from Anza Borrego desert, Southern California, United States - S1_20 | ecosystem: Environmental > Terrestrial > Soil > Desert | place: USA: California | collected... | reverse complement strand
ATTCGCTGTAAGTTGAGATGTGCCTCCCTGAGGTATTGAAATAGCAGAAGTCGGACTTATACCTACACCTGTTACGGCCACATTTCCAATGGTATTTATGGTAAAAGTTGCACTTGACTCATTACTGATGGCTGCAGTCGGAGCATCACTGATAAGCAGGTTTTGAGTAGTCATTGAGCCGTTTACATTCGGAAGAACAAGAAGACCATGTCCGGCATAATCATCATAAGTACCGGAAGTGTAGTTGTTGATATTATTGTCTTTTCCGGCTCCATCTACGGTCACATTAATCAATTCAAGATTGGTGATCGTGTAGCTTGGATTCACCGTGTAAATCATAATGGCATCTTTCTGAGAATTAAGGATGTCAACATTTCTTAACCTTAAATTTTGCAGATTATATAATCGTGTGAAGATATCAACTGCACCATATCGATTGTACCACAAATTGGCATTTGTACCACAGCTTATTACAGTAGTTTCTGATATTTCCATCCATCGGTCGGTACTGAAGGCAACACCCTGGAAATCAGAATTTACCCGAATACCTGTTTCTATTCCATCTTTTATCAGAAGATGATGGCCTTTATGTCCTCCTCCTCCAAAGAAACCTATACCCGCAGCCCGCCAGGTATTTTCGGCAGTACAGTATCTGAATTCATTGTTCAGACAGGCAGGGCCATCGAAAGAAGACCAGGACGCCATGGCATCGTCTCCATTGTTTCTGAAACTCGAATGTTCGCAGATGGAATTGCTTGTTCCCTTTGAAAAGTTAACACCATCAGCGTAATTGTTACGGAAACGTGATTCTGTAATTAGCAATCCATCCGTTTGAGCGGTTGACGGACCCGACCAGTTTGCAATCCAGGCCCCGCATTCAAAATGTTCTGCCCAAACTCTTTCTATCGTTGAATTGGTGCCATACCCTCCTGTAAAACCTTTATAAGGAAGTGCCCGGGTTGTGTTTTCAGTATTCATAAAGAAATCCTTCATATGCATACCTGTACCACCGGTTTCGATACCGCCATTACCCGGTGAAGGGTTTGTAAAATATAATTCGGTGTGCCACATTCCCGCGCCCTGGATAGTGACATTATTAATATTGATAAGATCTAATTTACGACTTAAAAGAAAACGACCTGCCGGCACATATATACTTTTGCCGGTAGTTCTCGCCTCTCCTATGGCATCGGAAAAAGCCTGCATATCATCTACGGCATCATTGGGTACTGCGCCTTTGGAAGTTACATTGATATAATTAGCAGGTTGACCTACAGCAGCAGGGATAGGCTCCATTTCAATAAAATCTACGAGATAATTTATACCATCTGAAGAGGTCTTTTGCAGCTTGACTTCAGCTCCGGAAGCAATGGAAGAAGCGAGCTTCACCCTAACCTCATCAAAACGCATCCTGGCTGTCCATCCTGAGGAAGGTGAATTTGTAGGATCTTTTGTACCATCGCCCGGATTAGGACTAAAATACTGCCAGGCCCATTTGGATGAAAGGTTGATGTTTTGAACAAAGGTACCGTTTACATATAAAGCAAGGCTTCCATTTTGTCCACCGCCACCAGCTCCGTCAGGCATACTGAAACGCAATACCAATCCCTGCGCTGCTTGGGTAAGGTTCCATTTTACAGATGAATTGGTTGCATTCAAACTGGCACAGATCTGATCACTGGCCTCTGACTCCACTTTCTTCTGATCGAAAGTAGGTCCCAAAAGTGTAGCTCCACCTCCTAAAGACACCGTAGTTGCTTCATATCTTTTATAAGGCATCTGATGAGCGCCACGGGGCAGCCCGTCACTTTGCGCATAAACCATGACGGAAACCATCATGAAGAGGAGAATTAATAAGGGTATAGATTTACTATTCATAAATTTTGGGGTTAATAGATATATGAAATATTCACACTATTCGGAATAAATAATCTTCTGAGTCAGCGTGTATTTTAGAGGTTCTTGAAAGAAATTTAAGGAGAAATTATTCCTCCCGGAGAAAAACAGTTCGGGGTTAAAAGAAATACCCGTTCTTATTGAATTTGCAAAAACGATTAATTCCTTAAGATTATTCTTAGCTTATAAACTGTCCAAAAATAAAGGGGGGTATTGTAGAAAGGTTCCATTGCTTTTTAAAAATTTAAGGGTTAAATAAAATGTATTTTTTATCAAGAATGTTTTATTACTCAAATGTTGAAGAATATAGCAGGAAGGACAAATTATCAATTTGAAATATGGATCAATATGTATTAATTTATATTTAACAAATTGATTGAAAGCAATTTGCACAAATAAAAATAAATAAAAATCAAGATAAGGTATTGGTATAAAAGACGCCTATTTGATAACCAAACTAAGAAAATCGTCAGATAATCGTAACTACTCAGGCCCTTTTGTCGGTAAGACAGGGTGGTTTTAATGATAGTCCAGAGTAGTAACTATCATTCTTTTATGTAAAGTCATTAATGTCTCCTGAAAGTTTAATTTTTTGTTACATTCATTATAACAACTCAATCAAATTCTAAATCCTATTACAAGCACATCATCAAGTTGTTCCTGGTTTTTTTTCCAGTCTGAAAGGCTTTGATCAAGAAGGCTCAACTGTTGGTCCATGTCCTTTTCATTTATTTCAAGAAGTAATTTTCTAAACCTTGAATAAAGGAATTTATCAGTCCCGTGTTCTCCACCCAATTGATCTGCATAACCATCTGAAAACAAATACAATGCATCTCCTTTCTGAATATCAATCACATTATTTACAAAAGGATTAATTTCACCGGTTATGGACAATCCGACAGAATGTTTATCTCCTCTTATCTGTTTCAATTCATTATCCCTGATCAGATAAAGCGGATTGGAAGCCCCGGCATACTGTAGCGTATTTTCTTTTTTATTAATGATACAGATAGAAATGTCCATTCCATCAAGGATTTTGTCTTCCTCCGTATTTTGATTTAGCTCCTCTATAATTTCTTTATTTAACCTATCCAAAATTTGGGAGGCCAACAAGTCTTCATAAGGTAAAATACATTTATTCAAAAGATGATGGCCCGTAATTGACATGAATGCACCACTCACACCATGACCTGTACAATCCACGGCAGCAAATACAAGATTCCCATTAATTGCATTAAACCAGTAAAAATCACCACCAACTACATCTTTGGGTTTATGCAGAATAAACAAATCAGGAAGAAATTGCTTAATATAAGTAATAGAGGGAAGTATGGAGTTTTGAATGACTTGGGCTGCCTTTATACTGTCTGTCAATTCATTGAATAAGGTTTCCACATGTTGTTTTTGAAAATCAAGCTCGGAAACTGTGGCCTGAAGAATATCAGATTGTGCAGCAAGTTCTTCTTTTTGTGAAGAAATTTCCTGGGTTCTTAACCTAACCTTTTCTTCAAGTTTGGCTTTTTGTTTCTTAATGGAGCTCAATCTATAAGAATGCAGCCCCAAAGCAGCGGAAAGAATAAATAAACCTGCCAATGATTTGAACCATAAAGTCTGCCAGAAAGGAGGGGTAACTATTATACTTATACTGGTGCCCTCCTCGTTCCACAGTCCATCGTTATTGCTAGCTTTTACTTTGAAAACATATTCTCCGGGATCAAGGTGTGTATAGGTAGATGTTCTCATGTTTCCTACATAATTCCAGTCATTTTCCAATCCTTCAAGTATGTAGGCATATTCATTTTTTTCAGGAGACCTATAATTCAAGGCTGTAAAATCAAATGAGAAAACAGACTGTTCGTAACTCAAAACAATTTCCTTTGATTCCGTGATTTGTTTTGTCAATGGCGATCCTTTTTTTCCAACCTCTACCGGTAAATTGAAAATCCTGAAGTCCGTAATGAATACAGGAGGAATGACAGAATTACTCTTGATATTGTCAGGGTTCAGAATATTGAAACCATTATTTCCTCCAAATAATAACTCGCCCTTTTTTGTTTTTAAAAAAGTATTTTCTTTAAAAAAATTCCCCTGCAAACCATCACTTACAGTATAAGTTTTAAAAGTCTTGGCAGAAGGATTGAATTTACAAAGTCCATTGGATGTACTTAGCCATAAATTATTGTGGTCATCTTCTAATATTCCATAGATGGCATCTACTGGAAGTCCGTCTTTTTTAGTATAATTTTTAAAAGTCCTTGTCTTCTTGTTAAATAAATTTAATCCACCGGCAGTGGCAATCCAGACATTTTTCTTGCTGTCTTCAAAGACATCATAAACCATGTTATTGCTTAAAGAGGTAGAATCCTTTTCTGTATGCAGAAAAGCATAATTCTCTTTGGTTTCCCGATTAAATAAATTTAATCCATCAAAAGTACCAACCCAAAAGCGATTTTCACTATCCTCCAATATGTCACCCGTAAAACTCTTAAGCGCTGGTATATTATTATAAGAAATAAATTTTTGACTTTTTCTGTCTAAATATCCAAGACCATTTCCGGTTCCAAACCAAAGTACACCCTGTTTATCTTCATAAATCCTAACAATGTTATCATCCCAAAGTGATGTAGGATCTTTCCCATTGCTTCTGAAATGAACAAATTCGTTCTTCCTTCTATCAAAACGGTCCACTCCACCTGCCCAATATCCAAGCCATAAATACCCCTCCTTATCCTCATAAATTTCCGTTACCACATTGTTGCTAAGAGAGTTCATATTTTGGGGATCATGTTTATAATGTTTAAAAATCCCGGTTTCCCTATCCAGCATATTCAGACCTTCCCCATCTGTTCCAATCCAGAGATTTCCTTCGGCATCTTCTTGTAAGAAAGAAATATTATTGCTACTCAAACTATTTTTATCTAAGACATTCTTTTTAATATGTGTAAAAGACCTTATTTCAGTGAATTCAACGCCTGCACCGAAAGTGCCGAGCCACATGTTGTCATTCCTATCCTTGTATATTTTGTATATACTGTTTGAACCTAATGATTGTGGATCAATTTCATTGTTCTTGTAGTTGTAAAATTCGTGGGTTTTAGTATTGAAAATATAAAGCCCGCCGTTTTCAGTTCCTAGCCAAAGATTACCGTCGGCATCTTCTCCGATAGTTAGTATCGTATTGCTGTTAGGATCATTCACTTTGTTTGAAAATACTTGTGAGGTCTTTTTAATTGGATCATACAAAATTAATCCTACTCCCCAGGAGGCAATCCACAAGTTTTGTTTTTTATCCTCATAGATAAAATTAACTTGATTTACATCTAGTGCTGTTTGAGGAATAAGCTTTCTGTTGACTTTATCAATCAGGAAGAGTCCGTTTACTTTGGAGTTAAGCCAAAAGTTTCCTTTGCTGTCAACGGTCAATTGACTCATGTACTCGTCAAGACCTTCACATTCGTACTTTTTAAATTTGTTAATGGTTTTGTCAAAGTAAAATAATTCTCCCCAGGTACATACCCAAACGTTCTTATCGTTGTCTTCAGTTATACAACTTACATTACGACTTCCAATTACCGGATCCCTTAAAAAATTATCCTGATCGTGGTTGTATATATCCAATCCAAATCTGGTTCCAATCAATAACTCCTTTCTGCTGTTTTCAAAAAGCAGCCACACATCATTATGGTTCAGGCTTTTGTTGTTTCCTATTTCATTTTTATAAAACTTTACCTTATATCCATCATATCTGTTTAATCCGTCTGCGGTAGCAAACCACATAAAACCTTTAGAGTCCTGAACGATATTTCTTATGAAATTGTGAGAAAGTCCGTCTATCGATGAAATATGTTTGAAACGCAAATCAGGCTTTTGTGAAAAACCTAAAACGGGGCATACCAGAAATAGTATTATATGTAAATGTCTGAAAGGAATACGCATACTTTAAACCAACCATGAAAATTATGCCTATATAATTGAATAAAGTAGGATTAATTGTGCAGAATATTACTCTCCTATTAAAAGAATAAAACATGCATTAATGCAGGATTGACTTAAGGAATAGTCCTCAAATTCGCACTAAGCCCTCCAAATGCTTTTGTTCATTTTTCAAAAAGATGAGATAAGGAAATTATACTGAAATAAGTTGCCTATTTTTGCACCATCCTAAACTAAATACAGATCTTGTGTGGTCAGATAAATTAAAAATCAATAAGCAATTGTTGTCGGCAATGAATGAGGCCGGGTATACCGCTCCTAAAGAAATTCAGGATAAAACCATGAAACGGATAAATGGGGGACAGGATATTATAGCTGTCGGTCCGGAAGGAATAGGTAAAACCACAACATATGTGCTATCAGTTTTAATGCGCCTGAAATTTGCCCACGAGGAAGCTCCCAGGGCCTTGGTACTTGTGCCGGACAAAGAAAAGGTTCTTGAGGTAGTAGAACAATTTAACGCTCTTGGCAAAAATACCAGTATAAGAACTTTAGGACTATTTGGCGGTGTTGGAATGGAGCCGCAACTGGATGCACTAGCGGATGGTGTGGATGTAGTGGTAGGAACTCCCGATCGGGTCAGGGCCATTTATCTGAAGTTGGCCCTCAATATGAATAAGATCAGCATGTTTATACTTGATGATGCAGACTTATTCATTAAACAAGGAATGCAATTACCTGTTTCCGAAATTGCAAGAAGTCTTTCAAAGTGTCAGCATCTTGTTTTTTGTGAAGTGATGCACGACAAACTCGACCGTTTGATCAGTCCATTTCTTAACTACCCGGCTTTAATTGAAGTGAATGCTCCGGTGGAAGCGCAGATAGAATCCCATGATCAGGTTTTGTATCATGTGCCGAACTTCAGGACCAAACTTAACTTACTTAACCTTTTATTAAGCAATTCAAATGCTTATCCTAAGGCCATTGTTTTTGTAAATACCCGTGTAACAGCAGCAAAGGTTTACGCCAAATTAAAACAGCGGATAGGTGACGAAGCAGCACTTTTTAAGCCGTTGGATTTTGACCAGGAAGGCTTTAGTTCCATTAACGAATTTAAAGAAGCTGGTAAGTTCAGGGTTTTAGTTATAGCAGATGAAGCAGCCCCATCACCTGATCTAACAAACATTCCCTTTATTTTTCATTTTGAATTGCCTGTTGAAAAAGAAACATATGTGGAGCGCATACAAAGGCGCATTAATGAGGAAGAGAATAAGCCTTTGTACGTCACTTTTGCCACAGATATTGAACTTAGTTTGATCAGGAAAATAGAACAATCAACCGGAAAAATACCTGAAGCAGCTTTACCTGTTGATCTGAAAGTCGAAACCGACGAACAAAAAAGAGACCCGGATACTGAATCCAACCCAAAGGAAAAAACCAGTAATCAAAACGAGTCAGGAGGAGCTTTTCACGAAAAGAAGCAAAGCAATGCCAAACAATACAATTACGGATTTAAGGATAAACAGAAAATGGCGGGAAAAGTAAGTAAAAGAAGGAACAGTTGATCATTGTTCTTTAACAGATGGCTCTGTTCATCTGATAATTTTCAAAAATACTGGTAAAAACAATTCCGTTTTTGCTTGTAACTCCTTAATTTAGAATCCGATAATCAACAAGAAATAAAGACTAAATATAGCTTCCTAAGATCTGTTATCGAGATTGCCTCCCAACGACCCTACTTTTTCTCGCTAAAAAAGAAAAGGGTAATACATTTAAGACCAAATCAATTATTGATCCCGTTAATCATTTCAACACTTTTAAAATGAAAACTTTTTTGTCCATCGTGTCACTTCTCCTTGTAGTGACTTCATTTAATGTTTTTTCGCAAGGCATAAGTATTCCACGGACGCCTAGTCCTGCAGCCATGGTTTCACAAACCATTGGAATTTCAACAGTAGTAGTAAAGTATTCCCGTCCTTCGGTAAATAAACGGGAAATATGGGGTGCCCTCGTTCCTTATGGATGGAATGTTGAGGGATTTGGAAACGGTAACAAATCTCCGTGGAGAGCAGGAGCAAATGAAAATACAGTAATTGAATTTTCTCATCCTTCGAAAGTAGAAGGAACAGAAGTTCCGGCCGGTTCTTACGGGTTATTCTTTGTCGTAAATGATGACAATACAGCAGAACTTATTTTATCAAAAGATTATAAGTCATGGGGAAGTTACTTTTATGATTCGGCACAAGATCAAATGAGAGCCCAGGTACAATTAAAAGAAATACCTCATACAGAACAACTCACTTTTAATTTTACGGATCTTACCAAAAATTCGGCTGTACTTACCCTTAACTGGGAAAAGAAACAATTTCCTGTTAAAATAGAGCTTGCTGTTGACGATATTGTAATGTCAAACGCTGCTGACGAACTAAAAGGTCCGATAGGATTTACGTGGCAAGGTTATTCAAGCGCTGCCAATTATGCCCTTCAGAACAATTTAAACACGGAGCAAGCTTTAGAATGGATTGATAGGGCTATTGCTCAAAATAAAAATTTCACCACATTAAACATCAAATCAGGTCTTTTCAGACAAGTGGGAAAAGAAGCTGAAGCAGATAAGCTTCTGGAAGAGGCATTAGCGGTTGCATCAGAGCCGGAAATTAATACTTATGGCTATCAACTGCTTCAACAAGGAAACCATGATAAATCCATTGAGATTTTTACGTTGAATACAAAACGTTTTCCAAAAAGTGCTAATGTATGGGATAGTTTAGGCGAAGCTTATTTTGTTAAAGGGGATAAGAAAAATGCCATCAAGAACTTCAAAAAATCCATAAACATGAATCCCCCAGCCAATGTAAAGGCTAACTCTGAAAAATTCCTTAAACAATTGGGAGCACTTTAAATATTTTTACCACAGAGAAATTTGGAGATTAACCAAAGGAAACACGGAGTCTAAACTCTGTTACCTCCATTATTACCTCCCTTTTTCTCCGTGGTTAATTATTCCTAAAAAGGAAGATCGTCTGCATCAAACGAAGGTAAATCATTTTCCACCTGGTTTTTATAATTGGTATCCTGAGAATAATCATCATCAGACGTACTCTCATTGGTGGAATTACTATTGATCTGATAGGCTTTTATATCGGTATACCATTTTCCGTTAAATTCCCTGCTTTCTACCTCTATTTTTGCAGTAATTATATCTCCGGCCTTCACCTTAAACTGATCAATTTTGGGACCCCACAAAGCAATACATACTTTTTTGGGATAATTTGACTGGGTTTCTAAGATAAACTCCTGTTTTTTCCATTCTCCGTTTTTTCCGGTTCCTTTTTGCAAAGGCAGAAGGGAGATAATTTTTCCTGCTATTTCCATTTAAATAATTTTGCCCAAAGTTAAATCTATTGGCTTAACTATTAAAGAAATTTAAAGAAATGAGGTTAAATCATCGGGTTAAGTTAAGTAAAACATCCAGCCGTTAGAGCAAACTTTTGGAGGGGTTTAAACCCCTCCAAAAGTTTCGATTTGTCTAAAATTAATCTATTCATATAACCATTAATAATGAGGCCGGAAGTAACCATTATCATATTATCACATCAACTCATTATCACATTAATTCCTCCACTTCCTTCTGATAATCATACCTTAAATCCTCATGAAGGGAATCCAACACCTTATTTATTTTCTTGATCTGCCCGTGAAACAGATTGGTGAGCGCAGTACTATTTTGATAGGAGATTCCTGAATCTCTAAGTTTGGAACAGAAGTAAATCAGCAATTCAATCTCTGTCTCCTTTTTTCCCGAATAACAAATATATTTATTGGTATTTCTGAGAATTTTTCGCAAGCTCTTCTTGGCCCAATATAAGTTACTCTTATTTATTTCATCATATTGCTCGTCGATAACTGCTTTTATTTTTTGAACATAAGCATGTTCATCATGAGATTCAAATAGCAAATATCCCAGGAGTTCTTTGTTGTCCTTTTTGTATTTTGCAAGACGCAAACAAAAATCAAGCAACTCCTTTGCCTCCAGGTTAGTTAATTCCTTTTTTATGTCGCTAATGGAAGCAGATTTCATACAGGTTTGAGGAATGAGGTTCGGGGCTCAAGGAAGTTGGATAAGTATTTCTTAGTCATTTTCATGAGGCTTGTTACCTATTTTCACTTGGAAGAAGGTTTGAGAAAGTCCTGAGTAAAAGTTCTCCCTTACCCACAAAAAAGAATCTCTGTGCACCTCTGTTAAAACTCGCCGGCCTCCGTGGTTAAAGTCAAAGCTACTCCTCTCTGAAAAGCTTCGCATCTGCATAAAAAGTACCGAAAGGAACCAATGAAGCCAGAAGCGCCAGGGATGTTTTTCCAATGGACCAATTGTATCCAAATTTCACAACGATAACATAGGCCACATAAAGAAGGAAAAGTACTCCGTGAATCATGCCTGTTATTCTAACCAACTCGGGTTGTCCAGCCATATATTTCATTGG
>Ga0196965_1001236_pt1 | contig 10315 bp, 3 predicted proteins | sample S1_20metaG_FD_148668 | JGI IMG/M metagenome (GOLD analysis project Ga0196965, IMG submission 148668) | Soil microbial communities from Anza Borrego desert, Southern California, United States - S1_20 | ecosystem: Environmental > Terrestrial > Soil > Desert | place: USA: California | collected... | reverse complement strand
TTTTGCATACATAAATAAGGAGATTAGGTTATTTAATTATTAATGTTTCCATTTTCAGGAAAACCCTTTTGAATTCGATAAACAAAGAAAGTAGGCATTCCCGCCAAGGTCAATTTTTACATTTAAAATATAGATCAACAGATATCGCATATTTATTAATTATTTGATTTACATATAATTATACTATTTCAATCTGTCAAAAATATAGGATAAATATAAAGGCCTATCGATGCCTAAACTGATAATTTTGACTCTCTTTTCTTCTTTAAAAGATTTGACAAGATTTATATACAACTTGACATCTCCTGAGAAAGAGCCGTAAAACACCAGACATCAAAATATGATAATGAACGTGCTCAACAGGTATGCTTAATGCCTTTTCAAAACCACCTTAACTTAGAATAGATAGTTTACTGTATTCATCCAATCATATTGTTAATAAATTTGATTTTAATTTTTGCTCGCGTGTAAAGTGTTTTACTAATTCAAGCGCTAATATTTTGTATTTTTCCATGATTCTTTCCAAAATAGCTCTATTGTCTTCCTTCGCTGTAGGTTCGGTGTAGGTTCGGTCTTCCTTCGGTGTAGGTATAATTGGTATTATTTTAAGGTGAGCAGAGGTTGGCTTTTTGAATTATTGACTTTCAGTTAACTCTTAAATTCTAATCTTCGTTCAAAATTGATATTAGCAAAAAAAAAAGCTAACGCAATACATATACTACATCTAAAATAAAACGATTTTCCTTCTCAAAAAAAAAATGACTGTCCTTGCCGGACAGCCATTTCAATTTAAACCCTTTATATGAAAGCTATTTTTTAAATACCTTAATAAATTTTGTGGAGGACGCACCTTCAAGTTTCAGTATATATATTCCTTCAGTTACACTCGATAAATCGAGGTCGTGCTGCTCGCCTTCCACTTTCTTTCTCAACACTTCCTTTCCCTGCGAATTTGTAAGGGAAAGGGTATGAAATTTATCACTTTCATCTATTTTAATATTAAGGGAAGTAATCACCGGATTAGGATAAACTTGTAATCCTTTCTGATCATTTAGCGCTTCAGGTCTGCCAATTCTGAATGTACTTGAATTTACAAGCAACCATTGATTACTCCATGCTCCTGCGCTAATAGCCGAACATTGGGCAAATCCTGTTAGATTCTCTTCATGGAGGTAGGTATTTTGCCATTCATTTCTGATTCTTTTGTGGCCATCATAATCTTCAATTACCCAGTATCCGCTGTAGAAAGTTTCGGGAAGGGATGTGCTTTCAACATAGCTCAATTGGTTTTCGATATTCATAAATCTACCAGAACCTGTATTCTTAATCCGGGTATGACCATTATAGTTTACCAGTTCCCACTTGTAATTATTATTACTTGTTGGAGCAGTGCCATACCTTACCTGACTGTTGTCGTCATAGAGATAATTATTCTGCCAGCGGTTTTTGATATAATAAGTAGTGCCTGATGGAGGAGGCGGTGTGCTTCCTGTTGCAAACTCTATCCAGTTTATATTATAACCTCCGCTAACAGCATATAGTCTTAATGTCTGGGTTCCTGAAGATAAATTGGCAGTAGTGCTTATGGTTGTCCAGTTTTGCCAGTTACCGGTACCGGGAACAGTAATCGTAGCCAGGGTGGTTCCACCTTTTCTTAATTGCAACTGGCCACCACTTGTACCACTTGCTACCCTGAACTTCACATTATATGTGCCTGAAGAAGCCACATTTACATTATAGTCCATCCAATCGTTAGCATCAATCCAACCAACGTTCAAGCCACCTCCTGCGTCAGTAGTATTTTCAGTTTGGACTCCATTCATTCCACTGTAATTTTCAGCCTGAATGGTGCCCGGGATTGGCGCAGATGGTGGTGGTGGAGCAGAAGCTGTTTCGAACCTAACCCAGTTAATATTATAACCACTGGTAACTGCATGTAATCTTAATGTCTGGGATCCTGCTGTTAAATTTGCGGTAGCCGTAACCGTAGTCCAGTTTTGCCATCCACCTGTACCAGGAACTGTAATTGAGGCCAAAGTAGTGCCTCCTTTTCTTAATTGCAATTGCCCGCCACTTACACCGCTGGAGACTCTGAAACTGACATTATAAGTACCCGAAGTTGTAACGTTCACATTGTAATCCATCCAGTCGTTGGCATCAATCCAACCTACATTTGTTCCTCCACCTGCATCTGCTGTAGTTTCAGTCTGGATGCCGCTCATCGCTAAATAACTTTCGGCTTGCATAGTACCTGGAATAGCAATGGCAGCAGGCGGTGGTGGCGGTGTTCCTCCATCCACACTATTCATTACCGCTACCGCATCATTGATTCTTAGAGCTACAAAGTGATTAAAGGCTGTGTTTAATTGTGACTGCTTTGTTCCGTCATTTAAGTATTTTTTTCTTAGTGTAAACAACCGGTGCACTTGTTTAAGGTCATTTTCAGTATAAGGCACACCTGTATACTGCTGGATTCTTACCAAATATTTATAGCCATTTTCCAGGGTAGGTTCAAAAATAGTTCCTTCACCAAAGTCATTCCAGGTTGCCAACTGAAGGAAATCAAGATTGCCCTTATATTGATCATAAGTATTCAAAGTTTCATTTAGCGTAGCGCCATTATTTTCCGGAATATAAAAATAACTGGATCCCGATCCTCCTTCTACATAGTAATCATGGAAACCAGGATAAGCTACTCCCATAGCGGTTTTTAAACCGGTCGCCCTATTGGCATAAAAATTTGTAAGGCCGGATAAATAATCGCTGTAAATCCAGGCATATTCTCCGTCAGCGCTTGAACCTCCATCTCCCGATTCATACCATAAAGGTAAAAACTCAACATCTTCTCCGGCATATGAAAGAATATCGGACCACTGACTTGGAGACTGATAGGTAATAGGACCAAAAATTCCAACAAGAGGATCGTTACCTGCTCCATGTCTGATAAAATGGGATCTGTTGAAATAATTATTCCGGGCATAAGCCATGCTGTTCCGCCCATTCTGAATGGAACCCCAAAAGCGATCCTCCATGATCAATCCAAACTTAATCCCGACTTCATCAGTACGGTCGATCAATGCATTGGAATTTGTAAGTAAGCTTCCTACATCAGGATTGCTTCCTTCCGATCCATACCAATCTACCAACACACCATCTATTCCCGATAGCTTCATCAACAATAAATGATATTCTACTACATGAGGATCCTTACTGGCATAAGGGCCAATTATAGGATAATAATGAGAAGCTATCTGGCGTTTTCCGGATCCATCTATAATGTTCGGATTCCTGGTATTCATGGTCCAATGCCAACCCCAACTATAATTGCCTCCGGCCACAGGATTTTCAGGTGCATCATACCAGGGCATGTAGTGCATATAAACTTTTGTAGGATTGGTTTTGGGAACCTGAGCAGGCTGAGCCATCAATAGTCCAGACACGCCAAATACCATGAATATCAGCAGGTTTGTAATTCTTTTTCTCATAAGGGTTTACTTTAAGTTATAATAGATCAATATTCATTCGACATTTTAATCAAATGATTATATAATGAAACTAATCCTTTCTTAGGTTCTCATACTTAAGATAAAGAATAGTGATTATGATGAAATAGAAGCGAGCAAAAAATTAATCGCTTTGGAGAATATTAAGAGGCAGAAGTATTTTCATAAGTTTTTAAGGGTTAAATAATTGCACTATGTTATGTAAAAGAATCTAAAGAATGGATAAATATCAAGGTATGGAAATAAGAATATAGAGTTTTACCTGGTTGATGAGCCGTAAGCATTTGCTTTATAAATATTTAACAAAACTTTGAATTCTAAAAATATAGAGAAGAATAGAATTAAAATGAGGTATTGTACCCCTTCAATGGCTGGGTATTATGAAACACTGCGAAAATACACTTTAAATTCAGTGCCTTTATTGAGCTCGGTTTCCACTTCTATGCGTCCACCATAATTTTCTATAATTCTTTTGATTATATATAGGCCTATTCCTGTACCTTCCACGTGGGTATGAAATCGTTTAAACATTGTAAACAATTTTGAAACCTGAAAGGGAGCCATGCCTAAACCATTATCCCTTACGATTAAAACAATTTCATTTCCTTCACGGTAAGTTCTGATAAATATTTGTAAAGTCCGGTCAGGTGAGCGATACTTCAGCGCGTTACCTATAAGGTTGTAAAAAATACTGCGAAGATTTTTACGTGCATAATAAATTTCTTTTTCTTCCCAGTTTGTGGTGATGATTGCGTCTGCCTCTGCTATCAAAGGGTCAAGGTCTGCCTGGACATCCTTCATAATACAATCGAAATATATAGGTTCAGCAGCTTGGTCAAGGTCTTTCTGCACTTTGGAAATTTCCGTAAGATCTCCAATTGTCGCTTTTAACTTTGTTGTCATAGCGTGAATCATTACCAGCACTTCTCGTTCTTCTTCATTCAGTTTTGCATCCAATTTTCGGGATAAAAAATTGGTGATCCCTTCCAGATTGGCAATAGGTGATTTTAAATCGTGGGAAGCAGTATAAACAAAGTTATCTAAATCTACATTGGTCCTTCTTAACTCTTCATTTGCCTGCTGAGTTTCCTCCAATGCGTTTTTTAAGTCTTGCTTTATTTTCTCCTGTTCAGTAATATCTGAAACCAGTGCATAATAGCCATTTACCTTATCTCCTTGCCTATGAGGAATATAATCAATGGAAACAAAACGATTGCCGAGGTTGGGGAAATACAGCCATGTTTCGGAATGAAGAGCTTCTCCTGCCAATGCTCTTTCCACCAAACCTTTAATCTTTTCATAAGCTATTTTCCCCATCACTGTTGAAATGTGTTTGCCATAAACCTGAGCTCGTGGAATACCGAACCATTCTTCATAAGCTTTGTTATTAAAACGATATTTCTGTTCCTGATCAACATATGTTATTAAGACCGGCAATGCATTTGTCAGAAGAAGGAGTTCCTCATTGTTGGCCTGTAATTCCTGTGTTCTTTCAGTAACCTTTTGCTCCAACTCTTCCTTCTGAATGTTTATTTCCTGATAATACTGTTGAAGTTTATCAAGGTGTGAAGATATTTCTTGCTTTTGCTCCTCTATTTGGAGTGTTCTTTCCTTTACTTTAGCCTCAAGCTTTCGATTGAGTCCAGTAATATGCTTGGTTCTGATTTTAACTGTTACCCACACTAAACCTAAGGTTAAAAATATTGACAACGCTAAAAACCATTTGGTCTTCCAGAAAGGAGGAGTTATAATTAATTGGATGGAAGTACCTTGCTCATTCCAGATTCCATCATTGTTAGAAGCTTTTACTTTAAAAATATATTGCCCGGGATCCAGGTTTGTATAAGTAGCCTTTCGATGATTGCCCACATAATTCCATCCTTCATCAAATCCTTCCAATTGGTAAGCATACTGGTTTTCTTCAGGAGAAATATAATTTAAGGCTACAAACTCGAAGGATATTACCGATTGACTATAGGAAAGGGTAATGCTTTCACTTTGGCTAACAGACTGTTGTAAGGGAGAATCTTTACCTCCTGCAATTACCGGCTTATTAAATAATTCAAAACCTGTTAGGTGAACCGGTGGGATAAAGGGATTATCTTTGATGCTATCCGGATAAAATACATTAAACCCATTAATACCCCCAAAATATAGTTCTCCATTTTTAGATTTAAGGCATGCGTTCTGCACGAATTCATTCCCTTGCAATCCATCAGAAACATTGAAATTTTTAAATACTTTTCGAACGGGATCGAATTTAGATAAACCGTTTAATGTGCTTATCCAAAGATTTCCACGTTCATCTTCGACAATACCTTGAACAGCATTATTGCATAAGCCCTCTTTCTCAGAAAATACGGTAAACTTTTTAGTTTTCCGGTCATAAAAGTTCAATCCATGCCGGGTACCTACCCATAAATTATCATTATGATCTGCAAGAAGAGCATTAATTTGCTTACCCTGGAGGCTTCCGGGTAGTTTGGCATCTGACTTAAAATGCACAAAATTATTGGTTGAAGTATCTAAAAAGTCAAGTCCTTTATCAGTGCCTATCCATAAATTCCCTTCTTTATCTTTTGCAATGGCCCTGACCTGATTGCTACGTAAACTATTCGTTTTATTCGGATCATGCTGAAACCGAAAAAACTTCTGACTTTTTTTATCGAATCGGTTCAATCCTCCATCGTAAGTCCCAATCCAAAGGTTTCCCTTTTTGTCTTCCAACAAAACTCCGGGTTTATTGGAGCTAATAGACGTGCTGTCCCCTGGTTGATTAAAGTAATGGATAAAGTTATTCTCTTCTGGAATAAACTTATTCAGCCCTCCATTCCATGTCCCCAACCATAAATAACCCTGACTATCTTCTAAAATAGAGAGTATTACATCTGAAGTAATACTTTTAGGATTATTCGGTTCTCTCCCAAAATGCTTAAAAGTGTCAGTTTTTCGATTGAATTCATTTAATCCTCCTCCGTCAGTTCCTATCCAAACCTGTCCTTGCTTGTCCTCCCAAAAGCTTTTGACATTATTGTCGCTCAGGCTATGTGTTGTTGCTTCCTGATAGTAGTGTCTGAATTTCTGTTCGTCAATATTAAAAAAATTAATTCCTCCCCGATGGATCCCTACCCAGAGTGTTCCGCTTTTATCTTCATGTAAAGCCGAAACTGTATTACTAGTAAGGCTATTCGGATCATTAATGTTATGCGTGTAACGAATAAAACCATTGGAATCAGGATTAAATAAATTCAATCCACCATTTTCAGTTCCTACCCATAAATTCCCCTTGCTGTCTTCCAGTATACAATAAATAATATCACTTCCTATGCTTTTAAAATCTCTGCGAGAATGTCTGTAATGAATAAATTTATTTTTTTTATAATCGAACAAATTAAGTCCCCCACCCCATGTGCTCACCCATAAATTTCCCTCGTGGTCCTCTAAAATCATTGTAATGTTATTACTACTTAAGCTTGAACGATTACCAGGTTCTTTTTTATAGGATTTAAAAGATTGGCTGGAAAGGTCAAAAAGATTAAGTCCTCCGCGACCGGTTCCAACCCATAGATTTCCTTTTGTGTCTTCATAAATGCAGTTCACAAAACTATCGCTTATACTTTCAGGATTGGTTGGGTCTGGCCTATAATTCGTGAATTTATCTTCTTTTGGATGATATAAATTTAACCCTCCTCCATTTGTACCTATCCAAAGGTTACCCTTTCGGTCCTGATAAATACCATGAATGTTATTGTTACTAATGCTTCCTGCGTTTTCAGGGTTATTTTTATAATGAATAAACTTATCGGTTGCGCGATTATAACGATCAAGCCCATCTCTGGTACCTATCCATAAATTCTCCTCACGATCTTCATAAATGCAGGTGATAAAATTGTTACTTAAAAGAGCTGAGTCTTTAGAACTATTACGATAGACTGTTATTTTGTAGCCGTCATACTTATTTAAACCTTCCATAGTCCCAAACCACATAAAGCCTTCACTATCCTGGAAAATAGATACCCCATGCCCCTGAGAAAGCCCTTGCTGTGCACCGATTTGCTTAAACTTAATTTTTGGTGGGAGATTATAAGTCGACCTCTCGTTATCGTTTTTAGTTTTTCCGATAACTAAGCTGTCTTGCCTTTTGTCCACAGAAAAAACATTCTCCTGAGAATGAAAGGATAAGGACGTTTTTTTGAATTCAATGTTTTTTATTTCAGAACTATCCTCTCCGCCGATAAAATAAAATAAGCTAACCCACAAAAAAAACCTAACCATATATCTACTTACTATATGTTTATTTAAATTTCTGAATTTAACATGGATTTTTGCATTTATTTCTTAAAAAAAATAAAGAATTTAAGACAAAGATTTCTATGGATCCTAATAAAGAGTGGGGATGAGGTTTGTCCTGGGAATTTAAAATTTCCAATTGCAATAATAATTGCAAAAAAAAAGGATTCTGAAAGCAATTACACTCCTCGAATCTCCATTAATTTTTTTTCGAACTCATCATTCGGAACGATGGATTTATTTCTTATCCTGGTTTTGTATGTGTAGATCGTGTTGACAGAGTACCCCAGGATTTTTGCTATCTTTTCATTTTCACTGATCCCAAGCCGGATAAGTGCGAAGATCCTAAGTTCAGGGGTTAATGGTTGTTTGTCTCCCAAGGTGAAATGGTCTTCTTCTTTGAATAAAGTATTGAATTTTTCTATAAAGCCCGGAAAAATTTTAAGAAATATAGAATCGAAACTTGAATACAATCTTTCTCTTTCATGATGGGCATTGATGTTGTTTACAATATCATAAATATCATCGAGTTTCTTGGCGGTCACCTTCCTGCTGATGCTCGTCTTAAACTTCTCAATCTTTTCAATATAATCGGAGATAGAATTAAAGAAATGTCCAATATATTCCTCCTTGATTTTGTTTACTTCCTGAAGGTTATTATTGATCTTCTGAAGATTTTGGTGCGATTCGGCCAGACTGGTTTTTACTTGCTTAAGCTTTTTGTATTGGTTTCGAATGATAACGGCAAAAACAATAACCAGAACTGTCAATAAAGTTACAATTCCCGAATAATACAAAAGAAGGCCTCTTTGCCGCTCTACCATTTCCAACTGCTTTCCTTCAATAATCGGGAGGATATTGGAAATCTGAATTTTCCTGTGCTTGGCATTATAAAAATAAGCATCTTCCAATGCGAGGTTTACATATTTATAAGCCCGTTTTATGTCGCCGTTTTTATAAAGCAATTCAGCCAATTCCCTCATAGCCACCGTTTCTTTTATGGAAGATCTTATATCAGAAATGGAGGCAATGGCGAGCATTTCCATCGCTTTTTCTTCCTGATTATTTAACCTGTAAATATATCCCAGACTAGATGCAGCAACAGCGATGTGATGGTCGGAGAGCTTATAATTGAGCAATTGGGTAAAAGTAGCAATAGCCTCATCAATTTCTTTTCCTCTCATATACTTAAGCCCCAGTAATGAAAGGTATTCGGGAGAATCCTTTTCAACCAAAGTAAAAGCAGGATCAAGGTATTCATCTCCTTTTTCATTATAAATGGGTACGAAATGCTTATCTGAAGCATAGTCAGCCATATCATAATAAGTACGTGCAAATATGGAGAGATAATCTGCTCTGACAGCATTTGGCATAGTTTGAGGCGTTTTTATGGAAGTCAATGTGTCCAGGGCCTCCTTAAACATTCCCGTCGAAAGTAAAGTAAAGCTTAACTTTACCTTGGCATGATTGATTTTGGGTTCGTCCTTTAATTGATAGCCAGTATTGAGCAGTTTGTCGGCATAATAGAAAGCTGAATCATAAATATATGATTTATATTCTTCGTAGATTTTATTATAAACTTCGTATCTGAAATTAAGATTTACTCTCTGCTTATCCTTTTCTAAGAGTCTTTTAAAAGATTGAATTTTTTCATTTTTCTGTTTTTGAAATTGCTCCTTTTGCCCTATAATCTTATCCAACTCGTGAATCAAACTGTCCACCTTATTTTGTGAAAAAGCAAGTGAACTCGCCAGCAAAGCCGTTAAAAATAAAATACTCTTTCTCATATCTCCAACCAAGATAATAAGTTTCAAGAAATAGACCTATTTTTCTCAAGGCCTTCTGAACGTTTATTGTATTTTCTTGAATACTCCCCATCGTTGATTAGAACAATTTCATATTTTCTTTCACTTTTCTTATTTAATAAAAAAAGGTCTCAAAAAATCATGAGACCTATTTAATTAAAAATGAGAAGGTATTTTACTTATTAAATTCCTGGTTTATTAAATCAGCATTAGTATTGAGCATTCTGCCGTGTCAATAATAAAGCATGTAACAAAGAAAGAAGGAAAGGAAATGAGTAACAATTTCTCCCTTCAAAATATAGATTTTAATAAGTACAAAAGCACATAACACATTGACTACATTCACCTTAAGTATTTGTCCATCAAACAAAATATAAAGTAAATATGAAAGGATTTTTGATGGGGTAAGATGAAAAAAGGGAGGAATAGTATTTTCTATCTTTCCTCCCTTATAAAATATGAATGATGCTTAAAGGAATCGTATTCTAAAAAAAGCTTACTTTGCTGCAACCAGATCCTCTTTCCTCGTTTTCAAATTTTGTAAAATAAAGGTTCCAAGTTCCTTACCCTCAAAAAATCCGTTTTTAATGGCAGGCATGTAATGAATTCCGCCATAGAATCGACTAATGGCAGCTTCGTCTGCTGCATGTCTGAATGATTTAAAATGTCGAACAGGCAAATCAAACTCAAGTTCAGTGGAATCGGCAAAATCAAAAT
>Ga0196965_1001235_pt1 | contig 10318 bp, 7 predicted proteins | sample S1_20metaG_FD_148668 | JGI IMG/M metagenome (GOLD analysis project Ga0196965, IMG submission 148668) | Soil microbial communities from Anza Borrego desert, Southern California, United States - S1_20 | ecosystem: Environmental > Terrestrial > Soil > Desert | place: USA: California | collected... | reverse complement strand
CCTGATCCAGACCGAACGGCGCGGCGCCATCGAACTGTGGACGCTGTCGAGGCCCGAGCGGCTCAACGCCCTGCCCGACCTCGAGGACGGCGAGGCCTTCGCGGCGGCCTGCGCGGCGGTGAACGCCGATGCGGCGGTGCGCTGCTTGGTGATCACCGGCGCGGGGCGGGCCTTCTCGGCCGGCGGCGACCTGAAGGCGATGCGCGACCGGCGCGATCTGTTCGCGGGCACGGGGGCCGAGATCCGCGAGCGCTATCGGCGGGTGGTGCACCGGATCGTGCGCTCGCTGTACGGGCTGGAGGTTCCGCTGGTGGCGGCGGTCAATGGGCCGGCCATGGGGCTGGGCTGCGACATCGCCGGGCTGGCGGATATCCGGCTGGCCTCGACGGAGGCCTCGTTCGGCGTGCCGTTCCTGAAGCTGGGCATACTGCCGGGCGATGGCGGGGCGTGGCTGTTGCCGAGGAACGTCGGCTATGCCCGGGCCGCCGAGATGCTGTTCACCGGCGAGACCATCGACGCGGCCACGGCCGAGCGCTGGGGGCTGGTCAACCACGTGGTCGCGCCGGAGGCCCTGATCGACGAGGCGCTGAAGGTCGCGGGCAAGGTCGCCGCGCACGGGCCGCAGGCGTTGCGCATGGCCAAGACCCTGCTGCGCCAGGGCCGCGACATGAATTTCGACCAGATGCTGGAGATGACCGCCGCCATGCAGGCGCTGGCGCATCTGACCGACGACCACGCCGAGGGCGTGGCCGCGGTGCTGGAGAAGCGGCCGGCGGACTTCACCGGCCGCTGAGGGTCAGGTCGCGGCCGGGGCCTGCATCGACTGGTCGGCGGGCACCCCGCCGGCGGCGGCGCGCGGGGCGCCGGCGCGTTCGCCCGGCTTCATGAACTTGACCAGGACCCGCTGGCCGATCAGCAGAGGGGCGCTGTCGGCGGAGACGACCACCTCCACGACGCGCTCGTCGGTGCGCTGCGACGGGTCCTCGGAGGCCAGCCTGCGGGCGCCGAACAGGGGCGCGCGGCGCAGGACCTTGCCGACGTAGACCTTGGACTGGTCGACCTCGGAGACGATCTCCACCTCCTGGCCGTCGCGGACGTTGGGGATGTCGGCCTCGACGATCTCGGCGCGGACGATGCGCTGGGTGTCGGGCTCGAGGTCGAACATGTTGGACACGTTCAGAGTCGAGGCGCCGGCGCCCGGGTTGGCGTAGCGGCGCACGATGCGCCCGTCCATCGGGGCGCGGATCACCGTCAGCTCGAGGTTGTAGGCGGCCTCGTTGAGACGGGCGCGGGAGGTCTGCACGGCGGCGCGCTGGGAGGCGAGGCGGGCCTCGGCCGTGGCGATGGCGTCGCGGGCCTCGTCGATGCGTTGGGCGGCGACGAAATTGGTGTCGACCAGCTTCTCGAGACGCTCGTACTCGCGGCGGGCGGTGTTGATGTCGACCTCGATCATGCTGAGCTGGCTCTGGGCCTGGGCGACCTCGGCCTGGGCGCGGGCGAGGGCGAGACGCGGCTCGTCGTCTTCCTGGCGGGCGAGGATCTGGCCGGCGACGACGCGCTCGCCTTCCTGCACATAGACGGCCTTGACCACGCCGCCGCGGCGGGCGGCGACCTGGATGATGCCGCCCTCGACGTCGGCCTTGCCGTTGGCGATGGCGGCGTAGGGGCTGTCGATCTTCTCGGCGGCGGCCTTCTCCTGCTCGACCTTCTTCGCGGCGGCGCCCTGCTGCATGAGGCTGAAGCCGACGACGACGAGGATGATCAGCACCAGGCCGATCCAGAGCCACTTGTTCTTGAGGAAGCGGGGCATTTTTCGGAAGTCCTTGAGGAACGGGCTAGTGCGAGCCGAGGGTGGCGTTGGGATCGGGGGTGCGGCGCTGGTCGTCGAGGATGCGGCCGTCCTCGATGTGGATGACCCGGTCGGCCCAGGCCTCGAGGCGCGGGTCGTGGGTCACGCAGACGACGGCGGCGCCGTGCTCGGTGGCGGCGCGGCGCAGCAGGCGGATGACGACCTGGCCGTTCTCGCCGTCGAGGGCCGAGGTCGGTTCGTCGGCGAACAGCAGGGCCGGGTTCTTGGCCAGGGCGCGGGCGATGGCGATGCGTTGCTTCTCGCCGCCGGACAGGGAGTCGGGCTTCTGGTTCAGGCGGGCGCCGAGACCGACCTCTTCCAGCGCGGCGACGGCGCGGCGGCGGGCCTCGTCCTTGGCCACGCCCTGGTATTTCAGCACGGTCATGACTTGCTGGGTCGCGGTCAGGGCCGGGAACAGGTTGAAGCCCTGGAAGATGAAGCCGCAATTATCGAGGCGGAACTTGTCGATCCGGCCGGAGGAGTGGTCCCACAGATCGTCCACCTCGAGGGCGTCGACCCGGCCCTCCTCGGGCTTGAGCAGGCCGGACAGGGCGGCGACGAGGGTGGACTTGCCCGAGCCGGACGGGCCCATGACCATGGTCATTTCGCCGTGGCGCGCGTCGAAGTCGACGCCCTTGAGCACCTCGATGAAGGTGCGGCCGGTCTTGAAGCGCTTGACCAGCCCCTTGGCCTCGATGGCGGAGGTCCCGGCCTGGCCGTGGGTGACGGTGTTCGGGTTCATCGCAGCAGATCCGCCGGCTGGCTCTTCTTGAGGACGCCCAGCGACAGGAAGCCGGAGGCGAGGGCGATGACCAGCAGCATGACGCACACGCCGGCGACCATCGGGATCGGGAAGGCCATGGTCAGGCCGCCCAGCTGGGCGAGAAACGACACGCCCCAGGTCAGCAGGCCGGCGGCGAAGATGCCGGCGACGCCGACCCAGAAGCTGAGCTCCATGACGATGGCGCGGAGCGAGCCCATCGAGACGCCGAGGGCGCGCAGGGAGGCGAACTCCTTGATGTTGGCCATGATGGCCCCGCGCAGGGTCTGCCAGGTGATGGCCACGCCGATCAGGATGCCGAGGAACAGCGAAAAGCCGAGCATGATGACGATGAAGCTTTCCTTGAACATCGCCGCCTGGTTGGCGTCGCCGAGTTCGGCGCGGGTCCAGGCCTTGAACTGGCCCCGGGACTGGGCGTTGAGCTGGGCCACGACACGATCCGCATCCGCGCCCGGCTTGATCCCGACCATGAGGGGGCCGACGCGGTCGCCGGTGCTGGCCTCGCCCAGCATGCGCAGGGTGTCGCGCGACATGACCACGCCGGCCTGCATCATGTTGGGATAGCCGCGGGTGACCGCGACCACGCGCACGGTCTTGCCGTTGTAGATGGCCTTGTCGCCCAGTTTGACGCCGAGACGGCCGAGAGCGGTTTCGTCGACGGCGACGCCGAACGGCTGGCGCAGGGCCTCGACCAGCGCGGGGGAGTAGTCGGTCGGAACCGTCACCGCGCCGGGGACGGCGTCGATGATCGAGACCTGGACGAACTCGGTCTTGCGCGGCGCGTCGCCCTCGACGACGTTCTGCCAGCGGCCGCCGGAGCCATCGAGATCGGCCACGGCGACGATGTCGGGATGGCTCTGCACCACCGGCATGATCCGCCGGGGCACGCCGGAGGGGCCGCCGTTGAACAGGCCGGTCGCGCCGGGGGCCAACACCATGACGTCGGCGCGGGCGCGGTCGATGGTGGCGGTGAAGGCCTTGCCGATGCCCATGAACATGCCGACCTGGGCGAGCACCAGCAGACCCGAAAAGGCGAGCGCCACGATCGCCGCCATGTAGCGGCGCCACTCATAGAGCAGGGTGGAAAGTGCAAGCGACATGGAAGAGATCGGCCCCCGGGTTTCGTCGCTATGTGACGGCGCCGGTGGTTGGGGCCAAGTTAAATCGGGTTAAGGCCATATCGATGGCCTTCGTTCATCGCCGCTTGCTAGGATGTCTCCACACCGGCAGGAGCCGGGCGCCTTGAGAGCTTGAGCATGATCCTTCGTTCGCTTCGTTCCGCCGTTTCGGCGACCGCATCCCTGGCCGCCGTCGCCGGCGCCATGGCCGTCATGGCCGCCCCCTCGGCCGCCATGGCCGACGAGGGGATGTGGACCTTCGACAATTTCCCGATCGAGACGGTGAACCAGAAATACGGCACCCGCATCGATCAGGCCTGGCTGGACCGGGTGCGACTGGCCTCGGTCCGTATCCAGGGCTGTTCGGCCTCGTTCGTCTCGGACGAGGGGCTGATTCTGACCAACTGGCACTGTGTCGTCGGTTGCGCGCAGGAGCTGTCCGACGCCCAGAAGGACTATGTGAAGAACGGCTTCACCGCGGGGACCCGCGAGGAGGAGGTGCGCTGCCCCGGCCAGACCGCCGAGGTGCTGACCGAGATCACCGACGTCACCGACCGCGTCCGCGCCGCCGGCGAGGGCCTGGAAGGCGCCGCCTTCAACGCCGCCCGGCAAGCCGAGGTCGGCCGCATCCAGAACGAGGCCTGCGCCGGCGATACGAAGTTCAGCTGCCAGGTGATCAGCCTGTATCGGGGCGGGCAGTACAGCCTGCACAAGTTCCGCAAATACGACGATGTGCGGCTGGTCTTCGCGCCCGAAAACCAGGCGGCCTTCTTCGGCGGCGATCCCGACAATTTCAACTTTCCGCGCTACGCCCTCGATGCCGGTTTCCTGCGCGCCTACGAGGACGGCAAGCCGGTCGAGTCGCCGAACTTCCTGAAGTGGAACGCCGAGGCGCCCGAGGAAGGCGACGTGACCTTCGTGTCCGGCAACCCGGGCTCGACCTCGCGCCTGATGACCATGAGCCAGCTGGAACGGCTGCGCGACCAGCAGATTCCGGTCACCCTGATCCAGAACTCGGAACTGCGAGGCCGCCTGCTCGAATATTCGCTGACCGGCGAGGAGGCCAAGCGCGTCTCGTTCGACCCGATCTTCGGCCTCGAGAACAGCTTCAAGGTCTACTATGGCCAGCAGGGCGCCTTGACCGATCCGGAGTTCATGGCCGCCAAGCGTGAGGCCGAAGCCGAGCTGCGCGCCCGTGTCGCCGCCGATCCCAGCCTGAAGCAGCGGATCGGCGATCCTTGGGCGGAACTCGAGACGGTGCAGGACGTCGCCCGCGATCTCTACCTGCCCTATCGCCAGCTGGAGCAGGCCGCGGGCGGCGGCTCGACCCTGTACCAGATGGCCCGGGCGCTGGTCCGCGCCGCCAAGTCCGACATGCCGGCCGATCGCCGGGCGCGGCTGGCGGCGATGCTGGGCGAGGAGACGCCGATCTCGACCGACATGGAAGAGATCCGGATGCGCTACTGGTTGTCCAAGACGCGCGAGTATCTGACCGTCGACAATCCGCAGGTGAAGGCGCTTCTGGGCCGCGAGAGCCCCGAGGCCCTGGCCGAGCGGCTGATCGAGGGCACCCGGCTGGAGGAGGCTGATTTCCGGCGCGAGGCGGCGGGCATGACGCTGGAAGAACTGAAGGCGGCCGATCCGCTGCTGGCCTTCGTGGCCGCAAACGACGACGCCGCCAAGGCGATCGGCGACCGCTGGGCCGCGGAGGTCAGCGCCCCGACGGCGCGCGCCGCCGAGAAGGTCGCCGAGGCCCGCTTCGCCGTCTACGGCACGAACCAGTATCCGGACGCCACCTTCAGCCTGCGCCTGTCGTACGGCGAGGTGCGGGGCTGGACGTACCGCGGGGTGACGGTGCCGCCGTTCACCTACATCGGCGGGCTCTACGAGCGGGCCACCGGGTCGGAGCCGTTCAACCTGGCCCAGGCCTTCGCCGATCACGAGGCCGACGTGAACAAGGAAGTCGTCTACGACTTCGTCTCGACCAACGACATCATCGGCGGCAACTCCGGCTCGCCGGTGATCAACGCCGAAGGCGAGGTGATCGGCGCGGCCTTCGACGGCAACATCCACTCGCTGGGCGGCGCCTTCGGCTATGACGGCGAACTGAACCGGACGGTGTCGGTGTCGACCGCGGCCATCACCGAGGTGCTGCGGACGGTGTACCCGAACCCGCGGATTCTGGAGGAGCTGGGGGTCGAGTAACGATCCTTCTCCCCCTGCGGGAGAAGGTGGCCGAGCGAAGCGAGGTCGGATGAGGGGTCGCACCGGTCTTGCCGGGCGACCCCTTCGTCATTCATGGTCCGGCGATCAATCGGGTCCGCCTGTGCGACCCCTCATCCGTCGGCCTTCGGCCGCCACCTTCTCCCGCAAGGGGAGAAGGAAGGAGTAGTTCATGCGCCATACCCTCGCCGCTTCCGTCGCCGTTCTCGCCCTCGCCGCCGCCTCGTCGGCGTCCGCCGAGGAAGGCATGTGGACGTTCGACAACTTCCCCATCGCGCGGGCCAACCAGACGCTGGGGACCAGCATCGATCAGGCGTGGCTGGACCGGGTGCGGCTGTCCTCGGTCAAGTTCGGAGGCTGTTCGGCGGGCATCGTCTCCGGCGAGGGGCTGGTGATGACCAACAATCACTGCGTCGCCAGCTGCGTGGCGAATCTGTCGACGCAGGCGGTGAACTACGCCGAGACCGGCTTCACCCCGCGCAGCCGCGAGGAGGAGCTGAAATGCCCCGGCGGCTCGGCCGAAATCCTGACCGACATCACCGACATCACGGAACGAATGCATGCGGCGGGCGCCGGTCTGGAGGGTCAGGCCTTCACCCGGGCCCGTGACGCCGAGGCCGGCCGGATCGAGCAGGAGGCCTGCGGCGGCGACGCGACGATGCGCTGCCAGGTGGTCAGCCTGTATCGAGGCGGCCAGTTCAAGCTTTACAAATATCGCCGCTACACCGACGTGCGGCTGGCCTTCGCGCCCGAGGATCGGGCCGCGACCTTCGGCGGCGACCTGGACAATTTCAGCTTCCCCCGCTTCGCCATCGATGCCGCCTTTATTCGCCTGTACGAGAACGGTCAGCCGGTGGCGACGCCGACCCACTTCGAGTGGAATGCCGACAAGCCGGTCGAGGGCACGCCGGTGTTCGTCTCGGGCAGCCCCGGCTCGACCCAGCGCCTGCTGACCATGGACCAGCTGACGACCATCCGCGACGTCGTCCTGCCGCTGGACCAGCTGATCGCCTCGGAGCTGCGCGGGCGGCTGATCCGCTTCTCGGAGGAGAGCGAGGAGAACGCCTTCATCGCCATGGATCCGATCTCGGGGGTCGAGAACACCTACAAGCGCGGGCGCGGACGGATGGCGGCCCTGGTCGATCCCGCCTTCATGCGCATGAAGGCCGAGGCGGAGGCCGACTTCCGCGAGCGGTACGCGGCGCTCCCGAGCGCCCCGGAATCCGACCCGTGGACGGAATTGGCGGCGGTCCAGCCGATCGCCCGCGAACTGTACCCCGCCATGGCCCTGCTGGAGGGCGGCACGGGCATGGGCACGACCTCCGTCGGCGGCGGGTCGCAGCTGTTCAGCTGGGCGCGGACGCTGGTGCGCGGCGCGCAGGAACGCGAAAAGCCCTCGGCCGAGCGCCTGCCGGAGTACGCCGACAGCCGCCTCGCGGCCGTGCAGTCGGGCCTGTTCGCCGAGCGGCCGGTCTATCCGTCGCTGGAGCAGGTGCGGCTGGAGTGGTGGCTGTCCAAGACTCGCGAATGGTTGACCGTCGACGATCCGCGCGTGCGCGGCCTGCTCGGTCGGGAATCCCCCGAAGGCCTGTCGGCGCGCCTGATTGAAGGCACCAGCCTGGCCGATCCGGCCGTGCGCCGGGCGCTGTGGGAGGGCGGACTGGCGGCCATCGAGGCTTCGGACGATCCTCTGATCCAGTACCTGCTGTCGATCCAGGACGAGACCCGGGCGGTGCGCGCCGACTGGGAAGCGCGGGTCGAGGCGCCGACGGCGCGGGCCTCCGAGCAGCTGGCGGCGGCGCGGTTCGCCGCCTATGGCGATAGCGTCTATCCGGACGCCACCGGCACGCTGCGGCTGACCTATGGCCGGATCGAGGGTTCGGACGTGCCGGGGCAGCGCTTCGGCGCCTTCACCACCTTCGCCGGTCTGTGGGACCGGGCGACCGGCGCGCCGCCCTTCGACGTGGCCCCCAAGCTGCTGGCGGCCAGGGACCGGATCGACCCGGACACGGTGCTGGACATGGCGGTGTCGTCCGACACCATCGGCGGCTCGTCCGGTTCGCCGGTGGTCAACGAAGCGGGCGAAATTCTGGGCGCCAATTTCGACTCCACCGTCCTGACCCAGCGCAACGCCTATGGCTATGACGTGAAGGTCAACCGCTCGGTCATCGTGACCACCAGCGCGGTGACGGCGGCGCTGCGGGATGTGTACGGGATGGAGCGTCTGGTCGAGGAGCTGGGGGTCGAATAGACCCCCGGAACGTCTCTAGAGCTGGCTCATCTTCTGCTGGGCCTTGGAGAAGTACTGCCAGCCGGTCCACAGGGTGACGAGCGCCGCGATCCAGAGCAGGACGTAGGCGAAGGTCTGGAAGTGCGGCAGCCACTCGAACGGCAGGCCGAAGCCTTCCCACAGGGGGGCGAGAGCCAGCTGGAGACCGGCCAGCGCGATCATCTGCAGAACGGTCTTCCACTTGGCCAACAGGGTGACGGGCAGCTTGACCTTGCCCGCCACGGTCTCGCGCAGGGCCGAGACGGCGAACTCGCGGAACAGGATCAGGCCGCACGGGATGGCGGCCTGCGGCACCGAACCCCAGGCCAGCACGCCCAGAATGGCGCCGGTGATCAGCACCTTGTCTGCGATCGGGTCGAGTATGGCGCCCCAGCGGGTGGTGGCGTGCCAGCGCCGCGCGAGGAAGCCGTCGACCCAGTCGGTCGAGGCCGCCACGATGAAGATGATGAAGGCCGTGCGGGCGAAGCGGAACTGATCGCTCGGGCTCAGCAGGTCAGGCGGCAGGAACGGCAGGCCCTGCGGCGCGGCGCCGGCGAGGATCAGGAACATCACCACCCCGGCGACCAGGCGCAGGCCGGTCAGGATGTTCGGGATGGGATTGGCGGGGTGGCTGGGGGTCATGCTGGGCATCCGTACTGCAACGCCGATGTGGCACGCTTCGATGCGTCAGGCGAGAGTCAGCCCGACACTCAGGCCAGCGGTTCGAACCGGCCGGGGCCGTTGAGGGCCGTGAGGACGCCCTCGGCGATGCCGAAATGGAGACCGACAAGAGACAGTTGGCCCGCGGCCTCGCGCTCGGCGATCCACGGGAAGGTGCGCAAATTCTCCAGCGACAGCCGGACCACCGTCTCTTCGGCCAGGCGTTCGGACTGCTCGGCCGGAAAGCTCTCGCAGATCAGGCGGACCACCGGAGTGGCCTGGGCCACCCATGGGGCGACGAAGTCCCCGCAATTGTCCGGCGCGCCGTTCAGCATGGCGTGAACTCCGCCGCAGTAGGCGTGCCCCATGACGACAATGCGCTCGACCTCGAGAACGCGAACGCCGAACTCCAGCGCCGCCGAAACGCCGTGCAGCTGACCGTCAGGCTGGTAGGGCGGCACGAGGTTGGCCACGTTGCGGACCACGAACAACTCGCCGGGGGCGGCGTCGAAGATCAGCGCCGGATCGGCGCGGCTGTCGGAACAGGCGACGACGAGGGTGTGGGGCTTCTGCCCCTTGGCGAGGGCTTCATACTCGGCCCGCTCCTGGGGCCAGCGCTGCTCGCGAAAGCGGCGGTAGCCGGTGAGCAGGGCGTCGGCGGCGTTTTCTGACATGCGGTGCTTCTAGGACGGGATCAGCTTTTGCGGAAGAAGGCGTGGATGCGTTCGGCCAGCGGCTGGTTGATCCCCGCGACCTTGACCAGATCGGCGACCGAGGCGCGGCCGACGCCCTTGGCGGAGCCGAAGGCGTGCAGCAGGGCCTTCTTGCGGCCGGGGCCGACGCCCTCGATCTCGTCCAGCGGATTGCGCTTGATGTCCATCGAGCGGCGCTTGGCGTGGGCCCCGTTGGCGAAGCGGTGCGCCTCGTCGCGCAGGCGCTGGATGTAGTAGAGGGCCGGCGACTTCAGCGGCAGCATGAAGGGCGGCTTGCCGGGTACGAAGAACCGCTCCATGCCGGCGTCGCGGTCCGGCCCCTTGGCCACGCCGACCGCGACGATCTCGTGCAGGCCGAGGTCGGCCAGCACCGCCTGGACCTCGGCCAGCTGACCGGCGCCGCCGTCGATGAGCAGCAGGTCGGGGCGCTCGACCTCCTCGCCCTCGTCCTCGTCCTTGACCAGGCGGGTGAAGCGGCGGCGCATGACCTCGCGCATCATCCCGTAGTCGTCGCCGGGGGTCAGGTCCTCGCCGCGGATGTTGAACTTGCGGTACTGGTTCTTGCGGAAGCCCTCGGGACCCGCGACGACCATGCCGCCGACCGCGTTGGTCCCGGAGATGTGGGCGTTGTCGTAGATCTCGATCCGCTCCGGGCGGTTCTCCAGACCGAAGGCCTCGCAGACCTCCTCGAGGATCTTGCCCTGG
>Ga0196965_1001234_pt1 | contig 10325 bp, 9 predicted proteins | sample S1_20metaG_FD_148668 | JGI IMG/M metagenome (GOLD analysis project Ga0196965, IMG submission 148668) | Soil microbial communities from Anza Borrego desert, Southern California, United States - S1_20 | ecosystem: Environmental > Terrestrial > Soil > Desert | place: USA: California | collected... | reverse complement strand
CGCCGTCCGCCAGCCGCTTGGCCATGGCCACGGCCTCCTGCGCATCGCGTGCGAAGGCGTCCGCCCCCACCTGCCGCCAGAGCCCGGGGTCGACATTGAACGGGTACCCACCGACCAGGATCTTGACCCGCCGCCCGGCCTCCGTGCCGCGCACGGCAGCGATCAGCGACGCAACGGAACGGATGTGGGAGGTGATGGTGGCCGAGACCGCGAGGACGTCCACCCCACGCTCTTCCAGGGTCTGGAGCAGGCTCGGCGTCGGCGTGTCGGCGCCGAGATAGAAGGTGTTCCAGCCCTCCATCTCAAGGAAGTCGGTCACCATGCGCACGCCGATCTCGTGCAGGTCCCCCGACACGCAGGTCGCCAGCAGGGTCCGGCCGTTCTTCTCGCCGGTGAAGACGTAGGGATAGAGCTGGGACATGATGAGCTGCGCCGCCGCCGTGCAGTAGTGCTCCTGGGCCACGCTCAGGCGGTTCATCTGCCAGAGCCGACCGACCTCGTGCTGGCAGGGTTGGAAGACATGCAGGTAGAGGTCACGCACCGGCGTCCCCTGCGCCACCGCGTCGAGCACCATCCGGCTCGCTACGTGCCGCTCCCCGCGCAGGAGCGCCTCCAGGTAGATCCTGGCCATCTCGCCATGAGGCTCGCCGTCCACCAGCAGGGAAGGCAGCTCGGCAGGCAGCTCGGGCAGCCGCTCGAGGCCGGCCTCCACGTACCCGCAGGCCAGGTCGGCCATGTCGCCGGGGAGTTCCCTCCGCAGGATCTCGCAAAGCACCTCGAGGTTGCGCGCCAGGTCCTCGGCCGGGATGCGCCGGCCGGCGAGCATGACCTTGGCCCAGGCCACATAGTCGGCGAACAGCGCCGGCGACGAGGTGGCAATGGCCTCCGCCAGGTACGAGAGATGGAAGCCCGCATCCTGCCGGCATTTGGCGCGGCCCGCCGGGCCATAGCGCCGGGCGAGCTCGGGCTGCAGCTCGTAGTGGCGCTCGGTAACTGCCTCCGCCAGGGCGGCCCGCCGGCCGTCGAGGGCCTGGCTCAACTCCAGGCCGGGATCGCTGCTGGTTACCATGACGGTCTCAGGAACAGACGTGCTCGAAGTAGCGGATATGGGTGCTCCCCGGCACCAGCTTTAGGCCTTTTGGGATCCCAGCATGCGATTCACGATAGAGATGGCTGTGGTGCCAGACCTTGAAGCTCTCCTCATCGCTCCAGAAAGTCATCAGCCAGATCTCGTCCGGGCTGTCGAGAGGGGTCATCACGTCCATGCGCAGGAAGCCCGGAGCGCTGTCCACCAGATGGGGACGATCGAAGAATGCCTGCTTGACGCGGTCGGTCATCCCATTGGCCACCGTAAACCGGCTCAGCGCCACGAACCCCGGCCGCAGGTCGCTCCTGGCGGGCTCGTCCATTGGCAAGATCTGCTGCTCCAATCGTTGTCTCCTTCGGCTACCTGGGGCCGCTGGCGCCAGCCTCCATGCACGGGACATGCCCGCGTGGATCTCGCGCCCCGGACGGGCTGCAGGGGTGCATGATAGACTCGTTTCGGTGGAGGTTCCCTTGAATACGCGACGGAAGAGCGGCTCTCTGGCGATTCTGCTGACTCTGGGTATGGCCACCGTTCTGGTCCACACCGGCTGCGGCGGCTCGGGCGGGTCCCGGTCCCAAGAGGCGGGGCGGCTCGAGGTGACGTACTACTACCTGCCCGGCTGACCCGTCTGTCTGAACACGAAGCCCGCCGTGAGCGGGCTCGAAAAAGAGTTTGCGCGGCGGGTCGAGACCCGCTACGTCGTGGCCGAGACGCCCGAGTCCCGCGAGCTCATCGCGGAGTTGGGGTTCCGCAGCCATGGTCTGGTCATCCGCTCCCTGGAAGGCGAGGTCCTTTGGAAGCAGGCGGACCACGAGGTCAATGTCGAAGACGCCCGGCAGGCCCTTCGCGAGTTGCTCGCCCGGCACTGACGAGAGCCCGAGGAGAACAAGCCGTCTTGCACACCGTCCATCTCGTCGACGCCAGCCCTTACATCTTCCGCGCCCACTTCTCGCTGCCGTCCTCCATCAAGAGTCCGACGGGCGAGCGTACCGGCGCGGTCTACGGCTTCGCCAGCTTCCTCCTGAAGCTCATCGCAGACGAGAAGCCCACCCATCTCGGGGTGGCCTTCGACCGCAACCTGAACGGCAGCTTCCGCAACGACTACTACCCCGCCTACAAGGCACAGCGCGAGGCCCCGCCGCCCGAGATTGTGGCCCAGATCGATCCCTGCCTGGAGGTGGCCGCGGCGCTCGGAGCCACCACCTGGATCGACGATCGCTACGAAGCCGACGACCTGATCGCCACCGTCTGTGAAGCCGTCACCCAGAGGGGACACCAGGTGGTGGTGGTGACCTCCGACAAGGACCTCGCGCAGCTCGTGAGCGACCGGGTGACCTTGCTGGACTTTGCCAAGGAGGCTCGCTTCACGCCGGACGACGTGCGGGAAAAGTTCGGGGTCCGGCCCGAGCAGATCACCGACCTCCTCGCCCTCGCCGGCGATCCGGTGGACAACATCCCAGGCGTGCCCGGCATCGGCCGCAAGACGGCCGCGGAGCTGCTCGCCGCCTTCGGCTCCGTGGAGGATCTCTACGCCCGCCTGGAGGAGCTCCGCGTCTCACGCATCCGGGGCGCGCGGAGCCTCTACACCAAGCTCACCGACGCCCGCGAGTCGGCGTTCCTCTCCAAGCGGCTCGCCACGGTGGCGCACGACGCTCCGCTCGATCCCCCGGCCGAAAAGCTGGCCGCGGACGGGCTGCGAGCCCTGGCCTACCGGGGAGCGGACACCGGGCGAGTCGGCGAGCTCTTCGACCGGCTGGGCTTCAAAGGGATCCGGGAGCGGGTTCCTGCGGCGCCGGGCCAAGAGGGCTGACGGGCGGAGGCTCGTCGCCAATCGCGTCGGGCAGCTCGTCTTCGAGGTTGCGCACCCGCGGGTTGGCCCACCCCGCGGCCACAGCGAGGACGATCAGCCCGCCGAGCACCATGAAGAGCAGGCCGATGCCGCGGCCCGGCCCGACCCCGATCACCCGTCCCACCGTGCCGGCCAGCGGTCCACCCGGAGCCAGCAGCGGCTCGAAGACATGGTCGGCCAGAGGCCCGGCCAGGAGGATGGCGACCGGCAGCGCCGACATAGCGACGAGCTGCTGCGCCGCCATGGCCCGCCCCAGCACCTGCGGCGCGATCTTCGTCTGCAGGATGGCCGCGGCACATCCGTTGATCAGCGGGAAGCAGCAGAGGAAGGCGAACGCGGCCGCCGCGATGAGCGTCACGTTCTCCCGCAGGCCGCTCAAGGAGAGGATCACGGCGGCGAGCAGCAGGAAGCCGAAGACACCCTGCATGCGCCGCTTCGGCCCTCCCCAGACGGCCATGGCGACGCCCCCCACCAACATGCCGCAGCCGGCGAGCGCCATGACGGTGCCGAGCGCCTTCTCCGAGGCGAAGCTCAGGATCATCGGCGTGAGCAGCGCGTTCAGGAAGCCCAGACAGAAGTTCACGCCGGCGAACATGAAGAGCAGCGCCAGCAGGCCTGGCCGCTCCCTCAGGTAGGTCCAGCCGTAAAGGGCATCTCGCGAGACCGGCCCCTGCTCCGCCCCCGCGGCGTCCTCGACTCCGCCACGCGGTGGGTTCGGCAACCGGACGATGAAGAGCATCGAGACGGCGAAGAGGAAGGTGACCAGGTCGACGATCAGGATGCCGTGGAGCCCGATGACGGCGACCAGGGCCCCCGCCACCAGCGGCGCCAGGATGGTCGGCACGGCGGCGCCGAGTTGCATCATGCCGGCGGTCCGGCCCAGGTGGCGCTTCGCCACCAGCAGCGGGACGGTGGCGGAGAACGCCGGCATCTGCAGGGAGCTCACCGCCGAGTTGAAGACCACCACGGCATAGATGTGCCAGGTCTCGAGCCGGCCGCTCCACACCAGCAGCGCCAGGGCCAGGGTGCCCAGGGCCGCCAGCGAGTCGCTGGCCATCATCACCCGCCGCCGGTCCCAGCGGTCCACCAGCACCCCTGCCAGCGGCAGGACGAGCATCGCCGGCACGATGACGAAGAAGGTCAGCAGCGCGAAGCTGGTGGCCGACCCCGTGCGCTGGTAGATCCACACCCCCAGCGCGAAGGAGGTGAGCCCGGACCCGAGCATCGACACCATCTGCCCGAGCCAGATGAGAACGAACGTCCGGAAGCCGGATGAGGCCGGACCGGCAGACTCGGAGATACCTGCGGTGGTCATGAACGGAATGGATGTGCGGTCGCGGACTGGTGGGCCGTCAGAGACTCGAACTCTGGACCCGCGGATTAAAAGTCCGCTGCTCTACCAACTGAGCTAACGGCCCCCGGTAGGCGAGTATAGCCGAAACCCTCTAGAGGTTCTCGCGCACCCTGGCGAGCCGGCCGGAGGTGAGGCGGGTAAGGCTCGCGTCCTCGCGGACGATGGTCTCCTCCCGCCGCGGGCCGGTGGAGAGCAGCGTCACCGGCGCGCCGATCTCGTCCTCGATGAAGGCGACGTAGTCCCGCGCCTCCTGGGGAAGGGCGGCCTCGTCCACGACACCTACCGTCGAGCGCTTCCAGCCCTTGAAGGTGCGCAGCACGGGGATGGCGGACTCGAGGCTCCGCTGGTCCGGCGGCAGCTCCCGCACCGTCCGGCCGCCGATCTGGTAGCCGACGCAGACCGGGATCTCGTCGAAGTCGTCGAGGACGTCCAGCTTGGTCAGGGCGATCATGTCGACGCCGTTCAGGAGCTGGGCATAGCGGGCCACCACCGTGTCGAGCCAGCCGCAGCGGCGCGGCCGGCCCGTGGTGGTGCCGAACTCGTTGCCGCGCTTGCGCAGGAAGTCGCCGGCCGCCCCCTCGATCTCCGCCGGGAACGGCCCGCCCCCCACCCGAGTGGTGTAGGCCTTGAGCACGCCGATGGCGCCATCGATCCGCGTCGGCGGCACGCCGGTGCCCGTGCAGGCCCCTCCCGCCGTGGAGTTGGAGCTGGTGACGTAGGGATAGGTGCCGTGGTCCACGTCCAGCAGCGCCCCCTGGGCCCCTTCGAACAGCAGGCACTTGCCCTCGGCGATCCAGCCGTTGAGGAGCTGCTCGGTGTCACGCAGGCAAGGCTTCAAGCGCTCCGCCCAGCCGCGGCACTGGTCGGCGTAGGCGGCGGGCGACGGCAGCGCCTCGCCGCCCAGGCTGGTCAGCTCGAGCTGGACACGACCGAGCTGGCTGCGCAGCCGCTCCTCCAGGTCGGGGGCGGCCAGGTCGCACATCCGGATGCCGAAGCGCGACGCCTTGTTCTCGTAGGCCGGCCCGATCCCCCGCGAGGTCGTGCCGATCCGTGTCTGACCCTTCGCCTCCTCCCGCGCCTTGTCGAGGATGGCGTGGCAGGGCAGCAGCACGTGCGCCCGGTTGGAGACGAACAGCCGGCCGTCGAACCGGACCCCGGCCTCGTAGAGCCGGCCCAGCTCGGTCAGGAAGGCATCGGGGGCGATCACCATGCCATTGCCGAGGGCGCAGAGCATCCCGGGATGGAGGATGCCGGAGGGGATCAGGTGCAGGGAGAAGTGCTGGTCCCGGAAACGGACCGTGTGCCCCGCGTTGTGCCCCCCCTGGTATCGCACCACGCCATCGAACGCCGGGCACAGGAGATCCACGATCTTCCCCTTCCCCTCGTCACCCCACTGCATCCCTACGATCACGACGTTGGCCATGGCGGCTCCGGCTGTTGTCCAGGCAAAAAGGTCGATGTCCCTGTGGGCCCGCGACTTGCGGGACCCGAGGGACACTAGCAGAGGATGTAGGGCCGGGCAAGAAGGTGCTAGCATCGAGGCGACTGCCTTACTCCGCCTGCCGAGGAATCCGCTTGACCACGTTCCTGGACGCCGCCACCATCCTCCTGCCGGTCGCCTATCTTTTGGTGGCCATCGCGTACGGGTTCGTCTTCTTCGCTCCGCAGCCGCTGCCGGAGCGGGCGGCCACCCCCGGGCTGCGCGGCACGGTGCTGTTCCACCTGGCCTACCTGACCGCCCTCACCTACCACTGGAAGCAGTTCCCGGCAGCGACGGTATCCCAGGCCCTCTCCATCGTGGCCTTCGCCGTGGCGGTCGTCTACGCGTACGTCGAGTGGCACGGACGGGAGCGCTCCACCGGCTTCTGGATGGTGTCGCTGGTCTTCTTCTTCCAGCTTCTGTCCTCCATCCTCACCCGGCCCCAGCCGCCGAGCCTGGAGATCTTCCACAACCCGTTCTTCGCCTTCCACGTGTCGCTGGCCCTCCTGGGCTACGCCTCCTTCGTGGTCGGCGCCGCCTACGCTTTCCTCTTTCTGCAGCTCTACCGCGAGCTCAAGGCGGGCCGCTTCTCCACCTTCTATGGCAAGCTGCCGCCCCTGGAGACGCTGGAGCGGATGATGCTCGGCGCGCTGTCGGTGGGCTTCGTCAGCCTGACCGGCGCGGTGATCACCGGCGCCGTCTATGCCGAGCGGCTCGACCAGCCCTGGCTGCACGATCCCAAGATCCTGATCACCCTGGCCACCTGGGTGCTCTATGCCGCGGCCCTGCTGCTGCGCCGGATGCGGCGCTGGCAGGGCCGGCAGACCGCCATGGCCAGCCTCGCCGGCCTGGGCGCCATCCTGTTCTCCCTGATGGCGGTCAATTTCTTCTTCACCGACTTCCACGGGTTCCTCTGATGTCTGCGCCCCAGCTCCCCGGCCTGCCGGAGACCTCGCGCCCGCAGGAGGTCAGGACGGATCCGCCGCTCCTCCTCGTCGGCACCGATTTCCGCTGTTCGCCGCTGGAGATGCGGGAGCGGGTCTCCTACGACTCCGCCGCCGGCGAGGAGCTGCTGGTCCATCTGCTGGCCGGCGCCGGGGTCGCCGAGGCGTTCCTGCTCTCGACCTGCAACCGCACCGAGGTCTACATCCATCCGCGCGACGAGGACGCCGCTTACCGGGCCACCCTCGATCTGGCCTTCCTGCGCCGCGTGCCGGAGCTGGAGAAGCCGGGGCGGCTCTACGTCAAGCGCAATGGCGAGGCGGCCCGCCATCTGCTCGCCGTGGCGAGCGGCCTGGAGTCCATGGTCCTGGGCGAGCCCGAGATCCTGGGCCAGGTCAAACAGGCCGCCGCCCTGGCCGAAGCGGTGGGGGCCGAGGGGCCGATCCTGCGCCGCCTGCTGCGCAGCGCCATGTCGGCCGGCGCGCGCTCCCGCCAGGAGACCGGGATCTCCGCCGGCGCCGTCTCCCTGGGCTACGCCACCGTCGAGCTGGCGCGCCAGATCTTCAAAGGGCTCGAGGAGTGCCGGGTCCTCCTCCTCGGCGCCGGCGAGACCGCCCGCTCCGTCGCGCGCCCGCTGGTCGAGCGCGGCGCCCGCGAGCTCAAGGTGGCCAACCGCGGCGCCGAGCGCGCCCGCCAGTTCCAGGAGGAGTTCCCTCAGACCCTCCTCATCCCCTTCGAGGAACGCGTGGCCGCGGTGCGCACCGCCGAGGTGGTGGTGGTCTCGACCGGCGCCGACGAGCCGGTCCTCACCCACCGCCACCTCCAGGAGGCCATGGCCGCCCGGTCGACCGATCCGCTGCTGGTAGTGGACCTCGGCGTGCCGCGCAACGTCGAGCCCTCCGCCGGCCGGATCGGCAACCTGTTCCTCCACACCGTCGACTCGCTGGAGGTCCTGATCCAGCGCAACCTGAAGCTCCGCAAGGAGGAGGTCCCCAGGGTCGAGGAGATCCTCGACCAGGAGATGGGCCACTTCCGGGCCTGGTACCGCGGCCTCGGCGCCGAGCCGGTGGTGGCGCGCCTCCAGAAGCAGGCCGAGCGCGTGCGCCAGCACGAGGTGGCGCAGATGCTCCACCGCTTCCCGCCGGACACCCATGCCGACCTCGAGCGCCTGACCCGGTCGCTGGTCCGCAAGATCCTGCACCACCCGAGCGTCCACCTGCGCAACCACGAGGGGAGTCAGGACGCCTCCCGCCTCGAGCTGGTGCGCGAGCTGTTTCACCTGGAAGACGATGATCAGCCCTGAGCCCCCCCTCCCGGCAGCCCGTACTTTCCGTCTGGGGACCCGCCGGAGCGCCCTCGCCCTGGCGCAGTCCGGGATGATGGCCCGTGCCCTGGAGGCGCAGCACCCCGGCCTCATTGTCGAGATGGTCCCCATCGTCACCACCGGCGACGTGGTCACCGGCGACCTGTCCGAGGTCGGGGGCAAGGGCCTCTTCACCCGCGAGCTGGAGCAGGGCCTCCTCGAAGGCTCCCTCGACCTCGCCGTCCACAGCCTCAAGGACCTCCCGGTCACCCTCCCGGACGGCTTGGCGGTCGCCGCCTTTCCGGAGCGGGCCGACCCGCGCGACGTCCTGGTGAGCGAGGTGGCGGCGGACGTGGACGGCCTGCCCGAGGGCGCGGTGGTGCTCACCGGAGCCCTCCGCCGCCGCGCCCAGCTCCTCCTCCGCCGCCCCGATCTCCAGGTGGAGCCGATCCGCGGCAACGTCGACACCCGGCTGCGCAAGTGGCGCGAGACGGGCGCCGGGGCCGTGATCCTGGCCGGCGCCGGCCTCGCCCGGCTGGGGCTGCGCGACATCCCGGCGCATCCGCTGTCCCCCGAGGTGATGGTCCCCGCTCCCGGGCAGGGCATCCTCGCCCTGGAGGTCCGGGCCGGCGGCCCGGCCGCGGCGTTCGTCGCCGTACTGAACCATCCAGACGCCGCCCGCGCCGCCGAGGCCGAGCGCCGGGTGGTGGCCGCCTTCGGCGGCGACTGCACGCTCCCCCTCGCCGCCTGGGCCCGGCCCGAGGAGGTGGGAGGGAAAGGCCTGCGCCTGACCGCCGTGCTCCTGACCCCTGACGGCCGTCACGCCGCGAGAGGCGAGGCCGTGGGCGAGGACCCGGTCCGGGTGGCGGCGGCCTGCGTGGCCGCCATGCGGGAGGACGGCGCCGAGGAGGTCCGCGCCCGCATCCGCCAGGCCACGGGCCGATGACCTCTCCCCTCCCCCTGTCTGGAATCCGCGTCGTAGTCACCCGCGCCGCCCACCAGGCCGCGGAGCTGGCCGCCGCCTTCGCCGCCGCCGGCGCCGCCGTGGAGCCGCTCCCCCTGCTGGAGATCTGCCCTCCGGCCGACCCCCGGCCCCTGGAGCGCGCCGCCTCCGAGCTGTCGCTCTACGACTGGCTGGTCTTCACCTCCACCAACGCCGTGGACGCGTTCCTCCCCCTGACCGGCGGCGCCCTGCCCCCCCGCCTCCAGGTGGCCGCCGTGGGTGCCGCCACCGCCGAAGCGCTGAGGAACGAAGGGATCGAGGTGCACTTGCAGGGCTCCGGCGGCGACTCGGACGCCGAGGGCCTCCTTGCCGAGCTGGCGCCGCGGGTGGCGAGACGGCGCCGCGTCCTCCTCCCCCAGGCCGCCGACGCCCGTCCCCTGCTGGTGGATGGCCTGGCCGCAGCCGGCGCCGATCCCGTGGCCGTGGTCGCCTACGACAAGCGCCTGCCGTCCGGTGCCGTGGAGCGGGCGCGCGAGCTGTTCGGAGCCTACCCTCTGGGATGGGTGACCTTCACCAGCCCCCGCATCGTCCGCCACTTCGCCGATCTCCTTGGAGCCGGCTGGGAACGCCGCCGCTCCGAGCTGCGTGCCGCCTCCATCGGCCGCGTCACCACCGCCGAGCTCCGCCGCCAGGGCGTCGAGCCCGCCGCCGAGGCCGCTTCGCCGGGAGACGAAGCCATGGTGGAAGCGGTGACGCGAGCGGTGGCGAGCTCCAGCTCGCTTCCACGGGGCGGCGCTCCCCACCCTTCGGGGTAGGCCCGCATCCCGCCTCCCAACCCTGACCGGTAGCTCGCCGACGCCGAAGTAGGGGCCGGCGGGGATTGCCGGCAGCCTCCGGTTACACTTCTCTTCCACCCACCTTCCGAGGATTCCCATGTACAAATCCGATCCGTTCGATCCTGCCGGTAGCCGCGAGGCGTTCACCAAGCACCTGGGGATGTTCGCCTTTCCCGAAGGTTCCCATCTCCTTGCGAGGACCGCTCCCCTGGGGAACTGGCTGGAGCAGCGCGAGGGCCTCGGGACCTGGCCCTATGCCCGGACCCTCGAGCAGGCTCCCGGCACCGTCACCCGGCTCGAGAGCCAGGGAGGCGCCCGGGTGGAGGGCATCAACTTCGGCTCCCAGGACTATCTCGGCCTCTCCGCCCATCCCGCCCTGCGCAACGCCGCCATGAACGCGCTGCTGGAATTCGGCCCCCACACGGCCTCGTCGCCCATGCTCCAGGGCAACACCCTGCTGTCGCGCCAGCTCGAACGGGACCTCTCGGAGACGCTCCAGATGGAGCACGTCCTCCTCTTCCCCACCGGCTG
>Ga0196965_1001233_pt1 | contig 10328 bp, 12 predicted proteins | sample S1_20metaG_FD_148668 | JGI IMG/M metagenome (GOLD analysis project Ga0196965, IMG submission 148668) | Soil microbial communities from Anza Borrego desert, Southern California, United States - S1_20 | ecosystem: Environmental > Terrestrial > Soil > Desert | place: USA: California | collected... | reverse complement strand
AATTTAAAGAGCAGAAAGGAAAAGATTAAGGCAGCAAATCCCAGTAAAAAATAAGACCGGTTGAGTGTGGTTATTACAGCAGTGACAATAGCCAGAGAGGAAAAAATGATAATCAGGAAGGCATAAGCAAAAGAAAGATTCAGTTCTAAGTTTCCTGGCTTAAAACGTTCCTCGATTATATAGGTAAAAGAAGGAACTTGAATTTTGAAGATGCCTAATTCAAAATCATCCAAAGTGAACTTAAGGTGTTGTATAGCACTGGAAGTTTCCCAGGGGATGAGATTGTTTACGCCTAAATAGTAGCTGATGAGATAGAATATAATTACCAGGAGGAAAATGGAAAGTAAAAAAAAATATAAAGTGCGAAAGGGTTTAACCCATTCTTTCCAAAATTGTAATCCGGCCATGAAAACAGTTAATTAATTTAATTAAATAAAAAACTCCCTGGTTGCCTAGGGAGACAGAAAGTTATGGGGAATTGACCTAAGGTAAAAAGTAATTTTTGGTCTATTTGAAAATTATTCCATCACCTTTGGTACGCGAAAGTAATCCGAATCTTTTTTAGGCGCATTTTGTAATCCTCTTTCATGCGCTAAATGCGACCTAACTTCATCTTCTCTGAATACATTTATTTCTTCGGACATGTGCAGCAGAGGTTCCACATTTTCAGTATCTACTTCATTAAGTTTTTCTACCCAATCCAGAATTTCAGTCATGCTTTTTATCATGCCTTCCTCATGCTTAGGGTCGAATTCCAGTCTGGCTAAATGTGCGATTTTTCTTAATGTATTTTTATCTACCTTCATTTCCTTGCAAATTCTTTTTTAATGTATGTCCCAAAGTTATTGTTAATGCCTTGATTTCACAATTATATTTTTAAACAACAACCACAGCTTTTTTGGGGCGGGCAGTATTGATGAAGTTATCCCCATGCATAGCTTTTAGCTGTTTTTGAATTACCTGAAAAGTTTTGTTTTTCAAGTCATCCACATCAGCCAGAGAAAGTCCTGTGGTTTCAATGGGAGGATGAAGTATTATTCTGTTTTTTATCCTTCTTAATAAAACTTCGCCATCATCAGGTAAAGCCCTCCAGTTATCCCCTATTGTAACAGGAATAATTGGAATTTGTTTTTCAATTGCAGCCCTGAATGCCCCGTCTTTAAATTCTCTTAAATATGGGGGAGTTTTACTTTTTATGCCTCCTTCAGGAAAAATTGCCAAACTATACCCTTCATCGATGGCTCGTAAAGATTTGATTAACGAATTGTAACGGTCTTTTAAGCTTTCCCTGTTTACCAGGATGTGGAACTTGCTGTACATGAAGCCGAAAAAAGGTTTTTTGGCAAAAGAGCTTTTGCCCACAAAAGCAAATGGCTGATGAATGACAAGTCCCATTGTCGGGATATCTAAAATAGAAAAGTGATTTGCACAAAAAATATATTGTTGTTTTTTATCCGGCTTGAATCTATATTCTATAGCATAAGGAATAAAAGAAAAGGTAAAGAAGAAATAAGCCCAGGTATTATTAAGACGGTAGGATAATTTTTTCCATTTTTTATTGAACAGCAAGATCATAAAAAATGGGAATTCCAGTGTAAAAACCAGAATAAAAATGATACTGGAATAAATCGTATGAAGTCTCTTCATAAAAGCATTGTAAAGCTAAATTTTTATTAACAATCAAGCTAATTGAGATAAGGTTTAATATGTATTATGTAATAATTAATTCTTGAAAACCTAAGACAATTTAATTTTATCGCTTTAGATACTAGTTCAATTCTTTATTCCCTATCTTTACGGAAACTTTAGGGGTGTCCCGTATGGGACTGAGATGATACCCTCTGAACCTGATCCGCGTTGATACCGGCGAAGGGAAAAGTTATAGGCCTCATTTCTATTTCTCCCTAAAAGTTTTATTGTTATTAATTTATAAACCATTTATGCTATGGTAATTTATTTAAACAATAAACCATTCGAGTTTTCCACTGCTAAAAGCATCACTGAAATCATTTCGCAGGACTTAAACTTACCAAATCCTAAGGGAATGGCTGTGGCTGTAAATCAGGAAGTTATTCCAAAGTCTGGTTGGGGAAGCTTTTTTGTTAAGGAAAATGATAAGGTAACAATAATAAAAGCCACGCAGGGAGGATAATATAAATGACGAATTACGAATGTCGAACGAATTATCGCAATTAATAGGTGTATAATTCCAAATAAGTTTTCTTCGATCTAAAGACTTAATGCTTACTACTCAATACTCAATACAAACCATTTCACCCCTTAATACCTATTAATATGAAAAAAGATAAAATCCCGTCACAAGAAGTTATCAGCAGAACGCCTTTCCCGGCTTCAAAGAAGGTATATGTAAAAGGAGAAATACACGATATCCGTGTAGCTATGAGGGAGATTTCTGTTAGTGATTCAATTCATAAGCTGACAGGTAAAACGGAAAAAAATCCTCCAGTAACAGTTTATGATACAAGCGGGCCTTTCACAGATCCCAACATTGAGATTGATGTGAGAAAGGGTCTTCCGAAACTTAGAGAGAAATGGATATTGGAAAGAAATGATGTAGAAAGGCTTGAAGATGTAACTTCTGCCTACGGAAGGGAAAGGTTGGACAACAAGCAATTGGATGAATTGCGGTTTCAGTTTATAAAAAAGCCTTTAAAAGCAAAGGAGGGAATGAATGTTTCTCAAATGCATTATGCAAAAAAGGGAATGATCACTCCTGAAATGGAATATATTGCCATTCGTGAAAATCAGAAAATTCAGGAAATAACCGATGCTGGAAGGGTTCACGAAGGACATAGTTTTGGAGCCAACACCCCTAAAAATTATATCACTCCTGAATTTGTAAGAAAGGAAGTCGCTGAAGGAAGAGCCATAATTCCTGCCAATATCAACCATCCGGAAACAGAGCCGATGATCATAGGAAGGAATTTCCTTGTAAAAATAAATGCCAACATAGGCAATTCTGCGGTAACATCAAGCATAGAAGAAGAGGTTGAAAAAGCTGTTTGGGCCTGCAGATGGGGTGCAGATACGGTAATGGATCTTTCTACAGGAAAAAATATTCATGAGACCAGAGAATGGGTTATTAGAAATTCATGTGTGCCTATTGGAACCGTACCGATTTACCAGGCTTTGGAAAAAGTAAATGGAAAAGCTGAGGACCTGACCTGGGAAATTTTTAAGGATACATTAATTGAACAAGCAGAACAAGGGGTGGATTATTTCACTATTCATGCCGGAGTAAGGCTGAAATACATTCCATGGACGGCCAAGAGAGTAACTGGTATAGTTTCAAGAGGTGGGTCAATTATGGCCAAATGGTGCCTGGCACATCATAAAGAAAATTTTCTTTATACCCATTTTGAAGACATTTGCGAAATAATGAAAGCTTATGATGTTGCTTTCTCATTAGGCGATGGATTACGTCCGGGTTCTATTGCGGATGCCAATGATGCCGCACAATTCGGAGAGCTGGAAACGCTGGGAGAATTAACCAAAATTGCCTGGAAACATGATGTGCAGGTAATGATTGAAGGGCCGGGCCATGTGCCTATGCACCTGATCAAAGAAAACATGGACAAGCAGTTAAAGGAATGTCATGAGGCACCGTTCTATACATTAGGACCTTTGACCACTGACATTGCTCCGGGTTACGATCACATTACGTCAGGAATCGGAGCAGCTATGATCGGTTGGTTTGGATGTGCAATGTTATGTTATGTGACTCCGAAAGAACATCTCGGTTTGCCTAACAAAAAAGACGTAAAAGATGGGGTGATTACATATAAAATAGCAGCCCACGCTGCGGACTTGGCCAAAGGTCATCCTGGTTCACAATACAGAGACAATGCCTTGAGCAAAGCGCGATTTGAATTCAGGTGGGAGGATCAGTTTAATTTAGCGCTTGATCCTGACACTGCCAGAGAATTTCATGATGAAACATTGCCTGCTGATGGCGCTAAAACAGCCCATTTCTGCTCTATGTGTGGCCCTCATTTCTGCTCTATGAAAATCACTCAGGATGTAAGAGATTATGCAGATGCAAATGGCTTGAACGAGGAAGATGCTATTCTGGAAGGAATGAAAGAAAAGAGCAAAGAGTTCGCTAATGTTGGAAGTCAAATTTATATATAATAGCTATCAGCAGTCAGGTATCAGCGGAAGCTATCCCTGATTGCTAAGGCTGAAAGCTGAAAGCTACATTATGAAAAAAAACATCTCACGATTTCATTTCATCACGCATGAAGGCCCCGGGTTTTCACATGTTGACCTGGCTGAAGCCGCGTGTAAAGGTGGTGCAGACTGGATCCAGCTTAGGGTTAAGGACAAGGGATTTGATGAATGGAAAAGTATAGCGCTTGATGTAATTGAAGTGTGTGAGATGTATGATGCCAAACTTATTGTTAATGATAATGTGGAGCTGGCGGCGCAAATACGTGCTTATGGGGTTCATCTTGGTAAAACGGATATGGATCCTGTTGTTGCAAGGCAAATTCTGGGCGAGGGACCTATCATTGGAGGAACGGCAAATACCTTTGAGGATGTGCTGAAACTTAAAAAGGGAAACGTTGATTACATTGGTTTGGGGCCTTTTCGTTTTACTTCAACCAAAAAGAATTTGAGTCCAGTCTTAGGTTTTGAAGGTTATCAAAGAATTATTAACCGAATGGTGCACGAAGGAATTGACATTCCGGTTGTTGCCATTGGAGGCATCCTTAAGGAAGACTTAAACAGTTTGTTTTCTACAGGAATACATGGTGTGGCAATTTCTTCGTCTGTTAGTTCAGAAGAGGATAAAGAAAAAGCTACCACTGAATTTTTAAAAACAATAAAAAAATTGGGTTATGCTTAAAATAGCAGATAAAATATTCAATTCAAGATTATTGACAGGAACAGGCAAATTCAGTTCCAGTGAGCTAATGGAGGAAGCCTTACTGGCTTCAGGAAGCGAGCTGGTAACCGTAGCCTTAAAAAGAGTAGATGTACATAATGAACAGGACGATATTTTGAAATATTTATCCCATGTTCAGTTTAATTTATTGCCAAATACTTCCGGAGTAAGAACGGCAAAAGAAGCGGTTTTTGCTGCTCAGCTTGCACGTGAAGCATTGGAAACCAACTGGCTTAAACTCGAAATTCATCCTGACCCAAAGTATTTGATGCCTGATCCGATAGAAACATTGAAGGCAGCCGAGGAGTTGGCAAAATTAGGGTTTATAATCCTACCTTATATCCATGCTGATCCTGTATTGTGTAAAAGACTGGAAGAAGTTGGCGTTGCGGCTGTAATGCCCCTTGGATCTCCCATTGGCAGTAACAAGGGATTAAAAACAAGAGATTTTCTTGAGATTATCATTTCTCAAAGCAATGTTCCTGTAATCGTGGATGCAGGAATTGGAGCACCTTCCCATGCAGCAGAGGCAATGGAAATGGGAGCAGATGCAGTATTGGTAAATACGGCAATTGCCGTTTCCAATGACCCGCAGCAATGGGTAGAGCATTCAAGCTGGCAGTAGAGGCGGGAAGAATTGCCTACGAAGCCAAGCTTGGAAAGACCTCCGAGGTAGCAGTAGCGAGTAGCCCGCTAACTTCCTTTCTGGATGAGCTTTGAGGAGCTGGAAGTGGAAGTGGGAAATTGGAAGAGTAAACTTTTGGAGGGTTTCAAACCCTCCAAAAGTGAATAAGGTTTTAATTAAATTCAACATTCCCTTATAAAATCGTCATTAAAGCAAAAAGATTGCTGTCAGCAATATTCGTCATTATAAAATTGTCATTTAACCATGTCTTTCCTTAATCTTTTTAACCAATATTCCTGGGATGAAGTAAAAGACAGCATCTATGCAAAAACCATAATAGATGTTGAAAACGCTTTAACAAAAGAAAAAAGGGATTTGGAAGATTTTAAAGCGTTAATTTCTCCCGCAGCAGCCTCTTATCTTGAACCTATGGCTGTTTTAAGCCAAAAAATCACCCAAAAAAGGTTTGGCAAAACGGTTCAGATGTACATTCCGCTTTATTTGTCCAACGAATGCCAAAACATATGCACCTACTGCGGATTCAGTTACGATAATAAACTGCGGAGGGTGACCCTTTCGGATCAACAGATTTTAAAGGAAGTTGAGGTAATTAAATCTTTCGGATATGACCATGTATTGCTGGTAACCGGCGAGTCCAATCACAATGTCGGGGTTGAATATTTCAAAAAAGTCCTTAAACTCATACGTCCTTATTTTTCGCATATTTCCATGGAAGTACAGCCAATGGATCTGGAAGATTATAAAACACTGATTCCTTATGGATTAAACACAGTGCTTGTTTATCAGGAAACTTATCACAGGGATAACTATAAAACCCATCATCCGAAGGGCAAGAAATCAAACTTTGAATACAGACTGGATACGCCGGACAGATTAGGTAAGGCAGGGATTTATAAAATAGGATTAGGGGTACTGATTGGTTTGGATGACTGGAGGGCAGATAATTTCTTCACCGCCCTGCATCTTAGTTACCTCGAGAAGAATTATTGGAAAACTAAGTACTCTCTGTCTTTCCCCCGGCTTCGTCCTTTCTCCGGCGGATTAGAGCCAAAGGTAGAAATGTCCGACAAAGAACTGGTTCAATTGATATGTGCCTATCGGATTTTTGATGAAGAACTTGAGCTTTCCATTTCCACAAGAGAAAGTGAAAAATTTAGGAATAACATCATTAGACTGGGAATTACTTCCATAAGTGCAGGTTCAAAAACAGATCCCGGTGGATATGCATCGGGGCTGGATGCATTGGAACAATTTGAAATTTCCGATGAAAGATCTCCTCAGGAAATTGTAGAGGTCATCAGAAAACAAGGTTATGAAGCTGTTTGGAAGGATTGGGATGAGGTGTATGAAAAAAGTCTTTAATATACAGTATTCGGGTAGGGCTTATTTACGGAATCAGACGAATTTGGCGACTTTCTAACTACTCAAGACTTGCTACTAATTACTACCGACAAGGGTTTACTTTTTCATCTTCCTGGTGTCTTTGTCGAGCGACTCATCAGAGGATAATTGTTTGGTATTATCTTCCCGTTCTTTTACTATTTTCTTCCGTTCATCAGGACTGAGGCTTTTTAGTAACTCTTTAGAATTCGGGTCTTTCTTTTTAGAATTATCCATAGCCATAAAATTTAAATCAAAAAGAATCCAAAGCGCTTTTATACGCCTTGGATTTTCAATACTATTAACTCTATTTCTTAAATATTGAACTTGTTAAGCCCGCTTTTTGAGTCATAGATTTTTTCCTCATGAGTAACTTCACGTGAAGGATCATCAGGCCCTTCAGTCAAAGAGAAAAATCCCATATAAACCAAGCCGGCTAAAAGAAATAAAGCAATTACATCAATAATCATAATTAACGTTTTTAGTTTCTGACCCTAAATTTAAACCAAAATGAAACCATCCGAAAAGGTAATTCCAAAAAAGAATAAAAATAAGGTCTGTTAGATTAAGTAGATGTACCTGTTAAATCGTTCAATTCCCTTCTATCCATGTGAATTCCTTCACCGAATTCTTCCAACATTTTTTTAATGAAATCTGGGATATCATTAGGGTTTCTGCTCGTCACTATTCCATCATCTACTATCACAGACTTGTCCACCCATTGGACTCCCGCATTCATCAGGTCTGTTTTAAGTGAGGGAAATGATGTCATGGTCCTTCCTTCTACCATGCCCGTTTCAATTAACGTCCAGGGACCATGACAAATAGCAGCAATGGGCTTACCTTTTTCCATAAAATGTTTCACAAATTCTACTGCAAGAGGATTTGTTCTCAGTTTATCAGGATTCATTACTCCGCCAGGCAGCAACAGTGCATTGTAGTCTGTAGCGTCACATTCTTCAAGTAGCCGGTCGGCAAGGAAGTCCTTTCCCCAATCTTTGTTATCCCAGCTTCTCACATTCTTTTGCGGGGAAACGATATGTACGGTAGCGCCCTCATTTTGAAGTGCTTCTACCGGTTTTGTAAGTTCTATCTGTTCAAAACCGTTGTCGACTAAAACGGCCACTGATATGTTTTCTAATCTCTTTTCCATGTCTTCACCTTTTCTAAAGATTACGATCGGAGAAATTTTAAGGTTAGGAAAAACCTTTATTTAATTCTAAGAACAATCGGAATAATCCGGTAAAAAGCTCACAGATTTTAGACAAAAAGGACTTAGACAAAAAAATATTAAGGCGTCATTTCCTTATACTTTTTCAGTCGTGCCAATGCATTTCTCCTTACTTTATTTTTTATCAAAGGGGTGAAACCAAGTAATATGCCAACGGCGCCCAACGCCATCGACGACCATTTCCATAAATTGAATTTATCGGCGTGTTTAATGATCTTACCGTCTTTAAATATAAAATCTGCCTGAATCTTGTTGTGAACTGGACGTCCTGTTTTAGAAAAGAGATATTTTGCTTCCCAGGAGGCTTTGCCGTTTGTGTCATTTGCTTCAATGTCTTTAAAGGAAATTTGAATTTCTCCTTTGCTTCTTCCTATAAGCATGCGCCACATGTTTTTGGCATCGTCTCCTTTTAATTTGCCAAAAGCAGGATCTTCAAATAAGATGTCCTTATGGTAGCAGGAGATCATTTCATCCACATTTCCTTTTTGAAAAGCTGTGTAAAAAGTCTCAATCAATTTTTTATTGGATTCCATTTTGCTTAATGAATAATTTTAAGAATGACGTGTGAGACTATTTAGGAGCTTTTTTGAGATAACTTGAAGATGGATTCCACGATCCTGCTGTCAAGCATGGACAATTCGGTTCTTTTGATAACAATGTAGTCAATTAGCATTTTATCATTATTCTTATTTTCCTTATCCAGAAAAACCTTCGAAGAGCCTATGGGGATTGTTAATAAATTATCTTTTTCAACAGTATTTATTCTTTCGTCTTCTCTTAACAAATCCAGCCATTCTTCAATCATTTTAATTTTTTGTTTTAGGGTTAGTTTCATTGTGAATAGGATATAACTTGTTGATAATTAATTTTTAACCGAGAGAGCAGAGATTACACAGAGAACACAAAGATTGCAAATTCTCCTCCCTCCTTGGAAAACTCAGAAGATTAAATGATTCTCTATGTCTTTCGTGAAATACCTGTGTACTCCGTGATTATTATTCGTAAAAATAAAATTAAAAAGTAATTTTTCCCCGCAAAAGTATTTTTATTGATCTACACTTTCTTTGTATCGACGTAAAATAAACTCGGACTTTTTCCTTAACGATTTTTTCATGAGTGTTACAGATATGCCTATCCTTCATTCCATTCTTGATAGCGATTTTTATAAGATAACCATGCAAAATGGGGTGCTGAGGTTATTTCCAAAGGCAAAGGCCCGGTACCAGTTTGTAAATAGGGGAAAACACACTTTCCCCCAAGGTTTTGCTGAGGCACTAAGAGAAGCGGTAGATGAGATGAATAACCTCCGATTGACATTAGAAGAAAAGGAATTTTTGAGAGCCAATTGTCCATACCTTGACCCTGGTTATCTCGATTTTTTACAGGGGTATTGTTATAATTCTGAAGAGGTATTTATTTCCCAGCAAGGGGAACAACTTTTTGTAGCTGTGGAAGGCTACTGGTACCGCACAATTTTATGGGAGGTTCCTTTGCTTGCCTTGATTTCGGAGCTGTATTATGTGTTTTTTAAAACAGAAAGAATGAGCGATGATGAAATTGTGGAGTATAATAAAGAGAAAATAGGGAAATACAGGGGCCTGGGGGTAATATTAGCAGATTTCGGAACCCGCCGAAGACATTCTTATCATGTGCACAGGTTGGTAGTAAAGGCTTTAGCCGACTTCGGGAAGGGCATATTTATTGGCTCCAGTAACGTGCACCTTGCAATGGAAAATCAGGTAAAACCAATTGGTACCCATGCTCATGAATGGATTATGTTTCATTCTGCCAGATATGGTTTTAAGATGGCCAATACCATGAGTCTTCAGCATTGGGTCGATGTTTATAGGGGAGATTTGGGAATAGCGCTCTCCGATACTTACACTACGCCTGTATTTTTTAAGGCCTTCGACAGAATGTTTTCCAAATTGTTTGATGGCGTGCGGCATGATAGCGGCGATCCGATCGCTTTTGCTGATTATACCATTAAACATTATCAAAGTCTGGGAATTGATCCGCTCACCAAAACCATCATTTTCTCTGATTCCCTTAATTATGAAAAAGTAGCGCGAATCGCCGAACATTGCAGGGGGAAAATCGGGATGTCTTTTGGCATAGGCACCAGTCTTACCAATGACGTGGGTCCTAGATCCATGAATATC
>Ga0196965_1001232_pt1 | contig 10333 bp, 10 predicted proteins | sample S1_20metaG_FD_148668 | JGI IMG/M metagenome (GOLD analysis project Ga0196965, IMG submission 148668) | Soil microbial communities from Anza Borrego desert, Southern California, United States - S1_20 | ecosystem: Environmental > Terrestrial > Soil > Desert | place: USA: California | collected... | reverse complement strand
GCCGCGGGAGGCCAGCTCCCAGAGGGTGAAGGCGCGCCGCCGGTTGGCGAGCACCGGCCGGTACTCGGCGATCCCCAGGGGGACCGCCACCCGGCTCCACCAGAGGCGCAACGGCCCGCTCCGCTCGAGCGGCGTCCTCACCCCCAGCGGCCGGAAGCTGTCGAGCGCCGAGACGCCGTGGTCCGGGCCCGGCCGGCCGGTGGCCACCGAGGTCCAGAAGGAGGCCGGCGGCTCCACCCGGCGCCGGTAGCTCCACACCCGTCCGCCCCCGTTGTCTCCCGGCGCTCCCGGCGCTCCCGGCGGCCCGGCGAGCCGCCCGAGGGTCGGCAGGTCGCCGAGCGACAGCAGGTAGTCCACCTCCTCGGGGAGGACGCCGTCGATCCCCAGCAGCAGCACCCGGTCGCCCGGCGCCATGGGGAGCGTCGCCGGGGTCCGGAGCTCCACCCGCCGCGCCGACAGCACCGCCGGCAGGGTGAGGATGAATGCCGCCGAGAGGATGGCGAGGCCCAGCCAGCGGCCCGAGAACAGCCGCCCGCGGGGGGGCGCGTCGGTGAAGCGGATCGCCAGCGTCAGCAGGCCGTGGTAGACCAGCTTGACCAGCGCGTAGATCGCCACCGGCGTCACCAGGCCGAGGAGCAGGAGCTGCGGCAGCCCGCTCTCCGGCAGCACGGTGCGGGCGCTCCACAGGGCGAGCCACAGCCCGGCGGCGCCGGCGGCCACGGCGGCGGCGAGCGACAGCGTCTCGATGCGCCGCACGTGGTAGAGGCGGATGGCGAGGAGGATCAGGCCGCAGAGCGCGAGGAACGCCAGGGCGGTCGTGGCCGCCACCGGCGGGAAGAGGTGCAGGAAGAGGGCGCCCAGGTCGAGCAGCGCGGCCCACCAGGGCCCGCCGCTCAGGGTGTCGTTGGCGACCGCCAGGGCGAGGGCGAGGGCGAAGGCCAGCGCGCCGCCGGCGAGGAGCCCGACCTTGAGGGTGAGCTGCGTCAGGGTGCGCAGCGGCCGCTGCGGGCGCAGGGCGTCCTGGAGCAGGAAGCGCTCGAAGCCGTGGTCGAGATACCCCAGCCGCCGCAGCTCCGAGCGGACCTTCTCCAGCTCGCCGTCCTTCTTCGTCCCATCGCTCATCAGGCCCCTAGTGTAGCGGACGCGTCCACCTCCCCCGTCGCGAGGTCGAGGAAGAAGTCCATCAGCTCCGAGGAGGAGCTCGCCATCTCGGCCCCCAGGCGCTCGAGGCGGTGGGTGAGGACGTTGAACATCCAGGCGGCGGGGATCGCCACCACCAGGCCGAGGGCGGTGGCGACCAGGGCCTCGGAGATCCCCGCCGAGACCGTGGCGAAGCCGCCGGCCCCCTCCCGGGCGATGCTGTCGAAGGCGTGGATGATGCCGATCACCGTGCCGAACAGGCCGATGAACGGCGCCGTGGTGGCGATGGTGGCGAGGCTGGAGACGCCGCGCCGCATCTCGGCCGTGACGCGCAACGCCGAGCGGTCCACGGCCCGGTTCACGGCCTCGATGACCTCGGCATGGGGCAGCCCCCGGGCGCTCCGCTTCTGGAAGGCGGCGAGCCCGGCGGCCACCACCCGCGCCAGGTGGCTGTGCGGATAGCGCGCCGCGGCGTCGAGGGCGCCGCGGATCCAGTCCGGGCGCCCGGGGTCCTGGGCGAGGGCCCGGGCGAAGGCGCGGGACTGCCGCCGCGCCCGGGCGAAGACGATCAGCCGGTCGGCCGAGACCATCGTGGACCAGACCGACAGCAGGAGGAGGATGGCGCACACGGCGGCGCCCGTGAAGCTCATCTCCACCGGGCCGACCTGCACGGGAGCGAGAAGGCCGTTCATGCTCAGCGCACCTCGAAACGCACCGTGAGGTTGAAGAAGACCTTGACCGGCCGTCCGTGCAGCGTGGCCGGCTTGAACCGCCACTGCCGGACCGCGTCCAGGGCCGCCCGGTCGAGCCCCATGGGGAGCCCCTTCACCAGCTCGACGTCGGTCACGCGCCCCTGCTCGTCGATGACCGCCTGGACGATCACCGCGCCGGCCAGGCGGATCCTGCGCGCCCCCTCGGTGTAGACGGGCTGCACCCGGTACACGGCCTCCGGCTTGGTGACGGCGCCGCCCACCGCCAGCGGGGCGCTGCTCGTCACCGGAGCCCCCGCCGGGACCAGGCTCGACGGATCGTCGCCGCACTCGGGCCCGACGCAGACGCCGCCGTCGGTGCCGCCCCCGCCCGACGACATTGCGGACCCGCCGCCGCCGCCCGACGAATCGCTGCTCTGGTCGTCCACGGGTCCGGCGAAAGTGACCACCGGCACGGGGGTGGGGTTGGGATCGGCCACCGGCACCTCGTCGGGGATGTCGTGCGGCTGCACCGGCTGCTCGGGCCTGACCGGCACCGGCTTGGGAGCGGCGGCGGCGGGCTTCGGACCCGGCGCCGGCGCGGAGGGGACCGCCGGCGCCGGCGGCTCGGCGAAGAAGACGACGTTCACCGACGGCTCCGTGACCGCGGCGATGTTCCAGTAGGCGGCGAAGGCGACGGAGGCGGCCAGCACCACGTGGATGCCCACGGCCACGGGCAGCGACAGACAACGGCGGGTCTGCACCCGCTTCGTCTTGTCTCCCAGATCGATCAACGAGCTCTCGAACATTTCGCACCTCCGGCGCGACTGAGATTCTGATCGGCTCCCCGCCGAGCTCCTTGCCGGCGGAGGGTTTATCCGGGAGGCCTCCCTTGTCTGTATTAGAGGGGAGGAGGGGGATTTTCGTTCCAGGGGACTCTGTGAGCCCCGCGCCGCGATCTCCATACCCACGGATAGGAAGACGATACCCAGGGCGGGAAGGCGATACCCCGGGGTATGACCTCCATACCCCAGGCAGGAAGGCCCTACCCGAAGAGATGACCTCCCTACCCCGGGTACGTAGCCCATCCCCCCAGGAGACGAAGGACATCCCCCGAGAGATGACCGCCGTACCCCGGGTAGGACGAACGTTTCTCCGGGGATGGCGGTCCCCCTCGCGGGGCAACGGCTGCCCTGGGAGGGACGACGAGGTACTAGCGCGTCCGGTGGCGGACGAAGAGGGCCAGGCCGCGCAGCGGGTCGGCCTTGCGGCCCAGGGGGGCGAGGGACTCGACGGCGAAGCCGAGGAGCTCCTCGGCCAGCGCCTGGGCGCCGGCGACGCCGAGGAGCTTCACGAAGGTCACCTTGGCGGTGTCCTTGCCGGTGTCCTTGCCGGTCTCCTCCGGCGTCGACAGGACGTCGAGCAGGTCGTCGGAGATCTGGAAGGCGAGGCCGAGGTTCTTGGCGTAGCGGCTGACCACCTCGAGGTCGCGCCGCTTGGCATCGGCGGCCATGGCGCCCAGCTCGCCGGCGGCCATGAACAGGGCGCCGGTCTTGTGGCTGTGGATGTACTCCAGCAGCTCCAGGTCCAGCTCCTCGGGCCTGGAGAGGAGGTCGAGCGCCTGGCCGCCGATCAGCCCCTCGCTGCCGATGGCCGCCGCCAGGTGGTGGATCATGTCCTCGGCGGTGTAGCGGCGCAGCGCCAGCCGGTGCGCCCCCTCGGCCACCAGGGCGTAGGCGCGGTTGAGCAGGCCGAGCGCGGCGAGCAGGGCGACGTTCTCGCCGAAGGCGCGGTGCACCGTGGGCCGGCCGCGCCGCAGGTTGGCGTCATCCATGGACGGCAGGTCGTCGAGCACCAGCGAGCAGGCGTGGACCATCTCGACGCCGCAGGCGAGGTCCAGGACCGGCTCGGCGCGGACGCCGAACATCCCGGCCACGGCGAGAGTGAGCACCGGCCGCACCCGCTTGCCCGGGCTGGTCAGGGCGTAGTGCATGGCGCGGTGGACCGCCTCCGGGCGGTCGGACGGCGCCGGCAGCAGGGACGGCAGGTGGCGGTCCACCCGGCCGGCCCATTCGGCGAGCTGGCCGGCGAGCTGACCCGTGGCATGGGCCGCCGCGGCGGCTGGAGTGGCGGTGTCGGTCGGCATGGGACTGCTACGGGCCCGGCCCCGGCCGGGAGGCCGGCGGGGCCGGGAGAGACGGACTTCGAAGCCGCTCAGGCGGCGAAGGAGCGGACGGCCTCGTCCTCGGTGTCGTAGACGTCGAAGACGGTGATGAGCTGGGTGATGGTCAGGACGTCGGTGATCTTGGGAGGGAGGTTGGTGAGCTTGAGCCGGGCCCCCCGGTTGGTGGCCGTGGTGTAGGCGCTGACCAGCTCGCCGACGCCCGACGAGTCGATGGTCGACACGTCGGCCAGGTTGATCACGACCTGGGTCGCGCCGCCGTTGACCGCGTCCTGCACGGCGTTGCGCAGGGCGATGTCTCCCGTGCCAATGGTGATCTTCCCCTTGAGGTCCAGAATCGTCACGCCCTCACGCTGCCGCAGGTTCACTTTCATTGCTTTCCCTCCAAATCCCCGGTCCCCGGGGCCTTGCCGATTTCTGAATCGGCCGCGAGGCCGGGGAGGCGTTTGCGCATGGTCACGACCGTGCCTCCCCCCGGCTCGAGGCCGTAGTTGATCTCGTCCATGAAGCTCTTCATATAGAAGATGCCGCGGCCGTTGGGCTTGAGCAGGTTCTCCGGCGCCAGGGGGTTCTGGATCTGCCCGGGGTCGAAGCCCTCCCCCTGGTCGCGCACCTGGATCACCAGCTCCGCCCCCACGATGGCCAGGTCGACGTCGACCTTCTTGGCGGGGTCCTGGGCGTTGCCGTGCTTGATGGCGTTGGCCACCGCCTCGCGGACCGCGATGTCGATCCAGTGCAAGGCGTCCTCCTCCAGTCCGAGCGAGACGAGGGAGTCCTTGAGGACGATCTGCACCAGCTCGATGTTCTCGAAGCGGCTGCCGATCGCGAGATGGACGTGGAGCGGTTCAGGCATCGACACTGGTCCCGGAAGCGAGTCTATCAGCAGATCCCCCCCGCCGCGCCAGCCGGGGGCCGACGCTATCCGGGCCACAGCCCCAGCAGGGCCGAGGTCTCCGCGCCCCGCCCCTGCGACTCCAGCAGGCGCAGGGCCGCCGGGATCACCACCAGGAGCTGGATGGCGTCGAACAGGACGTGCGCGGCGATGGCCGCCCAGACGCTCTGCCGCCAGCGCACCAGGAAAGCGTAGATCAGCGACAGGATGGTGATGCCGATCAGCATGAAGGGCTGGCCGTAGGAGAAGTGGGCCAGGACGAAGAAGGCGGTCGACAGCACGATCCCGACGCGCGGCTGGAGGAAGCCGCGGAAGAAGAGCTCCTCCACCACCCCCGCCGACAGGCTCACCAGGCAGCGCAGGAGCAGGGGCAGGCCGGCGATCCAGTGGACGACCTGCGGCGGCCGCTGGGGGAGCGTGTCCTCCCCGCCCAGCATCACGATCAGGCCGCCGATCAGCATCACCGCCACCAGCACCGCGACCCAGGCGCCCAGGCCGAGCGTCAGCCCGAGGCCGATCTCCCGCGGCACGCTGGGCGCCACGAGCCCGAACTGCTCGGCGAAGCGCCGGCCCAGGGAGACCGGAGGAGGCAGGGCGGCCATCGCCGGGACCGGCTCCGCGAGCGGCGCCGCCACCCCCTCCGGCAGAGGCGAGGCCGGCGGCGGCTCGATGACCGCCTCGGAGGCGGCCTCCAAGGCGACGCCGGGATCTCCGGCCGGCTCTCCGGCCACGGGGACGGCGGCCGGTACTGGCGACGGCAGGGGCGACGGCGGGGGCGACGGCAGGGGCCGGTAGGCGCCGGCGCTGCCGCCGAAGCCCAGCAGGAACCAGGTGCCGAGCACCAGGAGCATCAGCGCGTGCAGCAGGAAGAGCTGCACCGGATGCACCTGGGTGACGTCCATCTCGACCCCCAGGCCGATGTTGCCCAGCGGCGCGAAGACCGCGATCCAGAGCAGGACGGCGACGACGAACATCGCGCCCCACCGGCGGAAGGGCTCGCGGAAGCCGGGGGGGAGCAGCCCCTTGCGGGCGCACAGGCGGTCCAGGACGAAGGAGGCGACGACGGCCAGGGCCAGGGGTCCCAGGACCCGGAGGAGCTCGATCGGCGACATGGCAGGCTAGATCTTGTTCTTCATGCGGTAGCTGCGCATGACCACGGTGGCGGTGTTGAGGCGCTGGATGCGCCGGTTGCGCTGCTGGATGGCCTGCTGGTCGTCCAGAGACGGCTGGTCCCCCCGCAGATCGCGCATGTAGCGCTCGATCTCGAAAGTGAGCTGCTCGAAATCGGCACGGGTGAGGTTGCGGAAGCTGCGCTCGGTGACGGCGGCGTAGCCCTCCGCGATGTCCCGCGCCATCGCCCATGCGCTTCCCCCGGGAAATCCCATCGGGCGGGATCATAGCCGATCCGGCAGCGCGTCCCTATATCTATAAGGATGGGGCTGCCCGCCCGGCGCAGGCGACCGGCAGCGGCCGGGGGGAGGGGGGAGCGCACACGAGGGAGCCGAGCAGGGCGGGCAGCCCCATCCGTGGCGCCTAGAGGGGCCGTGGTATCATTCCGCCCCGCGGTCTAGAGACCGGCCCGCCCGCATCTCGCGAGCCCCAAGCGAAGGAGGATTCCCCTTGAGCCGCTTCCCCGGCGTGGACTTACTGGATTTGGACTCGCTCCTCAACGAAGAGGAGCGGTTGGTGCGCGACACGGTTCGCGCTTTTGTCGATGACAGGGTCAAGCCCATCATCGAGGAGTGCCATCGCGAGGGGCGGACGCCGCTCGAGCTGGTGCCCGAGATGGGAGCCCTCAACCTCTTCGGCGCCAGCATCTCGGAGTACGGCCTCCCCGGCCTCGGCGGCGTCGCCTACGGCCTGATCATGCAGGAGCTGGAGCGCGGCGACTCGGGGTTGCGCAGCTTCGTCTCCGTGCAGAGCGCCCTGGTCATGTACCCGATCTACACCTTCGGCTCCCAGGAGCAGAAGGACCGCTGGATCCCGGCCCTGGCCTCCGGCGAGGCGATCGGCTGCTTCGGCCTGACCGAGCCCGATTTCGGCTCCAACCCCGGCGGCATGCGCACCACCGCCAGGAAGGTGGGCGACGAGTGGGTGCTGAACGGCTCCAAGCAGTGGATCACCAACGGCACGCTCGCCGACGTGGCGGTGGTCTGGGCCAAGACCGAGGACGGCATCCGCGGCTTCCTGGTCGAGAAGGGGACGCCCGGCTTCACCTCCTCGGACCAGCACGGCAAGTTCTCCCTGCGCGCCTCCACCACCTCGGAGCTCGGCTTCCACGACTGCCGCATCCCGGCCGCCAACATGCTCCCCGGCACCACGGGGCTCAAGAACGCCCTGATGTGCCTCAACCAGGCGCGCTACGGCATCGCCTGGGGCGGCATCGGCTCGGCCATGGAGACCTATTACACGGCGCTCGAGTACGCCAAGCAGCGCGTCCAGTTCAACGGCCAGCCGATCGCCTGCCACCAGCTCGTGCAGGAGAAGCTGGTCTGGATGGTCTCCGAGATCAGCAAGGGGCAGCTCCTCTGCCTGCACCTCGGACGCCTCAAGGACGCCGGCCGCCTCAAGCACCACCACATCTCGATGGGCAAGCGCAACAACGTCTGGGTGGCCCGCGAGTGCGCCAAGCTCGCCCGCGAGGTCCTGGGCGCCAACGGCATCGTCGACGACTACCCGGTGATCCGCCACATGCTGAACATCGAGTCGGTCTACACCTACGAGGGGACGCACGACATCCACACGCTGATCCTCGGCGAGACCGTCACCGGCATCCCCGCCTACAACGCGCCGGAGCGGATGGAGAAGGCTCCGAAGGCCAAGGCCGAGCCCGCCGTCGCGGCGGTTGCCGGGGGAGGGCGTTGATGGTCATGGACCACCTCCTCGAGCAGGACTTCATCCGCGTCACCGAGCAGGCGGCCATCGCCGCCGCCAAGACCATGGGCTTCGGCGACCGGCGGCACTCCGACCAGGTGGCCGTCGAGGCCATGCGCCGGGAGATGGACAGCCTGGCGATGGACGGCCGCGTCGTCATCGGCGAGGGCGAGCGCGACGAGGCCCCCATGCTCTACGTCGGCGAAGAGGTCGGCGCCCTGCGCGGCAAGGACGGCGCCGTGCAGGTGGACATCGCCGTCGATCCGCTGGAGGGGACCAACCTCTGCGCCCTCGGCACCCCCGACGCCATCGCCGTGCTGGCCGCGGCGGAGCGCGGCGGTCTCCTCTACGCGCCGGACGTCTACATGGAGAAGATCGTGGTCGGCCCCACCGCCCGCGGCTCCATCCACATCGACGCCCCGGTGGCGGAGAACCTGCGCAACATCGCCGCCGCCTTCAACCGCAAGGTGAGCGACCTGACCATCGTGGTCCTCGACCGGCCGCGCCACGAGCAGCTCATCAGCGACATCCGGGAAGCGGGCGCGCGCATCCGCCTGATCCCGGACGGCGACCTGTCGGCGGGCATCTCGGCGGCGGTGCGCGGCACCGGCATCCACGCCGTGATGGGGACCGGCGGCGCGCCCGAGGGGGTCATCACCGCGGCGGCCATGCGCTGCCTGGGCGGCGAGATCCAGGCGCGCCTCAAGGCGCTCGACGAGAAGCAGCAGGAGCGCGTCAAGGCGCTGGGCTTCCACGACCTGAGCAAGATCTACCGCACCGAGGAGCTCGCTCCCGGCAACGAGATCCTGTTCGCCAGCTCCGGCGTCACCGACGGCGAGCTGCTGCGCGGCGTCCGCTTCTTCGGCGGCGGCTCGCGCACCTCGACCCTCTTCATGTCGCTGTCGCGCAAGATCATCCGGTTCGTCGACACCATCCACCGCGAAGAGCTGACGACACCGGTCCGCTTCATCTAGAGGTCGTTTTCCTTCATCGGGACCATATGCGGGCCGCGTCAACGCCAGCAGGGCGGAGCGCGGCCCGCGCGGTCTCCGGCACCCTCCCAGGAGGACTGGAGCATGATCAAGCCGGACAAGTGGATCCGCGAGTGGGGCCGGCGCGGCGGCGTCACCCCGTTCGAAGAGGCCCAGGTCAACTCCGCCAGCTACGACGTGCGGGTGAGCGACCACTGGATCTGCCCCACCCGCGACCCCGAAGAGTTCCGGGCGCCCCACATCAAGCTCTTCCCGGGCGAGGTGGTCCTCGCCTCGACCATGGAGTACGTCCGCATCCCGCGCGACGTCGCCTGCGACCTGAAGCTCAAGTCGACCCTGGGGCGGGTGTGGATCAACCACTCGCTGGCCGGCTGGTGCGACCCCGGCTTTGCGGGCCAGATCACCCTGGAGCTGCAGAACCTGGGTCCGGAGCCGTTCATCCTCGAGGCAGGCAGGCGAATTGCACAGCTCATCTTCATCTCGATGGAGTCCGAACCCGAGATCGCCTATGGCGAGCCGGGCTCCAGCAGCCACTACCAGGGCCAGGAGGGAACCACCCGGGCCCGAAGATGAAGGTGAGGACCCCCGATGTACGCGGTGCCCAGCTCGGAAATCCGTTCAAGGTATTCGCCTAGAACTATAATCGGACCGGTCATCATGGGCATCGTCGGGAATCTGCGCACCATGCAGCTCGAAGAGCTGCTGCAGTGGCTCTCTCAGAGCAAGAAGACCGGCACGCTCGAATTCAAGGGCGACAAGGTCGAAAAGAAGATCTTTTTCAAGGATGGGCGCATCCTGGCCTCGGCCTCGAACCGTCCGGAAGAGTACCTGGGACACTTCCTGGTGAGCCATGGGCTGATCAGCGAGCAGGCCCTCTCCAAGGCCATCGAGCTGCAGGAGATGACCGGCATGCTGCTGGGCAAGATCCTGGTGCAGAAGGAGGCCATCGGCGAGAAGGACCTGCACCGGATGCTCCGCCTCAAGACCGAGGAGAGCATCTACGACATCTTCTCGTGGACCGAGGGGGAGTTCCACTTCGTCGACGACCTGATTCCCGAGAGCGCCATGGTGCCGATGGCGCTGGACGTCACCGGCATCGTGATGGAGGGGGTGCAGCGGGTCGACGAATGGCGCCGCATCCGGGCGGCGGTGCCGAACGGCGACTGCATCCCGGTCGGGGTGGCGCAGTTCGACACCCGCAAGCTCGATGCGGGCGAGAAGCAGATCCTGGAGCTGGTCGACGACTCCCGTTCGGTGGAGGACATCCGGCTGGAGACCCACTCCAGCGAGTTCCACGTCTGCCGCGTGCTCTTCCGGCAGTACCAGGAGGGAAAGCTCAAGATCGTCAAGCCGCGCCGCGGCCACAACACCGGCGCGCACCCGGTGGCGGTCGCCGCCGTCGCCGGCCCGGTCACCGGGCAGGCGCTGCTGGAGGCGGGTCAACGGTACATGGAGCACGGGGACTGGGACCTCGGCCTCCGCCACCTGCGGGCCGCCCGCAGCCTGGAGCCGGACAACCCGGACATGCAGGACGCCCTCGCCCACGGCGAGAAGCGCATCCGGG
>Ga0196965_1001231_pt1 | contig 10348 bp, 10 predicted proteins | sample S1_20metaG_FD_148668 | JGI IMG/M metagenome (GOLD analysis project Ga0196965, IMG submission 148668) | Soil microbial communities from Anza Borrego desert, Southern California, United States - S1_20 | ecosystem: Environmental > Terrestrial > Soil > Desert | place: USA: California | collected... | reverse complement strand
TCGAGCACCTCGACGATCCGCACCCCCTGCGCGGCGTGGTGCCAGCCCCCGGGGACGTAGGGCTCCAGCGCGTCCTCGCCGATGTGGCCGAACGGCGAGTGGCCGAGGTCGTGGCCGAGCGCGATCGCCTCGGCGAGGGTCTCGTTGAGGCCGAGCGCCCGGGCCAGCGAGCGGGCGACCTGGGTGACCTGCAGCGTGTGGGTCAGCCGGGTGACGAAGTGGTCGCCGTCGGGGTTGAGGAAGACCTGCGTCTTGTGCTTGAGCCGGCGGAAGGCCTTGGCGTGCAGGATCCGGTCGCGGTCCCGCTCGAAGGCGGTGCGCAGGGCGTCCTCGGCCTCGGGGACGGCGCGGCCCCGGGTCGCCGTCGACCGCGTGGCCGCCGGCGCGAGGGCCTCCTCCGCGCGCTCCCGGGCCGCCCGGTCGACCAGGCGGAAGGACCCCCCGTCCATCAGCACTCCTGCAGCGCCACGCCCAGCAGGGCGTCGACGGCGTCGCACACGATCGTCGGGGCGCCCTCCTCCTGGTCGTCAGCCGCGGCCGCGAGGGTCCGCTCGGCCCACGCGTCGACCAGGGCGATGGCGCCGGGGCTGTCCAGGTCGTCGGCGAGCCGCTCGCGCACGCCCTGCAGCACCGGGGCGGCCGGGGCGCCGGCGTCGCGGGCCACGGCGCGGCGCCAGGTGGCCAGCCGCTGCTCGGCGCCGGCCAGCAGGTCCGGCGTCCAGGCGCGGTCGGTGCGGTAGTGGCCGGCCAGCAGCGCCAGGCGGATGGCCATCGGGTCGACGCCCTCGCCGCGCAGCTTGGAGACGAAGACCAGGTTGCCCCGGCTCTTGCTCATCTTCTCGCCGTCCAGGCCGATCATCGCGGCGTGCACGTAGGCCCGGGCGAAGGGCAGCTTCTCCCCCGTCACCGTGGCGGTCAGCGCCTCGGCGTGGACGGCGGAGAACTCGTGGTGCGGGAACACCAGGTCGCTGCCGCCGCCCTGGACGTCGAAGCCCATCCCGATCGTCTCCAGCGCGATCGTGGCGCACTCGATGTGCCAGCCGGGGCGCCCGGCGACGCCCCGCGGGCCCGGCCAGGACGGCTCCCCCGGCCGCCGGCCGCGCCACAGCATCGGGTCCAGCCGGTTGCGCTTGCCGGGGCGGTCGGGGTCGCCGCCGCGCTCGGCCGAGAACCGCAGCATGGTGGCCTCGTCGTAGCCGGACTCGCTGCCGAAGCCGGGGGCCTGCGCGATGTCGTGGTAGACGTCGCCGGTGCCGTCGTCGAGCACGTACGCCAGCCCCTCGTCCAGCAGCGTCTCGACGTGGGCGACGATCCGCGGCACCGACTCCACCGCGCCGACGTAGTCGTCGGGCGGCAGCACCCGCAGCGCGGTCATGTCCTCCCGGAACAGCGCGGTCTCGCGCATCCCGAGCACGACCCAGTCCTCGCCGTCCCGCTCGGCCCGCTCCAGCAGCGGGTCGTCGATGTCGGTGACGTTCTGCACGTAGTGGACGGCGTGACCGGCGTCCCGCCACACCCGGTTGACCAGGTCGAAGGCCAGGTAGGTGGCGGCGTGGCCGAGGTGCGTCGCGTCGTAGGGCGTGATGCCGCAGACGTACATCCGCGCCGTCGTGTCCGGGGCGGTGGGGACGACCTCGCCGCGCGCGGTGTCGTGCAGCGTGAGGACCGGACCCGAGCCCGGGAGGGTCGGGAGGAGCGGAGCGGGCCAGGCGAGCACGTACGGAGCCTAGTTCGGCCGGCCGACGCGCCCGGCTCAGCCCGGGGCGTCGGCCACCGCTCCCGGCGCCTCCGCGAGGACGGCGGCCTCCCGCCCGGGGCCGGCGCGCCGCGTCGGTCCCGGAGGGCGCACGTGTGCGGGAGAGTGGGGCACTGCCGCCGAGGGGGGACGCGATGGAGCTCGACGAGTACCTGCCGGTCCTGCAGAAGGCGAACGCGCGCTTCGCCGACGTCGCCGCCGAGGCGGTGCTCGCCCGCGGCTGGGAGACGCCGGTGCCCGGCTGTCCCGGGTGGACGCTGGCCGACCTGGTCTGGCACCTGGCCGGGGTGCAGCACTTCTGGACCTGGGTGGTGCGCACCCGCGCGAGCGATCCCGGCGCGTACGCCGAGCCGGTCCGGCGTCCGGACGAGGAACTGCTCGGCTTCGGCCTGGCCCAGTCGGCGGAGCTGGAGACGGTGCTGGACGGCGCCGACCCGGCCGAGCGGGTGTGGACCTGGGCGCCCCGGCAGGACGTCGGCTTCGTGCTGCGCCGGCAGGCCGTGGAGGCCGTGGTGCACACCGTCGACGCCGAGCAGGTGCTCGGCGACGTCCGCCCGGTCCCGACCGGGGTCGGCCTGGACGGGCTGGACGAGTGGCTGGAGGTCATGGTCCCCGGCGCGCTGCCGGAGGGGCCGCCGGAGGGCGCGCACCCCGTCGTCCTGCACGCCGTGGACGCCGGGGTGGACCGGGTGCTGTTCCCCGGCTCGCGGCCGGTGCCGATCGCCCGGCTCACCGGCACCGCGGGCGACCTGCTGCTCGCCGTCTGGCGGCGGGTGCCGCTGGAGGTGCTCACCGTGGACGGCGACGGGCTGCAGGCCGCCGCGATGATCGACCTGGTCCGGCTGGAGGAGCGCGGCTCAGTCAGCCCGTCGTGATCATCGGCAGGGGGTCGTCTGCTCCGGCGTGTCGGGCAGCCACCCGCCGATGGTCACGGCGTCGCTTCCACGCGCTCAGGGCCAGGTCCTGGCGTGCCGCTCGAAGTCCTCCCCGGTTTGGACGCCGACGACGTCGAAGACCATGCCGGCGGGGTCCTTCATCTGCCAGAAGCCGCCCATGTCCGCGATCCGCCGCGCCCCCAGGGCCTCCAGCCGGGCCACCTCCGCGTCGACGTCATCGGTCTCCACGTCGACGTGCCAGCGCGGCGGCGTCCCGTGCCCGGTGCGCTGGACCTCGAGGTGGAAGCCGCCGGCGAAGGCGCCCAGCGACGACCAGTTCTCATCCGAGGGGTCGGGGGACGCCTCGTGACCGGTGGCGCCGGACCAGAAGGCCCGCCCGGCGTCGTGCAGGTCGGGGGGCAGGTCGAGCATCAGGACGGCCAGGCGGGATCTGTGCACGGCGGGGATCGTGCCGCACCGAGTGCGACGACGTGGTGCTGATCGGGCCCGGATCACCACGCGTTCGTCGCACTCGTTGCGCGGAGGGCCCTGCCCGGCCGCTAGAAAGGCGGCCAGGGCAGCGCGGGCCAGTCGCCGCTGGGCTGCGGGTGCCGGCCGGTGCGCAGCAGCTCGGCGACCCGCTGCTGGGTGCGCCGCACCTCGCGCCGGGTCAGGTGCTCGTGCAGCTGCTCGCCGAGGTCGCCGAGCAGGTCGCCGGTGAGCCGCTCCAGCACCTCCACCGCCTCCCCCGGCAGCGGCTGCCCGGCCCAGCGCCACAGCAGGGTGCGCAGCTTGGGGTCGACGGAGAAGCAGATGCCGTGGTCGACGCCGAACACGTGCCCGTCGGAGGTCGGGATGATGTGCCCGCCCTTGCGGTCGGCGTTGTTGACGACGGCGTCGAACACCGCCATGCGCCGCAGGCCGGGGTGGTCGGAACGGACGAAGGCGCCCAGGTCGACGTCGGGGTCGCCGTCCACCCACAGCTGCACCATGCCCGGGCCGAACGGGCCGTCGCGCAGCACGGTCGGCGGCACCACCCGCCAGCCCGTCGCCTCCGACACCAGCGCCGCGGACACCTCACGCCCGGCGAGGGTGCCGTCGGGGAAGTCCCACAGCGGCCGCTCGCCGGCCACGGGCTTGTAGACGCACTCGGCCACGAGCTCGCCGGTGCGCACGTACCCGACGAGGGTGACGTTGCTGGCGTCGAGCATCCGGCCCTCGAGGTCGATCTCCCCCTCGAGCAGCAGGGCGCGTGCCTCGACGTCGTCGGCCGGGGCGCGCAGGTCCGCGGCGGGGTCGGCGGGACGCTCGGTCATCGGGGCGCTCGGTCGGGGCTCAGCGGCGGTAGCCGTTCTGCCGCGGGCACACGTGCCCGGCGGGGTCCAGCGGCAGCGAGCACAGCGGACAGGCCGGGCGGCCGGCGGCCACCACGCGACGGGCCCGGACGACGAAGGCGCGGGCGGCGGCCGGGGTGATGGTCACCCGCAGCGCATCGGGCCCCTCCTCGCTGTCGGAGAGGATGACGTCCTCCTCGACGGGCTCCTCGCCGGCGGCCACGGCCTCGACGACGACGGCCTGCGCCTCGCCGTCCCACGCCAGGCCCATCGCCGCGACCCGGAACTCCTCGTCGATCGGGGCGGTCAGCGGCTCCAGGTCGTCGACCTCGGCGTCCGGCGGGACGACCGAGCCCGGACGGGTGGCGACCTCGTCGAGCAGCTCGTTCATCCGGTCGGCGAGCACCTGGACCTGCGCCTTCTCCAGCGCCACGCTGACCACGCGGCCCGCGGCGTCGGCGGCCTGCAGGTAGAAGGTGCGGTCGCCGGGCTGGCCCACCGTGCCGGCGACGAACCGGGACGGGCGGTCGAAGAGATGGAGCTGGCGCGGCACGGGCCCAGGTTACGCGGGCGCGCCGGTCGGGCGAGCCCGGAGGCGGGCTCAGGCGGTCGCGCCCGCACCGCCCCCGACGACGGCGTCGGAGTCGGCCCTGCGGCGGCGCCGGCCCTTCTTCTTGGGTGGGACGAGCGCGGCGACGTCCCCGCCGGTGTCGTTCATGCGCACCACGAACGGGCGGGTGTCGGTGTAGGTGACCACCGATATCGAGGCGGGGTCGACGACGATCCGCTGGAACTGGTCCAGGTGCAGGCCGAGGGCGTCGGCCAGCACGGCCTTGATGACGTCGCCGTGGCTGCAGGCCAGCCAGACGGCGTCCGGCCCCAGGCGCGCGTTCCACTCCCGGACGGCGGCCACCGCGCGCGCCTGCGTCTGCGCCAGCCCCTCCCCCTCCGAGCCGGGGAAGACCGCGGCGGAGGGGTGCTGCTGCACGACCTTCCACAGCGGCTCCTTGACCAGCTCCTTGAGCGGGCGGCCGGTCCAGTCGCCGTAGCGGGCCTCGCCGAGCCGGTCGTCGGTGGCCAGCTCCAGGTCGCGGCCGGTGAGCACGGCTGCGGCGGTCTGCCGGCAGCGCTCCAGCGGGCTGCTCACGACGGCGGCCAGCGGCACCGGGGCGAGCCGCTCCCCCACCGCCTGCACCTGGCCGGCACCGGTCTCGTCGAGCTGCACGCCCGGGGTCCAGCCGGCCAGGACGCCGCCGGCGTTGGCCGTCGTCCGGCCGTGCCGCAGGAGGAGAACGGTGGTCACGACGCACGAGCCTAGGCCCCGTCCCGGGTCCCATCCTGAGCCTGCGAAGGGTGGGGAGGACGGGGTCCTTCTCCTCCTCCCTACGCCTCGCACGCTCGGCGCGGGCCCCTGGAGCCCCCCGCGGCTCACCGGCTCAGCGCGGGCCCTGCAGCGAGCCGGGCTCACGCTCCTCCGCCGCGGCGTCCACGGCGGCGACCATGTCGTCCAGGAAGGCGTCGATCACCGCCCGCTCGGCCGCACTGCGGCGGTCGAGGACGGCCGCCGTGGCGTCGATCAGCGGCCCGAAGAAGGCCCAGCCCAGCTCCTTGGCCGAGTCCTGCACGAGGACGTCGACCCGCCGGCGGTCGTCGCTGCGCGGGACGCGACGCACGTGCCCGGCCCGCTCCAGCCGGTCGAGCAGCGCGGTGACCGAGGCAGTGGTGACCCGCAGCTGACCGGCCAGCCAGGTGGGGCTGGCCGGGACGCGGGCCCGCTCCCGGTCGAGCAGGCAGACCAGAGCGCGGACGTCGGTGGCGCTGAGCCCGTTCCGCGCGGCGAAGGCGGCACCCGCCGCGTCGAGCAGCAGGGTGAGCGCGCGCAGCCGGTGCACGGTGGCCGGCGCCTGCCTCTCCTCCGCCATGCCGCGAGCTTAGCTTGCCAAGTAGCTAGACAGTCTAGTTACCTGTCCCCATGGACTTCGCCGAGGCCTACGCCGCCGCGGCCGCGCGCTGGCCGGCCGGTACCGACCCGCTCGACGTCCCGACGTCGTGGGGACGCACGCACGTGCTGGCCGCGGGACCGGCCGGGGCGCCTCCTACGGTGCTGCTGCACGGCGGCGGCGCGACGGCGACGGCCTGGGCGGGCGTGGCCCGCGAGCTGTCCGGACGGTTCCGGGTGCTCGCCCCGGACCAGCCCGGGAGCCCGGGCCGCAGCACCAGCAGCCGCCCCTTCCGGACGACGGCCGACCAGGCCGCGTGGCTGAGCGAGCTGATCGAGGCGCTCGACGTCGGGCCGGTGCACCTGGTGGGCCACTCGGCCGGCGGGCACCTGGCGCTCGCCGGCGCGCTCGAGCGTCCCGGCGTCGTCTCCTCCCTCGCGCTCCTCGACCCGACGGCGTGCTTCGCCGGCTTCAGCCCGCGCTACCTGCTGCACGCCCTGCCGCACCTGGTGCGCCCCACACCGCCCCGCGTGCGGCGGTTCCTCGCCTGGGAGACCCGGGGACGCGCGCTCGATCCGGCCTGGCTGGAGGTCACCGTCCGGGGTTCGACCGAGTTCGACGCCACGCCGATCGTCCCGACGCGCCGCCCGCCCCGGGCCCGGCTGGCCCGGCTGACCACGCCGACGCTGGTGCTCGTCGCCGGCCGCAGCCGGGCACACGACCCGTTCCGGGTGGCGCGGAGCGCACGGACCCTGCTGCCGGCGGCCACCGTCGTCGAGCTACCGGTGGCCAGCCACCACACGATCCCCGTCCTCGACGCCGCGGAGATCGCCGCGGCCGTCGGCGACCACGTCGTCCGCAGCACGCCGCCCTCTCGTTGATCACGGGGTTGTCGCCGGGGTACACGCCGTGTCGGGCGCGTCCGCGGCGAGGACCCCATGATCGACGCAGGGAGAGGGAGGCGGGACGCGGGGTGGCCGCGCGCCCGCGTCACTGCGGGGCGAGCACCCCGGCGCCGACGAGGGCGAGGATCAGCAGGCCCAGCACCACCCGGTAGACGACGAACGGCGTGAAGCTGCCGCGGTCGAGGTAGCGCAGCAGCCAGGCGATGACGACCAGCCCGACGCCGAAGGCCAGCACCGTGGCCAGGATCGTCGGCCCCCACGCGACCGCCTCCCCCGCGACCCCGCCGGTGAGCGCCTCGTAGACCTGGAAGAAGCCCGAGGCCAGCACGGCGGGGACGGCGAGCAGGAAGGAGTACCGCGCCGCGGCGGCCCGCGAGTAGCCGAGGAACAGCCCCATGGTGATCGTGCCGCCGGAGCGCGAGACCCCGGGCACCAGCGCCATCGCCTGGGCGAAGCCGAAGGCGATGCCGTGCCCGACCGTCAGCTGGTCCAGCTCCCGCTTCTTGCGGCCCACCCGGTCGGCCCAGTAGAGGACCAGCGAGAACGCGACCAGCGCGATCGCGACGATCCGCAGGTCGCGGAAGGTGGTCTCGATGCGGTCCTGGAACAGCAGCCCGAGGATCCCGATCGGCAGCGTGCCGGCGATGATCAGCCAGCCCATCCGGGCGTCGGGGTCGCGGCGCATCGCGCGGTCGCCCAGGGAGCGCACCCAGGCGCTGATGATCCGCCCGATGTCGCGGCGGAAGTAGAGCAGCACCGCGGCCTCGGTGCCGATCTGGGTGATCGCGGTGAACGCCGCGCCCGGGTCACCCCAGCCGAAGGCCTCCCCCACCACCCGCAGGTGCGCGCTGGAGGAGATGGGCAGGAACTCCGTGAGGCCCTGCACCAGCCCCAGGACGACGGCCTCGATCCAGCTCATCGCCCGCGGTACCCCCGTCGGCCAGCAGCGGTCGGTCGGGCGGCGGGGGTGGTTCGCAGGAGCACGGGAGGCCACCCTAGAGCGCGGCCGGCCGGGCCCTCGCGCGGCACGCAGGAACGGCCGCGGTCCCCGGCCGCCGTCGTGCCCCGACGGTAGGTTGGCCTCCCGTGGAACAACGCGCGCTGGGGCGCAGCGGCCTGGTGGTCTCGCGCCTGGCACTGGGCACCATGACCTGGGGCCGCGACACCGACGAGGACGAGGCCGCGATGCAGCTGACGGCGTTCGTCGACGCCGGCGGCACCCTGGTGGACACCGCCGACGTCTACTGCGACGGGGACAGCGAGCGCACCCTGGGCCGGCTGCTGTCCGACGTCGTCCCCCGCTCCGACGTGCTGGTCGCCACCAAGGCCGTCGGGCGCACCGCGCCGGGGCCGATGGGCCGCGGCGCCTCCCGCGGGCACCTGCTGGCCGCGCTGGACGCCTCGCTGGAGCGCCTGGGCACCGACCACGTCGACCTGTGGCAGCTGCACTCCTGGGACGACACGGCCCCGCTGGAGGAGACCCTCGCCGCCTGCGACGCCGCCGTCTCCTCCGGCCGGGTGCGCTACGTCGGGATCAGCAACTTCACCGGCTGGCAGACCGCGCAGGCCGTCACCTGGCAGCGCGCCTGGCCCGGCCGGGTGCCCGTCGTCAGCACCCAGGTGGAGTACTCGCTGCTGCAGCGCGGCGTCGAGCGCGAGGTCGTGCCCGCCGCGGAGGCGCTGGGGCTGGGCGTGCTGGCCTGGTCCCCGCTGGGCCGCGGGCTGCTCACCGGCAAGTACCGGCAGGGCCCGCCGGCGGAGTCCCGCGGCGCGTCCCCGCAGTGGCAGGGCTTCATCGACGGGCTGCGCTCGGCGACCGCCGACCGGATCGTCGAGGCGGTGGTCACCGCCGCCCAGGGGCTGGGCACCACGCCGCTGGCCGTGGCGCTGGCGTGGGTGCGCGACCGCCCCGGCGTCACCGCGCCGGTGGTCGGGGCGCGCACCGCGCAGCAGCTGCAGGCCTCGCTGGACGCCGAGGCCGTGCGGCTGCCCGCGGCCATCCGCACCGCGCTCGAGGACGTCTCGGCGCCCTACTTCGGCTACCCCGAGCGGAGGTACGACAGGTGAGCGAGCTCGCGAGCTCAGCCACGAGCACAGCAGCGCCGCTCACGGCGCCGACGAGCGCCAGCGAGGAGGTGTCGTGAGCGCGGCCCCGACCACGACGACCGACCCGGTCTTCGCCGCCTTCTGCGCCGCCGGCCTGTGGCCGGGCCTGGGCAAGCGGGCCGCCGCGGAGCTGCCGGCCGCCGGCATCACCTCCTCCGACGACGTCACCGCCGACCGGCTGCTGAAGCTGCCGCGCGTGGGCCGGCAGCGCGCCGAGCGGCTGTTCTCCAGCTTCCTGGCCGCCGCGCCCACCTACGAGGTCGTGGAGCTGCTGGTCGGCGCCGGCCTGGACGCGAAGCTCGCCTCGACCGCCGCCGACGCCCTGGGCAACGACGCCGCCCGCCGGCTGCGCGACGACCCGTGGGCGCTGCTCGGCCTGACCGGGGTCACCCTGGGCGACGCCGACCGGCTGGCCATCGCCGTCCTGCCCGGCGCCGACAAGCAGGACACCCGGCGCGGGCGGGCGGTCGTCGCCCACACCCTGCGGACGGCGACCCGCGACGGGCACACCGTGCTCCCCGCCGACCTGGTCGTCGCCGCGCTGCGCGCCGAGGGCGTCGCCGACCCCGTCGCGGCGATCGGAGCGGCGGTCGATTCCGGCGAGGTGCTCGAGCACGAGCCGCCGGAGCCGGACGTCGGCGAGGACGCCGACCTCGACGAACTCCCCGAGCCGGACCCGGCGCTGCGGACGCTGTCGCTGGCCCGCTACGGGATGGCCGAGGAGGCGGTCGCGGAGAACGTCGCCCGGCTGGCCGCCACCGCCGAGCGGATCGCCGACCCCGCCGCCGTCCGCTCGGTGGCCAAGGGCCTGGACGACGCGCAGAAGCAGGCCGTCGCGCAGGTGCTCGGCGCCGGCGTCTCGCTGCTGACCGGCGGGCCGGGCACCGGCAAGAGCCGCACCGTCGCCGCGGTGGTGAAGCTGCTGCAGTCCAAGGGCACCGAGGTCGCGCTCGCCGCGCCCACCGGCCGGGCGGCCAAGCGGCTGGAGGAGCTGACCGACCACCCGGCGGTGACCGTGCACCGGCTGCTCGGCGCGCAGGGCACCTCCGGCGGGTTCGCCCGCAACGAGGAGTGGCCGCTGGACGCCGACGTCGTCGTGGTCGACGAGGCCTCGATGCTCGACGTGGAGCTCACCGCGGCGCTGCTGGAGGCCTGCCAGGACGGCACCCACCTGCTGCTCGTCGGCGACCCCGCCCAGCTGCCCTCGATCGGGCCGGGCCACGTGCTCGGCGACCTGATCGACTCGGGCGTCGTCCCGGTGACCGAGCTGACCACCCTCTACCGGCAGGCCGAGGGCGGGGCGATCGCCCGGCTGGCCAACGCCGTCCGGGCCGGGGAGCTGCCGCCGGTGGACTCCCCCGACCGCGAGGTGGTCGTCGTCCCCGCCGGCGGCAGCGCCGAGGCGGCGACGCGGGTGGTGCAGCTGGTCACC
>Ga0196965_1001230_pt1 | contig 10382 bp, 5 predicted proteins | sample S1_20metaG_FD_148668 | JGI IMG/M metagenome (GOLD analysis project Ga0196965, IMG submission 148668) | Soil microbial communities from Anza Borrego desert, Southern California, United States - S1_20 | ecosystem: Environmental > Terrestrial > Soil > Desert | place: USA: California | collected... | reverse complement strand
CGGCATCGTGTATCATACTGCTGATCGTTTGCAATCAGGGGGATCCCGCAGATAAAAGTTTGCACTTCATAGGAAAGGCGCAGTCGCGGGATGATGGTTTCAACGTGTCCTTCGAATCCTGATCCCGGAATGCGCGCAAGACAGCAGCGCGCGAAGGATCTTCTCGATCAATCATCACAGCGACATCTTCGGTAAACCCGATCCTCAATCACCAACGCCCGATGCATTTACATCGACAATCGAAACTCGTTAATCGACAAGCTATAGCAGCCCTTTTTTGCCACGAAGTCACGAAATCACAAAGTATTGCTCGGCAGTTTGAAATTTCTTCGTGTCTTGGTGTCTTTGTGGCAATACCCTTCGTCATCATGCTGCTAATTTTGATCGGTTGGGAATCCTGAGCCGGGCATGCGCGCACGACAGCAGCGCGCGAAGGATCTTTTCCTTTTTCCACATTACCCTGCGTATTCGGTAAGAGTAGGTCACTAAATCGTCGATCTGCATTTACATCGACAATCGAAAATCGTTAATCGACAATCGTATATCTGTATTGCTTTAGCCACGAGATAACAAATTCACTACCGCTTCGATCCACACAATTCGGCATCGTGTATCATACTACTGATCGCCTGCAATCAGGGGGATCCCGCAGATAAAGTTTACACTTCATAGAAAACGCGCAAAGGATCTTTTCGTTTTTTCCACATTACCCCTGCATGTTCGGTAAAAGATCCAAGTCAAATCTTAAATCCTAAATCAAAATTCTTAAATATTTTTTCTTTAAAGAAATTCTGGCATAGCCTTTGCGTTGAACCGGGTGGAGCCCCCATCAAAACAAACAAACGGGGGAAATAAAATGTTAAGTATAGTAAAAACCGCGGGATCCTTCGACAAGGTCTTAGCATCCTGCAACACACTCGGCGCACGGTATCAACCTGCCACAGCTTCGCTTTCTATCACCGCCCTGAGCGAACTGTCTGAGCGCGCCAATCAATCAATGGAGGCGGTTAAACAAGCACGTACTGCTTACACACTGGCGCAGAACGAACGAAGGAAACATCTTTCGGATCTTCCAAGGATTGCCACCAGAGTTGTTCGCATGCTCGCCTCGGCCGGCATTCCACCTGAATTGCTTGAAGACGCGAAAGCATTGAAGGACAAATTGACGAGCAACGGTCCAGCCAAAGGCAAGCAATTGCCTGGAGCAACCGACGTCACATCCGTTAAGCGTGGTCCTGTTCGCAAACACATGCTCGCGCAGATCGCAAACTTCAGTCAGTTCGTTGATCTTGTGGCGTCCATCAACGCGTACACCCTAATGAGGCTGAGTTGAAGATCGAGAATCTTCATGAGAAGCTTGCGGTTGCAAAGGACGCGACGTTGGCTGCAAACCAGGCGAAGATCAACCTGGACAATGTAGTGGCGGAAAGAAAACAGCTTTTTGCCGGCAATGATGGCGTGTATCCTCGACTCCTTGCTGTAAAGGAATACTTCCGCGCAGCGTTTGGGTTCACCAGTTCGGAGTTTGTCCTGATCTGTAAACAATGTTAAACTAAATCAGAACAACAATGAATCGAGGTGATGTGTAGAACCTCTGATCGGCAAGATCAGAGGTTCTTTTGTTTTAATGTCTTCCTTAATCCCTGGTGCAAAGGTTTTACTTCTAAAATCGAAACTCGTTAATCGACAATCGTATATCAGTATTGGTTTCGCCATGAGATAACAAATTCACTACCGCTTCGATCCACAGAAGTCGGCATTGAGTATCATACTACTGATCGCTTGCAATCAGGGGGATCCGCAGATAAAAGTTTGCACTTCATAGGAAACGCGCAGTCGCGGGATGACGGTTTCATTTGATCCGTGTGAATCCTGAGCCCGGAATGCGCGCAAGCCAGCAGCGCGCGAAGGATCTTCTCGATCAATCATCACAGCGACATCTTCGGTAAACCCGATCCTCAATCACCAACGCCCGATGCACTTACATCGAAAATCGAAACTCGTTAATCGACAATCGTATATCTGTATTGCTTTAGCCACGAGATAACACATTCACTACCGCTTCGATCCACACAAGTCGGCATTGAGTATCATACTGCTGATCGTTTGCAATCAGGGGGATCCCGCAGATAAAAGTTTGCACTTCATAGGAAAGGCGCAGTCGCGGGATGATGGTTTCAACGTGTCCTTCGAATCCTGAGCCCGGCATGCGCGCAAGACAGCAGCGCGCGAAGGATCTTCTCGATCAATCACCACAGCGACATCTTCGGTAAACCCGATCCCCAATCACCAACGCCCGATGCATTTACATCGAAAATCAAAAATCGTTAATCGACAATCGTATATCTGTATTGCTTTATCCACGACATCAGATTAGGGTTGTGCTATTTTATCTATTGCGAATCCTGAGCCTGCGCGCAAGTAAGGATCGACTAAATCCTAAATCAAAAATCACAAATTTTTTACCTTTTGTTCCGGCCACCTCCTTCCGGCTTTATTTCCATTGTTTTTTTCTGGAAATCTTCACTGCTGCCTTACGAGATTATTGTACTAATCGTTTGAAATCGATGTTTTTTTCCCGATAATTAGTCTTCATCCCGCCCCCCGGCTAACCCCGCTAAAACATTTGAATTTTTTGAAATAATTCTTCCACGGCTTGGAGGGATTGTAAATTAGTTTGTATTCGATCGCGTAATCCGCTTCGAAAAACCTATTTCAATGCCTATGAAAAAAGTCTTTACCTACTTGATTTTCATGCTGTTGCCGGTGCTTCTGTTCGGCCAGGAGCGCACCATTACCGGGGTAGTTACGTCATCGGAAGATGGGTTACCGTTGCCGGGAGTGAACGTGGTGGTTGAGGGCACGACCAGCGGTACTGTGACCGACATTGATGGGAAATACGCCATCCCGGTTACTGATGAAAATGAAAGGCTCGTTTTTTCTTTTGTCGGTTATAAGAGCCAAACCATCGCTATTGGACAACAGACCATCATTGATGTTGTCATGAATGAAGACACTGAAACGCTTGATGAGGTAGTTGTTATCGGTTATGGTACGATCAAGAAGTCGGACCTGACAGGTTCAGTTGCTAGCGTGCGCGGCGAGGACCTCGTGAAAATACCTGCAGTATCACCGATGCAAGCGCTTCAGGGAAAGGTTGCGGGCCTTCAAGTGACAAGCGCATCGGGATCTCCAGGTGCGGGGACAGTAGTTCGAATCCGGGGTCAGGGTACTTTTAATGATTCGTCACCAATTTATGTCGTCGACGGTGTAATCCTTCAGGATATTGATTTTTTGAATCCTGCCGATATAGAATCAATAGAAATTTTAAAGGACGCTTCGTCCACTGCCATCTACGGTGCGCGTGGCGCAAACGGCGTCATTATGATTACAACGAAGCGAGGAAAGGCCGGCCAGCAAAAACCGGTGATCAGCTTTAATTCTGAGTATAGTATTCAGCAAATGAACAGAAAAATTGATTTATTAAACGGGCGTGAATATGCGCTATATGTAAATGCATACGATCCTGGCACATATAATAATCCAGATGTGCTTCCGAATACAGATTGGCAGGATCTCTTGTTTAGTCCCGCTCCAATTCAGAATCATCAGGTGTCTGTAGCAGGGGCATCCGAAAAAATACAGTATTACATCGGGCTTGGCTATTTTAAACAGGATGGTATTATCGAGAAGTCTAACTACGAACGCTTTACAGTCAAGCTTAATAATACTTTTCATATTGCCAAAGGCGTGAGAGTTGGCAACAACATTACGGTTACGCCATTCAAGCAACAGAACACAAATGGTAATGTGGTTTTCACCGCTTATCGGGCATTGCCGTTATTGACGCCATATCAGCCAGACGGTTCCTACACCGAAGTACCGAATGTTGGTAATCCACTCGCGGATATTGAGTATACCAACAGCTTTGACAGTGGCGTGCGCGGTATCGGTAATTTTTTCGGAGAAGTGGATTTCTTAAAAGAATTCACTTTTAAAAGTAGCTTTAGCGTTGATGGCAAATATTCAAAGAATAAAAGCTTTACACCTGTGTTCTTCGTTTCTGCACAGCAACAGAATTCGGAGAATGATCTGACTAAAAATTTTAGAGATGATTTCACCTTGCTATGGGAGAATACACTGAATTATAACAAGGAAATCGGAAAACACCGCGTAAATGTGCTTGCAGGGTATACAATGCAGGATACCCAGTCAGAGTTCTTAAACATCAAAGGGGAAAACATCATTCGGGAAGGTGACGATTTCTGGTATTTCAATCCAAGTAATATAAATCCAACTGGTATCGATGACCCGAATGACGTCGATCCTAAATTCTATTACTCAATGTTATCGACTTTGTTTCGCGCGAACTATACGTACGATAACCGCTATCTGTTAACAGCGACATATAGGAGGGACGGTTCATCAAAATTTGCAAAGGACAACCAATACGCAAGCTTCCCATCGTTTGCGGTTGGTTGGAATATAATTAATGAGGCGTTCATGAGTGACTACACAATGATTTCCAATTTAAAATTGCGTGCGAGTTGGGGAAGACTCGGAAACGAGAAAATTGAATATCTCAAGCAATTTTCACTCGTTGACAATGGAGTTAACGCCGTTTTCTCGCAAAGCGAGGTTTTGAATTCTGGCGCATCTTATGGTGTTACAGGAAATCCTGATCTTAAATGGGAAACAACCACGCAACGGGACGTTGGGCTTGAAATTGGATTGCTGGAGGACCGTTTAACTGCGGAATTTGATTACTATCATCGCGTTACAGATGACATCCTTATCCCTCTTGAAATCCCGGGATTTCTTGGCAACGGCGTGGGCGCTCAAATTACATTTAATGCAGGGTCGGTTCTCAACAAAGGCTTCGAGTTTGTTGTTGGTTGGAATGATGAGCTTGCGAATGGAATAAAATACCGGGCAAGCGTCAATGGTACAACGATACAAAACGAAGTGCTGCGAATTCAAGGTGGCGGCAGCGTGTCGGATGTTCTTTATGGACCTGAATCGCTTACGATCAGCAGGGTAGGGGAGCCTATTGGTTCTTTCTTCGGTTATCAGGTAGGAGGAATTTTTCAAAGCGTGGAGGAGATCAATCAGTTTCCTCACCTTGACGGGGCAGAACCCGGCGATCTCCGTTTTGTCGACATAAATAATGATGGTCAAATCAATTCACTTGACCGCACAGTACTTGGTTCGTCGATACCTGATTTGCTTTATGGAATCAGCTTAGGTGCCAGCTTCAAAGGGATAGAGCTATCGCTGGATTTTCAGGGCGAAAGCGGTGCGTCTATTATGAATTATAAAGAAACTGTCCGCCCGGATAGATACAATTTTGAACAACATGCGCTTGATTACTGGCGACCAGGCTCCACGTCAACAAGTGAACCACGCGCAGCCGAAGGTGGCGTGAACTGGGGCGCGAATGATTACAAATCTTCACGGTTCATACAAAGCGCGGATTTCTTCCGGCTTCGAAGCGCAACGCTTGGTTATTCTTTGCCCGAGAAGCTCATCGCAAAGGCAAAGATGCAGGCGGCAAGAATTTACGTACGCGGTACCAACTTGTTCACGTCGATGGACTTCACAGGGTATTCACCTGAAGTGGCAAGTGAGAATCCACTGGAGAACCGTGTTGACAGAGGAACATACCCCACCACTGCGATCTATTCATTCGGTTTAAATGTAACTTTTTAAGATACGAACGGATATGAAACCAAAAATTTCAATACAATACTTAATTCCATTTGTCTGTTTTATCATCAGTCCTCTTGGCTGCAGTGATGATTTTCTCGATAAAAAACCTCAGGGAAATTTGATAGCTGAGAATTTCCCTGTGACCGCTGCAGACGCTGAGCAGGCCGTTAACGCCGTATACAACACAATGCGAATCTCTGAATTCAACTTCGGACTCTTTCCTATCATGGACATCATGTCCGACGATGCACATAAAGGCAGTAACCCGGGCGATCAGCGATCAACCATCGGCCCGTTTGATAATTTTACACACATAGCAGGTGCTGGTCAAACAAGAGCATGGTGGAACACTTTGTACTTAGGAATCAAACGTGCAAACGTTGTTATTGAGCAGGTGCCTCCTATCGTGATGGAAACCGAACTGCGCGATCGGTTTATCGGTGAAGCTAAGTTTCTCAGAGCGCTCTATTATTTCGATTTGGTAAGAGCTTTCGGTGGTGTGCCGAGCATCACCTCGGTACAGGCTCCAATTCAGCAAGAGCGTGCAACACCAGAAGCTGTACTAACGCTAATCGAGCAAGATCTCACCGATGCCATCGCTGCACTTCCTGAAAAAGATGAATATGGCGCGTCAGATCTCGGGCGCGCAACGAAAGGCGCTGCCCATGCGCTAAAGGCGCGCGTGCACCTTTGGCAAAGTGAATTTTCTGACGCCGAAACGCATGCCATGGCAGTGATTAACTCAGGCAAGTATTCACTCGAAATGAACTTTGAAAATGCCAATAGCAAAATTGGGGAGTTCGGGATTGAGTCCGTTTTTGAGGTTGGTGCTATTGGCGAAGAATCACTCACTAATGGCGGAAATCAGTACGCGAACGTACAGGGCGTTCGCGGCAATCCCAACAGAGGTTGGGGTTTCAATAGACCGTCAGAGGACCTAAAGGCAGCTTTCGAACCGGGTGATATAAGGCTCGATGCAACGGTACTTAATCTTGGGGAAGTCATGAATGATACGATTGTCATCGAGGGCGATGGCACTACTCCAGATGGTCCTGCAAAGAACTCCTATACATATCCCGGTTTCCCGGATGGAATCGTAGAGGTGGAAGCATATAATCAAAAAGTATGGACGCCTGGAATTAATGTTCCCACCCAATTTGGTCATAACCGTCGGATCATTCGTTACGCGGATGTTTTGCTGATGGCTGCAGAAGCGCTTAATGAAAATAATAAACCTGGCGACGCGCTTACATACTTGAACATGGTGCGCGATCGGGCAGATCTCGAAGATGTAACTGAGTTAAATAAAGATCTGTTGAGAGATATCATTTTTCATGAACGGCGTGTAGAGCTCGCGTTGGAAGGGCATCGTTTTTGGGACTTGGTGCGGACCGGTAGGGCGGACGATGTCCTGGAGCCTTACGGATTTATTGCCGGTAAACACGAATTGCTGGCGATCCCCCAAGCTGAGATTGACCTTGCCGGGCTCGAACAGAACGAAGCCTGGAAGTAGCATTGAATGAACAACAACTATTAACCCAATAAATAAATTACAGACTATGAAACATGCAATTAGAATTTTGGCTGCCTTGGCAGTCGTGGCGACCGTAATAACATTTAACGCCTGCGATGATGATGACGACGATGGAGGCCCAACAACCTTTACTTTATCAAGCCTTGCATCGGGTGATGTTGACCTCAATGGAGCGACGTCTGCTGTTGATGTGTCGGTTAGTGAGCCGATAGTCATAACATTTAATACGGATGTGGATGCTGCTACGGCAACGGAAAGTAACATCACACTTAAGCGTGGGTTCGATGACCAAATGGCCGACGTTAACATTACGACATCTGGAAATACTGTTACAATCACACCTGCGCAAGATTTAAGCGGTGGCACCCAGTACATCCTCAATATAGGCGCGCTTGAATCAACAAGCGGCGTAGCATTTACGCCAATTGAACGCAGCTTTACAACTGGAGGTACATTTGTGCCTGATGGCCAGGTGGCTTATTACGATTTCAATGAGAATACAGATGATCAGGTGGGTGAGTTCGACTCAGATGTAGAAATAGCCATTACCTATGAAGATGGAAGAAATGAAGCTGCCGGAAGCGCGGCGAGTTTCAACGGGACAACCAGTATAATTGAAATACCGGATGGCGATGAGCTCCTGAGTGATGAGTTTACATTAAGCTTCTGGATAGATGTTGATACTGCTTCTATGAAAAGCGATGGCACTTCCACAAAAGGACACTTTGTAATGGGAATCGGTGCTTTCAATGGTTTACAGTTTGAAGTGAACGACCGTGAGGACTGGTTCAAATTTGCAGGACACCAGCGAACAGAAGATGATACGCTCTCAAATGACTTTTTCTTCAACGCCGATGGTACAACAGATGCTGAAACAGGGCTCGACATTGCGACAACTGTGGATGAAGATTTCGGACGAACTGGCGTGCGTACTGCTATGAATAACTGGGCACATGTTGTTTTTGTATTCAGTGGGGCAGATAAAGTTAGATCCATTTACTTGAATGGCGAACTGGTAATGGAGCAGGACTACAAACTCCTCGCCGGCTCAGGCGACGTTGGGGTTGAACCGTTCGCAGATGTCATTGGTCTGGCGTTTACACCCAGCGTAGCAGGTCCGGGTCAGGCCGACTACTACGACAACAAGTGGAACTTTGGTTTCTGGACAAGCAGCACTTCGACATTCCCATCGTGGGGAGCCGGCTGTTGCCAATATGCAGGTACAGACAATAATCACTTCAAAGGATTACTTGACGATGTGAGATTTTTCCATCGCGCAATCTCTGAAGAGGAAGTTGAACTTATGTATGAGTCAGAAAATTAAAAGAAATCGTTTGGGTTAGTTTGGTATAAAAGGCTCCCCGGTGACCGGGGATGCCTTTTTTCATTGGTGATTTACGATGATTAAAAAAATATTATTTCTTTCTGTTCTCATAGTTTTTTGCATTATATCATGTAACGATGATCAGGAGGCTGACGTTGATTTTTTACAAGTAACAAGCATCAAAATTGGTGACAATGAACTCGATGTTGAAAGCATGGATAATATTGGCGCGCCAATCGATGAACCGATTGTCGTTACCTTCAGTAATGCGCTCGATCCTGCTCCGATCAGCGCTGCCTTTAGTTTAATGAATACGACCACTTCAGAAACGGTTTCACTTGATGTTTCATTGCTTCAGGGAGACAACTCAGTCTCGATATCGCCTGAGGAAAACCTTACGACTAATACGGCCTATCGTCTGACGATCGCCAATACAATACGCGGTAAAAACGGCGAACGTTTTGAAGGCGAATCCATAGACTTTATTACCATACTGGATGAACTGGAACTGACTTCTTTATTGATAGATGACCAGCCAAGTTTAAATAACGATCGAATCGTTAACGTTAGCAGAAACAATCCTGAAATTCAGATCGTTTTTTCAGATCCAATCCCTTTGTTCGCCCTCTCGGAAGAAAACTTTAAAGTTATCGGAAATGGCGGTCTCGTTTCCATTGCGATCTCTGCGAACGAAACGGGAGAAACAATAACCCTTATGATCGAGGAGGAGCTTCGCGACTTGACAAAATACACAGTGCGAATTTCAAAGGCTATCACTGGCGCAAACAGCCAAACATTCGATGGCTATGAAAAAATCTTCTACACCGCCGGAGACCCCGAACCGAAATTCCCACTCATCAGCGACGAACAACTCCTCACCCTTGTTCAGGAACAAACCTTCAAGTACTTCTATGATTTCGCGCACCCGGCCAGCGGAATGGCGCGTGAGCGAAATAACTCAGGAGATCTTGTAACAACGGGCGGAAGTGGCTTTGGTATCATGGCATTGATCGTTGGAATCGAACGTGGTTTTATTACACGCGAAGAAGGTCTCGCGCATTTTGAAAAAATAGTAACCTTCCTTGAAACCGCTGATCGTTTTCACGGCGCATGGTCGCATTGGGTAAATGGAAACACGGGAAACGTAATTCCGTTTAGTACGAACGATAACGGCGGGGATCTTGTCGAGACTTCTTTTCTCGTTCAGGGCCTTATCACTTTCAGACAATATCTAAATGAATCAGACGCCGAAGAGCAGGCACTGATCGATAGGGTCAACGTGCTATGGCAAGGAGTTGAATGGGACTGGTATACGCGCGATGGGCAAAATGTTCTATACTGGCATTGGTCACCGGATAAGGAATGGGCGATGAACCACCAGATCCAGGGATACAATGAAGCGCTGATTACCTACGTGCTTGCAGCTTCGTCGCCAACACACACAATACAACCTGAAGTCTACACGCAGGGCTGGGCACGAAATGGAAGTATCGTGAACGGTCGCACATTCTATGATATTACCCTTCCTGTCGGATTTGATTATGGAGGGCCATTGTTTTTCGCGCACTATTCGTTTCTCGGATTGGATCCCCGCAATCTTTCCGATCAATATGCAAACTACTGGACGCAAAACGTTAACCACTCGCTGATCAATCATGAACACGCGATTGTAAACCCGCGCAACTACGTTGGCTACAGCGATGAGAACTGGGGCTTTACCGCCAGCGACAATCATGAAGGATACTCAGCACATTCACCGACAAACGATCTTGGTGTAATATCGCCAACGGCGGCATTGTCTTCTTTTCCATACAC
>Ga0196965_1001229_pt1 | contig 10385 bp, 12 predicted proteins | sample S1_20metaG_FD_148668 | JGI IMG/M metagenome (GOLD analysis project Ga0196965, IMG submission 148668) | Soil microbial communities from Anza Borrego desert, Southern California, United States - S1_20 | ecosystem: Environmental > Terrestrial > Soil > Desert | place: USA: California | collected... | reverse complement strand
CCATCAGATTTTTTACGCATCGCCCCTTCGTTACAAATTTCTATACCTATAGATTCGCGGTCAAGATATGCAAGTTTGCCTCCAATACCTAAATGATACGACCAATATTTTGGATCAAAGTGTTCGTAAATGTTTCCGTAGTAATCTATGCTATACGCTGTAGATACATGTAAATCTCGACTAGTCCACCAATTGAAATGATTCATTGATGCTAAATTTTTTGTAGAATTTTTCTGTATAACCCATCCTGCAGTATGATGCAATACGATTGATTTTTTTGTGTGGATTGCTTGGTAGTAATTTTTTGTAGGTAAGACAAATTTAGTTTTGTTGATAATAAATGCGTCATCGTTGAGGATATTACCCTCAAGTTTTGTCCACGTAATTTTTCCTACTATACCGTCTGCCGTTAGATTGTTTTTCTTCTGAAAATCTTGAACAACATCTTCAGTTCCATTACCAAATATACCATCTACACTTACATTGTATCCGGCTTTTACTAAGAGTTGTTGTAGTCTTTTTACTGAGTCACCACGCGATCCGATTCTAAGTACTTCCATGACTTATTCGTTTCTCATAAATACTCGGAACCTCAGATATGGTCACAAAAAAAGGGGCCGAAGCCCCTTTCTGTCCAAATTAAAAAAATTATTTTTTCACGTATTTAGTCGGATTATAATTCATCAAATGCAACATTTTTTTATAATTTTCATCGTGTTTAGATTCATTGATACTTACTTTTTCACTTTTGAAAATTTCAGAGCCTTTAATGTAGAAATTGTACTTGTCAAGTTCTGTAGTTACATAGGTATTTTCATTTACTTTGTTATTATACTGATTACCAAATCCAGACATTTCGAGTTTCACAAACGTATTATCTACAGTTGCAGTAGGCTTAACATCATTTATTTTAAATTCAACAATTCTTCTCTTACCCATACTATCGAAGTACGATGCGGATAGAGTTTCATTCATGTCTTCGCTATTATACTTCTTAGCAAATTTATTGTCTTTGCTTTCACCACCAGTAGGTTGAGTTTCTTTCTTATACATTGACATATCGGCTTTCATTGCCATTTTATCTTGTCTTGCTTTGTAGATATCATCGCCCATATCGGCTTTCATTCTATCTTCAAATTTTTCAGAAGGCTTGTTGTCGAAATTGAGGTCTTGCATACCATCACCACGATTCATATTTAATGCTTTGTCTTCTTCAGGAGTGTTGTTTCTCTTAACAAGTTTCTTGTCATCAAATTTCTTCAAAGCAGCCTTTTCTAATTCCTCAGCAGATACTGCTTTAGTATCAGCATCGATATAGAAGTCTTTATCCGCTGGATATTGAGCAGCCTTCTTCATGTCGTTAGGTTCGGCTTTGAAACCGTATGTCTTCTCATGAGACAAACCGTCAGCCTTCTTCATATCGGCATTTGTATTCTTTTCGTTTTCCTTCTTAATCTTATCAAGATTAATCTGTGAATTTGTTTTTCTTTCTTCGTTCATTTTTAACGGGTTATCTATATTATCCATTGTTGCTACTGACAAGTCGCTTGGTTGTTGAGTTGAGAGGTCGTCTACGTTACCACCCATCGTCATACCACCACCGACTGAGATACCACCATCAGAGCCGGTATCTGCATCTTTATTTTTCATTGACATAGCAGTACTGCCAGCCATTGATATACTACTTTCTGGTTGATCAATCATAGATTCTTTAACATTTAATTTACCAATCATTTTTAGGTAGTTGTTAAAATATTGAGAAGCTAGAGCTTGTTTTTTGTCATCTGGTAACGCATCGTATTCGGCTGCAACCTTCTTAGCTGCTACCGTAACATATTGCGCTGATCTATCCATTCCTTTAATATATCCTTGTTGCTCCGCAGCATCAATTAAATCAGTTACTGTTTGAGAACCTGCGTTCGCATTTTCCTCAATATCACCAATCACTTCACCAGTTGGTTCCTGTGATTGTAAAGAATCGTCTATTATAGCGATCAAGTCTACCAATGCTTTCTGCTCAGGAGTATCGATGCCACCGCTATAACCTAAATTGTTTTCCAAATAATGGTTAGCCAATTCATGAATACCGTTCACATCCATTCTCATGCTAGAAGCAAATGCATTGATTTGATCAATGCTTGGGTTAGTTTGAGCAAACTTAACCAAGTTGCCAACAGTTACCTTATTTCTTGCGCTTCTAGTCTTAACATCAGAGAAATGCATTTGATCATCATCAAATGAATATTCATCCAAGTTAAATGCATCAAGGCTAGAATCACTTCCCATATCTGGTGCATTAGGGTCTACTTTTCTTATTTCAGATTCGTTCTCATTCCAATTACCATTCCACTGTTTAGTGTTGTCAGCCTTTGGGGCTTGAGCACTACCTTGTGCACCTGCTTGGGCACCACCTTGTGCAGCGATATCTTTCTTTATTGCTTGAACAACAGCTTGGTCGTTATTTTCATCCATACCCTTTTCTTTTTCAACAGCATGATATACGTTATCAACTGAATCAGGAGGTAGTCCACAAACTTGACGACTAACAAATTTTGCTTTGTCTTCAGTGTTGTCTAAATGATCTTCGTGTACAGGCTTATCACCTGAACCGCCTTCAACATCATTAAATTTGGTTGAAGGTTCAACAGCTAATATTTCTTTCTTAAGATCGTCAAGGATGGTTATAAAATGCTCCTTATATTCTTCAGGTTCAATACCCATTCTTTGAGCAGTCATCTTCATCAAATTCTTCATATGCTCAACAAACTTTCTTCTTTGCATACCATCCATTTGTTCAGGACTTTCAGCAAAGACTTGTTCTGCCATGTCATAGGTTTCATTGATAAAATCATCGATTTCCAATGCTTTGATATAACCATTGAAGCAATTAGGATCGGTAAGGTAAGATTCACTTACTATTTGACCACCGCTCCATGCTGGTTTACGAGCAAAACGCATGTTCTTCTTATCTTTTGCCCAAATACCCGGTTGTGAGTATTGACCAGAACTCATAGAAGTAGTTGTTTCTTCGATTTTTTTTTCCTCTAAAGGTTGTTCGAAAGAACCAGATGCTGCTGCACCAGTGGTTTCTTCCATATCTTGTTCGTTAAGTGCGGGAGTCATTTCACCTTTCTCTTTACCAGCTAAGATTGATTTTAATGTATTAACTAATTCTTTAGGAATTTTGTAAGATGACAATGCAAGGTTCAAATTCTGATACGTGGTTGAACGTGGATCAACAATTTCAATTCCTTTGTTTACCATTGCCTTATATTTCGGAAGCTGTGCTGCCAAATTTTCATGACTAAGGATGTCAATCAATGTTCTACTTTTCTTATCAAAAACCAACAAATCGTTTGGCTTAAATTGTGTTGGTTGAACGAACCAAGCAGAAGTATCGAAACGACCACCACCAAAAAGGTTTACTTCATGTACTTGCTGTTCTGCAGCAACTTTCATTTCAGGCTGATCATCGTCTTGTCTTAATTGATTGATTCCACTCATGTCTCTTCTTTTCTTTTTAACTGGTATTGCGTTTTTATATTTCTCGAAATACACTGGATTGTTTAATACGTAATCATTGAATAAAATATTCATTACAGTTTCATTCCAGTGGTATCCGAATTTTTCACTAGGGTCATCTTCTAAAATCTTGTTGAATATAGAGGTAAGTTTTTCATCATTGTGAACCAATGCTTCCATTTTAGCAAGTTTGAAGACTTTCTTCTTTCTTGATTTTTCTTCTTCTGAAAGATTTACGTCTACTTCATTTAAACCTCTTACCGCAGTTTGCTTTTTGATCTCCCTGTTTACATTAGCACCCATTGGAGTTTCTGGCTGACGATTGGTCGGCTTGAACTTAAATGTGGGTTCAGCACCACCTACCATGTTTTCAATTAATCTTATTTTAGCCATTTCGTTTAACCTTTGATGTCTCTTCCCCATGTGGTTCTTTTCACCCACATGAATTTAAATAAGTCTTCAAATGAATCCCTGACGATATCAACGACCTCCTTATGGGCCTTTCCGTTCTTACGCAGTGATTTTTCAATCTGTTTATTGAATTCATCGCTGACGATTGATCGGATTTCTCTTTTTTGTTCGGCAGTTAACATTTTAACTTTTTTATAAATACTATAAAAAAGCGAAAAACCTGATAGGTTCTCACCAAATCAGGTCTTCTTAAGAGAGGGTAGAATGTTTTATTTTGCTATGATGGCTCCGGCCACAAAACCAACCCCTAACAATACTATCTTGCCACCAGTTGATTTTCCGAATTTGCCAATCTTCTGCCAAAAGTTCGGTTTGATAGCTACCTTATCCAATTCTTCAATAGCATAGCTGTTAATATCATATACCTTGTAATACGGATTGCTATTGGTTACTGAGAACGATATTGGATATCCTTCTTTCCTATCGTCTTTCCAGTGGAACTCAATGAACTGCTTGTTCGGAAGATCAAACTTCCTAAACTCTAACTTCGGTACCTTGAAGTCCAATGCTTTTACATTGCTAACAACGATATTATATGATATTGAGTCAGTATTCTCTGTGAATCGAACCGTACTGTCAGTAACCTCCACGGGCTTGTGATTAACCAAACCATCTATCTTAACACTCATTTCAATAAGTGCTGCAGTGATAACTTGGTTCTCTTTATTGACCTTTTTAACCGCATCTAGCAAGTCTTTTTGAGACTGTGTGAGCGTAAGGTTCTTATCCTTCAAGTCTTTGATATCTAACTGTAAAGTTAGTTTCTCATTAACCCACTGGCCTTTCTCGTTCTTATAGGTCTGCAACGTATCGGTCAACGCACGTTGTAATTTTTCGTCGAGACTATGCTGAGTCTTATGTTTATCGATTTGGTGGAAGTGATAGAAACCACCTCCGACTAGGAGTAGGAGTAAAACCAAAATCATAACGGTCTTACTGTCAAGTTGAATGGCCATATTAGTATTTTTCAATAAATACTAATCTGTTTTATTATTTTTTATAATGTTGATTATTTGGCGATCGGTGACAACGATGCACTTGGCTTTAATCTCCGCTATTCGTCTATATGGGATGTCGTAATGATTTCTTCCGTTCTTTTTCACGTGGTACCAACAACGTTCAATACCTAACTGTTCTGCCATTGTGTGAAGATTGGCTATAGAGTATGGAATGCATACCAGATGCCTTTTATCGTCACAATAGTAGGTCACAATTTTGCTTTGGCTAGTACCTTTGCGGTTAGTGATTTGATATACTCGATTCGCTCTTTGCTAACGGGTTTAGGATTTGCAATCAATTTCTGGAAGCGTTCAGAATCTTTCCCGGTGAGGACAGGCGTACATTTAATTGGTAATGCCATTTTAATATGGTTCTGGTGTATTACGATTGTCTAATTCAAGTTCGTTATCTCTCCAATACTTATAGAATTGGTGGTAATACGACTCGATTAAATCGGTAATTTTCTTATTATCCCCTTCATCAGGATTGAAATCAGGACTAAAATTCATTTCAACACCACTGGTCTGATCATCTTCAGTTACTTTATATACCCATTGAATCTGTCCATCCATCGTACCGCCCCAAATCACTCCACCGTTAACTATCATGAAAGGTTCATATTCGAAAGACACGTTGTAATTTGTAAAGACGTTTTGAAACTTCTGTTTTTCAACATCCAATTCAGAATCCGTTAGATATCTGGCTTGTACCGCTTCTTCATTCACATAGTTTCTCACACGAGCAATCATTTCTCTCATGTTGAATGATTTCTTCCCCGGTACTGATTTGGAAATTTTAGAAGCGATTTCCTGTATACGCTTGGTGTTGAACTTGATCTCTTTCATCCACCATAAATACTTGCTTTATACAGGAATGCCCATTTCTTCCATAAAATCCCGGAAAGGGAAGGATGGGTTAAGGTCGCAATAGTCATAGCTATAATTGCCACGGCATACGATGCCTTTAAAATACTTGGTTTCCTCATTATAGAAATTGAAGCCTATACAGTCTTCAACTATATTGAACTCCGTACAAAGCCATTTACATAGCTTTACAAGGGAGTAAAATTGCTCGGTAGTATGGGCCTCCCAATAAGAAAACTCCTTCCAATCGCGATGAAACACCTTATCCTGTGGGCATATCTCATTGCACCAGTTGACATATATTTCTTTGTCATGCTGGAAGAACAATTTCCCCATGTTTTCAAGAGAAATAGAAATGAGGTGCCTGTCGATGCTGTCGATACCTAGGAAATCACTATAAAATTTTGGATCGAAATGCTGATATATCGTACCGTCCCGCGCAATCGTATAGGTCGGGTATTCAGTAGTTTTACCAATATCTTTATTCTTGAGGCGTACTAAATGGTTGTGATCGGCCCGTAGAGACTCAGCTAATATTATCTGACTCTTCTCAAAAACTTCCGGGTGGTAATGTTCTTCAGATACACTATAAGCGTCCTTATTTATTTTTAACATACTCTGTCCATTTCTCAGTAAATACTGCGATAGTTAAACGTATCGCTTCTAGCTTATTGAACACGTGATCAGGAAAATCGATTTTAGTAATTGAAATATGGATAGGAGGGACGTGGAATTTGTATCTTAAATTTGGTTCAAGTCTAACTTCATCATAAAAAATTGCTATGTCATATCCCTGAATCTCAACCTTTTTAAGGACATCAAAGAGAACAACCACAGAATCCATGAACTGTTCTTTTGTATACTCCTTATCATCGTATTTCAGTGCTGTTTTCTTAAAAAAAAACCACTTCTTATTTTCTACCTCAGTGACATCGAGCCATTTTTTATATGCGTTATAATAGTTCACCATATCTTAAATAAAATTTATACTCTCCTTCGCCCATGCATTCGATATTGATTAATTGCTCAGGATATTCGGCCTTCACGATGGCCAGAAATTCTTTCTCTTGACTATCTGTTAGATTTTTCCAGAACACGATATGCACCAGTGCATATTCGTCAAACATGTGGACACCTTCGTTAATTATTATATCGAACGGATTAAGTTCTGCGATTCGACTATTACCAGAGTTTTCATCTTTAAATTGCGCTTTATTTATCTTCATTCAATTTCTTATTAATATAATCCATATCGTTTAAAATCGCGTTATCACTCACTCCATCACAATTATCGCCTTCAGTGACAAGCATCATCATATAAACCCTAGAGTCTTGCATCTCCTTCAGGGCGGGGTTTAACTTTCCACACTCGAAACCGTTTTCCCCTGCAAATAAATATCTACATGTCTTTTCTTTTTGCCCTATTTTACAAACGTTTTTTAAATGGTCAGTGATCATATCACACTATGGTATTTTAATAGTTGGATAGTTCCATCCAGAATACTAACTATCGATTCAAGTTGATCTTCTGTGACCGGATACTCTCCGAGTGTTATTGTTGTTTTAAAATCTTTTCTCTCAGAAGAAATGATATACAATTTTTCCTCAAAATCTTCTACCTTTATTTCAAAGGTGTAATTCTCGAATCTATTTCCTAATTCTTCGAGAACTTCTTCCCGATTATATTTTTGCATTTTCTTGCTCATACGCTTGTATCATATCTAAATCATCAGTGTAACACAAGTCCCATGCCGGTTCAAACCCTTCTGGAACTTCTTCTCCCGTTTGTGCACGAAGGGTTAAAAACCCTGCGCATTCCAATGAGTCCTGTGTCGCCATCATATCATCCTCTTCTTCATCATATTCAGTTGTTTTATGACAAGAAAAGGTATTATACCGATTCTGTGGTAAATATGCTAATTCTTCTGCTCTTTCGTTCGTCAAGTACGGAGTAACGTCATGCCTGTAAGGACAATGCTTACAGGGTGTCTTCATGTAACTCATAACATGTCAATTGTGTCAATCAATTTTTTTGCTTCTTCAAAACTTACCAACGCATAGCGTTTGTTCGAAATAATCTTGAACGCTCCCACGTGCGTCATTTCAGTGTAAAAATCCCGAATTAGTTTCGGCGTATATACCGCCCTGTTTTTCACTATTTCAGTCAGCTTGTTAAGGCTTATCACTTGCTGCTCCTGTTTAACATCGCCGTTTTTATAAACGATTTTCAGGAGAAATTCATACTTAGTGCGCTTGGCAATAATTGGCTCACAATTCCCTTCATTTTCAACGAACGATCTGAAATCAAAGAGTTCTTTATAATAAACTCCTAAGATAATCACCGTCTCTAATGTAGTAGATATAATTAGAAAAAGCCAAATTAATTGTGTATCTGACTGAGTATTTTCAATTTTTTTCTCTGCTATCTTTTTCTCAACGGTCGCGATATCGCTTACAAGCCTATCGTCAATATTTTTTATTTTTGCAAGATTTTCCTCTATAGATTTTTCGTTATCTGCTATTAATTTATTGTACCCATCACGAGTGATTCTGGCAGTCATTGGTGTATTATCTCGCTTGTCCCGCAGGTCTTTGTTAGAGGCCCGGAGGTCGTCAATTTCTTCCATATAGGGTTTCTTATTCGTCACCGAGACATTGCGGAGCGAGTCAATTACCTTCGTGCTGGACTGCTCTATAACTATATTCTTAGTTTCCGAAATCTGGCTGAATTCCTTGGCTCCGGTCAAGGAGAAATAGAAACTCAGAAGTATCAATGTAACCGACAATAAACCCTTGAAAATCTGGTTATTGTCGGTGAATTTATGGCCGGATTCGATGAAATCGGCTGAAAATGTCTTAAAAATCTCCCTTTTGATAAACTCGAAAAACGATAAAAACGTCACTGTCAGCAAGATAGCCGACGTTAGTGCAAATGCTCCTTCACCTACCAGATTCGAGATGGTCTGATCAAAGGAGGGGTTAATGAAAAAGAATGCGAAAAAAATACAGCCAATATTGGCAATAAATGACCCTACATATAGAGCACCCGTTGTTCTCTTATGTTTCTTCTCAAAAGTCTTATTCTTGAATTTTTCACGAAGCTTCCTGTAGCGGTCTAAATCCATACTTAACTAAATAGTCACCCAATAAAAAGTAAAACCGGGTCTAACAAATAACGGTTTTTTTTATCGGATTCGCAAAATTCTAATTGAAAATTTAGAATTAATTATAGAAGAATTGAACTCGGAATTTAGTGAATTGCGCTTGATCTTTTCTGGCCACATAAAAGAGTGGTTTGCCATCACGGTCAAGTATGTTGTTCATATTAAAAATAACCACGCGATTAAATTTCTCACGGTCAATCTGACCTTCATCAAAGGCTACAATAGCGATGCAAATATTCTCTGCAGTTATACCATCAATTTGATAAGGAGGAATGCGGATTCCTGTTTGTCTGTATAAGACATTGCTGATAATGTTCCTAGGTATTTCGAAAGTGCTGTTCATAACGCGATGCCTCCGAATATAAATAGTCCTAAGTCATAACAAGTGACGATATTCCATCCGCATTCTTTGTCACGTGAATCACATAATCTGGACTCATATCATGATTGTGCTCAATTATCAATAATTTCTTCGCTTTCAACTTCATCGTTTGCAACAACTCCACAAATTCTTCCACCGATCCTTCGTTGTCCAATTTGCCAGTTACTTCGTCGAGCATGAACATAGTCGGTTTCGATTTGGCATTGATTTCATTCAACGCTAATTTCAATGAGATTGATGAAAACGTTCTCTCTTTACCAGAACTTGAAATGCAATCGATAATTGCGTTAGGTCTTGAATTGTACGCCATCTTCGGACGAAGTTCCTCACTGTCTAACCATACGTTAAAGTCCACGTTTGCAAGTAAACTATTAAGCTGGTCATTGATTCGTGGAAGTAAGATAGTGCGCAGGATTTGAGTAGGAATGCCATCGCGATGAACGCAACTCATATACAACTCATAAATTCTTTCACGTCTCTCTTGTTCTTTGAATTTATTTATGAGGTCGTATTTGGCAGTAATTTGTGACTCATTGAAACGTATCTGTGATTTCTTGTTCATCGCAGTATTTTCAAACACAACCTTTTCAGATTTCAACTGATTTATCTTCTCAATTGCTTTATCGATGGTGAGTTGGATTTTCTTGTTCTCTAATATCTTTTCCTTCTGCTTGTAATATTCAACCAGTTTCTTTTCATATACGTCTTTTTCGTACTGCTTGTTTTGCTCCTTGATAGGAATAACCGATAGTTGATTAGCCAAATCGCCCCTACGTCTAACTTCATTCTCGTGGTTCTTCAGTTCACCAATCTGCAAGAGAATATTATTGAATTCAATATCGTTCGACTTTATTTTCTTTTCGACATCAGCGATATTGTTATTGAGTTCAACGTTGGTGTTTTCAATAGGTAATTTCTCAACCTCTTTAGCCTTAATCAATTCACCTAGAGCAAGCATTTCACTTTTCAACTTCTCCATGTTCT
>Ga0196965_1001228_pt1 | contig 10396 bp, 8 predicted proteins | sample S1_20metaG_FD_148668 | JGI IMG/M metagenome (GOLD analysis project Ga0196965, IMG submission 148668) | Soil microbial communities from Anza Borrego desert, Southern California, United States - S1_20 | ecosystem: Environmental > Terrestrial > Soil > Desert | place: USA: California | collected... | reverse complement strand
ACGCGAGCAGCAATCCCGCGCCGAAAAAGCCGAGCAGCGTCAGCCAGCGTGCCTGCCCGGCGAGCGCCGCGGCGAGGCGGGTGTCTTCCGCAACAGGTGCCTCGCCGGAATCGCTCGACTTCGATGTTGGAGCGGCGGAAGCCGGGATGGCCGCAGCAGGCGCGGGCGTCCCTTCAAGCGAAGGCGTCGCGGCTTCCGCCGCTCCCACATCCTGCAAGGTTCCCCCCACGTCACGCGCGGGCGCCTCCACCATTTCCGGCAGCGAGAGCGCGACCGTCCGCGTCATCGGCGGATAGCAGATGCCGTCGGTCTGGCAGCCCTGGAAGGTGGCGACCACGCGGAGGCCGCTCGCCTGCGTGCGCGTGCGCCGCAGCGGCAGCGGCACATCCACCTGGTCGAAATAGACGACGACCTCGCCGAAGTGCTCGTCGCGATGCGTCGTGCCCGGTGGCCAGCGCGGCGGGCCGGCGGCGACGCCGTCCGCGCCCTCGATGCGGAAGCTGCTGCGGTCGCGATAGAGGTAATAGCCCGGCGCCGGCGTGAAGCGGAGCAACAGGGTGCGGGCGTCGCCGACGATCGCCTCGAAGCCGAAGGCCTGCGCCTCGGGCAGCGGCTCGCCCGCGCCGGTGCCCGACAGGCCCGGCAGGCGCAGCCCGCCCGCGCGCGGCGTCGCGCCCGGCAGGCCCCGCGCCGTAGCGCCGACCGGCGGCAGCCGCACGGACAGGCTGCGCAGCTGCGGCGGATAACACACGCCGGCGTCCGCGCAGCCCTGGTACTTCACCTGCAACGTCACGATATCGGTGCCGGTGTCGGCGACGCCCGGCAGCACGGCCTGCAATGCACCGCGATAGGTCTCGACCTCGCCGAAGAACTCGTCGGTGTGGCGCTCGCCGCGCGGCAGGCGCAGCGGCGCGGCCTCGAAGCCGCCCCCCGCGACCTCGACGGAAATCCGGTGGCGATACAGGTAGTAGCCGTCGGCGATGCGCCAGGCCAGCGCGATGCGCTCGCGCTGCGGCGCGACGGCGGTGAGCGCGAAGGCGTCGTCCACCGGCAGCAGGTCGGCCTCGTCGATCGCCCACGCCGGCGTCGCGCAGGCGATCGCCGCCAGCCAAAGGGCCATCGCGACGAGCCATGCGCGTCGCCACCACCGGTGCGTCAACTCACTCTCCCTTGCCGCCGGCCGCGCCGGCCACCGACACATTGTCGGCGATCCAGCCCAGGTAGGCGGGCAGGCCGCCCGCGCATTCGACCGCGAGCAGTTCCGGCAGTTCATAGGGATGCAGCGCCTGCAGCCGTGCCTGCAGCGCGGGCAGTGCCGCGCGCGTGGTCTTGACCAGCAGCAGCACTTCGTCGGCGTGCTCGACCGCATCGTGCCAGCGGTAGACCGAGTGCAGGCGAGGGACCAGGTTGACGCAGGCCGCCAGGCGCTGTTCGACCAGCGCGGTGGCGATCCTGCGCGCGCTGGCCTCGTCGGGGCAGGTGCACAGGCACGCCAGCACCTCGGCGCCGGCGCTCACGCGAGTCCCTCGCCGTGGCCGCCGCTGCGATGGCGCGGGCGGCCCAGGCGGTGCGCCGCCAATTGTTCGGCGAGCTCGAGCAGCGGCAGGCGGGATTGCGCCGGCGCCTCGCGGAAGGCCGCGAGCAGGCGCCGCTCCTGCGGGTCCTCCACCATCACCGCGTCCACCGCCGCCACCGAATCCAGCAGGGCTTCGGGCGAAGGCGTCATCGGCCCGCGCCCGGTGGCGAGCCACTCGAACTGGACGCCGGTGAGCAGCGCCAGCTGGCGGAGATGGGTCATGCTCGGCTTGCCGCGCTGGGCTTCCCAATGGCTCACCGCGCTGCGCTGCACGCCGAGTTCCAGCGCCAGTTGCGCCTGCGACAATCCGGCCGTCCGGCGGGCCAGGCGGATGCGCTGCGCCGAGGCGGTGGAGGGGTGGGTGTCGTGGCTCATCGGCGTGCTCCACCCCCCGCGTCGGAAGGGTCGCTATTGGGACTAGCAATGATAGCAACACTAGCCGAAGCTTGTCTAGCTGCAATAGCCGGGCGGGCCACCCACCATCCTGGCCCGCGGTCTTCCGGGGGTTTGGTGCGTGTCGGCTAGCGAAACTAGCTTTTTCCGGCGCTTCCGGCTCTTCCCATGGGCCGCCGGCCTGTCCATTCTCGGCGCCAACGACACGGATGTCGGTCTCGGCCCCAGGTCGAGCGACCGGAATCGGGATGAGCCGATTGGGCGGCAACCCCCGATTGCGTCGAACCCGGGCGCGCATTCTCCCCTGGAATGCGCGCCCTTTTTTTATGCGCGCGCCGATCCGCGCCTGTCGCCGCGTCGCGTTGCGCCCGCCCCTTGAAAGCTTTCGCCGCCGCCCCATCTCCGAGGGGTCCCGCTCGTCGGGCCAATCGCGCCTGCGACGTTGGCACTCGCCTTGGGCGACTGCTAACATCGCCGCCCGTTTCTCCAACCAATCAAGTACTTGCGAGGGTTGCAATGAACATCAAGCCGCTTTACGACCGCGTCGTGATCAAGCGCATGGAAGAAGAAAAGATGTCCGCCGGCGGGATCGTGATCCCGGACACCGCCACCGAGAAGCCGATCAAGGGCGAAGTGGTCGCGGTCGGCGAGGGCAAGGCGCTGGACAGCGGTTCGCTGCGCGCGCCCAAGGTCAAGGTCGGCGACAAGGTGCTTTTCGGCAAGTACAGCGGCACCGAGGTCAAGCTCGACGGCACCGACTACCTGGTGGTGAAGGAAGACGACATCTTCGCCGTCCTCGGCTGATCCCCTCTCCCCGAACACAAGACATTCAGAGGTAATTGAACATGGCTGCCAAGGAAATCCGTTTCGGCGAGGACGCGCGCTCCAAGATGGTGCGCGGCGTCAACCACCTCGCCAATGCCGTCAAGGCCACCCTGGGCCCGAAGGGCCGCAACGTCGTGCTCGAGAAGAGCTACGGCGCGCCGACGATCACCAAGGACGGCGTGTCCGTCGCCAAGGAGATCGAACTGGCCGACAAGTTCGAGAACATGGGCGCGCAGATGGTGAAGGAAGTCGCGTCGAAGACTTCCGACAACGCCGGTGACGGCACCACCACCGCGACCGTGCTGGCGCAGGCGCTGATCCGCGAGGGCGCCAAGGCCGTCGCCGCCGGCATGAACCCGATGGACCTCAAGCGCGGCATCGACAAGGCGGTCACCGCCGCCGTCACCGAGCTGAAGAACATCTCCAAGCCCACCGCGGACGACAAGGCGATCGCGCAGGTCGGCACGATCTCGGCGAACTCCGACGAGTCGATCGGCAACATCATCGCCGACGCGATGAAGAAGGTCGGCAAGGAAGGCGTGATCACGGTCGAGGAAGGCTCGGGCCTGGAGAACGAGCTCGATGTGGTCGAGGGCATGCAGTTCGACCGCGGCTACCTGTCGCCGTACTTCATCAACAACCAGCAGTCGATGTCGGCCGAGCTGGACGATCCCTTCATCCTGCTGCACGACAAGAAGATCTCGAACGTGCGCGACCTGCTGCCCGTCCTCGAGGGCGTGGCCAAGGCCGGCAAGCCGTTGCTGATCGTCGCCGAGGAAGTCGAGGGCGAGGCGCTGGCGACGCTGGTGGTCAACACCATCCGCGGCATCGTCAAGGTCTGCGCGGTCAAGGCCCCGGGCTTCGGCGACCGCCGCAAGGCGATGCTGGAGGACATGGCGATCCTCACCGGCGGCACCGTGATCTCCGAGGAAGTGGGCCTGTCGCTGGAGAAGGCGACGATCAAGGACCTCGGCCGCGCCAAGAAGGTGCAGGTCACCAAGGAGAACACCACCATCATCGACGGCGCCGGCGAGACCGGTGGCATCGAGTCGCGCATCAAGCAGATCAAGGCGCAGATCGAGGAGACCTCCTCGGACTACGACCGCGAGAAGCTGCAGGAGCGCGTGGCCAAGCTTGCCGGCGGCGTCGCGGTGATCAAGGTCGGTGCCTCGACCGAGATCGAGATGAAGGAAAAGAAGGCCCGCGTGGAAGACGCGCTGCACGCGACCCGTGCCGCGGTCGAGGAAGGCGTGGTCCCCGGCGGCGGCGTGGCGCTGGTGCGCGCGCTGCAGGCCATCGGCGACCTCAAGGGTGCCAACGAGGACCAGAACCACGGCATCGTGATCGCCCTGCGCGCCATGGAGGCCCCGCTGCGCGAGATCGTCACCAACTGCGGCGAGGAGCCGTCGGTGGTGCTGAACAAGGTCAAGGACGGCAAGGGCAACTTCGGCTACAACGCCGCGACCGGCGAGTACGGCGACATGATCGCATTCGGCATCCTGGACCCCACCAAGGTCACCCGCTCGGCGCTGCAGAACGCGGCCTCGATCGCCGGCCTGATGATCACCACCGAGGCGATGGTCGCCGAGCTGCCGAAGAAGGATGAGCCGGCGATGCCGGGCGGCGGCGGCATGGGCGGCATGGGCGGCATGGATTTCTGATCCGGCGCCTTCCGGCAAAGTGCGTTGCGAAGCCCGGCCCCGCGCCGGGCTTCTTTTTTCTCCTCGTGGCGGCCGCGCTGCCTACACGTCGCGTTTATCGCGGCCTCGCTATGAAGGGGACTCAGGAGGTGCCCCCATGAGCGATGCCATCCAGACCACCGATCACGACGAGATCCGCCGCTGGGTCGAGGCCCGCGACGGCCGACCCGCGACGGTCGCCGACACCGCCTCGCGCGGCGAGGACGCCGGCGTGCTGCGGATCGCCTTCCGCGACGATCCCGACCTGCAGGACATCGGCTGGGACGCGTTCTTCGAGAAATTCGACGAGGAGGAGCTCGCCTTCCTCTACCAGGACCAGACCGCCGACGGCGACGAGAGCCGCTTCTTCAAGCTCGTTTCGCGGCACTGATCTCCCGCCTCCCGGGAAGCGGCGGCCCCGCCGCTTCCATGCGATCCTAGGCGCATGCACGAGCGCACGGATTGCGATGTCCTGATCATCGGTGGCGGCCACAACGGCCTCGTCTGCGCCGCCTACCTCGCCAGCGCCGGATTGAAGGTCCGCGTGCTGGAGCGGCGCTCCGTCGTCGGCGGCGCGGCGGTCACCGAGGAATTCTTCCCCGGCTTCCGCAACTCGACCGCCAGTTACACCGTCAGCCTGCTCAACCCTGCGGTGATCCGCGACCTGCGCCTGCACCACCACGGGCTGCGCATCGTCGAGCGGCCCTACGCGAATTTCCTGCCGTTGCCCGACGGCCGCGCATTCCGCCTCGGCGGCGAGCATACGCAGGCGGAAGTGGCGCGCTGGTCGGTGCGCGACGCGGCGCGGCTGCCGGCCTACTACGCGATGCTCGACCGCGTGGTGGTAATCCTGCGCGAGCTGATGCAAACGACGCCGCCCAATGTCAGCGACCGCTTCGTCCTCGCCGACTGGATCGCCTCGGTGCAGGTCGGCCGGCAGCTCAAGCGCCTCGACATGGCCGCGCGCCGCGACCTGCTCGACCTGTTCACCAAGTCCGCCGGCGACCTGCTCGACACCTGGTTCGAATCCGAACCGCTGAAGGCGGTGCTGGGCTGGGACTCGGTGGTCGGCAACTTCGCCAGCCCGTACACGCCGGGCAGCGCCTACGTGCTGCTGCACCACGTGTTCGGCGAGGTCAACGGCAAGTCCGGCACCTGGGGCCACGCGATCGGCGGCATGGGCGCGATCACCCGCGCGATGGCGCTGGAATGCGAAGCGCGCGGCGTGGCGCTGCAGACCGGTGCGGCGGTGGAGCAGGTGCTGGTCGACGGCGGGCGCGCGGTCGGCGTGCGCCTGGCCGACGGCAGCGCGCTGCACGCGAAGACCGTCGTCGCCAACGTCAACCCGAAGCTGCTGTACCAGCAGTTGGTGCCGCGCGATGCGCTGGACGCCGAAACCTCCGTCCGCATCGACCGCTACCGCTGCGCGTCGGGTACCTTCCGCATGAACGTCGCGCTGGCGGAACTGCCCGACTTCACCGCCGCGCCGGGGACGCAACTCGAGCCGCACCATCAGAGCGGGATCCTGGTCGGGCCATCGCTGCAGTACTTCGAGCAGGCCTATTTCGACGCCAAGTCCCGGGCGCACAACCCGGGCTGGGCTCGGCAGCCGATCGTCGAGCTGGTGATCTCCTCGACACTGGACGACACCCTCGCGCCGCCGGGCCGGCACGTCGCGAGCCTGTTCTGCCAGCACGTCCACCCGGAGATCGCGGACGCCGATGGCGGCTGGGACGCGCACCGCGACGCCGTGGCCCGGCTGATGATCGACACGGTCGATGCCTACGCGCCGAACTTCCGCCGCAGCGTGCTGGGCTACAAGGCGCTGTCGCCGCTCGACCTCGAGCGCGAGTACGGGCTGGTCGGCGGCGACATCTTCCATGGCGCGCTCAGCCTCGACCAGATGTTCAGCGCCCGCCCGCTGCTCGGGCAGGGCAACTACCGCGGCGCCTTCCCCGGGCTCTACCTTTGCGGCTCGGGCACCCACCCGGGCGGCGGCGTCACCGGCCTGCCGGGGCGCAATGCCGCGCGGGAAATCCTCAAGGACCGCGGCCGGCCCTGGGCCGGCTGAACCGTTCAGGCCTTGTTGCAGTGCAGCGTGCATCTACCGTAACGATTCCTTCACGATGGACCCGCATCCCGACGTGGGGGAGGGAGCAGGCCCGCTACCGGTTTCGACCGGTGCGGGCTTTTTAATGCCCATGGATGTCGATCCCGCCCCGGTGCTGGCCGCCAGCGATTTCGTTGCCGACGTCCTGCGGCGCCAGCCCGCACTGCTCGACGACTGGCGGGACGACAGCGCCCGGCCGCGGCCGGCCCCCGTCCTCACCACGGACAACCGCCACGAATGGCCGGCGTTGCTGCGCCGTTTCCGCCAGGCCGAGTCCGCGCGGCTGGCCTGGCGCGACCTCCTCGGCCTGGATCGTGTCGACGACACCCTGGCCGGCACGACGGCGCTGGCCGAGACCTGCCTGCGCGTCGCGCTCGATGCGCTGGAAGCGGAGTTCGCGTCGCGCCACGGCGTCGTCCGCAAGGGCGACGGCAGCCCGCAGCGGCTGGTGGTGTTCGGCCTGGGAAAGCTCGGAGGCGGAGAACTCAATTTCTCCTCGGACGTGGACCTGGTGTACGGCTACGAGGACGACGGCGACGGCGATGGGCCGCGCCCCCTGCCGGCCGAGCAGTACTACTCGCGCCTGGGCCAGCAGTTGGCGAAGCTGCTGGACGAGGTGACCGCGGACGGCTTCTGCCATCGGGTCGACCTGCGCCTGCGGCCCTACGGCAACGCCGGGCGGATTGCCTGGTCGTTCGCGGCGATGGAGCAGTACTTCCAGCGCGAAGGCCGCGACTGGGAACGCTACGCCTGGCAGAAGGCCCGGCCCGTCGCCGGCGACCTCGCCGCCGGCGCGCGCTTCCTGCAGGCGCTGCGGCCCTTCGTCTACCGCCGCTACCTCGACTACGGCGCGCTCGACGGCCTGCGCGAGATGAAGGCGGCGATCGCCGCGGAGGTCGCGCGCAAGGAGCTGCAGGACGACATCAAGCGCGGCCCCGGCGGGATCCGCGAGATCGAGTTCCTGGTGCAGGCGCTGCAGCTGATCCGCGGCGGCCGCGAGCCGGCGTTGCGCGAATGCCGGTTGCTGCCCGCGCTGGCCGCGCTGGTGGAGGCCGGCCATGTCGCGACGGAAGCGGGCGACGCGCTGGCGGCCGCCTATCGCTTCCTGCGCACGTTGGAGAACCGCCTGCAGATGCTGCGCGACGCCCAGGTGCACGCGTTGCCGGACAGCGACGCCGATCGGGCCCGCATCGCGGCTGGCCTCGGCTTCGGCGACTGGCCTGCGTTGTTGCAGGTGCTGCAGGGCCACCGCGAGCGGGTCGCGCAGGAATTCGCCGCGCTGCTCGCCCCGCGCCGGCGGCAGGCGGCGCCGAACGCGCTGGGGCTGTACTGGCGCGCGTTGCCCGACGCCGGTGAGGCGCAGGTGCTGGCCAACGCCGGCTTCGAGGACGCGGCCTCCGCGGACGCGTCGCTGCGCGACCTCGCGCGTGCGCCGGCCTTGCGCGCGCTGTCCGACCTCGCACGCGCGCGGCTCGATCGCGTGCTGCCGGCGCTGCTAGACGGCGCCGGGGAGGCCGGCCATCCCGATGCCGCACTGAAGCGCCTGCTGCCGCTGCTGCAGGCGATCCTGCGCCGCGCCAGCTACCTCGCGCTGCTCGACGAACAGCCGGCGGCGCTGCAACGCCTCGTTTCGGTGCTATCGCGCAGCGCATTCCTCGCCGAGCGGCTGGCCGCGCACCCCTTGCTGCTGGACGAGCTGCTGGACGTGCGCGTGGCTGGTGCGCTGCCGGACCGCGTGGCGATGTTCGAGGCCTGCGACCAGGCACTGGCGCACGAAGATGCCGAGGCCGCGCTGCTCGCCCTGAACGAGGCCCGCCAGGCGCTCAGCTTCCGCATCGCGCTGGCGACGCTCGACCGTCGCCAGCCCGCGCGCGACAGCGTCCGCCAGCTCGCCTGGCTCGCCGACGCGGTGGTCGCCGCGGTCCTGCGGCTGGGGCAACGGGAAATGCGCCAGGCGCACGGCGACCTGCCCGGTGCGCGCTTCGCGGTCATCGGCTACGGCAGCCTCGGCGGCGAGGAGCTCGGCTTCGGTTCCGACCTGGACCTCGTGTTCCTCTACGAGGCCGCCGACGGCGCCGTGTCCGATGGCGCGCGGCCGCTCGAAGCGGCACGATGGAGCGCGCGGCTGGCGCAGAAAGTCGTCTCGCTGCTGGGCACGGTGACCGGTGCCGGTCGCCTGTTCGACGTCGACGTGCGCCTGCGCCCCGATGGCGCCAAGGGCCTGCTGGTGTCGCCGCTGGCCGGCTTTGCCGACTATCAGCACCAGCGCGCCTGGACCTGGGAACACCAGGCGCTGGTGCGCGCCCGCTGCACCTCCGGCGACGCGGACCTCTGCGCGCGCTTCGAGGCGGTGCGCGCGGCCGTGCTGTCGGCGCCGCGCGACGCCGCGAAGCTGCGCGAGGACGTGGTCGCAATGCGCGCGCGGATGCGCGCCGAGCTGGACCGGTCGCAGGCCGGGCGCTTCGACATCAAGCAGGGCGAGGCCGGCCTGGTCGACCTGGAGTTCCTGCTGCAATACCTCGTCCTGCGCGAAGCGGTCCGGGTGCCGGCGGTGGCGGAACCGCGCGACACCGCGGGCCTGCTGGACGCCTTGCGCGACGCCGGGGGGTTCGACGCGGCATCGCACGACGCGCTGCGGCAGGCGCACGCGGTGCTGCTGGACGCCGGATTGCGCTGCACCCTCGACCGGCGACCACGGCTGGTGCCCGAGGACGAAGCGATCGCGACCGCGCGCACCGCGATTGCCGCGGCCTGGCGCGCGAACCGGCTAGCCTAGCCGCGCCTCCACCTCGGCGGCGACGCGCGCGGCCTCGCGCAGCGGTTGCACGTCGAAGCGCGGCATGGCGGCGTCCAGCGGACGCACCCGGCCGAGGGCCTCCAGCGCGGCGACGAAGCCGGCGATGCGGCCTTCGACGCGTCCGGCGCCCGCGACGTACACCGGTGCCCAGGTCGCGCAGGCCTCCGACAGCATGTTCACAGAATCGGCGGTGCAGGCGATGCGGTCCGCCCAGGCGAGGACGCCGGCGTAGGGATTGGCGCCGTCGGTGTCGTCGAGCCAGCGCAGGCCGGGCATGCGCGTTCGCGTGTCGCGCACGCGTGCGCGCAGCGGCGGCGGCGTCCGCCGCGAACCGCAGAGCAGCAGGCTGCCGCCTTCGCTCGCGACCAGGCGTTCCAGTTGACCGAGCCAGGCGCCGAGCGCACGGCCATCCCAGGGTGCATGCCGCGTCGGCCCGCCGACCAGCAGCGCGACGCGCGGCCGCGGCAGCAAGCCGAACGCGGGATGCGCCGTGCGCGCCGCGGCGAGCCAGGCGTCGTCCACCGGATGCAGGCTGCCCAGCATCGAGACGACGTTGTCGCCGGCCAGGCGATCGTGGTGCGGGGCGACCACGACATCCCAGGACGCCGGCGCGATCCGCGGGTCCAGCACCTGCACCGTGCGCGTCCCGCGCGTGCGCAGCAATCGCGTGGCCAGCGCCGCCTGCCGGCCGCAGCCGATCGCCAGCACGGGCGGCGTGCGCACCGCCGCTGCGGCGAAGCCGGCGCCGAAGGCGCTCCAGGATCCGGGCAGTCGTCTCGGCGCCATCCAGCGCCACGGGGCGCGCGCGTCCAGCGTCCAGTCGTCCGCGGCCAGGCCCATCGCCGCGGCCAGCGCGCGCGCCTGGCGGGCGTTTCCGGCGCGGCCGTCGCTGACGGTCCAGGCACTGTGCGGCGGCGCGGAGCGTTCCATGGCTGGTCGTCTGCGTTCCCGGGGCGTGGGCGTGCCGTGTCGCGCGACACTCTACACTGGCGGTTCCGCCGGGAAGCGCCCGGCGC
>Ga0196965_1001227_pt1 | contig 10402 bp, 6 predicted proteins | sample S1_20metaG_FD_148668 | JGI IMG/M metagenome (GOLD analysis project Ga0196965, IMG submission 148668) | Soil microbial communities from Anza Borrego desert, Southern California, United States - S1_20 | ecosystem: Environmental > Terrestrial > Soil > Desert | place: USA: California | collected... | reverse complement strand
CGGATGTGAATCTTCCTCTGCTGTTAGCTGGACCCATTATACGTAGAGTGGACGAATCTAGTGTCTGTATTTGGATATCAACAAGTAAAAATGTACAAGCCCAAGTCAAGATATACCGTATTATTGGATCAATAGATGCAAAAAAAAATTTGATAATTGATAATAACACACAAAATTGTGGAAATCCTGCACAATCTGTCCCTCATAACTTACAAGCAATAGGCATAGGTGTTAATTTGCCATTGCAACTTGGAGATAATTTGTTTGTAAACTTGATAGTAGCAAAACCATTGGCTAACTACAATGAGCATGCCGGCCACCTAAATGACAAAGATTCCTTAGAATTCCCTACAAATGAGTTACTTGCATATGACTTGGAGTTAAACAGTCAATCAGAAGAAGATAAGAACGAAGTATTTACTTTAAGAGATCTGGGATTATTATCTGGCAAGAATAGTATTCTCTATGATAGCGATACTCAGGTCCACCACCACCACCGCCAAGAACGTAGTGAGCCGTATAGTAAAACAGAGGACAAGATTAAATCGTTTCCATCATTACCAATGTTCTTTGTTCCTGACAGAAAGCATAATTCTTCACTAAATATATTGTATGGCTCTTGTCGGAAATTGCATGGAGACGATGAAGATAGTCTAATAATAGCGGACAAACTCATGCAAAATACGTTTTATGATATAAACTATAGGCCAAGTGCTCTATTCCTAATAGGGGATCAAATTTATGCTGATGGTGTAGCAGGGCCGTTAATAAAATACCTTACTCAATTTTCAAACAAACTTTTGGGATGGGAAGAATCCATAAATGGAGTGGATTCCAAACTAAGTGACCTTAAGATTGGGGCACGTCAGGAAATTGTTAAAAAATATGCTAACTTTTCTTCTGAGTCAGCAGGCAATCATTTACTTAGTTTTGGCGAATTTGCTGCAATGTATTTGATTGCTTGGAATCACATAAATTGGCCAGAACGTTTTGATTCCCACCCACGGGATGCTTTTACTGATTCATCTAGTTTGCAAGATTACACTGAGGAATTAGAAGAATTGGAGGAAAGTCGAAGAAACCTATTTGGAATACGGAGACTCTTAGCCAATATTCCAAGCTACATGATATGTGATGATCATGAAATTACTGATGATTGGAACATAAATAAGAGATGGTGTGATGAAGTTAATAAGAGCATAGCAGGCAATCAAATAATTTCAAACGGATTATTAGCTTATTGGGCTTTTCAAGCTTGGGGAAACGATCCTGAATCATTCGATCAAGATTTTATCACGAAGGTGAAATCATATCTTCATACAAAAAGACAAAAAAAAATTGAAGGTACCATAGCCAATACTATTACTAATACTTCCACTACTTCAAACTCAATATTAGACCCTTCCTTTGAAGGAAATATTGTAACAAATTCTGAAATCGTAAAAGAATTTCAGAAAGTCCTGCTCAGAAGGAATTGGACCTTTGTTGCTCCTACTTATCCTCTTACTGTATTCTTAGACTGCCGCACTCAGAGAACGTTTGTTGATAAAGAAGGACCACCATTTCTGCTGAGTGATAATGCATTAGAGCATGTGAAAACTCAACTATATAGACACGGCTACCAGGAGGGTAATCCTATTATAATTGTGTCCCCAACACCAGTCTTTGGTTTTGAACTTGCTGAAAGTGTTCAACGGTTCCTAACTACAATATCGGGATCATACAAGTGGGATCTCGAAACGTGGAGAGCTAACGAACAAGGATTTATAAGATTTCTAATGTACTTGATTAAAAATTTTAAACCCAATTATTGTATCTTCGTGTCTGGTGATGTTCACTATGCATTTACTATGAAAGCGGATATTGACCATTCCAAGACTACTTCTCATTATGTGAACAAAGGTAAAGATGTAATAGACAGTAGTCCTCAATTTGATTATAATCTACCTATTGCTCAGTTAACTAGCAGTCCATTTAGAAGCAACAGTTTGAGAAATAGAATTGTAGCTATTTTAATCTTAAACTTGTTTCATACGTTAATTATTTCAAAGAAAAAAATTCTCCGATATATTTTTAGACGATATGAGAATAGTAGCACTCATTTAAATTATGATTATCATAGGAGCCTTAAAGTTCCTACTGAGGACGACGACGATAAAAAAAACCCATCGAATGCAAATCTAGGGATAGGTAAAAAATCAAAGATTCATTTTTCTAAATATGAATCTGGTCAATCAGTTTTGGATAAAATAAAAATTATTTCTTCTAACCTGTTGACTAGATATCTCCTAAAAAGCCCTGATAAAAGTATCAACCTTCCATGGGTTGAACATCGGTTGCTTGTTAAACCCAAGGGTCTCTGTAATCTCCCTGTATTGCCAAAAAATAATATGGCAAATGTATATTTAGATATGAACTCAAAAAAGGTCAAACATACATTATATTATCTAAATAAGAAAAAGGATGTTAATCATATTGAGTCGTCTATAAGTTTCAAATGAGAACTTGACATGTTTGAACCATCTTCTTAAGAAAGCAAAAATATAGATACTGTAAGAACCTATATTTTGTTATGCAAATCTCGCAAGAAATGATAAAGGCCATAAATGAACAAATATCTCACGAAGCCTCTTCTGCAAATGCCTACACATCAATTGGTTCTTGGTGCGAACGAGTAGGCTATGATGGCAGTGCTACCTTTTTCTTTGAGCAGGCCGCCGAAGAAAAAGACCACATGTTAAAATTCATTCATTACTTAAACAATGCTGGGTATGAGGCAATAATCCCTGCAATTGAAAAACCACCTGGTAGTTTTGAATCACTTGAAGCTGCTTTTCAATTTGGGTTACAAAGCGAACAAAAAGTCACTAAAGAAATTTATGAACTTGTTGATATTGCTGCTAAAGAAAAAGACTACTCGACATATACCTTTTTGCAATGGTTTGTCACGGAGCAAACAGAGGAAGAGACTCTCTTTCAAACAATTCTTCAGAAATTTGAGTTACTTGGAAGAGATAAGTTGGGGATCTATCAACTCGACCAATCATTATCTTCAATTAGGTCTAAAGTAGGTGGCATGCAACAAAACTAACTAAAATAGCTTCTATAAAGGGGACTAGTCTATAAATACTTGTCCTACAACTTAACTCGGATTCTAATACCTTTTTATACAAAACATTATTAATATAACTTCTATTCATCGCTATTATCATTTATAATATTAGATTTACAATTCTGGAGAAAATCTCCAATAATCGATAGATGAAGTGCTAGTCATTGGTAATTAGAGAATAATGGCATTTAACATATTGCAATTAAAGCTATTTTAAGAGCGTGAAATGCCTGTTGAAGCTTAATTACCACTCAATTTTTCAAATTTTCAATCACTATTTGACAATATACACGAATTAAAAAATAAGTATTTGAAGGTCTATTCATTTAACATAACCAAAGATACAATCATAATTGATAGCATGTATACAACAAAATCTATCAACACGTTGAAATGGCTTCTGGATTATAATTTAGAAACTGCGCTAATGTATAACTAGAAAATTTAGAGAACATTTAGCTAACTAATAGTTTCTATGGTTTTTTTCAGTCGTTATAAATAGAATGATCAAAGGAATATAATGATTGTCATTGCGAAAAATTTTAGTACTCTCCCAAATTATTGCAATCCTAATTATTATAAATACAATTGAAAATAATGATTCTTTTGCCTTTACGATCTCTGAAGAAATGGATTATTCGATGCCATTTGATTTTCTAGATACTTACAAAGATACTAATGGTCCTGATGATCAATTTGAGGAAAATAATAATTTCCAGCCTGAAACTGATGTTCCTAATAACAGACTCAATTCTATGGATTCAGTTGAGCACTATGATATATATACAGAAGACGATGGTGATTCCGTTAGCGATAAATTTGATCAAGATCTGATCCGTGATGGACAAGTAGATAGTCTCAATGAACTTCAGTCAACTGAAACAATAGACGACTTTAGTAGTGATATAGAAATGGGTGAAGTTGTGGAAAATGATATTATAGAAAAGAATAGTGAGATAGATAAAGAGCCTGATAAAATAGCAATAATAAATTTTGACGATAATTGGTTAAGTCAGTATGAAAATGCAAAACCTATACTTGATAATTACCAGTTTAAGGCAACGTTTTATATTGTATGTGATTATATAAATGGAAAAAACAGAATGACTTTGCAGCAGTTAGAGACTTTGCAAAAAGAAGGCCATGAAATTGGCTCTCATACGATGAATCATGAGAATTTAGACGAGATCATGCCAGATGCTAAATACCATGAGATTGTGGAGTCAAAAAAGTGCATGGAGGATAACGGATTTAAAATCAATAGTTTTTCCTATCCTTTCAATTCCGGTGACGATAACCAAGAATCTCTGGAACTGGTTGCAAGTAACTATGACTTTGCAAGAACCGCAGGTGGGACTGCAGACTCTGATAACCTTGGAAAACACAATGACTATGAAAGATTCACTATAATAGGATGGAGCCATGATGCCGAAAGAAAAAAGCATAATTATTCAGACTTACAAATGCTAGATGTTTTTAAAGAATATGTAGATAAATCTGATATAGAGGGTTCAAGTAGCAATGGTAACACACCTATCATAATCTATCATAACATTGATGATGAGAGAGGCGTATATAATACTAGTATAGATCTATTCAATTCTGAAATGCAGTATTTATATGAAAATGGTTTCAAAGTAGTAACAATGAACGATGTGTTTGGTGAAAATAGCTATGAATAACCCTGTCAAGGTTAAAGTGTAGGTAGGTATCCAATATTGGTAACAGAAATAGAAAACGAATTTGTATCTACTGGGAACCTCGAATTATAATCAAAGCTAAAATATAGGTTATCTCAGTTGGCTATGTTAAAGTTCAAGAAAGCCATCTTAAAATCCATAATTTTATAGATGGTCGAAAATAAATAATGTATTTTTAATGTATAATGGATACAGAGATCTATAACGGTAAGTAATAAAAGCGAAGTAAATACACTTGACTGATTACCTGACATAATTAAATAGTTTGTAAAAATTAAAACGCGATTTGAAGACCCATCTATCAATCCAAAAAAAATGAAAAGAGGTACATCCAGCAACTCAAATATTGCTTGGTTTATCCTGTCAGGCTAGTGTTTTGTTGAGTTAGAGTTTGCTGTTGAGCTAATTGTACCTGATTTTGTGCTCTTTGAAGTTGTTCTCCTGCTAATGGGGAAGGCTGTTGACTTGCTTCTGGGAGTGATTCATTTCCTTGACTAGATTGGATTTCTTCTTGAGCTAATTGTACCTGATTTTGTGCTCTTTGAAGTTGTTCTCCTGCTAATGGGGAAGGCTGTTGACTTGCTTCTGGGAGTGATTCATTTCCTTGCTGAGCACTTATGTTACTGTACATAGGATTCAAAAACGCCATTAAACTAGCAGTTAATATTACGGCGAGAATGCTTTTTGTTTTAGTCATCAATATCAAGTGAATAACAATGTTTTTATAATTATAATACCTGAAAATGCCAAAAAACATTGCTTTAGTATATAGGCAAAGTTCATGATATTTAGCTGGGCACCTGCTTATGCGTTTGATAGATTTATTGTCAAGTTGAGGATTATTGTTACACCTTTTTACAAATTGAAAAATGAATGGTGTCCCAAATTATCTCCATAGACAATTCAAAAAATGCTTTATATCCGATATGATCTTTGAACATTCATCCATCAGTATTTGTATCTTTATAAAAAAATTAGTACTTGTTTAATTCTTACTGCTGCTTCAATAAAATAATTAAATTATTATTATGGAAAATAACAATTCAAATCATGTTTTTCACTAGGAATTGTTCTTGCTTTTTTTTAGCTTCTATCACCACACTAACACTAATGGCTTTTGTTTTTTGCTATATCTATGATTCGAGCCAATTTTCTTATTCACAACCTATTCAGTCAATTAATGATAGCAGTACATTTGATATTAATAGCATAAGTGATAACGAACGTGACTCTGTATACCCTCAAACAGAATCATCTGGAAATAACGTATATGTTACATGGCAGGATAATTTGTTTGGACTCAATCGTCTTAATTATGATATATTATTAAAGACAAGCTCAGATGGTGGCAAGACTTTTGGCGAAGTCATAAATTTATCAAATAATTCTGGATTCTCAGAACATCCTCAAATGGCTGTAAATGGAAGCAATGTTCATATCGTATGGGCAGATAACACTAAATTAAATAGAGATATTTATATAATTTCAAGCTCAGATGGTGGCAAGACTTTTGGCGAAATCATAAACTTGAGCAATAATACCGCTGATTCTTATAATCAAGAAATTTCTGTATCTGGAAATAACGTGTATATAACATGGCTTGATTCTCAAAAAAATATCCCGGGCAATAACAATATTTCTTTTAGCTCCAGCTCAGATGGTGGCAAGACTTTTGGCGATACGCTTAGTCTGAGCAGTAAAGCAACAAAGGCTTCTTTTCCTAAGATCTCTTCCTTTGCAGATAATGTCTACGTCGGATGGAATGTCGATAATACAGGACAATCATCTAGCATCGAAGGCAGTCAAAATGGCGATAATGTTGCTGACACCAATAATGCCATACAGGAAGGTGTTTACTTTGTAAGAAGCACCGATAATGGTGCAAATTTTGACGAAGTTTTGCGAATTAACAATGAAGAAGAGCCTGGTGAAATACAGATGGACAGTGGTGACAATAATGTGTATGTCTTGTGGGGTGCTCCAGACCCTTCAACCTCTGAAAGAGAGTATGAAAACGGCAGTGAATCGGAAAGCGAATCGGAAAGTGAATCGGAAAGTCAAAGACTAGACCCCCGCAGTGGTGATAGTAATATCAATTTCACCACAGAGGACGAGGGCGATGGAGTATACTTTGTAAAAAGCACAGATAACGGAGACTCTTTTACACAACCTTCATTTATCAATGAACAATTTCAAAATCCTCTTAATGTAGAAATAATAAACCATATGGGCGAATTATTTATGACAATACAGGCTACACCTATGGAGAGCACTTTAGGAGAAAACCAAGATATCTATTTTATGTCGAGTCCAGATGGAGGTGATACATTCACATCAGCAATCAACTTAAGTAATAATCCTGGAATCTCTGAATGTCCATCTTTGACTGTTGTACCTGGAAGCGAGGGCGCTAATGGCGACCGATTATTTGTTGTTTGGCAAGATAACTCTCCTGGAAATAACGAAGCTTTATCGACTAGCATAGCCATGCCAAATTAGGTGGCGACAGCATCTAATAAGGCTGCTTGATTTTTTCTTTTTTGATTTGATTTGATTCGACTTTTGTAAAACAAGTGGTCTCTATTAAAATCAAAACAAAAATAAAATACACCTATGTTACCCCTAGTTTGACTATATGAGATATGACTTCCTCTTTTAAGAACAAAAATAATTTTATCTATATAAATCGATAAAACAAAAGTCATCAAATCGCTTAAACTTACGACAATAGTTACTATTCCAACGTAAAATATTATTAATTTAAATTACTATAGTTCCATAAGTTTTCAGACAATAGTATTATAAGATATATAAAGTTTGAAAAGACAAAAGAATGATAAACAACATTATGACTTGCTGTTCATCTTTCTCAAAAAAAGGATTAGCACAATAATATATCAATTAGTTTATGAGTTGCTTTAATGCACCACATCGTATTTTGAGATGAATTGGAATTTTTCAATCTAATTAATTTAGTCTATTCAGACTCCAAAGACAAACGAATGAAAGGCTGATAGTCTGGTGTCTATGTTATCTGTCCTTGCAATTGTATATCCGGATCCTTGTTCTATAGTTTCTATAAATTCGTCATCATTGATGATACTCTCATGCGTTTTTAATTTCGATACATCTTTTAAACTCCAGTATGGATTTAAAACACCTGTTCCGGTGTCTACGAAAGTTTTAACTATTCTTTTAGCGTTATCAATATCAGATAGGGCTGTAAACACTTTAAGTTTAACTTGCTCCTTATTGGTCAGATTATTCAAGAAAACAGGATTGTTATTTTCATCAACGTTATGGAAAACAAAGTCATCGCCGGCTAGTCCTTTAATGGATTCAAAGTTATATTTTGTATATTCATTTCCATCTCGATATTCAAATAGGTAAGGATCGCTGCTTGAAGAAACATCAAATAACACTCCCAATCCATGTTCTTCATTAGGTATATTACTACCATGTCTTCCAGTGTTAAATTGAATAGCTATATAGGTCTCATTTTGATATTGGTCCAGCGTCTCTTTAAAAAAATCCTTGATGTTTCCTTGCCATATTATTTCTTGATTTTTTGCCGCCGACATGTTTGGCGTATCATTATCATTATTATCTTTTCTCACAACTTCGATTCGTGGTGAATTTAAATTATTGTTATTTGATTGAGTGTGTTGCTCTAGATCTAGGTTTACTCCAATTATCTGACTAGAATTGACTGAATCTACCACCTCAAAATTATAACTAGTATTATACTTTGTGTTCATAATAAGCAAACCGTCGTTATCAAAATTGTCCATACTTAAGACACTTTCGTCGGAATCTTGGCTATCACATGGTATTGCTGACAGATTTGCATAATAATCAAAGCACGATGAATTAGCTTCAGAAACGTTAATGATTTTGCACGTTGTGTTTGTGGATTTGTTAGATTCAGCGGTTTGGTTACCTTTTAAATATCTTTCTTTTAATAACAGAGAAACAGATGAATTGTTCTCTAACTGTTGGGAAGAAGGCAAGCATTCTGATACGCTCGTAGTATTTAATAACACCATGGGATTTTCTGACACACTATTTAGAGTGATATTTTTTTCTTGAGAAACATCGTCGAGCGAATAGGAAGAATTATGCTCAAAACTAAAAATAAAGATGAAAATAAAAGATGCTAAGATGATTAAAACCGGTTGTGAAATCGCAATGGAATTTGATTTCATCAAGAATTATAATGCCTATTAATCATCTTATATGCCTATGCGATGGTATGATAGTTCCAAACACCTGCTGAGTGTTTTTTTTCAAAATAGAGAAAACAAAAAGGAGGATGAGGGATGAAGGTAGTACATCAAACCCGTATTAGAGATAGTATCAAATAACTCTATAAACACAGTTGTAAGTAAGGATCAGAAACTCCGGTCCCTCTCTTCATCTTCCTTCTCCTCGTCTTTACAATTGTGTATATAAATAGAGACTAGAGGCTTTCTCTAGGTCATTTACGAATATCTATAGATTTTTATTGAATATCCATGTCATCATGTCTTTTCCCTCTTGCGCTCATTCGTCTATAGTAAAATATGCTGTTTTAAATTAATTAGCAATGACTTGTCCTATCATTGTTGGGTGGTATATACAATAATAATCGAACACGCCGGATTGGTCAAATCTTGAACTATATGATTGATTTGGTATTATTGCATCTGAATCAAACATACTGCCTTCATCGGGGTCTCCAGCAAGTCCGGATGTTACCGTGTGAGATATAGAATCTCCATTATGCCAAGTCACTGTTTGTCCTACTTCAATTTCAATTGGGTTTGGAGAATATGAATCTTGTCCGTTGATCCCCAAAATAACTGCAGAGACCGCTGCCGATTGATCTAGCGACGTATCATCTTGTATTTGAATAGACTCTGGCACATTCTGTGACGACGTACTTTCAGATGCTGGAATTATCTTAAACAATGAGCCAGTATAACTTAGCACATACAGATACCCGTCAGGCCCTACCTGTATATCAGTAATGCCTCCAAAACCCTGTCCAAATATTAGAGGAATATTTTCTTTAGGATCATCTATATTATTATCTTTCAATAATTCTATATTTCCTACATAAGTATCATTTATTAGAATAGCGTTTCGTTCTTCATTGAGTGAAAACCTATACAGTAGACCGTTGTTTATATCACCTACAAACATATCATTAGCATATTGACTTCCTAGCTTGTCAGAATTCAAAAATTTCAATGCTGTTAATCCTATCGGTATTGTCCATCCAAATTTTGGATCAGAGTACTGGCTACTTCCAAAATGTACTAGATCACTCTCTGAAGCGGCATTCTGCATCAAGTTATTGGCTACATATCCCTGAATAGGAAACCAACCGCTATTAAAACCTGGAAAAACGAGATTAATTTCGTCTCCAGACGTAGCTCCATTCTCTGTATCCCATAAATTACCTGTTAAAGGATCAAAATCTATTCCAAAACTGTTGCGTATACCCATTGCATAGTAGATGCTCAAAGGTAAATCTGTGCCGAATATGGGATTTTCATCGTCAACAATTCTGCCATCCTGAGTAATTCTCAGGACTCCGCCTAGACCA
>Ga0196965_1001226_pt1 | contig 10408 bp, 8 predicted proteins | sample S1_20metaG_FD_148668 | JGI IMG/M metagenome (GOLD analysis project Ga0196965, IMG submission 148668) | Soil microbial communities from Anza Borrego desert, Southern California, United States - S1_20 | ecosystem: Environmental > Terrestrial > Soil > Desert | place: USA: California | collected... | reverse complement strand
CGCCGTCCTCTCGATCCAGTCGCACGTCGCCTACGGCCACGTCGGCAACTCCTCCGCCGTCTTCCCGCTGCAGCGCCTGGGCATCGAGGTGTGGCCGGTGCACACCGTGCAGTTCTCCAACCACACCGGCTACGGCGAGTGGAAGGGCCGGGTCTTCGACGGCCCGGCGATCGAGGAGGTCGTCGACGGCATCGCCGAGCGCGGCGTGCTGGGCAGCTGCGACGCCGTCCTCTCCGGCTACCTCGGCTCGGCCGACATCGGCCACGCCGTCGTCCAGACCGTGCAGCGGGTGCGCTCGGCCAACCCGGCGGCGGTCTACTGCTGCGACCCGGTCATCGGCGACGTCGGCCGCGGCGTCTTCGTCCGCCCGGGCATCCCGGAGTTCATGCGCGAGGTCGCCGTCCCCGCCGCCGACCTGGTCACGCCCAACCACTTCGAGCTCGACTTCCTCGCCGGGACGGCGACGAAGACCCTCGACGAGGTGCGGGACGCCGTCGCCGCGGTCCAGGCGCTCGGCCCGCGGGTCGTGCTGACCACCTCGCTGGTCACCGACGACACCCCGGGGGACGCCGTCGACCTGCTCGCCTCCGAGGCCGGCCGGCACTTCCGGGTGCGCACCCCACGGCTGGACCTCTCGGTCAACGGCGCCGGCGACGCCATCGCCGCGCTCTTCCTCGCCCACTGGCTGTCGAGCCGGGACGCCGGAGCCGCGCTCGGCGCGGCCGCGGCCTCGGTGCACGGCCTCCTCGAGGCCACCGAGAGGGCCCGCTCGCGGGAGATCCTGCTGGTCGCCGCGCAGGACGAGTTCGTGACGCCGAGCCACAGCTTCCCGGTCGAGGAGGTCTGAGAGGACCCCGTCCTGCCCATCCTTCGCAGGCTCAGGGCGAGGCCCGGGACGGGGCCACCTGAGGCGTGTCTCCCGGGACAGGGGGCGCCCGGTACGGGATCTCGAACCAGGGGGGCGCGTGCTGAGCTGACTGATGAGCTGTGGGCGGCGATCGGGCCGTTGATGCCGCAGGCGACCGGCCCGTCCCGGCCCGACCGGGATCACCGGCAGGTGGTCGAGGGCATCGTGCACCCCTACCGGTGTGGGCCGGCGCGGCGAGATCTGCCCGAGCCACCCACCCTGGTTCTCCTGCCAAGATCACCTCGTGGACACGTTCGCACAGATCGCCGACGAGCGTCGCAGTCTGGCTGCCCTGATGTCGGGACTGACGGGTGAGCAGCAGGCGACGCAGAGCCTGTGCAGTGGATGGAGCGTGCACGACGTGATCGCGCACCTGGTCGTGCCGCTGGAAGTGAGCGCCCCGAAGTTCGTGCTGGCCATGCTGGCATGCCGCGGGAACTTCGACCGAGCGAACGTCCGGCTGACCCGCGAGCAGGCACGTCGGCCCTTCGGCGAGCTCACCGAGGTGTTGCGTCGGAGAGCCGACTCGCAGTTCACCCCTCCCGGTTCAGGTCCCGAGGCGCCCCTCACCGACCTCCTGGTACACGGCCTGGACATCCGCTGGCCTCTGGGGCTTCCGCGCGACATCCCCGAGGAGCGTCTGCACACGTCGCTGAGCTACCTGACCGCCGCTCCCGTCGGGGGCGTCGTCCCCCAGGGCACGCTGGCCGGGTTGCGATTCGAGGCGGACGACATCGACTGGGCTCACGGCAGCGGTCCTACCGTGAGCGGCGACGCCGAGGCGCTCCTGCTGGCGATCACCGGCCGCACGACCGCACTCGGCCACCTCAGCGGCGACGGCGTGTCGACGTTGCGTGGCCGACTGGCCTGACCCGGTCCCCACCGGAGAAGGGGTAGGAGCTCCACGTCTGGGATGAGCGCGGATCGGCCTGTCGGCGACCGGAGGACCTACGCTTCTCAGCTCGCCAGGGAGGAGACAGCGAGTGGCTCACGATGCAGAGCTCGCAGACCGCGTTCGCCGTGCTGTTTCTCATGAGCAGGACGTTCGTGAGGTCACGATGTTCGGTGGCCTCGCGTTCATGGTCGACGAGAAGATGGTGGCCTGCGTCTCGGGCGGCGGGGGCGCCCTCCTCGTGCGCGTGTCCCGCAGTCGTGATGCCGAGTACCTGGAGGTGCCCGGGGCCCGTCGGGCAGAGATGGGCAAGGGCCGGTCGATGGGCGAGGGGTGGATCACCGTCGATGCGGAGGCGCTCACGGACGACAGGGATCTGCACTTCTGGATCGACGCCGTCCTGGAGTACAACGCCGAGAAGACGGCAGGGCGGTGACCGAGCGGACCGAGCGACCAGGCCCGAACCGGTCCGGCAGATCACGCCGTGCGAGCCCGCACCGACGACACTGCACGATGCCCTCCACCACCTGACGGTGATCCCGGTACGGCCGTGACCGCCCCGTCACCCTCGGCTGGATCACCGCCCCCTGCCCATCGGTCGGCTCTGCGCGAGTGCTCACCGAGCGGGACCCCCGCTGCGTCCGCCACTCACTCGGGCGACATGCCCTCAGGGGACCAGCACCAGCTTGCCGTGGGTGTGGCCGGCCATCCCCTGCCGGTGCGCCTCGGCGACGTCCTCCAGCGGGAAGGTCGCCGCGACGACGACCTCCAGCCGGCCGGCGCCGGCTGCCTCGGCCAGCTCGGGCCGAGCGGCGTCCCGCAGCTGCGTGCCGGGGTCGGCGCCCGGCCCGCCGCCGAGCGCCCTGATCCCGTCGGCCGCGGCCCGGCCGAAGGCGGCGATGGTGGCGATGCGCTGCCGGTCGGCGACCAGCTCCAGGGAGACGTCGACGGCCTCGTCGCTGCCGACGAGGTCCAGCGCCGCGTCCACCCCGCCCGGGGCGAACTCGCGCACCCGGCCGGCCAGCCCGTCGCCGTAGCGCACCGGCTCGGCGCCGAACCGGCGCACCAGGTCGGCGCCGTCGCCACCGACCGTGCCGATCACCCGCGCGCCGCGCAGCGCCGCGAGCTGGACGGCCATCAGCCCCACCCCGCCCGCGGCGCCGTGCACCAGCACGGTGTCGCCCCGGCCGACGCCGGTCGCGGTGAGCGCGTGGACCGCGGTGGCGCCGGTGAGCATCAGGCCGGCGGCCTCCGCCCACCCGAGCGACGCCGGCTTGGGCACCAGCGCCGTCGCGGGGACGACGAGCTCCGCGGCGTACCCGCCGGACACCCGGAACCCGATGACCTCGTCGCCGACGGCGAGGTCGAGGTCCGGACCGACCGCGGTGACCACCCCGGACACCTCGAAGCCGAGGCGCCGCGGCAGCGCGGCCGGGTCGGTGCCGAACGCGCCGGTGTAGCTCTTCCAGTCCGCCGGGTTGACCCCGGCGGCGCGGACCTCGACCCGCGCCTGCCCGGCGCCGGGGTCGCCGACCGGCCGGTCGGCGACGGTGAGCACCTCGGGACCGCCGTAGGCGGTCGCCAGGACGACGCGGGTCACTCGGACGCGGCCGCCGCGGTGTCCCCCTCGCCCTGCTGGCTGCTGGGCGGGCCGATCCAGACGGTCTTGGCGTTGCAGAACTCGTACATGCCCACCTCGGTCAGCTCCCGGCCGTAGCCGCTCTGCTTGACCCCGCCGAAGGGCAGCTCCGGGTAGCTGGTGGTCATCCCGTTGACGAACGCCATGCCCGACTGGATGTCCCGGATGAACCGCAGCCGCTCGCCCTGGTCCTCGCTCCACAGGTTGGAGCCCAGGCCGTAGACGTGCTCGTTGGCCAGCCGGATCGCCTCGTCGAGGTCGGCCACGGTGTGCAGCGCGGCGACCGGGCCGAACACCTCCTCCGACCAGATGCCCATCTCCGGGGTCACGTCGGTCACCAGGGTCGGCTCGTAGAACCAGCCGGGCCGGTCGACCCGCTTCCCGCCGGTGACGACGGTGGCGCCCTTCTCGACGGCGTCGGCCACGTAGCGCTCGACGTCCTCCCGGCCGGACTCGGTGGCCAGCGGGCCGACCTTGGTCCCCTCGTCCATCGGGTCGCCCACGGTCAGGGCGGCCATCTTCTCGGCGAACAGCCGGGTGAACTCCTCGGCCACGTCGGCGTGCACGAAGAAGCGCTTCGCGGCGATGCAGCTCTGCCCGTTGTTCTGGCAGCGCGCGGTGACCGCGACCTCCGCGGCCCGGTCCAGGTCGGCCGAGGGCATGACGATGAACGGGTCCGACCCGCCCAGCTCCAGCACGGTCTTCTTCAGCGCGTCACCGGCGACGGTGGCCACCGCCTGGCCCGCGGCGTTGCTCCCGGTCAGCGTCGCGGCCACCACCCGGTCGTCGCGGAGCACCCGCTCCACCGCACCGGACCCGATGAGCAGGGTCTGGAAGACGTCGTCGGGGAAGCCGGCCTTGCGGAACAGCTCCTCCAGGTACAGCGCCGTCTGCGGCACGTTGGACGCGTGCTTGAGCAGCCCGACGTTGCCGGCCATCAGGGCCGGGGCGGCGAACCGCATCGCCTGCCACAGCGGGAAGTTCCAGGGCATGACCGCCAGCACCACACCCAGCGGCTGGTGCACGACGTAGGCCTCGACCGCGCCGACCGCCCGCGCGTCGGCCGGCTGGGGCTGCAGCATCTGCTCGCCGTGCTCGGCGTAGTAGCGCAGCCCCTTGGCGCACTTGCCGACCTCCGCCTGCGCCGAGGCCAGCGTCTTGCCCATCTCGGTGGTCATCAGCTCCGCGACGCTCTTGGCGTCGGTGTCCAGCACGTCGGCGGCAGCCCGCAACCAGCCGGCCCGCTGCTGCGGCGTGGTCAGCCGGTAGCTGTCGAAGGCGGCAGCGGCCCGGGCGATCCGCTCCTCGACCGCGTCGTCGGACAGCGGCTCGAAGGTCTGGAGCGTCTCGCCGGTTGCGGGGTTGACCGTGGCGATGGCCATGGGCGGCGTCCTCTCTCGGGTGCGGGGCCTCCGGTGCCCCGCGCGCGTCAACTCTCTCGCTCCTGGACGTTCCCCGCGCCGGCCGCGGGCACACCCGCCGCGCGGGCCAGGACGGCGAACGTCCGGCGGGCCATGAGGTCGGCGTCGAAGGCGTCGGTCGCCCGGGCCCGCGCCCGCCGTCCCAGCTCGGCCCGCCCGCCCGGGTCCGCGAGCAGGCCGGCGAGGGCGGCGGCGAGCGCTCCGGCGTCCCCCGGCGGGACGACGACGGCGTCCCGGCCGACCGCGACCGCGACGTCCCCCACGTCGGTGGCCACGCACGGCAGACCTTCCGCCATGGCCTCCAGCAGCACCAGGGGCAGCGCCTCGTGGCGGGAGGACAGGCAGAACAGGTCGAGCCCGGCGAGGAAGCCGCGCACGTCGTCGACGAAGCCGCAGAAGGTGACCGGCAGCCCCGCGGCCGCGGCGCGCAGCCGGTCGCCGTCGCGCCCCTCGCCGCCGACCACCACCTCGACCGGCACGCCGGCGCCGGTCAGCAACCGGACGGCGTCGATCAGCACGTCGAAGCCCTTCTGCGCGGTCAGCCGGCCCAGCCCGCCGACCCGCGGCACCGCCCGTCCGGCCGGTCCGGCCGGATCGGCGGGCAGGTCGACGCCGTTCGGGACGACGTGCACCCGGTCGGCCGGCACCGCCAGGTCGGCGCCCAGCTGCTCCCCCGCACCGGCGGCCGGGGTGAGGACGGCGGCCATCCGCCCGTACAGCCCGGCCAGGTGCGCGCGGACGTCCCCCGATCCGGCATCGCCCGGCAGGTGCAGGACGCCGACCGTGGGCGCCACGTCGAGCGCCGCCGCCACAGCCGCGGCGTTGGAGCCGGGGTCGACCAGGTTGACCAGCACCACGTCCGGGCGCTGCGCGGCCAGCGCGGCCCGCACCGGCGGTGCAGCGACGGTGTGCCGGGCCAGCGGGACGACGGCCAGCCGGCCGGGCGGCACGAACGGCGCGAAGCGGGCGGCGAGCGGCTCGGCGCAGACCAGCGACGCCGTCCAGCCCAGCGCGGCGGCCCGGCGCAGCAGGGAGGTGAGGTAGACCTCCGCACCGCCCCAGTTCTCGGAGTCGCAGACCAGCGAGACGCGGCGCGGCGCTCCCTCCCAGGAGGCTCCGGCGGTGAGTGCTCCTGCACTCACCGCCGGAGCCTCCCCGGAGCGGCTGCAGGAGCCGGGCGAGCCCGTCACCCGACGACCTCGCGGGCCGCGGCGAGCACGTCCTCGGGCCGCACCGAGTCGGCGCAGCGGAAGTCGATCGGGCACACCAGGTGCGGGCACGGCGCGCACGGCACGTCGGCCACCAGCGCGCGGTGCCGTGGACCGGGGTGCGCCCACCGGACCGGGTCGCCGGGCAGGAAGACGGTGACGCTGCGGGCGCCGACGGCGGCGGCCAGGTGCGCCGAGCCGGTGTCGTTGCCGACCAGGACCGCGGCGTCGCGCAGCAGCGCGGCCAGCCCGCCGAGGCTGGTCGCGCCGGTCAGGTCGACCGCCGGGGCCCGCATCGCGGCGACCACCGCCGCCCCGACCGCCCGCTCCCCCGGTCCGCCGGTGACGACCACGGCCAGCCCGTCGGCGGCCAGCGCGTCGCCCACCGCGGCGTACCGCTCGGCCGGCCACATGCGGGTCGGCGACGAGGCGCCCGGGTGCAGGACGGCGTAGCCGCCGGGCACCAGGCCCGCGCGGTCCAGCGTCGCCGCGTGCTCGGCCTCGTCGGCGGGCGTGGACGGGAAGGCCATCCCGGGCGGGCCGGCCGGCGGCAGGCCGAGGTGCTCGAACAGCCGGGTGTGCCGCTCGGCCTCGTGCAGGTGCACCGGATAGCGCAGGTACAGGTGCTCCGTGCCCGGCGGCGGGGTCCAGCCGGTCGGGGCGAAGCCGCCGACCAGCCGGGCGCCCAGGGCGGCGGTGACCCGGTTGGCGGCGGGCCGGTCGCCGTACGCCTGCAGCGCCAGGTCGAAGCGCCGCTCGGCCGCCGCCGCGGTGAACGCCGCCCACGACGCCGGGTCCGGCTCGCGGCCCGGCGGTCGGTCGGGGACGTCCTCCGCCCCGGGGAAGGGCAGCAGCTCGTCGACGGCGTCCCCCATCCGCTCCACCACCGCGGCGGTCTCGGCCCAGGTGACCAGGCTGACCCGCACGTCCGGACGGGCGGCGCGCAGGCGGCGCAGGGCCGGCAGGGAGCAGAGCAGGTCGCCCAGGCCCACGCGCAGCCGCACGAGGGCCACCCGGCGCACCGACGGGTCGGCGAGGGGGGCGATCACCTGGGGCATCTTCCCCGGCGGCGACGCCGCCGCAACTCTGCTCTACTGCGGGTCCCGCCGATGTCGCTGGAGCCGGTCCGACCCGGAGGTCCCGTGCACCCCGTCAACGTGCTGCGGCTGTGCAGCGTGTTCGAGCCCGTGCGGGTCGATGGGCGGTCCGCGCGGTACGACCCGATCGGCGGCATGCAGAACCACACCGCCACGCTCACCCGCTGCCTCGATGCCCAGGCGCACGAGCAGACCGTGGTCACCTCGCGGCTGGCCGGGGGGCGCGGCGCCACCCGGCTGGGCCGCTCGGCCGTCGTCCACCGCACCGGGCTGCCGGTGCCGCGACTGCGCCAGCTGTGGGCGCTCGATGCGCTGCGCATCGTCCTGCGGCGGCCCGCCCGGCCGGTCGACGTGGTGCACGCCCACCAGGGCGAGGACCTCGCCACCCTGCTGCTGGCCCGCCTCGCCGCGCGGTGGCACCGCTGCCCGCTGGTGGTGACCGTGCACTGCAGCGTCGGGCACACGCTGACCGGCCGGGGCCTGCGCACCCGGCTGCTGCGGGCGCTCGGCGGGGCGGTCGAGCGCTCGGCGCTGCGCCGGGCCGACGCGGTCGTCGTCCTCACCGACCGGACGGCGGCCGCGCTGGCCGCCGACGGGGTGCCGGCCGAGCGGGTCAGCACCATCCCGTCGGGGTTCGACCCGGGCCTGTTCGCCGGCAGCTCCCCCGACGTGTTCCCGTCCGCCCGCCGCCCCCGGATCGGCTACGTCGGCCGGCTCGCCCCGCAGAAGCGCGCCGACCGGCTGGTCGAGGCCTTCGGCCGGATGCGCGAGCCGGCGTCCCTGGTGCTGGTCGGTGACGGCCCGGACCGCGAGCGGGTGCACGCGCTGGCGGCCGGCCACCCGCGGGTGCACCTCTGCGGGTTCGTCGAGCACACCGCCGTCCCGGCCGTGCTGGCCTCGCTCGACGTCCTGGTGCTCCCCTCGGCCTACGAGGAGATGGGCTCGGTGCTGACCGAGGCGCTGGCCTCGGGGCTGCCCGTGGTCGCCAGCGACGTCGGCGGCATCCCGGAGGTGGTGCACCACGGCGTCACCGGGCTGCTCGTGCCGCCCGGGGACGTCGACGCGCTGGCTGCGGCACTGGACCGGCTGGCCGCCGACGCCGGGCTGCGGGCCCGGCTGGCGGCGGGGGCGCTGGCCCGGGCCGCCGAGTACGCGTGGCCGCGGCTGGCCGCGCGGGTGGCGTCGGTCTACGCGCGGGTGCGGCAGGAGGACGCGCTGGAGGCGGTGGCGTGACGGCGGTCGGCGTGCTCGTCCCCGTGTACGACCAGGCCGCGTTCCTGCCCCGCGCGCTGGAGGGGCTGCTCGCCCAGGACCTCGCCGACTGGACGGCGCTGGTGCTCGACGACGGCTCGCCGGACGCCTCCGCGGTGGACGACGTGGTGACCGCGCTGGGCGACCCGCGGCTGCGGCTGCTGCGCTGGCCGGTCAACCGCGGGCTCGGCGCGACGCTGAACGCCGGGCTCGACGCGCTGGGCACCCCGCTGGTCGCCTACCTGCCGGCCGACGACGGCTGGTCGCCCGGCCACCTCGCGGCGCTGCTGCGGTGCCTGGCCGAGCCGGACGTCGTCCTGGCCCGGTCCGGGCTCGCCGAGCCCTCGGACACCGCGTACGAGCAGCTGGTGCAGGTGGCGCACCGGGTCACGGGCGACCGGTGGACCGGGCGGGCCGAGCTGGAGAGCGACGACCTCGGCCGGCTGATGTGGGACCGGCTGCGGGCCCGCGGGCGGACGGCGGACACCGGCCGCGTCACCTGCTCCTGGACCCGCCACCCCGGCCAGCGGTCGGCCGCGCTGCGGGAGTCGCGGGACGGCGGGCTCAACGTCTTCCGCAGCCGCTACCGGGTGCGCGAGCCGCTGCGCTTCGCCTCCTCGGACGGCGGGGAGGTCGACGAGGTCGCCCGTTACGCGCGGTTCCGGTCGCGGTCGTACCCGCCGGCGGCGGACGGGCTGTCGGTGCTGGTGGTCGGCGAGCTGGCGCTCAACCCGGAGCGGGTGCTGGCGCTGGCCGGGCGCGGGCACTCCCTCACCGGGCTGTGGACCACGAACGGCCTGGGCGACTCGACCGTGGGCCCGCTGCCGTTCGGGCACGTCCCCGACCTCGACCGCGACCACTGGCGGTCCGCGGTGGGCGAGCTGGCGCCCGACGTCGTGTGGGCGCAGCTGAACTGGCGGGCGGTGCCCCTCGCGCACGCGGTGCAGTCGGCGTTCCCGGAGCTGCCGTTCGTGTGGACGTTCAAGGAGGCGCCGCAGCGCAGCACCGTCCGCGGCGAGTGGTCGCTGCTGGCCGGGCTGGTGTGCCGCGCCGACGCGTCGCTGTTCGCCACCGAGGAGGAGCGCGACTGGTTCGCCCTGGCGCTGTCCGGCCGGGTCGACCCGGCCCGGCTCGGTGTGCTGGACGGCGACCTGCCTCCGCGCGACTGGCTGGACGCCCCGCTGTCGCCCCGGCTCTCCGACCACGACGGGCAGCCGCACACCGTCGTCGCGGGCCGGCCGTCCGGGCTGGACCTCGACTGGGTGCTGGCGCTGGCGGCACGCGGCGTGCACACGCACCTCTACGGGCAGGTGCGCGCACCGGGCCCGAAGGGGTCGTGGACCGGCTGGCTGGACGCCGCGCTCGCCGCCGCGCCGGGGTTCGTGCACGTGCACCCGCCGGTGGGGCCGGAGGCCTGGGTGCGCGAGCTGTCGCGGTACGACGCCGGGTGGCTGCACCGCTTCGACAGCGCCAACGACGGCGACCTGCGGCGGGCGACCTGGGACGACCTCAACTCCCCCGCCCGGCTGCCGGTGTACCTCGCCGCCGGGCTGCCGCTGCTGCAGCAGGCGAACCCGGGGTCGCTGGTGTCGGTGGAGCGGGTGCTGCGCCGGGACGGCACCGGGCTGTTCTACCGGGACGCCGACGACGTGGCCGCCGTCCTGGCCGGTGAGCTGGCCTCGCGGCGGGGTGCGGCGGCGGCGCTGGCGGTGCGGGAGCAGCACACCTTCGACGCGCACGCCGATCGGGTCGTGGACCTGTTCCGGTCGGTCGTCCGCTGAGGTAGGACCCCGTCCTCCCCACCCCTGGCAGGCTCGGGGACGGGACCCGGGACGGGGCCGGCGAGCCCTGCAGGGAGCCCCCTGTCGAGCTCGGTCCTGTCGGACCCCCGGCTTACCGTCGCGGCGTGTCGATCGAGCTGCGGTGGGCGGTGACCGACGGGCCGGCGGGGACCGCTGCCGTCACGCTGCCCGAGGACCGGACCGCCGTCCGC
>Ga0196965_1001225_pt1 | contig 10419 bp, 5 predicted proteins | sample S1_20metaG_FD_148668 | JGI IMG/M metagenome (GOLD analysis project Ga0196965, IMG submission 148668) | Soil microbial communities from Anza Borrego desert, Southern California, United States - S1_20 | ecosystem: Environmental > Terrestrial > Soil > Desert | place: USA: California | collected... | reverse complement strand
GTGCCGCCTCTGGCTTTGCCGGACACGAACGCCCCGTTAGCGGCAGATGCGCTCGTCGAGTACGATGCGGTGGCGCTGGTGCTCAATCGCCTGCGCGAACATGCGCCTGAGTTTGTCGTCAGCGCCGGGAACGCCGCCCAGCTCGCTGAGCTGTGCCGGGTGCTTGACGGGTTGCCATTGGCCCTGGAATTGGCGGCCGCCCGCCTGCGCGATTATGCGCTCGACCAATTGCTTGGCCTCCTTGACCGCCGCTACGCCGTATTGGTCAACCCCGACAGCTCTTCCCCGCGCCAGCAATCCATGCGCGCCGTGATTGATTGGAGCTACCGTCTTTTGAGCGCCGAGGAACAGTGGATCGTGCGCCGGCTGGCCGTGTTTGCCGGCGGCTGGTCGCTGGCGAGCGGGCGCGCCATGCTAGCTCCGCAGGAGATATCCGACGACGATATGCTTCTGGCGATGGGCGGGCTCATTGAGAAATCGTTTGTCGTGCTTGACAGCCACAGCGGCTCGGTCCGCTATCGCATGTCCCAAACCGTGCGCGCCTACGTGCGCGAGTGCTTGCTTGACCAGGGCGAGGCGGCGCGGTTGCGCGAGCAGTATGCGGGGTACTACCTTGAGCTTGCCAGGGCCGCCAATCGCGGGTTTGCTTCCGCAGACCAGTCTATGTGGCTCAATCAGATCGATACCGAGCAAGCGAATATCCAGGAGGTTTTGCGCTGGGCATTTGAGTCCGGCACGATTGAGCCGGGGCTGGCGATTGGCGGGGCGCTGTGGCGGTTCTGGTATCTGCGCGGCGATGCCGAAAACTATCGCTGGCTGCAACGCCTTGTGGATCGGGCTGCCGCGCTCCCGCCGACGATCGCGTACCTCCAGGGTCTCAACGGGATTGGCAACATCGCCCAGCAGCATAGCGACTACGGACGGGCCATAGCGTTTCATAGCCGGGCCCTGGAACTGGCCCGCCAGTTGGACGCACGGCCCAATGCCGCCGCCGCATTGAACAATCTTGCCCGCGCCTTCTGGATGCAGGGCAAGTACGGACAGGCGATCGGCTACCTCCAGGAGTCGATCGCCCTGAATGATTCCCTGGGAGCATCGTTTCCCAAGGCGGTCAATCTCGGCAATCTTGGCACCATGTACCGCGACTGCGGGGAATACGAGCCGGCGCTGGCGGCGTACACCGCCAGTCTCGCGATTCATCGCGCCGCCAACAATACCTGGGGCATCGCCATGTCCCTTTACCGCATAGGCGTGCTGCACCATGTTCAGGGCCAGGTCGTCCAGGCCGCCACGTTTTATCAGCAAAGCCTTAACCTTCGTTCATCGATCCGCGACAACGACGGCTTAGTCTATTCACTCTATAGCCTGGGGTTGCTGGCGCTGCATAAAAACGAGTATGCGCAAGCTCGATCATTGTTGGACGAAAGCCTGGCGATAAGCCGCTGCCACGGCGGTCGGCTGGAGCGGTCGCTGATTCTGATTGCCCAGGCCCGTTTGCTGGGCCGGCGGCATGAACCGAAAAAGGCCTGGTTGTTCCTTCAGGAAAGTATTGAGTTGCAAGTGGGATTGGGCTGCCCCTTGCTGGTTGCGACGCTTTTGGAAGCCATGGCCGAGGTCGCGCAGCGCGGCACGTGGACGCAAGAGTGTCGGAGTCTGGCGCAGTCCATTCGCGCCCAGATCGGGACGCCTCTGCCGCCGATTGAGCAGGCGCCGGCCTGGGAAGCCGGCGTGAGTCAGAGTGAGCGTTTCCATGCGGATGTCGTCTGTCTCGGCCAGCCCGCCAGTGCCCATGAGTGCCAGGCTAAAGTTCTTGATCGAATCGTAGCGGCGATCTTGTCCGATTTGCCGGCCCAGCCAGACCGGTCATCCTGAACCGCCCTGTTCCCGGATAGCGGCCATGCGTTCAATCGTCGTTTTGATGGCCTCCGGAGCGGTGGCTTTGCCCGCAGCCCAGTGGTCGTCAAATTCGGCCGCACTCACTTGCGCGCGCGCGGCCTTGATTATCAGGGCGAGCGGCTCGTGATAGAGTGTTTCGATGGCGTAATCAAAGTGTTCGGCGCAGGCGTGAGCATGGGCGAGAATCTGGACAACGCACACCCAATGGGGGTGATTGCCCGACGCGGCATGCATCAGTCTGGCCCCGACGCTGAGCGCGATGCCGATTAATCCGGCCAGTGTGCCCCGGATGAAATGGATGGCCTCAGATTGGCCATAGACATCCTCGAAGGTACTCCAGGCTTCTCCATAGCGTTGCTGGTGCCATCGCACGAGGCCGAGATGGCTTAATGCGAGAAGATAGCTGCGGCGATGGCCATGCGCTTCTTGATGAATCAGGGTTTGCACCAGATGCAGCGCGGCCGACTCGATCTCGCCGGCTGCCAGTAGAATGCCGGCGAGATTGGTCAAGACTACCATATACCATTGATAGGTGTCCAAGTGATTGATCACGGCCAGGCATTCGCTGTTCAGGCTGCGCGCCGGCACAATCTCGCCCTTGGCGCACAGTACGACGCTCAGGCTGTTGAGCGCTTGCGCCACGCCCCGTTGATCCTGGCCCGATCGCGCCAGGGCCAGGCTGCGGGTGAGCAGCGCCTCAGCCTCGTCAAGCCGTCCCCGGGTGTATAGATTCCATCCAAGCAGATTGCCGACCCTGACTATGCGGTCATTGTTGCCAAGGGATTGGTAGTATGCCAGGCATTCGGCGTAATAGCGGTTGGCTTTGACCAGAAAGCCCTGGTTCTGGGCCAGGTTTCCCGCCGCCAGGAGGCATTCGGCCCTCAGTTTCCACAACTGGATCCCCGGATCGATCGGGGGCGAATCGCCGCATTGGGCCAGGATCCGCTCCATCCACTCCAGCCCCGCCGTATAACCATAGTAATCCCAGATGCGCCAGAGGACGGTACACATGCGCATGGCGGCGACTATGCGCAATGGGATATCTGCCCGCATCGGGCCAGTTGGTGTCTCCCACGGGCGGGTGAGGCACCACTCCAGCGCGTCGTACATATTCTCCATATCGTTGTGTACCCGCGCATACCAGGCCGCACCCATGGCGTGGATGAGATGCGGGGTGGCCGCTTCGACCAATGCAAGGTGCGCGTGGAGATGGCGATCGCGCAGCGTGGTTTCTTCGCCGGCCGCAATGACCCTATCCCAGGCGTAGCTTTGCATAAGGTTCGACATACGGTAGCGGATGCCATCGTTTCCCAGCTCGCGGATAACCAGCGACTTATCAACCAGGCAACATAAAATGCGGATCGTGTTTGGTACCGCCGGGTCCTTGACTGACTCAAGCGTTTCCAGCCTCCAGCTGCCGGCGAAAACGGCCAGGTGCCGGAACAGCTGCCGTTCCAGCGGGCTTAGCAGCTGGTATCCCCAGTCAAGCGAGGCCCGGAGCGTCCGGTGACGCTCGGCCAGCATCATCTGCGGCCCTGCGTGGTTGAGCAGGGCGGCGGGAGTCTGCGCCGCAATGTCTTCGAGCGATTGCGCCCGCAGGCGCGCCGCCGTCAACTCCAGGGCCAGCGGCAATCCATCAAGCTGGCGGCAGATTCTGGCCGCCGCGACCAACTGGGGCGAGGTCGGGTGCCAATCGGCGTGATGCAGGCGGACGCGATCAATAAAGAGTCTCATGCTCTCGCACGCCGCCAACTCCGCGGGTGGCGTGCGATCAGGATCCGGACATGCAAATGGCTCCACCGGGTAGATGCTTTCATAAAGAGACTGCAACGGTTCGCAACTAGTGGCCAGAATGGTGAGCCACTGGCAGGTGCGAAGCAACTCGGCGATATCGTCAACGCAAGCCGGAAGCAGATGCTCGCAGGTATCCAGGATCAGCAGGGCTTTCTGGTCCTTGAGGGCAGCAACTAGGCTTTGTAGCGCGGGCTGATCGGGTGTGGGTTCAATCCGCAGGACGCTGGCGATCGGTGGCGCAATTGGGCTGAATTCCTCCAATCCGCCAAGCTCGATGAACCAGACTCCACCCGGGTAATGAGCCTGAGCCTGACGGGCCGCTTCGATCGCCAGGCGAGTTTTGCCGACGCCGCCCGGCCCGGTGATGGTCACACAGCGGTTGGACGCTAACAGCGCTAGAAGGGCGGCGCACTCCTGGTCGCGGCCGATCAGCGATGTCAACGGTTGCGGTAGGCTGAGCGGGCCGTAGGAGCTGGACGGCGGCAAAGACGGCATAGGTGCCGGGCTGTGGTTCCCTTGGGCCGTGCGGGCCAGGCGGAAAAATGTATCGCGCTCGTCCAAGGCCAGTTCGAGCGCCTTGAAAAGGCGCCCGGCCAACCCGCGCGACGGCCGTTGCTGGTTGCACTCGATGTTTTGCAGGGTTTTTTGCGAGCAACGAACCTGTTCGGCCAGCATTGGCCGCGTCAGCCCCAGGAATTCCCGGCGTTGTTTCAGCCAGTCCCCAAATACGAGCGGTTGCATTCTGTGGCCTCATGTGGGTAGTGGCGCCGCCTCCCAGACACGTTATGCATGCGGCGGTCCATGGCCGGGACCCGCCGCGAGCAACGCTGATTGATCAATGACCTGGATGACCTCATCAAGACTGGCGGCGTTGCCGGCGGCGCGCCGGTCTTGAAAGGCTCTTTCGCCCAGGTACTCTTGAATCATAGCGCTGACGGTTTCAAATGGGCGCTGGTAGGGACCCTTAATGTTAAGATCGATCGCCGCAGCGGCAGCCTCGGCAAACCCTAGCAGCCAGATTGCCGTATCCCACAGCGCAGCCTTCTCGGCGGCGGGTGCGGTGGCGCCAAACGCCGCTTTGCACGATGCCAGGCCAATCAGGATATTGATGAGGATGAGTTGGTGACGATGCTGCCGAATGATCACCCAGGCTTGCTGAAAGAGACTGTAGGACTCGGTGAACTGGCTTTGTAACCAGCGAACCAGGCCCAGGTTGCTCAGGATCAAAGCCGTTTTCGTATGATGTTGCTGCACCTGGCGGTGCGCCAGGGTTTCGGTCAGCAGCATGGCGGCGGTTGAAAGATCATCGGACCGTAGCGCCAGGCCAGCCAGGTTGTTCAGAAGAACCATATACCCGTGTTGATGATTCGACCGCTGGAAAATCCCAAGGCTTTCATTGTACAAGATGCGGGCTGCTTTCAAGTCGCCCAGGCGTTCTGTGGCAGCGCCGGCGGCGTTCAGTGCCTGCGCCAGACTAAAGAGATCGTTGTTGGATCGCGCCAGGGCGATGCTCTCTTGAAGCATATCCAGCGCCTCTTGCTCAAGGCCGCGCCTGATCAAGCCCCACGAGAGGCCGTTGATTGCCTGAATCATACCGGATTGATAGTCTATTTCCCGAGAGCACGCCAGCGATTGGCTAAAGGCGTCGTGCGCGACAGTGAGCGCCCCGTGGCTCAGCGCCAGGTTCCCCGCCGAGAGCCAGCACTGGGCCTGGAGGTCCGCGGCAGGCGTCGGCAGGCCGGCTGATCTGGCGGCGTCATACAGCCGGGTGGTTTGCTCCAGCCATACGGCGCCGTCGCTGTAGTATCCGTAATAATCCCAGATCCGCCATAATGCGTTGCACAGACGCATAGCGGCTTCCAGCCTTGTCATTGACCCGGGCGCCGGCACGGCCATGGTTGCGGTCGGCTGGCTGAGGCACCAGCGGAGGGCGCTGTGCAGGTTGTCCAGCTCGCTATTGAGATGGGCATGCCAGGTCGGACCCATTGGACCCAGCAGATGCGGCGTGCCGGCCTCTACCAGGGTCAGGTAGGCGTGGCAATGACGGTCGCGGATCGCTACTTCCTCTGAGGTCGCTCTTAAGGCTGTCCAGGCGAAGGCGCGGATCGTGTCAAGCATCCGATAGCGAATCGTCGCGGTTCCGCTGGTTGTTTGGACCACCAGCGATTTATCCACCAGACCGCGGAGCACCCCGGCGACGCTTGTCTGCGGTTCATCCCAGACTGCCTCGAGTATTTCCAGCGTCCACCCGCCGTTGAAGACCGCGAGGCGGCGAAAAAGCAATTGCTCTACTTCCGATAAGAACTGATAGCTCCATCCGACCAGCGCAGCCAACGTCTGATGCCGTTGGGTTGCGCTGGTCGGCCCGCCCAGAACAGACAGGCTTGGCTGATCAAGCCGCTGTTCCAATTCTTCCAGTGTTAGCACGCGCAGGCGCGCCGTCGCTAGTTCCAGCGCCAGCGGGAGGCCGTCAAGCTTGCGGCAGATCCGGGCTGCCGCCGCCATCCAGGCCGGGGTTAGTGCCCAGCGGGCATTGCCGGACCGCGCCCGTTCGAGGAAAAATTGGACCGACTGATTGTTGGCCAGGTAGTCCGGGTGGGTTGGGTCAGCCGGGGGGACGGGCAGCGGTTCAAGGCGGTAGATCGCTTCGTCTTCCAGATTCAAAGCCTCCCGGCTGGTGACCAGGACGGTAAGCCTCGGGCAGGCGTCAATCAGCGCCTTGCTCAAGCTGGCGCAGGCTGCCAGCAGATGCTCGCATGTATCCAGGATGATGAGGGTTTGCTGACTTTGCAGTGTGTGAACGAGGTGCTTCCAGGGCGATTGGTGACCCATGCCCGCAAGGCCTAGCGTGGTGATGATCGCCGGGGTGATTTCGCCCGCTTGTTCCAGTCCGGCCAGCGGAACGAACCAGACGCCGTCTGGATAGCCGGCAAGGTGGCGCCGGGCCAGATGGATCGCGACGCGCGTCTTGCCAACCCCGCCGGGGCCGACGATCGAGATCAGCTGCTGCCTGGCGAGCAGGTCGTGCAAAGCCGCGAGATCTGTCTCACGTCCAACAAAAGAGGTCAGCGAGACCGGGAGATTAGTTGGCGTTGTCGCCTGCCGCAAGCCGGTTCCGGCCGGTTGCGCCGCGGGCGGCGCTTGCAAGCGGGCCAACTGGAGGATGGCAGCCCGGTCGGCCGGAGTCACACTCAGCGCTGTCAGCAGGCGCAATGTGAGCGCCTGGGAAGGGCGCTGTTGGTTGCATTCGATATTGCGCAAGGTCGTGTCGGCGCAGTGGACCTGCGCCGCTAGCCACGCGCGCGTTATTCCCGCTTCTTCACGCCGGTGTTTCATCCACTGCCCGAAGAGGGATTGTTTCATCGCACCACCTTCTTAATCAGGATGTAGGATGTGCCGCTCGCCGGCCACCGACGTGGTTTGTGCGTGCTTGGGATGAAACCGATCCCAGGTCGCTAGGCGCCGTAACGGCCATGATGTATTGTACCGGTTTTTTAGGATGATTTTAGTATCTATTTGTCCTGTCGGAAGCTAGGACGATGGCGTTTAATAGCGTTGTTGACGCTGTTTATCCATTCGCGCTGTCTTCTCTTGTCGGAAGTATTCGCAGCCCTGCTGCTTCATCGGAAGGATGATCTTGCCGCGATGATTCAGTCGGGCTGTTCGCCGGAGTTGATTAAATCCTGTGTGCTGTTGGATTTGCGCCCTGGTCTCGCGGTTGTCTATCTGGACAATCATAAACTCATCGTATCGACGTCTTACACACCTCGTAAGGAGTACACTGATGTTTCAACAGAGCCGCCATGGTCAGCACCACCGTATCGTTTTGATCGATCCATTGCCGGCCTGGGTTTTGCGACGATTCAGTGAGGACGATTTACCGGCGACGCTGCAAATCGTGGGACACAAACACGAATATGCCCCGCTAGGCGAGTCGATAGCTTCACCGAACTTGGTCCTGCTCGGCATGGATGAACCGTCTCAAGACCATATCGGGCTGCTCCAGGACATAAGGCGCCGTTGGCCGGCCATTGGCATCACAATCCTTGTTCCAAGCCTAAAGCCCCATGATTTCCTGCTTTTGTTTGCGCTTGGAGTGCAAGGCTATCTGCCCTGGGAAAGCCAGTTTGAGGATATTATGGCGGCCTTGAGCGTAGTTGCCACCGGTGGCTGGGTAGGGGGTTCGCGGATCATCCCGCAACTGCTCGGCCTGGGGGCGGCGCGTCATAGCCACGATGTGTTGACGCCAACCGAACTTGCGGTGATTGTGTGCATTGCCGAAGACCAGAGCAACGATGAGATCAGCCAGGTGCTTGGCATGTCAACTAAAACGGTTGAACGCCATATTTCCAATCTGCTGCGCAAAACCAGCGCCCGTTCGCGGGTTGGACTCACCCGCTGGTGGCTCAATTACACGATGAAGCATCACTAGCTCCCGTATATGAATGTCAGCCGGCGCTTTTTCGCGAAAAAGCGCCGGAGCAGTGCGGCAAGGCCAGTCTGTGAGCGCGTGCCGTTAGTTTCGAGCTTGTTGGCGCATGTCTATGGGCCCATCACAGGCAGCCAAGCGCGACTTGGCGAAAGATACGCGGCTTATACCATCCAATAAGTTACCAGCCAGCCGATCATTGGGTGAGATCTGGATAGGTTGAACATTAGACAAGTATGTTCAAGGCTTCGGTTGCCAGTTTCCAACTTAATTTCCACCAGGATGGTTCTTTAGGGTCGAGCGAACCGCCCACAGTTTCCAACTTTAACGCCGCGAGCCGCTCCCTGCAAACCTCTCTTTGAGCGTGAATCAGCGGCTCGCCAGTTTCCAACTTTATTTTCGCTGCACAGTTAATTGTTGTGCAAGGACAATAAAGATCGGAACTAGGGAATTAAGTTAGGTACTGCCAGCCAACCCATTCTCTGGTTGCCAACGCCGTCACCTTGCTGTGACAACAGCCATTGTTCCAGCCACGACTGGACCAGGGACGGTGTTACGATCCACAAAGAAGCCGGAGGAATCTCATCCTCAGGCTTCTTTGTGGATCGTCGTCTTATAGCTGCTTTTTAGTTCGTTGCGGCAGAGGGAGAGGCCGTACGTCGGGAGTATTGATATGGATATGACGGCATAGTTGAGAATCTTTGAGCCATGACCCAATGGCTGGGGTGAGATCACTCTGGGAACCGCTCAGCGTGATGATCGTTTGGAGACAGGCGTGATACCTGGAGCGGAGAAGTTGAAGTATCACATTCTTTCCCCAGGATGTCTGCCGTTCACTCCCTAAGAGCGCGTTTGGGAACCATTAGGCTGTTTTTCGCGCCATTGTTCGATACTGATACCGCGTCGTTCGCGCATCGTTTGGGTGGATCTTGTTCACCATCCGTTGGATGGAGCTGAGAGAGATCCACGATTCCGTGTACTCCTCACACCGGGTATATTCTTTGCTCAGGATGCGCGACCGGCCCAGCCAGGCGAACGTCCGCTCGACAACCCAGCGGCGCGGCAAAACCACAAAGGTGTGCTGATCCGGCGGTTTGCTGACGACCTCCACGGTCACACTGTAGGCCGCAGCAACCGCGTCGAGTAGCCCGGTGTACCCACCATCAACCCAGAGTTTGACGATCGTCGGACACCGTCGCCTGAGCAGATCCAGGACATCCCAGGCGCCATCGCGGTCACTGATGTTCGCAGCATGAACCACCACTGCAAGCAGGTTGCCCTGCGTATCAACCGCGATGTTGCGTTTGCGCCCGGTCACCTTTTTTCCCCCATCAAAGCCGCGCTCACCGCCCGTTTCGGTGGTTTTGGTGGATTGGCTGTCGAGACTCCCGGCGGTTGGCTCGGCATCCCGACCGGCGGCGAGGCGGATCTGGCGGCGCAGCGCATCGTTGATCGTGATCAGGGTGCCATCCGCCATCCATTGATCGAAATAGTAGCGCACGGTTTGCCAGGCTGGGAACTCTTGGGGCAGCATCCGCCACTGGCAGCCCGTGCGGGCTTGGGAGAGCAGCGCATTCATAATCTGGCGCAGGTCCAAGCGGCGCGGGCGACCACCGAGATACCGCTTGGCGGCGGCCCGTTCGGCAAACAGGGGGTCCAGAACGGCCCATTGCGCATCAGTTAAGTCAGTTGGATGGCTCATTAAAGTACACTGGATGGTTCCCAAACGCGCTCTGAGTGTTGGTAGCTTCTACGCTCACCAAAGAAGTGTTTCTACAGTAGTGGAAATGGTGACTTACTTTTGTATGGTTATCATAGGATTATGGGTTTCGTAGCTATAAGTCGCGACTCATAGTTTGCAATAACGCATCATCGCGTCTGATGACTCCATACTCAAGGACCAATCAGAGGAACGCCCAAAGAGCTCTCGTGCCTCCTCTTGGATTATGCGGTAGACCTGACTAGCGGTGAGATGATGGTCTGGATACCGCGTCCGGATTACTACCGCATAGGTTTCTGCAACCTTTACAGTGTCGAGCATTGTGGTTACAGTAACGTCCTTAGACATTGTTAAATAAGCCTACGGCATAGGGTTTGCACGATTGTTGGGCGTGTGAACAGGAGGGATCCTATGAACACCACCTGCACCCATCCCACCGACTACCCGACCGCCATGAGCGACGACGAATGGGCGATCATTGCGCCGTATGTCGCGCAAGACCCGAAGATTGGCTCACCACGTGATGTCTGTATGCGCCGCGTCGTCAATGCGACGTTCTATTTGGTGAAGACCGGCTGTC
>Ga0196965_1001224_pt1 | contig 10425 bp, 10 predicted proteins | sample S1_20metaG_FD_148668 | JGI IMG/M metagenome (GOLD analysis project Ga0196965, IMG submission 148668) | Soil microbial communities from Anza Borrego desert, Southern California, United States - S1_20 | ecosystem: Environmental > Terrestrial > Soil > Desert | place: USA: California | collected... | reverse complement strand
CGATAGCGGGCGATCAGATCGCGCTCCGACGGCTTCAACAACACGATGGCGCGCCCGTCCGACGGCCGGACGACCATGCCCTGGCCGGGCTCCCGGGCGGCGTGATCGATCAGCACGACCGGAGCCCTGTCCGACATCGCGCCCCCCGACGCCTCGATCTGGGCGGCCGCGGCGGCGCTTACGAACGGATCGGGACTGACCACGGCGACGCTGTGCCCCGCCAGGGACCGCAGCCGCTCAGGCGCGCCCTTTACGGCCGGAAAGACGGCCTCGAAGCGGAAGCGGGCGCCGGGGCCGTCGGGCCGGTCGGCGACGCTGACGGTCCCGCCCATGGCGTGGGCCAGCTTGCGCACCACCGCAAGGCCGAGGCCCGCGCCGCCGAAGCGGCTGGCGTCCGAGGCGTCGACGTGGCCGAACTCCTCGAAGATGCGGGCGCGCGCCTCGGCGGGAACGCCGGGGCCGGTGTCGTCGACCAGGAAGGCCAGCTTCGGCGCCTTCAGCGAGCCGCCCGCGCGCTCGACGGTGATGCGCACGCCGCCGCTCTCGGTGAATTTCACCGCATTGCCGGCGAGGTTGAACAGCACCTGGCGAAGGCGACCCTCATCGGCCATGACGTCGACGGCCTCGGGGGCAACGGCCCAGGCGATCTCCAGCCCCCGGTCGTGGGCCTTGGGGCTGAGCAGTTCGGCCACGCCGCGCACCAGGCCCTCCAGATCGACCGGGGCGGAGTCGAACTCCAGCCGGTCGGCCTCCAGACGGGCGTAGTCGAGCAGGTCGTTGACCAGACCCAGCAGATGTTCGGCCGAGGATCGGGCGGCTTCGGCGTAGGCGCGCTGGGCGCCGTCCAGCCGGGTCCGCTGCAGCAGGCCGAGCATGCCGATGACGCCGTTCAGCGGCGTGCGCATCTCGTGGCTCATCAGGCGCAGGAATTGTTGCTCGGCGCCCTCGGGGACGGGGGCGTCCGCCGCTGTCGTTTCCGGAACCGCCTTCGTCTTGCGCGCCATCGCCATCCCCCTCGGACCACGATCATGCCGGAAGATGTCTTAAGGCTGGTTCAAGCGGGTCGGTTAAGGAAGTCTGGCGGTCAGTACGCCGGCGTTCCGCTGGGGTGCTCCGTCCGCCGTTCGAAGTCCGCCTGAGCCCCGACGGTTGAGCGGCGATGCACCAGCGCCTCGGCCACGTGCCGGCGCAGCACCCCGTCGCAGCCGTCGAGGTCGGCGATGGTCCGCGCCAGCCGCAGCGTCCGGGTCCAGCCGCGTGCCGTCAGACCGCCGCCCTCGCCCGCTCGCATCAGCAGGGCGCGGCCGGCGTCGTCGGGCCGGGCGAAGCGATCGAGGGTCTCGCCCGAGGCGCGGGCGTTCACGGCCTGATCGCGCGCCGTGTCCGGGTCGACGCCGGCGGCGCGCAGCCGGTCCTCCTGCAGGGCGCGGGCGGCGTGGACGCGGGCCGAGGCCTCGGCGGTGCCCTCGGAGGGCGGCGGCAGGGCCATGTCGGCGGCGGTCACCGGCGGCGTCTCGACGGTCAGGTCGATGCGGTCGAACATCGGGCCGGAGATGCGGTTCTGATAGTCACGCTGGCAGCGCGGGGCCTTGCCGCACGCGCCCTTGCCGCCGCCGCCCAGCCCGCAGCGGCACGGGTTCATCGCCGCCACCAGCTGGAACCGCGCCGGATAGCGGACGTGGGCGTTGGCCCGGGCCACCACGATCTCGCCCGTCTCGAGGGGCTGGCGGAGGGAGTCCAGGGCCTGGGCGCTGTATTCGGGCAGTTCATCCAGGAAGAGCACGCCGTTGTGCGCGAGGGAGGCCTCGCCGGGTTTCGCCCTGAGGCCGCCGCCCGTCAGCGCCGCCATCGAGGCCGAGTGGTGCGGGCTGCGGAACGGCCGGTCGCGGGTCAGGGCGCCGCGCTCGATCAGCCCGGCCACCGACCAGATCATCGAGGTCTCCAGCAGTTCTTTCGGCGTCAGCGGCGGGAGCAGGCCGGGCAGCCGCGCCGCCATCATCGACTTGCCCGAGCCCGGCGGGCCGACGAACAGCAGGTTATTTTTTTAGCATCCCAGATTAACGCTGAGCGTCCTCGCCACTCGACGCGCACAGGCGCTGACAGTCGTGGCCCGAGGCAACTACCCAAGTTCTCGCGAGACGCGGAACGCATACTCAAGCGGGACACCTGCGCGACCGTCTGCTGTAAAATCGCCCCCGGTCGTCAGCTCCACAGTTGGGAGGAAGTTGGGCACGATGCTGCCCAGCAGCATGTGGGTTATGTCTGTGTAGCCGAGCGCATTGCAGGCGACCGCCCCGAGGACTGTTTTCTCCCACCCGACAGTCCATTTCAGGCGGGCTTCAAGGCCAACGAACCGAAGCCGAAACCCTCCAGCTACCAACGCTGCTTCATAGTCGAGAGCCGCGAATCTCAGGGCGTCAAAAGCTGCTGCACAGGCAGCCGGCTGGTCGCTCGAGTCCAATATCGCCCTGTAAAGGCCCTCGATGCTGGCATATAACCGCCTCGCCTCAACGATATACTGTCGTCGGAAGTCTATGATCTCATTGTATGGCACGTTACCAATCACTATTGGAAGCGCTTCATGTAAGCGAACCAGCAACGTTCGACCTCTCATCGAGCTTGGGAAGTCAAGAGTTGGGTACTGGCTGCTTAAGCTCCATAGGCCAGGTTCACGAGTTTCCATTAGGTCGAATATCGCAAGCTCGGCCTCCCTCCCCGGAGGATCTGAACTTTGACTGCCCGGCAGTGTCACCTCCTGAAGAACGCCGAGTTCCACTAAAGCTTGGAGGCGAGGGTGGAGCCCCGAGTTCGGAATATTCCAGCTTCGAACAGCAAATCGGTCCCACAGCGCGAGCTGTACCTTCAAGGCTTCCCAATCCGCTCGCGTTGCTGACGGATCGATCTCTTTAGTCCAGCCTTTCCGGTGCCCGCCCGGCTTGGTCGCAAGCCAACTCGCGATAATTAGCCCGCGCGGATTAGATAGTAGAGCGTCCAACTCTGCCTCCCTGGAGAGCCGTTTGGCTGCATTTTAGACGGCACACTCAAGCTTGGAAGTGAGCGATCTTGGGCGGGTCCGGGATCAGTAGGTTATTTGTTTAACAGCCCGGCTTTTTCAGCTAGGCCGTTTGCATGTTGGCTGTTGCTTACGCTCGCTGGAGTTCACTTGAACAGGGGAAGGGTTCGACACTGGAGCGGCAACTCCAAGTGGTCGAACGGTACTGCGTACGGCGCGGGCTGGATATCCTCGAACGGGTTACCGACGAAGGCTCCAGCGCCTACGCCGGCACCAACGTCCAGACCGGCAATCTCGGCAAGATCATAAGCCGGGTCGAAGCTGGGAAGCTCCCCCGGGACATTACCATCGTCGTCGAGCAACTCGACCGGATCAGTCGCCTTCCCCCGGCTCAGGTAGTCGCTTGGATTCAGAAGGTGACCTCTCTGGGCGTTACGATTGCGACCGCTAACGACGGCTACATCATCAACGCCGATAGCATCAGCACCAACCTGATGGGCTTCATGGGCTTGGTGTTCAACGCGTTCCGCGCCCACGAAGAAAGCCGGCACAAGAGCGAGCGTCTCGCCGCCAGTTGGAAGATTAAGCGGGATCGGTTGGGACGGGCCGACATCCGGCCCATCACCGGCGTCTGCCCAGCATGGCTGCGGCTTGATCCGAATAAGCAGGGTTTCGAAATCATCCCGGAGCGAGCGGCGATTGTGCAGGAAATCTTTCGGCGCACAGCAGAGGGTGAGGGCAAGCGATCAATCACGGCTGATCTTAATCGTCGCGGCGTCGAAACTTGGGGTCGAGGGAAGAGCAAGGCAGCGGCCTGGCATTCCAGCTACCTCCACAAAATCCTCTCCAATCCTGCCGTCGTCGGGGAGTTCCAGCCCCACAGCAAGCCTCGCGGAACGACCCGCCGGGCCCCGGTTGGCGAACCGATCTCGGGATACTTCCCCGCAGTGGTCTCCGAAAAGCTGTGGGCCACCGTACGAGGCAGTCGGACGCCGGGCCGTGGCAACGACGGGCAGCGTGGACAGGTTCGAAACCTCCTGAGCGGTCTGTGCAGATGCGGCGCCTGCGGAGGGCCGATGATCTATCAGCTGAAGAGCCTCGAAGGCGTCAGGATGCGCAACGGCGTCGCCACTCCCCAGCGACAGGCGAGTTATCTGAGCTGCGCTCTACGAGCCCGCGGTGGCAAGTGTGACCACGTTGATCACTACCGATATGAGCCGATTGAGAGGGGCATTTTAGACGCCTTCCTTCGGTCGGCACTTTCGGATCGCTTCTTCGAGAACTCGGAAGGGACGGCGGCCCTTGTCGATGCTGAGTATCGAGCGCTGCGTGAGCTGGATCGTGCGAGAGATCGGGCGAAGCGGATGCTCGACTTGTTCGAGGAAACTGGCGACCAAGAAGCTCGCGAGCGCTGGCTAAGCGCCAGGACGGAAATCAAGGCCGCCGAGGTCGCTACCGAAGACCTTATGCGACGGCTTGAGGAGGCCCGGGGTGCGGTCAGTCCTGAAAAGCACATCGAACGGGTCGCCGCCGTCCAGCATTTGTTGGATGGGCCGCCGTCTGACGAGCGGCGAGAGGCCCGATTAAGGACCGCCTACAGTCTCCGAGAATTGATTGATCACGTCGACTTCTCGGGCGACCTGTTCGTGGCGCTTCGCGGTGTGCCGACGATCGTGGTGGTCAACAGGAAAGGTGAGATTCTGGGCGACATCACCGTCCCAAACCTGCAGCCAGATCAGGCGCACTTAGCTAGCAAAAAGATCCTCGCCGAGGGGTAACCCTCTATGAATTTCGGGCGATCCCGGATATAATAATGAGGTTGGTAGTTCGCTCTGCGCCTCCAACCACCCCCCTCACAATTTAACACCTCAATAGGTTCTTCGGGGCCGGCCCTTTGCCGTGCGCCTCATCCCTTACATTAACGTTTGCCCCACATCCCAACGTCTCGTTGGGTCCCTCACCCCATGCCCAATTCCAACACCCATTGCCGTGCTGAAACCCACCTTCGACTCGCCAACGTCGAGCGGTTCATCGCCGGCTGCCCGGATCGGTACTTCATCACTCTCACGACGAAACGACGGTTGGATTACCTCGCCTTCTCAGCGGAGGTCGCCAAGACAATGCACCGGGTCAACGGCAATCTATTTGGCACCGCCTACAACCGCCGTCGGACGATGATGCTGGCGACGATGGCGACGCAGGAGCGGTCGTTCAACGACGGCCTCCACACCCACATGATCGTCGGCGTACCCGAGGGTTCGTTGCAGTTGAAGGCCAACCCTTGCCCGATCGCCGTGCCCGATTTGATCGTCCGCACCTGGATTGTAGGCGATCCGCAATACCGCCGTGCAAACGGCCAGGACGCCCGTGAGGTCTACGATTTTTCGGGCCTCCGACGCTACATATACAAGGGCGTCAAAACCCTCTCGGACTTCGACAACGCCGATGTCCACAACACCATCATTCCCAGTCTTTGAGCGCCTGTCCCGGCAACGTCCGGGATAATCCATAAACTCGGCGGCAGCCGCTCCCCTCGGAACAATATGACCACCAGCCCTTGGCCAGACACCCGTCCGGCCTTGATCATGGAGTATTGCCTAAAGGGAACTGGACAGACCTAAACCTCTCCAGAGAGGGTCCGAAGGACCATCGACGAGCGAAGTGAGGAGATCTATTCATGCCGCTAAGACGATCTTTGCTCGCAGCAGGTTTAGCCAGATTGACTCCAGCCCGAGACTCAGGCGCCAATCGTTGCCTTGGACTATTCAAGGTCAGACTGGAGACCCGGCGGTGTCTTTTGAGTCTATCGGTCTCGGAAAGATACTCATCGCAATGTACGCGACGAATTCGGATCGAATCCGGATGTTGCGGACCGACATCCGCTATGAGATCAAGAAGGCCAAAGGCCTTGGGAACGGAGAAGGTGGCGACTTCTATGTTCCGTTTTGGTCAGATGCGAAGAAGCATGTTGCGGGCGAGCTGGACCTTAGAGACGCGACAGCAGGTCGCATCGCTAGCAATGAGGGGAGTCGCGGACGTCTCTATCCGAAAATGAGGGACGGCTTCCTAGAATGGTGGGAGGAGAAGCGGAGGCTGCGGAACGTCCCCTTCACTCTGATCAACGGCTCAATCAAAGCTCGGCTTGAAGTTGCGGGTCTGGGTACGATCAAGGTGGAGAACACGCTCGCCATTACGATAGGCGACGACGGGCACCGGATTATCTATCCGTATTTTTGTGACGATCCGGCGCTTTCCGACGAGGCTGCTCGCCTCGGTCTTTGGGTGATGTCCCAGTGCATTAAGGGTTACTCGCTCAAAGATATGCGAGTGCTGGACGTGATCGCCGGGCGAACATTCTCAGAAGCTGAGACGCCGCTCGTCGGGAATGAAGGCGAACTGTTCGCTTCGAAGTACGCCGCGATCCTAGGTGAATGGAACGTCCTCAAGGCGACGTACTAGGGAACCTCCGCGAATGGGCTTGGGGGCCTTGGTACTGTCCTCACCCCTGATCGGGAGGCCCGTAGCCGACCGGGACGAGGAGATCAGTCAAACAGATGCTCGACCTAAGGAAGCGATATGATTGCGCTTGGGATGAAGCACTCCGACCGAGAGGCGAAGGCGAACTGGACAAGGAGGACTTCACATCGTGGTGGGAGCGGAATGGGGAGCGCCTTGCTCATCTCGCCCCCCGCATCGCCGAGCAATGGATCTACCGGCACTGGACTCACTCCTATACCGCCTTCGTCAGTCTGACAGACTTGACCTGGAGACTGGAAAGTTGGTCCGGCGATGAGGTCCTAAACCGCGCTCACATGGAGTTTGGAGGTCCGTTTGCGCCGGATGATGACTATAAGATATTCAACGGCGCTCGGGGTTTCGGGCCGAATGCTACGGCCCGCGCCATGAACGCCGGGTCATGGGATATGCCCCTTCTTTTGCTAGAAACGCCTAGCGGAATCCAAACCCAGGACGGGGAGATGCCCCTAGTTCGTTTTCTCGTGGCCGAGGGTTCAAAGCGCATGCGCTATCTGCATGCGCTCCGGGCGCGCGGCGAAGGTGAAGGCCCGCATGAGGTGTTCATCTTGAAATCTCCGGCGATCACCTAGGGCTCGCCGTTCGCTTAAGATTGAAAGCTTGATCCCAGCAATGAAACGGGGGGCTCATGTTGACATTCAGACACCAGTTCACCGCTGCGTCTGGCTTGGTTCAAATCGGAACGACCCAACTAACGGCTCGTGAGGTGGAGGATGCGGGCCTGTGGGAGATACTACAGAGCCCGGGACCTGCAGTCGGACCATGGGGGCTTTTCGACCAGCTACTAGATTCAAGCACGACCGAGTTCCGCTTCCGCGAGCCTTTGGGTCAGGCCCGCGAAGTCAAGACCGCGCTGTCGGGGCTATTTGGGCGCTTCGTAGCGCGCGCATACGCAACAAGGCATCTAGGTCTAACCCATTTTGCTCATATCCGATCTCCACCAATGCGGTTATCAGGTCCGTTAAGAGGTGAGCTGCGCCGCACCCTGGGCCGAAGGGGCGACCTCCCGGATTGGGTCTCATGGGGAGCGCTACGAGGGGCTGCGATCATTGAGGCCAAGGGTTGTCATGATAGAAGTGGGCCCCGTCAGACTTTGAGGCGAGCGTTCGCTCAGGCTGAACGCGCTGAGATATGGGCGGGGCGGGGGCTCGCCCCCTTCAAACGCTACGCTATTGCTACGAGGTGGGGGTTCTCCGCGCCCCTCGACTGGGTCCCCATGCTGTGGGTCCAGGATCCGGATGAAAATGGTGGTGAGGTATCCACAGAGGAGCTTCGAGAGGCCCAAGCGGGAATTATCCGTCTTCACTATGCAAATCTGCTCGATAGGCTCGGACACATTGAACTGGCTGCGGCGCTTCGCGACCTAGTCAGCACGAGGTTCCGAAACCGCCGTGCGGCTGCTATGAGCAGAGCAATAACGGCCTTTGATGCACTGCCCGCCCGTGAAGTCTCTGGTGGTAGGTTTCCAACCCCACAGGACGAACTGGTGGGAGGATTCGTAACGCGAGGCGGCGTCCTTCCTGACGCTTCCATAACAAGAGCCGATCAAGAAGCTTTGAGCCGGTTGAAGCTCCGACCGGCATTCGTCGGCGTTGAACGCGCCGTCTTGAAACTCGCACTACTTGGGGACATCGATCGCCTCGAAAACCATAAAGCGATCGCAGCCCTTCGCGTTGGAGAAGAGGACGTGCCCCGCGACAATGGGACGGGGGGCTGGATCGTCCGTCTTGATGAAGGCGAGGCCTTCGTCAAATGAGGATATGCGGTTCGCGCTCAAGCCGGCTCAGAGTCTCAGCAACTGCTTGATCCGACGCCAGAGCGAAAGCCAGAAGCCTGCCTCCTGTGGTTCCAGATGGGCTCGGCGGCGGCGATCTTCACTCTCACGGCCAGCTTGAACTTGAGCGTCGGTCCAATCCGTTGCCCACTCAACGCCGCCATTGATGATGAAGTAATGTGAGCGGCACGGTCGCTGCCAATTTCCAACGGACGGCATCAGCGTGGGGCCGTCGGGATAGGGTGTGACCCGCCATTCAGTCGGCCCGAGCGGAGTGCGGACCTTCTCGCCGCATCCGCAAGCACATAGGTGCGCCGCAGTCCCGTATCGCTCTGAGACGTATAAGACCCCAGGCGCGAGATCCTTCGGCATGAACTCGACCGGCTGCAGTTCAAACTTCATTCCGCTTGCCTCGGGGTACGCATGTCTCCGAGAGACATGAGCAAATTGTAGAACGGCTCGTCATCCGCATAGAAGCCTAGCGTCTTCTTGTACGCGATAACTGCTAGGCTGGCGTTCAGGGCGTTGAGCTCAGCAATCTGGATGTTGGTCTTGTAGATGTCGTCGGGATTGTCGTGGGTCGGAACAAGCTTTTCGGCGCTGACCCTCTCCGCGCTCTCGCGGGAGAAATAGGTTGTCCGCATACCGCCGGAGATGGGACCCCGCTTGCGATTCAGGCCCATGCCTACGTCGATGAAGGGGATGCCCATGGAGATCAGGAGGGCATGGATCGCTGCGCGGGACGAACCTTTGTCGACGCAGACAAAGGCGAAGGTGACGCCCTTGAGGTCCTTGACCGAGGACTCATCGATGAACTTGGTCTGGATCGACAGGCCCTTACGAAAATTGCGATAGCGGCCGGCCAGCACCTGCGCCTTTGACTTGCCCAATTCGCTTTTGGTCAGCCTCCCGGGCGACCTGAAAGCGTTATGGACATGAAAGCCATCGGCGTCGAAGGCGCGGATCGCTTTCACCGGCGTCTTGACCATGTAGTCAAGGACGTAGCCGCCGGTTCCGCCGAGGCCGATGATAGCAACAACCTCATCCTTGAAGGGAATGACGAGGTCGTTGATCTCGGCGCGGCAAGTCAGGGTGTCGTGAAACTTGAAAACGGAGTCCTCAACGCCGTCGCCATAGACGTTGAAAGTCAGAGGCGTTGTGTCATGCCGCGCCATAGCCGGTCCTGAAATCACCGTCACATAGCGATCGACTTTGTCGAAAAAGTCCTTGTATCCGTTAGTCGGCTTGACCGAGAACTGACGCTCCACGACGACATCGGATGAAACATCGCTCAGAGGAATCTGGTGCGCCGTGTCACCCATGTTTGGAATCGGCGCGCCATTTAGACCATGCGGCGCGGACCCCGCGAACGACACCTGATGGTTCTTCTGCTTGACCCTCGCCTGATCAATGAACTCCAACTGCGTGACGATGGCGCCCGTCTTCAGGGCGCCTTCATGGTTGAGATAAGGGATATCCCGCACGACGAGGTACTTGCTGTCGTACGATACGGCATATCCCTTCTCGATCAGCCGCCGGATGTCGTCGTTATGACTGGCCAGCGTCTGTAACATTGAACTCCATCCTATCCTTGACCTTCACCGACCCGCCGGGGGCGAGGATGCCTTCGGGCTTGTTGCCGGGGCCGCGCTTGTACGTCACCGAGTAGGTGCGCTCGGGGTGTTGCGGGAAGTCCGGGAACTCCAGCGTCACGACCTGGGCGTAGGTAATGGCTTCGTTCTTCGGCCATTGGTGCGGCGTCGCTTCGACGATGATCGTCACCGTCTTGTCGTTGCCCTTATCGTCGGGCTTCTTGTCTTCCTTGTCGGCCAAGGTCGTTCTCCTTCCGTTTTTTGAGGGCCGTAGCGTCACCAAGCTCTGCGCGGGCCGTTGGTCCTAGGTCTCTTTGACAGTGGTGTTCGGGCTGCGCTTGCCGTGCGCCGCCGTGACGAACCGGCCGGAGATGGCGCTTCGATAAGCACCGCCTGTGCTGCCGCTTTTGCCGCCAGATTCACGCACCGTAGTTCGCGGGCTGGCGGCGCCGTGCTTGGCGGTCACGTACCGGCCCGAAATGGCGCTCCGATAGGAACCGCCGCCCTTACCC
>Ga0196965_1001223_pt1 | contig 10427 bp, 6 predicted proteins | sample S1_20metaG_FD_148668 | JGI IMG/M metagenome (GOLD analysis project Ga0196965, IMG submission 148668) | Soil microbial communities from Anza Borrego desert, Southern California, United States - S1_20 | ecosystem: Environmental > Terrestrial > Soil > Desert | place: USA: California | collected... | reverse complement strand
GCCAATCGTTTTGGCACGTACGAGCTTCGGGAGCGGGATTTGGAGCCGATTGACTACGGAGTGACGTTCCAGATGTAACCAAATCAGGGATGTTACTCATTTACGAAGGAATCCTTACCGTCCCCCTGATTCGCATAATGGTTTGCCGAGTCGTCTTGAATTCACGCGCTAACTCACTCACGCTAATCCCGGCAGCCAGTCTTTCTATGACGGCTGCACGTTCCGACCTCGTGAGGGCTGGCGGTCTACCAAACTGTTTGCCGGCCGCCTTAGCCCGATTAATCCCTGACTGCGTTCGCTCAATCAATAGGTCACGTTCGAACTCGGCTACCGCTGAGATAACTTGCATGGTCATCTTGCCTGCCGGGCTGGTCAGATCAACACCGCCCAAAGCCAGACAATGTACGCGTACGCCTAAACTTGCAAGCTGCTCGACGGTTGCCCGTACATCCATCGCATTACGCCCAAGCCGATCAAGTTTTGTCACCACCAGAATATCGCCGGATTCCATCCGGTCGATTAATTTGGTAAAACCGGGACGCTCCTTTGCCGCCACTGAGCCGCTGATACTTTCCTCAATCAGTCGCTGCGCTGCGATAGTGAATCCTGCCGCCTTGATTTCTATACTCTGATTCTGGGTGGTTTGATCTGTAGTCGAAACTCGACAGTAAGCAAAAACGTGTGACATGAGCCCATTCCGTCCGAAAGTGATGTACGAATTATAGCCTGTGTACGAAATACATTTAGCCTATTTTTGTACACCTACTGGCAGAGATGTCAGAAACCGTTCGGTTTCGGACAAAGCAGGCTTCAGTAAAAACGATGAAAATCCAGATTTAATGCGGGTTACAGAGCTCTACTATCAATCTACGCACGAATCCTTACCATCAGCCTAAAACAATGGCTCGGCCATCTCCCTACAATTCCTGGCCGAGCAATTCCACCAGCCTTTCGGCGAATTGGCGGTGTCCTGCACCGAGGCCAACGAGCAAGTTAGGCAAGTGCGGCTCTGCATCGAAGTGTTGCGGAGCTATCTTAAAACGAAGCCACCAGTGGCGGCTTCCTTCGCGACTGGAGACATGGGGGAAGGCTCCGGGGCCGTGGCCTGGCTGCCGGTCACGATGAACGGCGATGGCAAGACTCAGATCGTCCAGCTGTGGAGCAACAGCGGAAGGTTGGGGATGATTGTCTATGCCTCGACGGCTGATAAAGCTCAGCCTTTGAAAAATGCAGAGCGAAACTATCTTTTTTCGGCCTACACGGCCCTGCTTAACCGGCTGGGAACTTCCTATGAGGAAATCCGTCTAGCACAAACTGCGAGTGACTTGGAACGTGACGTGCTGGCAGAGCGACTTGGACTAGATGATCCCAAACGGTTGAATGAGCTGTTGCTCGATCATCAAGGCACGGATGCTCAGGCCAAGGCCCTGACCGAGAGCGAACTCGAAAGGCTATTCGGACTCGTAGGCACTACCCGTTATCCGCTGTCCGACGGCATTACCGAGGGCGATGCCCAACAACAGATCCACCGCTGGAATCTGGATAATGTGGAATGGGGTCTGCATACCGACGAAGACGGGCAAATTCATCTCAGCCTAAAAAAAATCTCAGACAGCAAATACCAAGTCGAGCTTTACCGGAATAGCGCACAGGCCCCGGCTGGTCTAGTTGCAAAAGGCACCAGGGCTTCGCCGACTGGCCCGGTGAACATCGTATCCGCCGATTTTCCGGATCTTACTGGCCGTATCGAGATCGACTTCAAGGCGGATACACTAATTGGTCCGAATGAGCCAGGCATTAATTTGTTGGCAGTACCCAGGGTGCTGAACTGGCGGCTCAAGCAGTTGCGTACCCTGTGGGAGGAGCAGGACAGGCCCGCGAACGCTTTTGTGGTTCACCAGGAAACTCCGGCCCCCGACAATCCGATCAAGCAACTTCCCGTTATCGACCCCGACATCATTGGACCGGACGATTTTCGCTATCCCTACGCCGGGTCTGATCAGCCCTTCAATATTTGGATTAGGCGTCGGAAGTGGATTGATGAACAACTGGCCGGCTTGAGAGGGAATCGAAAATCGAGCGGGCTGGAGAGCATCTTGAAGGAAGTCCTGGGTGATCCCTTGCCTGATTTCGATCAACTCGAAGAGGACTTAACGCAGGGCAATGATCCCAAAGTCATCGAAGAAGCCAAAAGGAAGATTACGGATGAGTTGCATCTGACCGTCGAAAGCTTTACTCGCCTCATGGCCATCCGAGGAAAGGAGGAGCGAGAGGAGATTGGGGATGAGGAGTGGGAGGAGGTCTACTCGATACTCGTACAAGCCCGAAAAGTAGCGAATCATTCGAACTGGACCAGTGAAGAAGTTGGCGTCCGCTTGGGACCGGAATACTTCTGGATCGCAATCAAGCCACCGAAAGAAGGGGGTTGGCCGCCCGTGCCGCTGAAGGACCAACCTTGGATCGACCCTGAGAAGATCAAGCTTGACGAACTACCCGAGGCGACGGCGGGACGGCGTGCACGAGCACTATGGGACGAACGGCTCAAAAAGCTTGATGAAGTCAGGAAACAGTTGAAGAAGGAGCACAAGGCCAGCGGTATCAATACTTCCGCAGGTCTTGAAGCCATCCTTGAGGCTGCCTTCATCGATATTCTACCAACGCTTGACCCCGCAGCACCTGCATCGGTATCGATAACGGAGGCTTTGAAGGTCTACAACAGGGCATTTCAAAACAATGATCCGGGCATCAAGGAGAAGATTGAAAGCAATCTGTACATGACGGCCGATAATTTTGACCGCCTCATGCGTATCATTGAAAAACAGGAAGCGACCGGCCCACAAAAAGTGCTTCCTACGTCGGAGGAGTGGGATGAGGTATACCTCATCCTGACATCGGTCCACAAAAGCAATGGCTTGTATGCCGAGTGGATCAAGGAAGAAAACACATACTTGGAAGAGAAGGAGTTCGAATCTGGCAAAGCCGCCTACTGGCGTGTCGCCAAGGCAAAACTACCCCCGTGGCGCGGATCCACGGAATCTCGCCAAGCATGGCAGCAGGCGCTGCGGGTCCGAAGCCGGCCGCCGATCATCGATCCCGATCTGATCGAGCCGGTTGCGGATCTGAGATATTCCAATTCGGGTGCCGTTTATGAGCTGTGGAAGTCCAGACGGAAGGATTGGATTGCGAACCGGCTGGCTATTCTCGACGATAGGCTAAGCGTGGGTTTGTCCACGTCCGCGCTCGAAGGCTTCGACGCGATGCTGGCTGAAAGTCTATTCGGAGCGGCGCCCACAGATCAACGACAAAATCTTATCGATAGCTTCGTCGGGCTGGAAGATGAAAACCAAAAGGGCAACGACATCACGCCACGGCTGGAGCAACTCGATCTGACGATCGAAGCATTCTCCTATCTCCTACGCATTCGTAAGTTGGCGGAGAAGAACGCACCGATCGCCAATCCCGAGTGGGATGCGGTCAAGGCTATTCTGGTACAGGTGGAAAAGCGCCGTCAATTCGCCCGGTGGCGAGACGACGAGGATGAAAAAGGTATCATACTCAGCCCGGATTTCTTCAAAATCCCGGAACCAGACCCTGGCGTATTTCCACCCAAGCCTGCAGTGACATTGGAAAACGCGCCCTGGCGGGCGACGATGGCGGCGCGTCAGGAATGGCAAGACATGCTGCAAGCGCGGATCGACCAGCAGCAAGCGTTGCTCGATGCGTGGCAGTCAGCGGTCAGCGCCACTGAGGAAGAGATTTTGCCACGGTTGCGTGATGCCTTGGTAATGGCGACGGATGCGGTAGGTACTACTTTGGATGATAAGTCCAAATGGATCACCGAGTTTCTTCTCATCGATGCGAAAAACGATGGGTGCGCGACGACCACCCGCATCGCCCAGGCGATTGAAACGATTCAGGGGCTTCTGTTCGGGGTGAGGACGGCCCAACTGACGGATACCAGACCGGGCTTGACGCTCAATACCGACGATTTCGAGGAGGAATGGAAGTGGATCGGCAGCTACGCCACCTGGCGCGCGGCGATGTTCGTCTTTCTTTATCCCGAGAATATCCTTCTACCGAGCTTTCGCAAACACAAAACGCCTGCGTTCGCCAAGCTCATTGATGATCTGCGCTCCAATCGCAATCTGACGCCGGGACAGGCTTGTGAGGCGGCAAAGGCGTATTCTGACTATTTCCGTGATGTTTGTAATCTGGAGATTAAAGCCACGTGCCAAGCTTGGACACGTTTATACAAAGGCGTAGGCTGCGAGCGGACAACAGCGAAGTATAGCGACCTCTTTTACATGTTCGCCATCGCCCGCCTCAGTTCCCGGGTGTACTGGTCTGCGTATGATCCAAGTATGCACCCCCAGGACTATGCCCAAACTTATTGGGCGGAGATACCGGCACTTAGAGGTCAGAAGGTTATTAACGTCATCGGTGCAGTGGTCTATCGAGACACCGAGAACAAAAAATTTATTTATCTGTTTGTTCACTTGGATGAGAGGGGTAAGCAGAAACTCGGGGTAGTGCGCTATGATCTCGAAGAACAGAGCTGGATAGATACTGAGCCCAGTGAACTCGAATTACCGAAGGAAGGCAAAGAGGAAACGATCACTTTTACAGCCATTGTAAAGCAGCAAGATCAGGATATTAGTCCGCCCCACGTGGTGGTTCGACTGCCAAGCGGTGCGCTCTTTAGCAGACAGCTGGACACACAAGGGAACAACTGGGAGAAGGAAGACTGGAAACTAATTGTTGGGTCTTCCTTGGGGCGTCAGTTTACGGAATTGCTCGCTATGGTTGAAGCCCACTCCGGGGGATTTTACCTGATTGCTCGCAGAATAAGTGGATTATTTCAGTACCGTGTGTTTGGTGGCCCTAATGATGACGGTTGGTGGCGACCGTGTGGCGCTAATAATTACAAAGGGACATTTCGTTGGTCAAAGCCTGGCTCAGAGGAGGTTTACGTAATCGGATATGGGTATATCAATCTTACGGAACCGACTGGCCAAAACTCGATTACTTACCTAAGTGATCTCGATCATTGGTTAACAAACACTTCAGGACTTCACCTAAACATGTTGGCTGTCCCTCCAGGCAAGATGTTTGACGGCCAAGACTATAGCGGACGTGGGTTACGAGACTTTCTCTCCGATAAAGCGCTCAATTCACGAGAGTTCGGCTACGAGGTTATACAGGAAATCGCAAAGTTGTGGGTGGACGAGGATAAAGAAGAGTGGAAAGAGTGGAAGCTAGCCAACGAATTGGCGAAGGCTGTCAATGCCGAACCTAACATTCCAGAACCAGACCTGCCGCTGATGCTTTGGATAAAGCGGGTAATGGATAACGAGCACAACTGGCCATCGTCGGATAGCATTTATCGCCAGCGCAAAGGTAGCGAATTTGTTTTTGTGTCTATGACAACTTTGGCCGAAAAAATCGCACCAACATGCTGGGATGGAGCTACTGCTGATTCTGGACCGATGATGCAATCGATCTTTAGTCGAAGATCCATAAAATCTTTTGGTTACAACATACGTAGTGGTTTGAAAAAAGGTGTGTTCCGATGTAGATTCTTCCTAAATCTGAATATCAACAACTTAACTGAAAGTGATACTGTCCGCGTGGCACTGACGGTAAGTACTCTTATTCAAAGTCAAAGGGCAACACCTGGGAGGGTGTAAAAATTTCCGTGTAAACCGCCGTTAAAAAATCTCCGGAAACCGATCCTCATAGAGAATCATAAACTGATTCAGAGCGGGCTTCCAGTCACGGATTGGCATCGACCATTTCTTGGCAGCCTGTTCAATAGCCAAGTACACCACTTTCATGGCCGATTGATCGGTAGGTGTGGCGGCCTGCAAATATAAACCACAGGACCTGCAAACAGCCATTTTTTCGGCCCGGATTAACTGCCAATAGCCAACCCCTTCGACCCGAATTAAATGAGAATAGACCGGCATTATTTGCCAACAGCCTGCAAACATCGCTCAGGGCCCACATTGTGTGCCAATAAGAAATCAGAGAGGAATCCCAATCGCCAACAGGCTGTTCTGCAATTCCTGTGTCCGGGCCGGAGTCAGGTTGCCCTGCAAGAATGACCGTATTTCAGCAGGTTTGGTATCGAGCAGTTCAGCCAGGGCCTTGGCATTGTAGCCATGCCGGGTTAAGCGCGGCCCTAACGCGTTGATGTCTTTGGCCAAGATGGCATCGATGATTTCTGTTTCCACCGGCTTTTGCCCTATGCGGTAGGCTTCTTCGAAAGCCAATCTCAGGTGCTGTTCAATTTGCAGGGGCGTCGTTAATCGCTCTGCCAACTGTGCCAAGGCTTCATCGGTAAAAACATCGCTGCGTTTAATGCCTTTTTTCAAGCATTTTTCCAGCAACCAATGGATATAGGCTATTTTTTGCCCCTGTATGCCTTCAAGACTGAAGATCGTCGTCCGTGAACCAATTTCTTCCATGGCTGGCCGGCGCAATTCATTCTTTAATTTGGGGTGTCCGGCCAGGACAATAGAAAGAGAGCCCTCGCCGTCCTGCACGACCTCAATGAGGCGCTTGAGTCCAATCAGTGTTTTACTGTCGAGGTCATGGGCTTCATCGACAAATAAGGCAATCGGTTTTTGGCGTTTTCTAATCAGCGTTTGCAACATACGTTCACGCTTTTCGGGTTGCGTGGGGATTTTAAAATCCTTTTCCGTGGCCAGATCGTAAAACAACGCCATCATCAAGGTGCCCAGATTGACTCGCCCTTTTTCTATCGACAGTGATTTTGAAACCAAAACCTCTTTTTCTTTGATGAGTTCCTGCCTGATCGCCTTTAAGGTGGTCGTCTTGCCGCACCCGACAATGCCCGATAAGGCGATCATCCGACCTTGTTTGACCTGGGCTTTGAGTTCTTTAGCAATTTGCTGATGGTGCTCCGTTGCAAAATAACCGGCCCCTTGACAGTCCTGGGCGAGACCGTAATAGTCCATGACATCGCTTAACATGTGGCTTTCCTTTTAATGACGAATAAAAAAAGCGTGTATTTGTTCGAAAATCAGACGCTTGTTGAGGGTCTCGGCGACCACTTGATTGATGTAATCCAGTTGCTCCTGGTTCAGTTTTGCCAAGGGCATGCCCAGTTCGGCGGCAATCGCTTGCTTTGCCGCCACCCGATCGGGGAACGTGAATTCCATGAACGGATCGGGATCATGAAACGCGGTTCCAGGTATGTCCGGGTCCGGCGCAAAAGCCGCCAGTGTTCCGGCGTTAAGGCGATGATCCAGCGCCGCGCGGGACAATTTCAGCTCGCTCGCCAACGCTTCAATCCGTTCAGCCCGCTTTTGCTGTTTGGTTTTTTTGAACGACCGGTAACGCCCCAGGGGGATGGGGCCGTTGACGGACACATAAGGCCCATAGCGTTTGTCGCCGAATTCAACATACAGCTCGCTGTCAAACAGCCCCCACCACAACACGACGGTTTCTCCGGCCAGGTCCGGATCGACCTCATAGGAAATACCGTCAATACTGACCCGCGCATCGCCGCCCACCTTGCGGCGCTCCGGTTCCCGGGCAAACGTACAGAACCGGTCCCAGGAACACATTTCGCGAATGCCGGTGGCGGGCAGATGCTGTTGCCAGTCTTCCATCCGGGAATGGGCTTCAGATCGATGCTGCATGTTGTTGTAGCGAATCAGGAAATTAAACAGCCATTCGTTGGCTTCGGCTTCATTTTGCGGTTCGTGGAAATGATAAAGGGTCTCATGCATTTCTTTGACGGTCCGGAACGGCCTTTCGACTTTGCCTTTCGCCCGGGCGGTCACGCGGGTGCCATCGCTGCCTTTCGGCCTATGGACGATCACCTCAATTCCCAGGTAGTTCATGACTTGCTGAAAAATCCGGCTTCGGGTGATCGGGCCACTATCGCAATAAAGCTTGGCCGGAATCCCCTGGAAGGCGAATTGGGCGTCCTGCTTCGGCGACATCGCCGCAAACAGGAACCGCAACGCCGCTTCCACATCTTCGCCGTAGACGCAGTGGTATTCCTGATAGGCGGCGCCGCTTCGGTCATCGACCACGCTGTAAAGCATCAAGGTGGGCGCCGCCCGGTCCTGATCCACCCATAGCGGTTGTTTGACCTGTTTAAGGTCCGAGGGACTGAGATCGAACTGCCAACAGTCATTGCTTTGATCGGCCTGAAAACGGACCGCTGGCGGCTGCCGAACCAGGTAATTGCGGTCATAACCCCATTGTTTCAGATAATGGTTGACGGTGGTTTTCTTCAGTTGCCCGGGCCCGGCTTTGACAAAGCCCTGCGGCGTATCGAGGCCAAATTCCTCCAGCAGGCGAATGCAGCCCGAGGTCGAGAGATGCCGGCCCTTTTTGTTGGACGTCCGGATTTTCATGGCGGCAATGATTTCGCAATACGCGGCCATTTCGTCTGCCGGCAAGACTCTCGGCTGCCCACGGTCAGACCGCCGTAACGGTTTAGGTCGGTTATGGTCATTCAGGGCTCGGTATAAGGTGGCTTCCGAGACGCCATACAGTGTTGCGGTTTCCTGCATGATGGCTCGGCGTTCCTTGCTCCGGGCCGGAAAGATGCTGAGACGGTGGCGTAAACTGATCAGTGCTTCCGAAAAAATGCGTCTGCCGCCCATGCCCTTTCACTAGGCGCATTCAGCGTCTGGTTTAAAAGACCCGAGCCTGACCCCGCGATGCCGCAGATAGGCATATAGGGTGCTTTTGGCGATCCCCAGTTTTTCTGCGATCTCGTTTACCGTGAGCTTGCCCTCCTTATAGAGGGTTTCCGCGGCGCAGGCGGTGGCTTCGGCTTTCTGGGGCAGGCCTTTGGGCCGGCCGCCATTACGCCCCCGGGCCCGGGCTGCGGACAGACCGGCCTGGGTTCTTTCCCGGATCAGGTCGCGCTCAAACTCGGCTAATGAGGCGAACAGGTTAAAGCTCAACCGGCCTTGCGGGGTGGTGGTATCGATGGGATCGTGCAGGCTTTGCAGGCCAATCTTTTTTTCCATCAAGTCATTGACCAGGCCGATCAGGTGATTGAGCGAACGGCCTAACCGGTCCAATTTCCATATCACTAATACATCGCCGGGGCGGAGGTTGCGGATCATCTCGTTCAGCGCCGGACGCTCAGCGCGTGCGCCGCTGGCGATATCCTGATAAATCTTGTCACAGCCGGCTTTGGTTAAGGCATCGATCTGGAGCTCTAGATGCTGATCCCGGGTACTCACCCGGGCATAGCCAATTTTCATAAACGCTGAATCCTTGAAAAGTTTGATTATCTCATTCTGAAACCGTATCTTAAACTTTGTTTTATGAAACTGCAATACGAAACCAATAAATCAATGACTTAGCGGTCAACAGGACGTACAGGCCCGGGTTTGATAAAACGAACGTATTGTCAAACTCTTGAATAAAACTAAAAGTGGTAGGTTAAGTGAAAAATAACAGGGTTGAAGGCAAATTGACCGGCATCTGTATAGGCAAAGCGGACACTGGCGATGAGCCAATAGGGGAATTATTGAATAGCTGTTCCTCGCCCTAACCGGTCTATTCAGTGTGTCTTTCAAATGTTCGTTCAGGCTAATATTTCGGTCATTCGATATGTGATTTTTGGAATTATCCCGATCTGTTTATCACGTCAAAAAGAGCGCTATCCCGCCTAGTGTTTAAGCGTTTCAAGCTATTTTTAAACTTGTGCTTGCGGTTGACTCAGTTTCGGCGTAAATATACCGACCTGGATATTAACTTGTTAGGCATTACATTTGAATTCAAGAACTTTAGGAAGTAAACAGTGAATAGAAAAGCAAAGTGTTCGTGCGGAGAAATACAAATAGAGCTTGCTGGTGACCCCAAAATGGTGGTTACGTGCAGTTGTTTAAATTGCCAGAAACGAACAGGTTCCGTTTTTGGAGTGGGGGCTTATTTTGGAAACGATCAAATAGTATCAAAATCTGGTGATCCCAAGCTGTTTGTTGACACAAGCGATGAAGGAAGGAAGCTCAAGCGTTCATTCTGTCCTAATTGTGGCTCTACTGTTCATTGGGACGCCGAGTTTATGCCAAATGCTGTTGGGGTGGCAGTGGGGTGTTTTGAAGATTCGAATTTCCCAGAGCCAGTTGCGGCTGCATGGAATAGGTCAAAACATAAGTGGGTTAGTTTTCCTGAAAACTGGCCAAAATCAGATACACAAGGATTTAAGAAAAATGCCTAACGAATAAGGTTAGATTGTGTGAGCAAAGCGAACCACAATCTGAACCGGTTGTTGGACAAGCCCAGTGATCACGGATCTGACTTTAATATAAGAAAATAGCTTTTCGGCGTTTGTGGGATGCGGTGGCTTGTCTGAGGCGGTAAAGCTCAAAAACAAGCCAATAGGATTGCCATGGCAGCAACAACATCCGGAAAGGGAGGCATTCGGG
>Ga0196965_1001222_pt1 | contig 10429 bp, 7 predicted proteins | sample S1_20metaG_FD_148668 | JGI IMG/M metagenome (GOLD analysis project Ga0196965, IMG submission 148668) | Soil microbial communities from Anza Borrego desert, Southern California, United States - S1_20 | ecosystem: Environmental > Terrestrial > Soil > Desert | place: USA: California | collected... | reverse complement strand
AGGGCATCGAGATCGATTATTGCCCCCAGTGCCGGGGGATCTGGCTCGACCGCGGCGAGCTCGACAAGATCATCGAGCGCGCCGCCGCCGACGTGGCGCCCGCGGCGCAGGCCCCCCGCGCGCCCCAGCCCCCGATCGCCCCCCAGGCCCCCTACCCGCCCCAGGGCGGCTACGACCCCCGCTACGACCAGCGCGGCCACCACGGCCACGGCTACGGCCATGGCCACCACAAGCGGAAGAAGTCGTGGCTGGAAGAGATTTTCGACTAGCGGCGACGGCTGCCCGCGACCGTCTCGCGCTGCGCCTCCACCCGAGATTTTCGGAGACGGCGGCGCGGCGCCGGGGCATCCGGCCGGCGGGCCCTACGGCTTTCCCGCGCCTGCGCCTCAATCCCGTGGGGCCGAACCGCGGGTTGATACTAGATCAATCATCTCTTCGTTCCACTGATAGTCCTTCCCCAATCACGAGCGCGACAGCAATCACAAGCGGTGAAGTCGGAAATCTTCACGAGCGGACTGATAGTCTCTGAGCCAGAGTCGGGATTAAGGCTTGGGGTACGGTACCGCCGCCATGCTTCGTCACGCTCATAGCTAGCGGCGATCGCGGGCGCTGCACGATGGTCCAGCCAGAAAAGATCGATGGCCACGCATAGGCATCAAGCTCCCTTATAGACATACGCTCGAAGGACAGACTATGCCCTTCGCGAGAATGATAAGCGATTTACGACAAGTTCTGAAGGCAGCCTCCTCCGCGGAAGCAGGCAAACGCTTTCTCATCAACTTGTCCGATGCACTGGCGCAGCGCGACTTGCAGCTGCCGTTGGTTGATAAGGCTATTAGAGGTACGGCGAATCTCAGCGGGTCCGGGCTGACATCATGGCGAGCCTTTCTCGAACAGTTCAGCGACGTCGTGTTCGGCGACCCCGACACATATCAGTTTCGTGGACCACTCACAGAGGATGTGATTGGGCAATGGATAACCGTTCGATCTTATGCGGACCTCGTCCATTCGGTGCGCTCTACGTCCGGCTTGACGGATAACGATGTCCGGACACTATTTGGGGTGGCGAGCTTGGACGGGCCCCTGACGGGCATTAGAGACGAACGAGCAGAATGGCTTGCAGAATTCCTGAGCGACGAAAGCAACGGCATCCGCTTTGCCCTGGCCCGATCCTTCATGAATCCGGTCACCGGATCCCCGCGTTTCGGACCCTCGTGGTATTCGAGGTGGCGCCCGTTCAGGCAATCGCTGCCAGACCCCGCTCCGCCGACCAAGGAACTTGCCGGCCCGCTTCGCGATTGGCTCGGTCTGGGGCATTTCAGGGTGAAACAGCCCCTCTTTCTCTTCAAGACGAAGCGGCGCTTGCCATCGCAGGAGCTACGCGCGCATCGTCCGACTGTGTTTGATGGATTCGACAACAAACTCTATAAGCATCGTTCCAGCGCATCCTATGCGAGCGAAACCAGCGGCTCCACCATAGATATAGCGAAGGTACGCGCTTCCGCCGCATCCCCAACCTCCGATCTGGAAGGCGGTCCGGAGATCGTCTCCAGGGGTTATTGGTATTCGCCGGATCATGTTTCCTGCCAGTATGTAGGCAAGGCGCCGCCTCTCAATATTCATCTCGATTGCACATATCTGCACAAGCTGATGCTTCCAGACGGCGTCTCATTGGACGACGTGATCGAGCGCTTGGCCAACCTCATCGCCTCTTCGGGAGGGAATCCATGAAGCTCCCTGCGACGGCCGCAGCTCAATCGATGGGGTACCTCGAGCGGACCCATGACTGGAATGACCGGGAGGTTATCGAGTGGCTCCGAAAGGGATTTGCCCTGTATCAGAATTCTGAAGGATCGTCTGCTCGACGTTTCGCATTCGATCCAGTGGAAGTGTCACTGGAACACGAGCCATTGGGTCAGCTCGCCGGAGCGCTATTGGAGGGTGACAATCCCGCACTCCCTGCTCCTGCCCATGTCGAGCGCGCCATAGTTTCATACCTGATGGATGGGAGGGCGATCGAACAGAATGATGCCGCCTTCTTCAGCGGCCTATGGATGCTGCTGAGTGGGCTGAACCTAAAGCCCAGCATCGCGGCGGTTGCACGCCAATTTCTCGGCCACGCCAAGTCGCTTCGACAGAAGGAGACGGAGCGGCTCGTCCGTGCAGTCGCGTCTGCGGTTGCATCGATTCAACCCGTTACAAATCTGCAGATCAGTTTCTTCGAGCATCTTCACTCGACCTTTCCAAGAATCTGGGCGGCCGATCTTACTGTTCTGATCGTGGATCTCGGCTTTGCCAAGGCTGCCGACGATCGGGCTGCGCGAGCCAAGGGCGCCTTCACACCGGCCGAAGCTTGGACGGCGATCAGGACCAGATGGAAGGACGAGATCGTGGAAGCGCTGGAGAACGGCGCCTTTCGCGCAAACGTGCTCGCCAGCATCGTTGCTCGACATCTTGGAATGGTCGGAAGGGAAGCCACGCCCGAGGCGCTGCTGCGCGCCATGAGGGATACCGAGGAGTCGGAATCCGGAACAGTCAGCTTCGAATCGTTTCAGCCTTTCGAGGAAGCTTATGCCTAGGCAATCAACCAGCACGACCTCGCAAAGCGCCTTTGAGCTTCGCAACTATTTTCTGTTTGCCGACAGGCTTCAGCAAGCAATTTCCACCAACCGCAGCGACACGACTTTCTCGAAGCGCGGCAAAATCGTCTATTTCGTCGATTCGAACATTGTCCTTTCGTACCTGTTGGCTGAAGCTGATCGCCTGAAGCTGGTGCTGTCATTGCAGCGGTTGATGGATGACGACTCCGCAAAGATAAGTCAGGATCTCACCGTACGGTTCATCCTGTCGGGCGGACTGCCCGGCCAAGATTCCCCTTTGTTCATGACTCCGCCGCATTGGAATGAGATGGTTCGGCAGGTTCATGGGGTTGCGAGGCAGGCCACGAAAGATGTCGCACAGCGGGCACAGGATGCGCGCGAGGAGCTTCTCCGGATGCTCCCCCAATTGCGGGAACTTGCAGACCGTCCGGAGGACGTCATCGCCTTGGCCACGGACGTGGGTCTAACCGAACTCCTCAGCGAGATCAGGGACGCTCTCGGCGTGAGTGCCCGGCTGGCTCGGCTTTTCCAACGTAATAAGCCCCGCGTGCGCGGCGCCGAGGCTGCTTCATTGTGGAACAGCGTGGTTAATCGCACCCGAAGTGACGATTACAGGCAATGGCGCTACCTCATCGAAGATCACAGAGAACCGCCTAACACCAGCGGTGATGAGACGATATCGACGAAGCTTACGCACAATCTGGATGCTGACGCGAAGACGCTCGCCTGCATAGAGGCTTTGTATCGCGAAAATCCTGAAGCCCTCGGGCCGAGCCCAAGCAAAAGATTTCTGTTCATTACCTCGGATGCGGCCATTCTCAGTGCCTCGAGAAGCCGGGCAAAATCGCTTCGGCGGGAGGGGATACCGAGTTTCGTGAGATCGCCTTTGGTCTACAACCCGCTGATCAACTTCTCCGCTATGCACAGGCATTCGCAGGGCGCCGGCCGCAAGCCCCCTGCCGACGCTCCGGGCGACTTGCGGGAAGTATTCCTTCAAGTGGAGGGAGCGATTGCCGCGCTGTTCCCCTCAGGCGAGCTTAGCGGCAGGACCGGCGGACGCCGCTGGGCTCGTCATTGGGAGCTCCAGAACAATGTCCGCCGCTGGAGTGAAGCTGCCGAGAAAATGGGTATCGTAAACGCACAACTTCTAATCGACGAGCTTCCGGAACCGGAGCCGAAGGAAGTCGCAGCCATTTTCGCGAAAGAGCGGATCGCCGAGGCCGCAGGCGGAGTCATCACGTCGCGCATTGCCGAGATCAAGCAAGATCACACCCTGAACATGTCTGCCATCGCCTTCGAGCACATCGCCAAGCTGCTTGCGAAAGGCGACATCAAGGCTAAAGCCGAGGCAAGGGCACCGACCAAGATCGTTGGTGTCGACCTGCTTCGGGAAGTCCGGCTCCACATCGGGCCTCGTTTTCGAGGCAAGACCTGGACCGACCTGATTGACGCCATTCCAAACGAGGACCTGCCAAAGATCATTAGCGCAGTGGCGAACGCGCTTCGAGAAAGTTGGGATGACCCTCAGGGCCAGCTGCTGGCGTCAAGCATCTATCTGGGAGTGCAGGCTTGGGAATCGGCTTATGCCTGCGCCCAGCGGTGCGAGGAAATATCTCCGCCGGGGCCGCCGGGACGCCTTCTAAGGCGCGAAGCGAACTACTGCCGCGCCTTGAGCCTGAGAATGATGCTCCGCTCCGAGGATCAAATCAGCGAGGCCGAGCGCGTGCTTAGTCGGAACATCGCAACCAACTTTGTCGATCCCGTCGTAAGACTGAGGGATGCCGTGGAGCGAGCGACCCTCCTGATCTCCGCCTGTGTGGTTCAGGCGATCGTCAACCTGGTACCCAGGGCCGACCGGCCTCTGGAATCCTGGGATCTCGTGGCCGGCGACCTTCCGTCCCAGTTCGATGACGCCGTGCGCGAGCTGGAGGACGTCGTTCTTCGCTTCGGCGACGAGTTTTCCGGCCAAGGGCACGACGTCGCTCTCGTTGAGAAGGTTGTCCGTCAAGGCGCTGTCAACCGTCTCGGAGCCGAACTCCTGCGCCACTATCTGCAAGGTCGGCTGTCGAACGAATCGCCGCAATTGTTGCGTGTCCTGAAGGAGACGAAAGCAACGCTCGATGTATTCAATTGCAGCGCGCCGCTGCCACATCCGGTCACACGCGGCTATATGGAAGCCGCGCGATATGAGGCGGGCGAAATAGCGCAAGCCGAAGTCTTGAGCACCCTCAAAGAGATTCGCGAATCCGGATTGCTGACCGATGCCGACGAGGTCGAATTCAGCTTCATCACTTCAAAGGTGAGCCGGCGGAAATTCTCAATGGCTGCCAGCAAAGTTGTGGCCTGATAGACGTCTCACCCCACCCTCCTCGAACGCCGCTGGCCACCCCAACTCTTCCCCGAACCATAATCCCCCGTTTGCCCCCCGCTACAAGCCGGGCGACATTGCCAAAGCCCCGGAAAATCTCCCCTTTCTACGTCGTGCCTTCGCGCCTTCCCCCAAAAAATCCAGAAGGCAGCGCCTTTGAGAAAACGCGCGCGATGCAATGACGCCAGGTCGCGGAGCGGCTCCCCCCTGGATGCTGAAACAAGTTCAGCATGACGGAGAGGACAGCTACTCGTCCTCCTCCTCGCCGCGAAACCCGTCCTGCTCGTCCGCCACGCCCTGATCGGCCCGCGTCGCCGCCTTCTGCGCATGCCGCCGAAGCACCTCGTCGATCCGCGCCTGCCAGCCCGGCCCGGTCGCCCTGAAATGGTCGAGCACCTCGCGAGACAGCCGAAGCGACTGCTGGACCTTCGCGGCCTGGCCGAGCGGCGGCCGGCCGCGACGGGCGCGGATTTCCTCGAGAGTGAAGGCGCGGGTCAAGCTGCCCGCCGCCGGCCGGATCACCTTGCCGCCGACGGCGATCTCGGCCCGATCCCAGACCTCGTCCGGCCATTCCGGCGCCTCGTCGGGATCGACATCGGGATCAACCCAATTGGGATCCGTATTTCCTTTGCTCTCGCTCATTGGCCTTTCTCATCGAATCGAGGCGCCTGCTAAGGTTCGTCCGGGGGACGAACCAGACGCCTCAACATGACGAACCTCGTCGCGCGGCGTCCAGACGATCGCGACGAGCCGACCGCCCGGCCGCCCGTAAGTCAGATAGCGGTCCTCGTCATAATCGCAGCGATCGTCCTCGACCGTGATCCCCGGACTGGCGAACACCCTCCCGGCATCCGCAAAATCCAGCCCGCGACGCTCGAGCGTCCAAGCCCGCTTCGCCGGATCGAAGCCGATCTCCACCCGGGTCGAATACCGGCGATCGGACGCTGCCGCAATTATGTAGTAGCATAAATCCGAAATGGCTATGTGGCGGCTCGCCGTAAGCGCATGTTCACCTGCCGCGCCTAAGCCTGTCCCGAGCCGGTCGATGGATTGCGCTTTCGCCGCGAAATCCTATTTATGGCGGGAACATATCGAACGAACGGTACTCGCCGGGCTCCCCTTCTGTCGCGGGACCCCATGGAAGTACCACTTTCATGGGAAGCTTCATGTCCGACCAGAACCCCCGCAAGCCCGACCCCAAGGACCCCTCCGGCAACCCCTGGATGAAGAGCCTCTTCATCTGGGCCGGGATCCTGCTCGCGCTCATCCTGTTCGTTCAGGTCGTCGACGGCGGCTCGTCGCGGTCCGGGGCCGGGACGGCCATGGCCTATTCGGAGTTCCTGAACCGTGTCGACGAGGGCAGCGTCAAGGAGGTGTCGATCGGCAAGGAGGTGATCTCCGGCAAGCTGACCAACGGCGACGCGTTCCGGACCAACTTCATTCCCGATCCGCAGCTGACCTCGCGGCTTCGCGAGAAGGGCGTGTCGTTCCAGGGCGAGCCGGAGGCTCAGACTTCGGTGTGGCTGATCCTGCTCTACCAGTCGCTGCCCTTCCTTCTCATCCTCGGAATCGCCTTCTTCATCATGCGGCAGATGCAGAAGAACGCGGGCTCGGGCGCGATGGGGTTCGGGCGGTCCAAGGCCAAGCTGCTGAGCGAGAAATCGGGGCGGGTGACGTTCGACGACGTCGCCGGGATCGACGAATCGCGCGAGGAGCTTCAGGAGATCGTCGACTTTTTGAAGGATCCGACCAAGTTCGCCCGGCTGGGCGGCAAGATCCCCAAGGGGGCTTTGCTGGTCGGCGCTCCGGGCACCGGCAAGACGCTTCTGGCGCGGGCCGTCGCCGGCGAGGCCAACGTGCCCTTCTTCACCATCTCCGGCTCCGACTTCGTCGAGATGTTCGTCGGCGTCGGCGCGAGCCGTGTCCGCGACATGTTCGAGCAGGCCAAGAAAAACGCCCCCTGCATCGTCTTCATCGACGAGATCGACGCGGTCGGCCGGCATCGCGGCGCGGGGCTGGGCAACGGCAATGACGAGCGGGAGCAGACGCTCAACCAGCTGCTCGTCGAGATGGACGGCTTCGAGGCGAACGAGGGCATCATCATCATCGCCGCGACCAACCGGCCCGACGTTCTCGACCCCGCCTTGCTCCGGCCCGGCCGCTTCGACCGCCAGGTCGTCGTTCCCCGCCCCGACATCGAGGGCCGCGAGAAGATCCTCGCCGTGCACATGAAGAAGGTGCCGCTGGCGCCCGACGTCGACCCGCGCACGATCGCGCGCGGAACGCCGGGCTTCTCCGGCGCCGACCTCGCCAACCTCGTCAACGAGGCGGCGCTGCTCGCCGCCCGCAAGGGCAAGCGCCTCGTCGCCATGAGCGAGTTCGAGCTGGCCAAGGACAAGGTCATGATGGGCGCCGAGAGGAAGTCCATGGTGATGACCGAGGATGAGAAGAAGGCGACCGCCTATCACGAGGCCGGCCACGCCCTCGTCTCGCTCCACGTTCCGGGCTGCGATCCGCTTCACAAGGTGACGATCATCCCGCGCGGCCGGGCGCTGGGCGTGACCTGGAACCTGCCCGAGCGCGACCGCTATTCGATGTCGATGAAGCAGATGAAGGCGCGGCTCGCGCTCTGCTTCGGCGGCCGGATCGCCGAGCAGCTCATCTACGGCCAGGACGAGCTCAACACCGGCGCCTCCAACGACATCCAGCAGGCGACCGACATGGCGCGCTCGATGGTGATGGAATATGGCATGTCGCCCAAGCTGGGCTGGCTGCGCTACCGCGACAACCAGGAGGAGGTGTTCCTCGGCCACAGCGTCGCGCGCAGCCAGAGCGTCTCCGAGGAGACGGCGCGGCTGATCGACAGCGAGGTTCGCCGGCTGATCGAGGAGGCCGAGGCGACGGCGCGCAAGGTCCTCACCGAGAATCTCGACGAGCTTCACCGCCTCGCCGGCGCCCTTCTGGAATATGAGACCCTGACCGGCGAGGAGGCGAAAAAGGCGATCAGGGGCGAGGATATCGGCCGCGAGGATCCCGATAACCGCCGTCCGCTCATCCCCGCCTCGGGCACCTCCATCCCCTCCACGCGGCGGCCGCGCGGCGGCGGCATCGGCGGTCCGGCTCCGCAGGGCGCCTGACCCCGCCGCCATTGCGAGCTTAGCGGAGCAATCCGAAGCGGCCTTCGGCCGGCGGATTGCTTCGCCGCGACGCTCCGGCGCTGACGCTTCTCCGCGTTCAAGCCGGGTTCAGCCGGCGGCCGCTCCCTTCCCCAAGTCACGCGGGAAGGAAAAAGAGTGAAGAAGAAGCTGTTTGCCGCCACCCTGCTGGCGATCGTTCCGCTCGCCGCCGCCAACGCGATGGACGTCGCGACTTTCCTCGCCAAGGCCGACGCCCTGCAGAAGAAGGGGATGATGGCGCTGATGTCGAGCGACTATAAATTGCTCAAGAACGAGATCCTGGCGCAATCGAAGCTGCTCCGGGCCGAGCGGCTGACCGCCCAGAGGGCCGGCCGCAAGCCCGCTTATTGCCCGCCCGCCAATCAGCGTCTCGGCAGCAATGAGCTTCTCGCCGCCTTCCGCACCATTCCGGTCGCGCAGCGCCCGCGCGTCCAGGTCGGGGACGCGCTGCGCGCGTTCCTCGCCCGCAAATATCCCTGCCGGGCCTGAATCAGCCGAGCAGGCCCAGCGCGAGCAGCAGGGTGAAGAAGAGGCTGGCCGCGATGAAGGCGAAGTTGATCAGCACGAAGGTCCGCCACAAGGCGCTCCAGCGCGACAATTCGTAGGCGCCGCGAAGCTGCCGGTAGATGTGAATCGGCGGAATGAAGGTGATCGCGAAACCCGCGATGACCTCGGGAAAGCCCAGCAGGCGAAGGACGCTGAGCGCGATCACCGCCAGGCTCATGAACGAGATGGAATAAGTGACGAAGACGGTGTGGTCGTAGGCCTTGTAGCGGCGGTAGCGGCGCCGGTGCAGGAACAGCAGCCACAGGAACGGCACCGAGATCGGGATCAGCGCCCAGGAGAATTTGTAGGCGTTGCTCTGCAGCTTGTAGATGAGCAGCGAGGGGTTGGCGCTGGCCTTCTTGAAGGCGTCGTTGAACCATTGGTTGACTGGGCCCGCGCCGGAGATGAGCACGAACTCGTCCTTCTCCGCGCTCTCCGCCGCCCGCTTCACCACGCCGGCCTTCCTGGCCTTCGCCTCCGCGGCTTCCTCCTGCTCCTCGCCCTTGAGCAGAGCCAGTGTCTGCCTGAACACCCGCTCCTGGAGCGCGAGCTGCGCCTCGAGGCGCTGGATACGGGTGTCGATGTCGGCGGTCGGGCGCTTGGCCGCCGCGAGGCGCGTCCGTTCGGCGCGAAGCCGGTTCAGCTCCCCAACGTCTCTGGCGCGCGCTTCGCGGAATTCCCGCTCGGCCTCGGCTCGCTCGTCGGCGGGTGTCTGCTCCACGCTCGTCGTGGAGCCGCCCCCAACGGGTCCGCCGATCGTCGAGAAGACGGCGAACATCAGGAATACCGAGAACAGGAACAGTGCCATCGGCGACACGAAGCTAGCGCGCTCACCCGCGACATAGCGCCGGGTCAGCTCGCCGGGCCGCCATGCCAGCAGCGGCAGAGTGCGCCACAATTTGCCGTCGAAATGGAGGACGCTGTGGGCCAGATCGTGCCAGAAGGCGGTGAGCGTTCGGTGGACGTGCGCCGCCTGCCCGCATTGATGGCAGTGCGGACCGACCAACGCCGTGCCGCAATTGAGGCAGGCACCCTCCTCCTCGCGCGATCCTTCACCGGCCGCCGGCTCGACGGCCCGGGCGGCAAGTCCGCCCGTCACCGCTTCGCCGACGCTGTCCAGACCCCCCGTGACCATGCGCCGACAATGGCCGAGGCCGGAGCGCCCGTCGAGAGCGTTTCAAACCGGGACACCGTCAGATCCGCTTCGGGCCGGCAGGAACATCCGCCTGACCGCGCAGGTTCTTCTCGGCGCCGAGGCAGGGGCCCGCGGGAGCGCAGGCTCCGGCGCCCCCACCTGTCCGCGCATCAGGGAGGAGACAGCCATGTCCAAGGAGACCAAGGTCCACTTCAAAGCCCACGCCCAGGACGACAGCGCCACGACGGGCGAGAACCAGTTCGTCGTCATCGACGTCCTCGCCAACGATCGCGGCTCGGCAAGCACGATCTTTTCGCTCGACCAGAACGATCCGACCAACGAATTCAGAAGCGCGATACTGCCTTCAGGCGCGACGGTGCAGACCACCGGCATTCAGCACATGGTCGTCTACAAGCCGGGAACCGGGTTCGACTATCTTGCCGAGGGCGAGACGGCCACCGACAGCTTCACCTATACGATCCGGCTCGCGGACGGCAGCTTCAGCACCGCGACCGTCGAGGTCCTCATCACCGGCACCAACGACCCGGCCGTGCTCTCCTCCGAATATGTGAAGCTCACGGAGGGCGACTCGGCCGAGGATATC
>Ga0196965_1001221_pt1 | contig 10437 bp, 8 predicted proteins | sample S1_20metaG_FD_148668 | JGI IMG/M metagenome (GOLD analysis project Ga0196965, IMG submission 148668) | Soil microbial communities from Anza Borrego desert, Southern California, United States - S1_20 | ecosystem: Environmental > Terrestrial > Soil > Desert | place: USA: California | collected... | reverse complement strand
GAGGTGACGCTCCGTCCGGGGACTTCCTCCTCCAGCAGTCCGCGCAGCTCGCCGCCGCCGTCTACCCCGGCACGGGCAAGAGCAAGCGCTATCGTCAGGGCAAGGACCACGACGGCCGGGGCTATCCCGTCTACTACGACGGCGAGCTGGCCGGACACCTCCGCGTCTTCGACGAGGACCTGATCGCCGCGATGAACGTCGCCGACGCCCTGATCAGCGCCCCCTACGACTTCGCCCACCTCTTCGACGCCGCCGGAGGCCTGGCGCTGGAGCGCACCGGCAAGCTCTCCCTCACCCGCGCGAGGGGGGAGGGGGGCTCGGTCTGATCGCCCTATATAGATAAGGAAGGACTTCCTTCGCCGGGGCGGCTTTGGCCGCCCCGGCGCTCTCACCTTCTAGCTGCAAGGGGGCGGGCTTCCTCCCCCCTGGGCGGGTGCGTGGGAGGGAGCGGGGGAGGTCAGGAGGGGGTTCTTCTTTTTTTCAGCCGCGCCGCGCGGCACCCGCCCCCGGTGTACGATCACGCCGATGAGCAAGCCGGACCGGATCGTTATTGACGACCAAGTGGCCTCTGGCCAACCCGTGATCCGGAGGACTCGGGTCCCGGTGTCTCTTGTCGTGGGCAAACTGGCCGGGGGGATGTCCTTCGAGGAGCTCATGGAGGAGTACGCCCTCGAGCGTCAGGACATCCTGGCCGCTCTCTCCTATACCGCCCGCCTCCTTCAGGACGACCGCGTCGTAGCGATCCTCGTGGAGCAGGGGCGGCTTTCGTCTGGAAAGGCCGCCAAGCTTGCGGGGAAATCCAGGGTGGAGTTCCTATCGAGCCTTGGAAAGAGCGAGGTCTTCACCCTCGAATCCGAGCTGCGCGATCTGGAAGCCGAGCGGATCAGCCGCGAAGCGGCGACAGAATAAAGCCCCGGGCGTGAGCCCGCTCACGCGCCAGGCTAAATTCTGTCGCCGCTCCGCGGCTACTTGGAGGTCCCCCGCCTCTTTCTAGCCGCCTTCTTCGGGCGGCTCTTTTCTTCCTCGATCCGGGCGCGGATCGCTTCCACCTCGGCTGCCCACGTCTCGGCCTCCTGGTGACCGATCTCACGGACGTATTCAATCCAACACTGCATCAACTCTGCGGCTAGCCTCAGATCACCCTCTGCCTCATACCAAAGGCCCAGATTCCAACTGGCCCGCGCTTCGCCCGCCCGGTCGCCGATCTCGCGGGCGATCTGGAGATCCTGCTCGTAGTGCTCGATGGCGCGATGCGCATCGCCAAGGTACGCATAGGCGAGGCCTAGGCTTCCGAGGGCTTGTCCCTCACCGCGCCGGTCGCCAATATCACGGGCGATCTGGAGGCGCTGCTCGTGGAATTCAATGGCGCGATGTGCGTCGCCAAGGGCCGCGTAGGCAAGGCCCAGGTTGCCGAGGGCTTGGCCCTCGCCACGCCGGTCGCCGATCTCGCGGGAGGTCTGGAGATGCTGGTCATAATGCTCCATTGCGCGATGCGCATCGCCAAAGGCCAGGTAGGCATTGCCCAGATTTCCAAGGGTTTGGCCCTCGCTGCGCCGATCGCCGACTTCACGGGCGATCTGGAGAGTCTGCTCGTAGTACCCGATGGCGCGACGCGCATCGCCGAGGGCCGCGTAGGAGTTGCCCAGGTTTCCAAGGGCTTGGCCCTCACCGCGCCGGTCGCCGATCTCGCGGGCGATCTGGAGATCCTGCTCGTAGTACCCGATGGCGCGACGCGCATCGCCAAGGGCCGCGTAGGCGAGGCCTAGGTTTCCGAGGGCGTTGCTCTCGCCACGCCGGTCGCCAATCTCACGGGTGATCTGGAGAACCTGCTCGTAGTACCCGATGGCGCGACACGCATCACCAAGGGCTGCGTAGGCGAGGCCCAGGTTTCCGAGGGCTTGGCCCTCGCCGCGTCGGTTGCCAATCTCGCGGGTAATCTGGTGCCACTGCTCGTAGTGCTCGATGGCGCGGCGCGCATCACCAAAGGCCGCGTAGGCGAGGCCCAGGCTGCCGAGGGCTTGACCCTCGCCAGGCCGGTCGCCAATCTCGCGGGCGATCCGGAGATGTTGTTTGTAGTGCTCGATGGCACGACGCACATCGCCAAGGGCCGCATAGGCGAGGCCGAGCTTTCCGAGGTGCCTCCCTTCCGCGGAGCGGTCTTCGAGGCGGCGAGCAGCGGCAAGAGCGCTGTCCAGCCAATGGATTTGCTCTCTCTTCGGCTGGCGCAGCCCCAGGCAGCACTCCCCGGCAGTCAGATATCCACTACAGAGCTTGGCTGCCGCCTCATCCGCCTCGGCCCCTTCCGCTGACCAGGCAAATCCGGCCTGAATGTTCCCCCACTCCAGGTCGTAAAGCCGCAGGCCCACCAGAACAGACTCACCACCTTCTAAGTACAGGTCATCCGCGGCATTAAGGACTCTCCCGTAATACACCGCATGTCTGTACCGAGCCTCCGTCCCCTCCACCTCATCCAGCCGGCTCTCCGCAAAGACCCGGGCCAGATCGTGGAGCCGGTACCGGCCGTCCTCGCCATCTACAAGGCTGCTCTTTACCAGGATCCCGAGCACCTCGTCGGCAGGATCGGCCTCCACTCCCCAGACCGCAGCCGCAGCAGCGGCATCGAAGGTTCCCGGGAAGACCCCGAGCGCTCTCCAGCGCCTTTGGAGATCCTCGCTCAGCAGGTCGTAGCTCAGAGAGAGGTGGGAGTCGATAAGCCTCAGACGTTTCTGAGCGTCTTTCAGCCTGCGGACATACTCGGCGGGGGAGAGGTCCCGCCGCTCGGCCAAGGCACCACCGGCAAGGCGGAGGGCAATGGGCAACCGGCCGCAGAGCCGAGCGATCTCGGCAGCGTGGTCTCCGAGGCGAGGCGCGATGTGCAGCAGCAGGTCGCAGGCGTCTTTCTCGGGCAACTCGTCCAGATCCTTGAGCACGAGGCCGGGGACGTGGAAGTGGAAGCGCGAGGTCACGAGGAGCAGGCAGCACCGGGGAGGGAGGAGCGGCTCGACCTGCTCCCGGCCGGCGGCGTTGTCCATCAGGAGAAGCGCCCGCTTGCCATCAAGCACTGAACGATAGAGGGACCGCAGCTCCGCCTCACCAGCCGGGACCGTCGCCTCCGGATGGAACGTCCGCACCACGTGGGCCATGGCCTCCGTAGCGGAGAGAGGAGTTGGGGCGACGCCCTTCAGGTCGAGGTAGATCTGAGCGTCCGGGTACTCGGGTCTCAACTCCTCGGCGAGCTTTTCGGCGAGGGTGGTCTTGCCGAGCCCACCCATCCCCACGATGACGACGCCACCCTGCTCGACCAACCGGTGGAGATCCAACAGCTCCGCCTCGCGGCCGGTGAAGTCGGCGGGCGGGGCGGAGATCTGGTGGAGGAGCATGAGGAGAGGCTGGTTGATCGGAACGGGCTGAACGGGCCGGGACGGGGGGGAGGGCTGCCCGAGGATGCGCCGGACCTCCCGGCTGATCGCGGCCAGGAAGAAATCTCGCCGTGCCTTGCTGAGAAGGTCGAGAGGCTTGGCGTCGTCCGGCCGGATCTGCAAAGAGGACAGCCAGGGGGTGACCTGCCAGTCGCACGAGCGGATCAAGACAGGGAAGATTCGAAGCCCATCCTTGCTCCGCCGCTCCAGCAGCCGGGGCACTTCGACGCCGCGAATGAACTTGGAGACCAGGAAGGAAGGAGAGACCAGCAGGATCGCTGCGTGGGCTTGGTCGATCGCTCGCGTGATCTCCGCGAGCCACTCGTCCCCCATGGCGATGCGCCGGTCGTCCCAGAGGTCGAGAGCGACCTCGTCGGGAGCGACTCCGAGGTGCTCGACGAGCCGCTCCAGCCATAGCTTGTCCTTGTGGCTGTAGCTGATGAAGATCTTGGACCGGGACATCTTCGAAGATTCTAGCGGCTGGGGGGACAAACGCGGAGGGGGAGCCGTCATCCGCCTGGCCTCGCTCCTTCTCCAGCCCGACTCCTCCGTGTTTCCTAGAGAAATGAGCGCCGCGGATAGCCAGCCTGACGTGATGGACTGTCAGGCGCCGGCTGGAGGACGCCAGGCAACGACGATGAAGGCTGGGATGAGGCTCGTACCTTTGAGGGAGAGGGGTCTACCCTTTTGGGGAAGGGGTGTACCTGAAAGGGGAAGGGGATGTACCGGATACGGGAGAGGGCCATACCCGTTTCAGGGAGAGGCCGTACCGGATCGGTGAAGGGTCTCTCCCTTTCGGGGAGCCTGCCCTCCCGCAATGGGGAGAGGCTCTTCCCTTTTGGGGGAGACGGGCTTCCCATTTTGGGGAGGACCCTCCGCGCCAGCCATTCTCCGGCGGTGGAGACGTAGGAGGCGTGGCGCGCGCCAGCAAGGATACAGGATCTCCCTCGGGGCGCTGCAAAAACCCCCCTCCTAGACCTCCCCCGCTCCCTCCCGCCCGTCCGCCCAGGGGGGGAGGCACCACCTCCCCCTGCGGCACGAGGTAGCGCGGGATCCGGGGGTGAGGGCGCCATGGTTCCGCCACAATCTGCCCGCGGCCTGCCTGAATCCCTCCATCACCGCGCCCCGCCGGCTTCGTCCAATGGTCTCCGGGACCGGAACGCCTCCGGCTCCCTGGACAGAGACATAGACGGAGGGAAGAGTCATGAAATTCGTCCTCGACGGGTCCACGGCGCCGGGCGCGCCCCCGCGGCGGCCGTTCCGGGAGTCGGTGATCTGGAAGCTGTTCGTGACCGGACTGTTGATCCTGGTGCTGATGATCCCGCTGGCCATGGTGCGGTCGCTGATCGGCGAGCGCCAGGCGCGCCGCGACGAGGCCGTCCGCGAGCTGGCGGCGACCTGGGGGACGGAGCAGACCCTGGGCGGTCCGCTCCTCACCGTGCCGTTCCAGGTGCGGTCCAAGGATGACAAGGGGAAGGAGACGATCACGGTGACGTCGGCCCACTTCCTACCCGAGTCGCTGCGGATCGAGGGCAGGGTGGTGCCCGAGCGGCGGAGCCGGGGGATCTTCGAGGTGGTCCTCTACCGGGCCGATCTGCGCGTGGCCGGCACCTTCGCGCGGCCGGACCTGAGCGACTGGCGCGTGGCGCCCGAGGACGTCCTCTGGCAGGACGCCTTCCTCACCGTGGGCGTGCCAGACATGCGGGGCATCCGCAGCAGCGTGCCGATCCGTTGGGGGAACCGGGAGCTGCAGCTCGCGCCGGGCGGCGCCGAGTCGGGCGTCTGGGCCTCCGGGCTGCGGGTGCCGATCCCGGACCTCGCCGCCGGCCAGGCGAAGGACATCTATGCCTTCGGCTTCGACCTGGGGATCAACGGCAGCGGCCGGCTGATGTTCCTGCCGTTCGGCAAGGAGACCACCGTCGCGTTGACTTCGACCTGGGCCGACCCCAGCTTCGTAGGGGCCTTCCTCCCTGAGTCCCGGAAGGTGAACGGGACCGGGTTCCAGTCGAAGTGGAGCGTCTCCTACTTCGGCCGTCCCTACCCGCAGCGCTGGAGCGCCGAGGAGGCGCAGCGGCTGGCGGCGCTGCAAGTGCGTGCCGACGAGACCCGATACACCTCCTCCGGAGTCGAGTACGTCCCCGCCACGCCGCAAAGCACCCTGGCCGATACCGCCTTCGGCGTCGAGCTGCTGCTGCCGGTCGACGTCTACCAGAAGTCGGAGCGGTCGGTGAAGTACGCGGTGCTCTTCCTGCTGCTGACCTTCGTGACCTTCTTCCTCTACGAGGTGTTCAGCCCGTTCTCGCTGCACCCCATGCAGTACCTGCTGGTGGGCTCGGCGCTCTGCCTCTTCTACCTGCTGCTCCTGTCGCTCGCGGAGCACGCGCCGTTCGGCTTCGCCTACCTGGTGGCCTCGGTGGCCACGGTGCTGCTGATCGGCGGCTACTCGGCGGCCATCCTGCGCGGGAAGCTGCGGGCGTTCCTCATGGGGGTGATCCTGGGCCTCCTCTACGGCTATCTCTACATCCTGCTCCAGGCCGAGGACTACGCGCTGCTCCTGGGCGCCATCGGGCTCTTCCTGATCCTCGCCCTGATCATGTACGTGACGCGGCGGATCGACTGGTCCGCGCCACGGACGGGGAAGGACGGAGCGGCAGCGCAGCCGGTGGAGGTGGGGGCCTGAGGAAGGGTGTGGGAGAGGGGCCGGCGGTCGCCGCCGGCCCCGCCGGGCTCTACTCGCCGTACCCCTCGCACTCGAGGAGATCGTCGTTGGTGATCCGCCAGGTCTCGCCGCCGCTGCAGACGTCCACCTCGGCCACCTCGCACTCGTCGCCGTCCTCGTCCACCAGCTTCACGTCGTAGTTGCCGCAGGGGATGCCGGTCAGCTTGAACGAGCCGCCCGCCTCGATGACATCGTCGCCGAGCTGATCGGGACCCCACTCCTCGTCGTCGGAGGAGGAGAGGAAGAGGTGGTGGATGTCCCAGTCGGACTTGTTGACCAGGGTCACGGTGTTCGACTTCGCGGCGGCCAGCGGCATGGCGGCCATGCACAGAGCGAGCCCCAGAAGGCACAGCTTCTTCATCGAAAATCTCCTTGAAGGAAAGAGGATGCGGCGGAGATCCTAGCACGGTCTGGCGCCGGTCTATACTTCGCGGCGCCGCCCCGAGCACGGGAGAAAGAGGAGAGCACGTTGAAGAAAAAGCAGAAGCTCGTAACCGTCCACGTCACGACCGCGCCGGCCCCCGGCGAGCCGTCCATCGTGCCCGTCGGCGGCGAAACCCTGGAGGCTCTGCTGGAGCAGTGGCGGGTCCTGCAGATCCAGCCGCTGGGGCAGAGGACGGGGGATACCTATACCGCCCTCCTGCTCCTCGAGGAGGCGCCTTCGGAGCCGAGCCTCGGTCGGCTCGGCTTCGGACACGAGTAGGGTCTACGCGGGCGGCGGTGTCGCAGGCTGGGCAGCCTGGGCGGGCTGCTCGAAGATCGAGTTCAGCAGCCCGGCCAGGCGCACCCCGGCCTGGAGCAGCCGCTGCCGGACCAGGGGGAGGTTCCGGTAGGAGTACTTGTAGCTCAGATTGCCGTCGCCGATGTCGTAGACCTGGGCCCGGGCGGCGAAGGACTCCTGGATCCAGTCGCGATAGGTGGTGCCCTGCCAGGTCCGGATCTCCGCCTGCGTCGGGTGGTCGATGAACTCCACCCACTCGGTGTAGCTGAGCCTTTCCTCGTCGATCATCGAGGAGTCCCAGACGGTGTGCAGGTTGGTCTCCCTCCCGTGCCACCGCACCTGGACCCTGTTGCCCCCCTGGTCCTCCTTGCGCCCGACGTGCAGCGGCTGGTGGACGTCGCCGACGAAGTGGACGAGGAAGCGCAGGGCCTCCACCTTGGCCTGGCGTTCGGCCTGGGGGTCGCGCAGCACCCTTTCGAAGCGCTCCATGGCCTCCAGGATGTCCCCCTCGGCGACCCGCTCGGCGGTCTCCAGGGTCTGGCGATCCTCGATGTTGATGTAATGCCAGGGATCGGCCCGCTTCCAGGCCGGGTCGGAGCGGATCTCGTCCGCCCAGGTGCCGGACCGGGCGAGGCTCTCGGTTCCCATCAGGCACCCGATGGCCCGCGCCGCCTCCGGCGCCAGGTGGTTCTGGGCGATCCGCCCCACGACCCGGTGGCCGACGGCCCCCCAGGCCAGGGCGGAGGAGGGGGCCGCCAGCAGCAGCGCCGCGCAGAGGGCTCCACAGGTCCGTTTCACGCTCGGGCTCCTTTCATGACCGGGCCGATCTTAGCAGCGCCACGCCAGGTGGCTGGTGGTAGGATGCGGCGCGCCCCAGGAGATCGATGAGATGAAGGAAATCCATGAGCTGTCCCCGGCCGACCTCTGCGCTCTTCTCGACCGCGAGGGCATCCGCCGCTTCTATCTGGTCTGGATCCCCGAGGAGAGGCGGATCTTCGCTTCGCACCCGCTGGTCGAGCCGCTGGCGCGCCTCCTGGAGAAGGACCAGCGCGACTTCGACCGCCACGAGGGGATCTTCATGCAGGTGGCCCCGGAGACCGGGGTGTTGCAGGGGGCCTTCATCCACCGCACCTGCCGCGGGCAGGGGGCTGGCGGCGTCCGCTTCTGGCGCTACGGCACGGTGGAGGAGTACATGCGCGACGGCTTGCGGCTGTCCAAGGGCATGACGCTCAAGAACGCCCTCGCCGGCCTCTGGTGGGGCGGCGGCAAGGGGGTGATCGCCCGCGGCACCGGCGCCTCCGAGGACCCCGCGGCGCGGCGGCGGGTCTACGAGGAGTATGGCGACCTCCTCACCGCGCTCCAGGGCTGCTACGTCACCGCCGAGGACGTGGGCACCTCGGTGGAGGACATGACGGCGGTCTATTCGCGCACCCGCTTCACTACCTGCATCCCGCCGGCGATGGGCGGCAGCGGCAACCCTTCGGCTCCCACGGCGCGCGGGGTGATGCGGGGGATGGAGGCGGCCCTGGCGTTCCTGGGCCGGGGGCGGCTGGACGGCAAGACGATCGCCATCCAGGGCCTGGGGAACGTCGGCGAGCCGCTCATCGGCTACCTGCGGGAGCGCGGGGCGGCGCGGGTCATCGGGTCGGATATCGATCCCTCCCGCCGCGAGGCGCTGCTGGCGAAGTTCCCTCCCAAGGAGGGGTGGGAGCTGGAGGTGCGGACCGTCGAGCGGGGGGACCTCTCGATCCTCGCCGAGCCGGCCGACATCCTCGCCCCCTGCGCCACCGGCGGGGTGCTGAACCCGCGGACCATCCCCACGATCGCCGCCCCCATCGTCTGCGGCGCCGCCAACAACCAGTTGGAGGACCCCGAGCGGGACGACCTGCTCCTCGCCGAGCGGAGCATCACCTATCTGCCCGACTTTCTGGTGAACCGCATGGGGATCGTCAACTGCGCCGACGAGCAGTACGGCTACGTGGAGCCCGACCCGCGGGTCGAGGCGCACCTGGGCACCCAGTGGGAGAACAGCGTCTACAACCTGTCGATCCAGGTGCTGGAGGAGGCGCGGCGCACGGGCAAGACCCCGGCCCGCATCGCCCTGGCGCTGGCCGAGCAGCGCTCCTTCGAGATGCACCCCGTCTGGGGGCACCGCGGAGAGCAGATCATCCGCTCGCTGGTGCGCAACGGCTGGGCGGGGTAGGGGGTGCTAGACTCTGATGGGCTTATGGATAAGGTCGAAGGGTATACCGTCGTCTATCGCCAGGCAGAGGATGTGATCCTCGCCGAGGTGCCCGCCATCCCTGGATGCTTCTCGGATGGCCAGAGCCTGGAAGAGGCTCGCGAGCGGGTCCGGGATGCCATCCTGAACTTCCTGGATGACCTCAGAGACGCGGGCGAGCCCATCCCTCCAGACGTCCTTCTCGTCGAGCGAGTGCTTCTCGGCGCCGCATGAGCCCATCGCTGCCGTCGATCGGTGTGCGAGAGCTCACCCGGGCGCTGGAACGTGCGGGCTTTGCTTTCCGCAGACAGAGAGGGAGTCACCGGTCTATCAGCATCTGGACACAGGGCGGCGGGTCTCCGTGCCGGTCCATACCGGAGACGTGCCGAAGGGGACCCTTCGCCAGATCCTGCGCGATGCTGACCTGACGGTCGAGCGTCTTCTCGAGCTCCTGTAATCACTCGGATCTCTCCCGGTACCCCTCTCCCCCCTTAGAATGGGGCCGTGCTTTCCGTACGCCGTCTCGTTCTGCCGTTGTTCCTCGCTCTCCCCCTGCTGGCTCAGGACGTCCCCCCTCCGGCGGCGGATGTCCCGGCCGGTGCCGTATCCGCCCCCGTCGAGGTCCCGGTCGAGGTCTGGGCCCAGAAGGGGGATCTCCGGCGCGAGCTGACCGCCGCCGACTTCGCCGTCACCGAGGGGGGCGAGCCGCGCCGGGTCGTCGACGTCCGGCCGCTCACCGGCGAGCCGTGGCGGTTCGTCGTCTACATCGACCGGGTGCTCTCGGGCACACGCTCGGTGCGCGCCGCCACCGGCGCCCTGGCGGAGCGGATCCGCCCGCTGGTGGGGCTGGGCACGGTCGAGCTGGTCGTCGCCGAGCCCGAGCCGCGGGTGGTGGTCGAGGCGACCCGCCACGTCGCGGTGCTCGACGAGGCGCTGTCGAGGCTCTTCCTCCTGGGGGAGGGGCGGGACGACGTGCGCCAGGCGCGGCAGCGCTTCCGTGAACGGCTACGCAGTCTCCCCGAAGGCGAGGACGCCGTCGAGCTCACCGGCGACTCGGTGGAGGACGAGGCGCGCATGGTGCGGCGCCAGCAGGAGCGGCTGGCTGCCTGGCTCGCCGGCCGGGAGCGCGGCGGGCCCTCGGTCCTCTTCCTGGTGAGCGACGGCTTCGATGTCGATCCCCGGGGCTTCTACCTCGCCGAGCTCCCGAAGGCCGAGGCGCCGCCCCGGCTGGCGGATATCCTCGCCCCCCACGTCCTGGAGCGGGACGCCGCGGAGACCGCGCGCCTGACGGCCGCCCTGGGCTGGACGGTCTATCCGCTGCCCCTCGGGGACGAGAGCCTCCCGGACCTCCGGCGCT
>Ga0196965_1001220_pt1 | contig 10441 bp, 11 predicted proteins | sample S1_20metaG_FD_148668 | JGI IMG/M metagenome (GOLD analysis project Ga0196965, IMG submission 148668) | Soil microbial communities from Anza Borrego desert, Southern California, United States - S1_20 | ecosystem: Environmental > Terrestrial > Soil > Desert | place: USA: California | collected... | reverse complement strand
TCTACCTGGGTTACTTTCAGATCGTCAAAGAACACGTTTACATCCGAGCTGCTCTCGTTTGCTACGTAAATATATAAATATCCTTCTTTTTCTATTACTGTTTCTAAAAATAACCGCTCAAAACCCGTTGCTGCTGCCGTTGTTATCTGTTGTGCATTGGAATAGGATTGAACATACTTCATCGACTTATCAAAGAAGATATAATTCAGGTATGCCCTCGGTGCTGTGTTTGAACTCGAAAAAGCAAGTCTTGGTATTCCTGCAAAAGCATTGCTTACGAGTTGTTTCTGTGCTTCTATCATTCCTGCCGTATAAGCTCCTGCTACCGCTGAGGCTACATTGTCTATTACGCTTGTGTAGTTGCTTCCAGTATTGCTGTATTTTGCAAACACTTCCATCTTTATAGTATCTCCCGGTGATACATTTAAAGTAATTGCCGGTCCTACTACTCTCCCCTTTGCTGCATTAAGCCTTGCCGATTCATTGCCTCCTGCGGTATGGTTGTATGCCGCGTCCGGCTGTCTTGCTTCACTGATGTTTTTAAATTCTTTTTCCTCCTGGGTAGCATTCTCGCTTTCCATGGTGGCAAGATATTCATACCTGTAAGGAGTGTCAGAAGACGAATCATACTTGGATAGAAGAAAATGCAGGGCGTTGCATTTGCTGACTTTATCGAAAGAGATGGAGGTACGAGGCACAGCCTCGCACCAGCTTTTTTTATATATCGCTCTTAAAAGCTTTTTGTTCTTTGATGTTTTGCTCGGACTAGCGGGGGGCCTGCCTCCATCTCTTTTATAGCATTGAAAAGTCTGTTTTATGTGCTACTTTTCATTCTCGGCACACCTCGGACTAGCGGGGAGATGTTATTCTCAAAATCTATGCTATATTCACTTAAGGTAGGACAGCTTTGAGCGTTGGAAAAGAATAAAGTGTTTAAAAAGGATTCTGGGCTAATAATAGAATTTCGTTGCTTGAATCCTGTTTCCCTGGCAACAGATTCCAAATGTTCTGCTAATACAAATCTGTTCACATATTTAGAAAAATTCTTGATTTTCCTGTTTAAAACTAATTTTAGTTTGTTTTCCTATGACTTTTTCCTTAGGTTGACGGCTATGGTGGGGGCACAAGTCACGGTGGTAGGGTGATAAAGTAAGCGGCTTCTTGGTTTCTAATTTTGTACTTGACACTCATTGGCGTACAAAATTAAAATTTTTCTCTAAAAATTAAACTTACTGGATATTCAGCGAGTCACAGACTCTGCTTTTCATTAAAAAGCACAAGTCTGAAGGAAGACTTGCGCCAGGTGGGGGGGAACAGCCACAAACTAGCAACAGCTAGAGCTAGTAGGGATCATTCAAAAGGACTTCTTTCCCATTATTGTCTATTCCAGAAATTGAAACCCCATTTTCATCAATCTTTCTTCTTAAGCTTCTTTTATGATTTTTGAAATCAGGGAAATCAAAATCAATTATTAACATTTTTTTTCTATGAAAGGCTCTAAAAATCAATCCGCTTTTTACACCTTTAATAAAAAATCTTCGTGTGTTTTCACTACCTTTTTGCCAGTCTGAATAAATAATTCCACCTTTACTTTTTATCCACTCTGCAATTTCCAGGCTATCCCCCATATTCCAAACATAAACCACTCTGGAATAAACAGGATCGTTATCATTTAAAAAAAAGTAATTTATTGTAGCATCTTCAAATGTTTTCCCTAGTATATGCAATGAATCTACTTTGTTGTATCCATCGCCTATCAGTGAATTTACTGTAACATCAAGATTAGGATTGAAAATGTTTTTTAGGCCTTCTTTTTCATTTTTTTTTTCACATGATAAAAACATTGAAATAATAATTATACAACAAACACGATCAAATCTTACTTTCATTTTTATTTAACTTTTTGTGTTTTTCCCAATACTGTTCTTGTTTGTGTGCTACTAAGTTCAACTCCTTTTTTTGCTAACTCTTGAATAGAAGGGGTAAAACCCAATGCTACTCCAATCACGTTTGTGGTCGTGCCAATTTGTTTAATAAACCCTGCAAAACCTGTCGCAGTTCCTAATGCTTGCGCTGTTTTCTGTGATTTTTCTGCCTCGTTGGTTGCGAAAGAGCCATGTTCCTTTCTTTCAAAATTTTGTGCTTTTTCAATAGTTTTGTTGAAGTCATTATTTAATGCCGTCGATGTGCCGTTTGCCAACTCTATTTTTCCATCTTTTACTACACCTGGGACTGTCGAAGATTTATTCGATCCTTCTATAATATTTCCTCAACAACGGAGGGAACAGAAGTTGTCGTTGAACTTTCTTCAACTTTTGTTACAGCCAATTCTTCTCCATTTACCTTTTCGGTGGCATTACGTGTACTAATAGTTGTAGTAGTTGTCCTGTAATCGCAATTGTCGCATTTTGGTGCCATTCCATCAGGATCAATAAACCTAATAGGGTTGTTAAAGGCGTAAGTATAAGGAGACCACCTTCTCATTTTCTCAGCAAGAGGATCAACAACATGCCATCTTCCCAAAGCAGAATCATACATCCTCGCCCCATAGTCCAGCCAATCTAATGGTATGCCCCCAAACTCCTCATCCTGTAATTCCTTGCCATTATAGAGATACTTATTAGGATTTGTCCCTGCACTCTCTCCACTCAACCCACTTATAACCAATCCAAATGGATAATAATCCGTATGAGACCTCACAGGTGACTCCACCTGGGTTACTTTCAGATCGTCAAAGAACACGTTTACATCCGAGCTGCTCTCGTTTGCTACGTAAATATATAAATATCCTTCTTTTTCTATTACTGTTTCTAAATCAAGCTTCTCAAATGTGGTCGCTGCTGCTCCTGTAATTTGTTTAAATCCTGACTTTGCCTCTACAAATTTCATTGACTTATCAAAGAAAATGTAATTCAAATAAGCCCTCGGTGCGGTGTTTGATCTGGAAAATGCAAGTCTCGGTATTCCTGCAAATGCATTGCCTACCAGTTGCTTCTGTGCTTCTACCGTTCCTAAAGTATAGGCTACTGCTGAGGCTACATTGTCTATTACACTTGTGTAGTTGCTTCCCGTATTGCTGTATTTTGCAAACACTTCCATCTTTACCGTATCTCCCGGTGATACATTTAAAGTGATGGCGGGTCCTACTACTCTCCCCAGCGCGGCATTAAGCCTTGCCGATTCATTACCTCCTGAGGTGTGGTTATATGCCGCATCCAGTTGCCTTGTTTCAATGATATTTTTAAATTCTTTTTCCTCCTGGGTAGCATTCTCGCTTTCCATGGTGGCAAGGTATTCATACCTGTTAGGAGCGGCGGAATTTATCACAAGCCTTGTATTTCCCAGGTGATCCTTGAGGAAGTACTTATATTCATACGCTCCTGCCTGGGCTGGTTTTGTTGAGGGCACTCTTATACTGGGACTAGCAGGTGATGCCATCCCCAATATCTCGCACAGCTAGGCTTACTACATAAAATTTTTCTTATAGAAAATCCCTCTAACTTCTAATCCCTTCGCATTATAAACGTTATACAATTCCTTAGACTTTTCGAGTGTAGTATTAGTTGAGTTTAATATCCCAATTATTCTATTTTTATTCCAAGAAACATAAATTATATAGGTGGATGTTCTTGTTGTTAGAGTACAATTAAATACTTCAGGCATAATTTCCTTTTGTAACCCTGACAGAACATCGCTATAATTAAATACTGTCTCCTTTTTCATTACTTCTTCCTGAACCCCTTTTCGAGTTTCGAGTAGGCTTAAAATTTCAACAGTTTTCAATTTCAAAGAGGGAACATAATATATCTCTCCTTCTTCCACTTCATTTAAAATTTGTCTTGAAAATTTTAAACCTGGGTTAGCTTTTAATAATTTAAGTAGATTGTTTAAATCTTCTATTGCATCCATTTTTTTCTATTTTAAAACGCCGATGGGGTTCCAGGTCCTAAAGGGGCAGTGGGCATGGCACCAGTTACAATACCTTTCATTAATACTTCTAACTCGCTATAATGATCAGGGCTAGGAATAAGCTGCGAAATAGGTACTTGTTTTATTAGCACAATGCCTCCAGGGCCAGCTTTATTTGCATGGTAGTCCGCAACTCCCCCGCTAGTCCGAGCACAATGTCATTAAGTTAAGCTCAGAGCGCATTTTTATGATTTTTAAGAAAGATGGGTTTTTGTCTGTTTCTAAATTTTCCCACCTCTCTTTTGTTCTTTCTGCCAGGTCTAATAGGTACTACATTGGCTAGTAAAAGACCTTTTAATTCTTCTACTAAATTTTCTGGCTTTTCATTTATTAATATATCTACCATCCTGTCTTTCATTAAACCAAAGGAAAGATTTGTATTAATCTTATACTCATACTTTCGACCTTTATATAAATCTATAACCTGTTCTTCCAGTTCATTAATTAACAGGGATTGAATGTTGCTCATTAATAAGGCACAATAAAAGTCTTGTTGAATTAAAAGATCAGTATATCCGGTAAACTTTTCTACCTGAATTACATTTTTTAATTGATCATAATATGTTTCTATACCCCATCTCTTAAAATATAATTCCTTGAAAATCTCCGTAGGATAAAGCGATTCATCAATCAGTGAAGTTATTAATACTTCTGTTTCTCCTGAATCCAATACTACTTTTATCAGCCTTACTTCTATAAAATCTTTCCTTGAAAAACCTTTCCCTTTGATATCTGTATTCTTGCCTGGCTTAAGTTTTATTATACTGCTTGTTTTTTCTGACTTTACAAAGCTTTCTACATCGTTGCTAAAACTAAGCTTACATCTTATAATAAAATTTATCCCTTTTTTATTATGATGATCAATAAACTCAAAGGAAGGATAGCCTCGGTCATAAATGATTAAATCACTTGAACTACAATATTCTAAATGTTTTATTGCCAATATTCTTTCTCCGGTTGATTTAGCCGCCAGCTCTCCATTTATTACCATTTTATTTATAAGATCATACAGAATAGAACATCGTCCCATTACCAGTTCTGTTGAATGTTGATTCCTGGTTACTCCATATTTCTTTTTTAACTCATCGGTTATTGGCATGGTAATTAAAGAACCATCTGTTGCCAGCACTCTAAATCCCCTCCACAGCTTTATTCTTTCTTCATTGTCTGAATAAAACTCTTTATTCAATTCTTCTGAAATATGCTTAAATAATTCAGGCTTTATTTTCATTCTATTCTGATTATAAGCACTATTGCTTACTGTTGATCCTCTGCCAAAAAGTTTTAAAAAACTGATTAGTTCTAATTGAAGGCTCTTTCTGGCTAAGTTTAGCATAAATAAAACTACTTTATCAAAAGGCATCTTTCTATTTCTTGTAAAGTTTTTGGGGTTAATTCTAAAAGCTTCTTTTAAAGCATCTGATTTTATTTGTTCCTGTATTTTAGCAAATAATGATAAATTTGTTTTCTTCACTGATTATGTTTTTCAACAAAATCAGAATTAAAACACAAAGTTAATAACTGAAATACAATTAGTTACTCACAAAAAGGGGTGGATAAGTCAGCACAAAATCTAAATTCAAAATCAACGATAGAAAACTACCCCCAAACCCTTCATTTACAAGCATAAACTTCACAAAAGTTAATGAAATTTTTATAAAAACCTTAACTTAATGACATTGAGTCCGAGCATATAAAAAAGCTGGTGCGAGGCTGTGCCTCGTACCTCCATCTCTTGCAATAATGCCAGGAATGCAAATAAACTCAATACTCAAAAAAACATTAAACAAAATCTATTTCTATCAATCCCTTTTCTCCACTATAATCTATTGTACTACTATATTTCCAATTATGTACTTCCAATACAAAACCAAATTCGACAAAATATAAGTTTTACTTATTTAGAAACTTATGTTTTCTGCTCATTTAGCAATATATAAGCTTTTTTGTTTTTTATAAAAATATATTGATGGGTCATCTTTGATAGAAGAAATGGAGGCCGTTGTATTTGCTGACTTTATCGAAAGAAATGGAGGTACGAGGCACAGCCTCGCACCAGCTTTTTTTATATGCCGCTCTTTATAACTTTTGTTTTTTCTAACTCGGACTAGCTGGGTAATTTTTTTTGAAACTCATCATAAGTCCTATAAATATCCTTTTTGTAAGTAGAATCCGGATTAATAATAACAACTTCTGCCTCTCCCGAAGGATAGACAAATAAATACGTCCCTTGCATTTCACTAATATTTATAGAGGATTTTCCTTGCCCACAAGCTGTCAACAGACAGCTTATCAGAAACAGTTTACTAAAATTAATTCTCATTACTTTGCTTTATAGATATTGGTAAATTGCATATTATAATTTACATTGATTGTTCTAAACTGACCATTAGGGCCATATGGAGACTATGAACACCAACAAGGAAAAAAAGATATTATGTCAGATATAAAAGTAGATTTCGAAGTATTGTTTGCATTGTTTAATATAGTTTTAGGAACAATATTCTTGCTTATAAAATTTAGAATTTATCGACCTTTTTCTAAGGACAAAGAAGATAAGATTATTAAACAGAATAATCTATTTTTACTTCTGGGGGGAATAGGTTTAATTGCTTGGGGAGTATTTCAAGCTTTTAAACACTTTTAACTTTCTCATAAATTATCTCTGTATACAAAAGTTGTAATGAAGAATTTGACCATCCATTAAAGTGTGGAAGTAATTCTAGTATACATTGATTATTATAAAATAAGCGAAAAACCTTTCTTTTTAAACCTCTCGCACCCGTTTCGGTTTTATAGCTACACTGCAATTCGTTTAAAGAATATTGCTCTACCTTATTCTTTAAACTTATAAATTCGATTTTAAGTATCCTTTCTTCTTTGTCAATAATTATAGAAAAGGGATTTTTACTTGTAATTACGGTCGTGAAATAATATACATTTACCACAAAAATTATTAATAAACCTACATTCACTTTTATAGTTATAATAAACAAAACAACTATAATGAAAAGATTAATTAACAATAAATAAAAGAACCATCTTAAGTAGTTCATTTTAAAAATCATTATCTTCTCCATTGTTATTTTAAACCTTGAATAAAATTTACTAACTGTTTTGCTTGACTACTAGGCAGCTTTTCTCCCCAAACAACTTGTCTAGGGTTTGAAGCACTATAGCTAGAGGTAACATTACTATTATTACTTGAATTACTTATAAAAAGAGAAGAGGCACTATTATAAGCTGCATTTGCTAGGGAAGAGTAGTCGAGAACAGCATCTACAGTATTAACAGTATTATAAGCGCCCTGTAAAAGACTGCCGGAGGAAAGAATTGTCGATGGACCTTGAATTATTGAACTTAAATTTCCTCCTGTAAGTGCTCCTGGTAAAGCCTGTCCCATTCCATCTATTAAATTAGCTGTATTTGGATTTAAATTTGAACCATTAGCCATAAAGCCTGGTATACTTCCAGAGTTTTGTAAGTAAGATGGAGCATTAGTATTTGACATTCCGTCTAAAATTTGAGTAACTCCCAATCCAACCTCTCCGAGAGAAAGTGTTAATGCTGCGGACCCTCCGAATGCTGATCCTATACCTACCGTTTCTGTCATATAAAATATTGAAGCAAAGGTACCCACTAATCCACACAATGTATTACCCGTTCCATTTAGTATTTTTTCAGACCTTGCTGTACTGTTAGCAATATCGTTACTCATTGCCTCACCAACTTGATCCCATCCTGCGTTATTTGAATTAGACGATGATGAAGCTCCTTCAGGAGATATTGAACCTCCACTACCACCCCCACCAGTATCATAAGCGCCACTAAAGGTCATAGAACCGGTACTGAATCTGCTATCCAATGTTTGATAACCATTGGAATATTCAAACATTCCATCAGGATCAATAAATCTTAGGGGATTGTTAAAGGCATATCTGTAAGGCGACCATCTTCTTGCTTTTTCAGCCATAGGATCTACCACATGCCATCTTCCTAAAGTTGGATCATACATCCTTGCCCCATAATCCAGCCAATCCAGTGGTATGCCTCCAAACTCCTCATCCTGCAATTCCTTCCCATTATACAGATATTTATTAGGATTTGTGCCTGCTGACTGGTCTGAGAGGCCTGCAATGGTAAGCCCGAATGGATAATAATCTGTATGGGACCTCACAGGTGATTCAAAAGGATACTATCCCTGTTTTATAGCCCTCTTTTTCTCTTTTTTCTTATTCTCCAGTCTTACTCCAAGGATCATAGCTATATATTACCTTAGGTTCGTAAATATCTCTTATAGGACTGTCACCTATCTTTTCTTTATCAGTATCAAAGGATGCGTCACAAATGCTATATTTTTTAGCGTTATATTCAACCGGATTACCATATGCCTTATCAAGAGCTACTCCTACATTCACATGATTAGGATAGGCTAGAACTACCATAGGAAGCCTCATAATTTCTTTAACCAGATAAAAAAATAAAGCAGATTTGTCTTCACAATCTCCATGAGGATAATATAGAACTTCTTCGGGAATCATTGGTTTTTCTGATCTGTAAACTTCCATATCATCTTTGTACCGGACGGTCGTTCTTACAAAGCTAAGTAGTAGTTTAACTGCTTCGTATTCATCTTTTCCCTTTATAAGTTCTTTTAAAGGAATAATTAAAGAAGTATAAAGCGGGTCTGAAACAGGAATATCAAAGTACTTTTGAGTTTCAATCTTTGGGTATCCTTTCATTATATCAATTACACTCTTATTTATCTTGATGTTAAAAGAATAGGATTGGTCTTTATAAGCAAATGTTACCTCTCTCTCTATAACTTGTTCTTTATTTAAAGAAGGCATATTACCTATATCAAAAGAAAATGGTTTGCCATTTTTAATACCTTTAATGGCAGAAAATTTAACCTCTTTATATCTCTTTAGGGTAATATTATCATAATAAGAAAGATTATAATACTTTTTTTTATCATAAGTAAAACTATAGGACTCATATAATTTATCTTGCGAATAAACATAAAGAGAGAGTTCTGAATCATAAACCAATCTTGCATGATATCCCGCTTTCAATAAAAGAAACCAAATTACGGCAGCCCTGTAATCAGAAGATTTTTTATAGTAGATAACATCAACTGTTTTCTGGATTAGCTTGTAATAAAACCAGTCATTTAGTTGAAAGCTATCTTTATACTCCTTAAACTGTAAAAGAAGTTTTCTGTAATCACTCTTATTAAACTTATCATAAAAAGCCTGTATATTCTTATCTTTCTGTCTTATCCTGTGTTTTATCAGCAAATCTTTTGAATATACAAACCTTAATTGTTGAGAATAAAAATTTACACTAACCTCTTCAGCCTTTACAATACATACAAATGCAAAAAAAATTAATGTTAGTATAAGTCTCATTTCAATTTATTTTTCTTTAAACAAACTATTTGATTTTTAAGTTTATTGAAGAGTTTCCTGCATTGAATCGATAAGAAGGCGCAATATATATTGAACCTGGCGGCGCCCCTAAATTCATCAATGCTTTTCTTATAAGATTAGCCCTATTTTTGAGTACTGAAGTTGTAGTGCTTGCGTCCTGAGCTTCCCAACCTCCCAAACTATGTCCTTTATAACTTCCCGTAAATTGTATCTCAGAAGGCAAACGTGTATTCACACCTGTAATTGTTACCGATGAACCATTAACTACCATGAGATAATCCGCTATCTGAGAAAGTACATCTTTTCCAGATGCAATTCTGGATTCTTTCGGGCCTCCATAAGGAGGAATTTCATACATAAAACGTCGATCTTCAGGATCTGTATCCACCATTGTTACACCTTTTGTTGAAGGTGGGATAAATGTTGGTGGTGAAGGAAGATTATCAATTGTTGGTCTTCCCAAATCAAGAGCAGGAGAGCCACCAAGGTTTATTTTAGTACTAATCCCTAAATCCTTCGCTACTGGATTATTTGGGTCATTACTTGGCGTTGAATTTGGTTTTGGATTAGGACTTGGATTTCCTGGAATTTTATCTCTACCAAAACCTTTATTCCACTGGGCTGTCCTACCATTATCATTATATTTAACGGTACCGCTTCCTCCGAAGGCCCTTTCAACAGTAGTTCTTACCTTCAAAATGAATTGCTTGACCTTACTTGGATATAATCCATCAGGATCATTATATGTAGCTGGATTATTAAATGCAAAATTATACGGATTAATTCCAGGGATAAAATCAGCCATTGGATCTGTTTGATGAAAACGTCCCAACTGTGGATCATAGTTTCTGAAAGGCGTTTCATATAACTGTGAGAGATCTTCTCCCTCCATACCGTTATACAGATATTTATTCGGATTCGTCCCTGCACTCTCCCCACTTAGTCCTGCAATGGTCAATCCAAAGGGATAATAATCCGTATGCGACCTCACTGGTGTTTCCACCTGCGTCACTTTCAGATCGTCAAAGAACACATTTACA
>Ga0196965_1001219_pt1 | contig 10445 bp, 1 predicted proteins | sample S1_20metaG_FD_148668 | JGI IMG/M metagenome (GOLD analysis project Ga0196965, IMG submission 148668) | Soil microbial communities from Anza Borrego desert, Southern California, United States - S1_20 | ecosystem: Environmental > Terrestrial > Soil > Desert | place: USA: California | collected... | reverse complement strand
ATAAGTCCGCAAATGGCAATGGTTTTAAAAACGGGTTTCATAAGAGGTTAGGGTTAATTGAAGGTCTATAATGGTTACTCTTGACAACGTATTTACACGGCGTCTGCAATGCTGTACATCCACGAAAGTAGTGTGCAACATCAGGAACGGCAAAGCACCGGCATCCTTATTACAAGGAAACTACCAAAAACTATTAAAGTGCAGTCGTAAACTAGATATTAAATACGACTGCACTGACTAATGTAAGCGAATTTTACCTGTGAGACAACAAGAAAATTATCTACAAGTTTCTTATTTGATAACGAACCGTACACTTTTCCCAATTCTACCATTTTCCAGGATTTGGAGTAAATACGTACCTGACGACAAGCTGCGAACCGCAATCTCTTCACTTTCACCAGTGGCAAATCCGGACATCACCCTTTTTCCGTTCAAATCAAATATCGCATACCGACGGGATGATTGGCTACTTGGAAAATCAATCCTCAAAATTTCTGAAGTGGGGTTTGGATACACGCCAACCTCATAACCCTCAGGTGAAGCTCCGGTGACAATCAGTTGTCGCACAACAATTTGGCCTTCCTGCACAATGGCACTGACAACCTGCTCCTGCTCGAACTCAGTTCCAACAGTGATCGTCACGAATGAATTAGGATCCATCGGGTAGCCCGGATATTGAATATTCAACCTGTATTCACCTTCTTCCAGGTTCTGGAATTCAAATTCTCCGTTATCGTTGGTGAAAATGTATGCAATGAGCGTGAGCGTTTCCTCCTGCTCGCGTCCGCTACCTTCAACGCGCCGCACTGAAGTACCAGCCCGGGCAACACGTTTATTCGCCTTTACTCTTCCTCCTTCGCCCTCGTCTTCAGGTTCTTCAAGGAAACCGCGGATTACTCCTTCACCTTGCGGTTCTGCTGTCGGCAAATACTGGCTCGTGATATTAATTCCAGAGACCGGTCCGTTTAGGAAAATGGTATCCGCCTCTTCCCAATAAAGTGCCTCGCTATAATATGTTGGAAGGGCATTTGGATATGCTACCGTATCGACGAAAGCTGCCAACTGATAGTCCGCCAGGATAATTTCATCGAACTGGTAAGCACCAATGCCATTCAGCTCATGCACAACGGTTGTATCGTATTTCCCCGAAGCATTAATTTTCAACAGACGAATTACCCCTTCCGCTGCGGATACCTCACTTGACGAAAAGATGGTTCCGCTGATACTTGTCACCGCCCAAACTGTTTCGGTGCTTCTTTGTAGCGTCAGATTTGGCACGAGCGGATTGGTAATTTCACAATCATAGATACCCATGTTATGACGACCAATCGACGTAATGTCGATCCTGTTGCTGGTAACGTTGATTGTGCTTCCATTTCTTCGCCATGTGTAAATATTTGAAGTCCCTCCAACGTTTGCCTGAAGTATGTGTGATCCACCTACCGGGATCTTAAATGTTTGTTCTTCACCGATCGCAGCCTGATTGCTGTAATTGATTCCGGCGATGCCTGCGTTTTGCTCCAAAGAATTAAAGTGCAAACGGTTACCGGAAACATTGAGGCTTGTCAATCCTGTTAAAGAGGTGAGTACCGGTAGACGTGTCAGTTGATTATTTGCAAGGTTGATGCTCGTCAGGTTACCGATGTCTTTCAGGGCTGTTGGCATCTCTCCAGTCAAATTGTTTCCAGGAAGACTTAAGGCGGTAACGCGGTTATCGGTAATGGTGACGCCGAACCAGTTTCCGGTTGCCAATGGTTGCGAGAGCCAGTTAGCATCGTTGCTCCAGTTACTTCCACCGGTGGCCTGATAAATTGTTCGCAGGGCAATTGAATCACGTTTCAGGGAAGACACTTTCATCTCTATAGCACTGCGTGATAGGATTAAGTCTGGAAGCAGGCTATTGGTTGCCGTGTAGTGGTAAATACCTTCGTCTTCAGTTTGAATGTTTGACAGTGTGAGCGAAGTTCCGGTTTCGCCGGGAATGATTGTTCCATCCTTATACCAGCTAAAACTATTTGATGTGCCGTCTATTGCTGAATTGAACGTGCGACCGGAACCGACGTCGACGAGAATATCGAGCGGATCTTCAACCTCTGCTTGTGGTGAGTATGTAAATGTCGCCACGCCGAGGTAAGGTTCAAGGTCACCAAATGTAAGGTTGTTGGATCCCACCTCAAGCACCTGCAACGGACTGCCCGTCATATCCGGCAGATTCGTCAATGCGTTGCCGGTCACCGACACAGTCTGCAGCGCATTGCCTGTCGTGCCGAACGATGTGAAGTTATTATTTGTCAGGTCAATATAGGTCAACACAGGTGGCAGATCAGGTACGGCACCAGTCAGTGCATTGCCGCCGATAATCAAGATTGATAACTCAGCCATGTTTGCGATCGATGCCGGAAGATTGCCGGACAAATTGTTAGCGGATAGTTGCAGATCCGTTACACGAAAATCGTTAACGGTAACGCCGTGCCACGTATTTACCTTTCCGGTTAACCAGTTGGTATTGATTAACCACGACGGGCCGTTTGTAGCTGTATAAATGGAGACTAGAACCAGTGAATCCGCCTCGCTCACCGTCGGCAGATTCACGTTACCCAACACAGTAACAGTAGCTGTTTGTAGCGTTCCCGTGCAACCTTCCGGCGAGACTGGTGTGATATCATACGTTACAACCTGATCAACGCCAGAGCTGTTTTCGAGCACCTGCTCTATTGTGTTTTCAAATCCATTTCCGGCACCAGTAATTTCCGCCGGAGCATTTGCCATATACTGGAAGCCTGCGCCAGGTAAAGAACTTCCTAATAAAATACTCGTTGTGCCACCGCTTGCAATCTCGGGAGCGAGGTTGTTAATAAACATATCCGGCACAGGATTGATGGTGATCATGACCTCATCCACCGAAGGTGGGCATGTACCGCTCGTAATTCCCCATTCAAGTGTATATGTTCCCGGGTCGGCCTCAAATGTACTTTGCGGATTCAGCGGATCAGAAAAAATACCTCCTGTAGCGCTGAACCACGCGCCCGAGCCTGTTGTCGGTGTATTGCCTGCGAGTGTTACAATACCATCACAGATTTCTATATCCGCACCAGCAGCTGCCTGTGTTGGTGCCGGCTCAAAATACACCATCACATCATCTGTGCTTGGTGTACACAGACCATTATCGATTGTCCACCGAAGAATATATGTTTCATTCTCCAAACCATCGAAATCAGTTACCGGATTTGTGTCATCAACGAATACTCCTCCGGCACCTGAAATGATTGTCCAGCTACCCGTTCCTTCCGTGGGCGCATTTGCTGCAAGTGTTGCCGTTGTTGTACAAACATTCATATCAACGCCAGCATTTGATACCGTTGGGAGTGATTGAAGTGTGACGATCACATCGTCGAAGTTTACAGCACAGGCATTGTCGATCGTCCAGCGGAGTGTATAAACTTCTCCTTCCGAACCGGTAAAATTTGTTAAAGGGTCATTGATGTTATCAAATGTTCCACCTGTTCCGCTGACAATGCTCCATGTTCCGTTTCCGATGGTAGGAACGTTAGCGCCGAGCGCCACGATGGTACCGCAGATCGTTTGATCTCCACCAGCTACCGGCGTAGTTGGCACTGGTTCAATGTTAATTACAACGTCATCAAACGAGTCAGGACAGGTACCACCATTGGTGATCGTCCACCGCAGCGTATACGATTGGCCTGACGTTCCGGTAAAAGTTGAATTGCGATCAGACGGAGTTCCGATAAAACCAAAACCATCGCCGGTAACAATTGACCATGCGCCTGTTCCGGTAGCCGGCGCGTTACCATCGAGCACGATCCCCGAACAAACCGTTTGATCCGTTCCTGCGATTGCGGTCGTCGGCGATTGTTCCATCGTTATCGTCACGTCGTCAAAGGTTGACGAACATGAATTTGCAATCGTCCATCGCAGGGTATACGTCTCACCCTGGTTTCCATTAAAGATTGACGCTGGATTGGTGGTATCTATAAATGCGCCACCCGTTCCTGACACAATTGACCACACCCCCGTACCAACGGTTGCGTTATTTCCTCCGAGTCCAACACTTGTGGCACACACAGTCTGGTCTACACCGGCAACAGCTGTGGTCGGTGTTTGTTCGAAGGTAATCGATACATCATCGGTGCTAGGTGTACAAGTACCATTGCTGATTGTCCAGCGGAGGACATACGTTTGGCCGATACTTCCGTCAAACGCTGATGCAGGATCCAACACATTTAAGTTGCTATGAAGGCCGTCACCGGAAATAACGCTCCATGAAGCTGTTCCAACAGAAGGATTATTTGCAGCCAGGGCTGTTGGTCCACAAACAATCTGGTCAACGTTCGCATTGGCTGTTGTCGGCGACTGCTCCATCGTAACAATGACATCATCAGCGTTTGACCCGCATGCGTTTGAAATTGTCCAGCGTAATGTATAAACCTCGCCCGGGGTTCCATTAAAATCTGAAGACGGATTGGTGATATCTGTGAATGAACCTCCTGTACCTGATATCACTGACCAACTGCCTGTTCCACTAATCGCAGTATTTGCAGACAGTGGGGTTGATGTCGCGCACACCGTTTGGTCGGTGCCCGCTACCGGAGTTGTCGGTGTTTGTTCAAAGGCAATCGATACATCATCCATGCTTGGCGCACAGGTACCATTAACGATTGTCCAGCGGAGCACGTACGTAACCCCTGCTGTTCCGCTGAACGGTGATGAAGGATCAGGCGAATTCGAAATGTTCCCTCCCGCACCTGATATAATTGTCCACGTTCCTGTCCCTACCGTTGGCGAGTTCCCTGCCAGGGTTGTACCAGTACCGCAGATATTTTGATCCGTGCCTGCATTTGCAGATGTTGGTGACGACTCGAATGTAATAGTAACATCGTCGGTTTGCGTGCCGCACGTGTTCGCAATGCTCCATCTCAAAACGTACGTTTCGCCCGCGTTGCCGTTAAAGGTTGTTCCAGCATTGGCAGCAGAAACGAACGAGCCACCCGTGCCTGAGACCACCGTCCAGCCTCCCGTTCCAACGGACGGGTTATTGGCTGACAGGACTGCAGATACTGAACATACGGCTTGATCGGCGCCCGCGGCAGCCACATCAGGGCTGGCTTCAAGTGTTATTTGAACATCATCAAAGTTACTTGTACAAGCGCCATTCGTTACACTCCATCTGAGCACGTACGTTTCGCCAGCCACGCCACTAAACGGTGATGTCGGGTCGGGTGAATTGGCAACGCTTCCGCCTGTGCCCGAGATGATCGACCACGTTCCAAATCCAGGAGATGGATTTGTCGCGCCTAGCGTTGTGCCAGTTCCGCAGATCGTCTGATCAGCGCCGGCTAAAGCCGCAGGGTCAGCGTAGTTTGAAAGGTTTACGTCGTCGAAAGAATTAGTGCATGAGCCATTGGTGATGGTCCAGCGAAGGATAGATGTTACACCCGGTGAAACACCTGTGACCTGTGATGTAGGCGAAGAAGGTGTGACAATCGTTGCACCACCGCTAATCACACTCCATGATCCTGTGCCTGCCGAAGGCGCGTTGCCAGCCAGTGTAAAAGTGCTGTTGTTACATTGCGCGATATCGACGCCCGCGTTAGCAATTGTCGGAGATGCTTCAACCGTGATGGTAAAGATTTCAGGTGTCCCCTGGCATCCGGCGTTGTCAGGCGTGACAATAATTGTGGCAATCTGGTTGCCAGCTCCGCCATTTATCGCTGTGAAAGACGTTATATCTCCGCTCCCGTTAGCCGCAAGGCCAATTGAAGGATTGTCATTTGCCCATGAAAAAGTAGTAGCTGTTCCTGAGAAAACTATCGGGCTTGTGTTGGATCCGTTACACAACGTTTGATTTCCCGGATTGACCACCGTTCCCGTCGGGTCAATGGTAAGTGTTTTAGAATCTATTACCTGTGAACAGCTTCCGGTCGAGGTGGCCGTAAGTGTAAGTACAATGGCACCTGTTTCAGCAGGATCCGGAGTATAGTCAGTATTCAGGCTATTTGGATTTGTAAATGTACCAGTGCCTGATGTGCTCCAAACGATCGACGAATAGAAGCTTGCAGTGGCATCAATTATACTATAGTTACCAGTCCCTTGACAGGTGATGAAATCGGTGCCCGCGTTTACAAAAGGATTTTGGGTAATTGTTAAAATCAAGTCATCCTGGACGGATGTGCACGTGCCATTGCCGAGCGCATTGAGGGTCAACGTGACAGGGCCGGTTTCGCCGATTCCAAAAAAGTACGTTGGTGTGAGCGTCGTTCCATCCGATAACGAACCAGTGCCTGAGTGTGACCAGCTAACACTTGAATAATTTAAAGCAGATGCGCCTGTAACAACAAAGCTTCCCGCTGATTCGCAGGCTTCGCCATCAGCTCCTGCGTTGGCTGTTGGCGTTTCCGTAACATTGACGGTCACGTACGCGGTTGCATCTGAACAACTAACACCCAGAATAAAATATTCAAAGACGTAAGTTCCTGCCAATGCACCGGTGAAATCAACTGTGTTTCCCGTAACTGGCACTGATTGTGGTGCTCCAGGCTCCAATGTCCAGATCCCACCCGCGTCCGGCGCACCCACAAGATTGGCGAATAAATCAAAAGCTGCATCTGTATTGCAAGCTGATACGGTGTTATCGCTGCCAGCGTCGGGTTGCTCCTCAACGGTGACGGTAATCTGGCTTACTGCGGGTGGACAGGAATTCAAATTATCTACTGTATAATCAAAAACATAAACACCGGCTATCGCGCCCGTAAGATCCGCGCTCGGCCCACTAGGTATTACCACCGAAGGACCCGATGATTGGGTCCATACACCACCCGGGTCCGGCGAGCCAAGTAGATAATTTGAAAGGGTTATTGAGACATCGTTACAAGTACCGGTTGAGTTGCCGATGCCCGCGTCAGGCATATCATCGAGCGTAATAATAACGTCATCGAATTGGGGCGAACATGAGCCATTTGAAATATTCCACGTCAGCGTATAGACATTTCCTTCAACGCCAAAAAAGGTAGCCGTTGGATCCGATGCATCTGAAAACGATGTTCCTGCCGAAGGATTGGCTGTCCATAATCCTGCTTCTGCATTTGATGGTGGTAAAGCCGCGAGCACAATTGAGTTTCCGCAAGCACTTTGATCCGTCCCGGCATCAGGAGTCACGGTAGCGAAGTTAAAAGTAATTGAAACCTGATCGTTGGTTGGCGCACAGGTTCCGCTGCTAACAGTCCATTCCAGGATGTATACTTCACCTTCATTTCCCATGAAAGTCGCATTTGGATCAAGGTTGTCCGGGCTGAATGTTCCGCCAGTCCCACTGAAAACTGACCATATACCAGTTCCGGAAAGAGGTGTATTGGCAGAAAGAAACGCCGAAGGTCCGCATACATTCTGATCAATTCCCGCGTCTGCTATATCTGGTAACGGGTCGAAAGTAACTGTGAGATCGTCGTTAAAACCACCACAAATGCTGGATACCTGCCAGGTGAGCGTATAGCTAAGTGTCCCGGGATTTCCGTGAAAATTTGTAGATGGGTTAGAAGTGTTGTCAAAGAATGCGCCGTCAGCAGGTACAACATTCCAGTTTCCGATTTCGGCGCCTTGCAAAGGCGTTGCTGACAATGGTATTATTGTGCCTTCGCACACATTAACATCGCTCCCAGCGTTTATAGTCGGAACCGGATCTACGGTTATTGTCACCTGATCCGTTGTGGTTCCGCAGGCATCGGTCACACTCCATTCCAGCGTAAAATTTCCGGGGGCGTCAGGCGTAAACTGCGTTGCCGGATCATTCATGTTGTTAAAGGTGCCCGTGCCACCAGAAAGGATCGTCCAGGTGCCTGTACCCACCGCAATGGGTGAAGCCGATAAGAAGATTGAACTACCAAAACAGAATGGCGCATCACTGCCCGCGTTTGCTGTTTCGCAAGCCAGGGTGGTAACGTTTGAAGGGTTATTGCCGGACGTGCTTGTCAGATAATTTGGCGAGCCAACGTTATTGAATTCAAAAATTTGAAAATAGTACATCGTATTTGGTGATAGACCGGTAACGGTCACACTGTTGCCTGCACCGTTATAGACAGCGTAGCTGCTTCCGCCCACCGCATCACCAAGACCCCAGGCAGCATTTGCCGAATGGACAGCGCCATCGCCAGGAGCGGGCGGGGCTGAATCCTGGTTTCCGACGACAAGTCTGCTAGAACCATTACCAATCGTCCAGGTGATCGTTACGGAGGTTTGTGTAACGCTAGAAAACGAAATACCGGATGCCTGTATCGTAGGTTCCTGGCCAAATGCAAAAAAAGAGATCGCCGAAAAAGTAAGCGTTAGAATTAAAGCCTTCATAGTGGGGTTTTGAGGTTAGCATCGAAGTGTTAAACCGATGTATCTCGTAAGATACAAAATAAGGTAAACCGGAACAGGGTTCTTGCGAGCAATGGCAAGGAATTATTTTTTATGAGAAGGGTTACTTTTTAGAAGGCCGCCGGGATTTTTCTGATTTCTATGCCGAGGACCGAAATGTCAATTTCGCGTTAAAAAAAACCAGATGTAAAATCGAAACTCTGGATCGGCGATGGTTAAATCTAACCCATCAGGCAGAAATAGTACGGATTAAATCAACGCTATTGGACTTAATCCTTTTGGGGTCGAAAGACCCGCGCCTTCGGAAGTGGGGACACCCATCGTCCAAACCGACTACTTTTTCGAATTTACAAAAGTGTTTTTCTGTTCTGCAAAAGGCTATTAGCGTTCCGCCGAAAGCTATTAGCACTGTTTCAAAGGCGATCACGCCATGTTGGCGGTATATCTTGTCCATGCCGAGAGCGGACAGCACCGTGCAAAAGTATATTAGCTCTGTGCAAAAGTGTTTTAGCACCGTGCAAAAGTATTTTAGCTCCATGCAAAAGTGTTTTAGCTCCATGCAAAAGTATATCAGCATTGTGTAAAAGTGATTTTCCATCATGCGTCGGTGTTTCAACTGTTTGTATAGGTGGGCAGTGGTTATCAAGCCGAGCCTAATTGGTAGTATCTGACGTTGGAATAACTGCGATGGGCACTGTCCTCCGTTCGCGGATTGTCGTCCCTTCAAGGCTCTGCGTACAGATTTCTCCGAACAGACTCGAATTTTTTGTAGACCTACTTAATGTGAACAAGGCCGGGTAAAAAGCAAAAGGGCTACCTGGTTCAGGATAGCCCTCAGCATAGTATTATCAAAATTTATTTCATGTTCTTCACAACCTCATCAGCAAACTCAGAACATTTCAGCAATGTTGCACCATCCATCAGGCGATGGAAGTCGTACGTGACGCGCCTGGAAGAAATAGCACCTTCCAGTCCGTTGATGATCAGATTAGCAGCTTCCTGCCATCCCATATACTCCAGCATCATCACGCCTGAAAGAATCAAAGAACCAGGGTTAACTTTATCCTGACCAGCATACTTAGGCGCTGTACCGTGCGTAGCTTCAAAGATGGCGTGTCCGGTTTTGTAGTTGATATTTCCGCCAGGTGCGATACCGATACCACCAACAATTGCGGCAAGTGCATCGGAGATATAATCTCCATTCAGATTCAGGGTTGCAACCACTGAATATTCATCTGGTCTTAGCAGGATCTGTTGCAGGAATGCATCTGCAATCGCGTCTTTAATGACGAGCTTGTGTCCGCCTTTTTCAATTATCTGCCATGGTCCGCCATCCAGATCCTTTGCGCCAAACTCGTTCTTTGCCAGGGCATATCCCCAATCGCGGAAGCCCCCTTCGGTAAACTTCATAATGTTCCCTTTGTGGACGAGCGTCAGATTCGGCTTCTTTTGCTGAAGCGCAAACTCGATCGCGGAGCGAACCAGGCGTTCTGACCCTTCTTTCGAAACAGGCTTGATACCGATTCCCGAAGTTTCAGGGAAGCGAATCTTCTTGTATGCCTTCGGGAAAGTATCACCGAGAAGCTTCATAAACTTCTTGTTATCGTCGGAGCCTTCCTGAAACTCGATGCCGGCGTAAATATCCTCCGTGTTCTCGCGAAAAATAACCATGTCAGTTTTATGCGGCTCCTTTACAGGAGAAGGAACACCCTTGAACCAACGTACAGGTCGCACGCATGCATAAAGATCAAGCTCCTGCCGAAGGGCAACGTTCAATGAACGAATACCACCTCCAACAGGTGTGGTCAAAGGACCTTTGATTCCTACCAGATATTCTTTGAAAATGGTCAGTGTTTCGTCAGGCAACCAGTTTCCTGTTTTATTGAAGGACTTTTCTCCTGCGAGAACTTCTTTCCAGTTGATCTTCTTTTTTCCGTTGTACGCCTTTGCTACCGCAGAATCAAAAACGTGTTTCGATGCAGGCCAGATGTCGACACCTGTGCCGTCTCCTTCGATGAAAGGTAATGTTGGATTATCAGGAACTACGAGTTTTCCGTTGCTGATCGTGATTT
>Ga0196965_1001218_pt1 | contig 10447 bp, 24 predicted proteins | sample S1_20metaG_FD_148668 | JGI IMG/M metagenome (GOLD analysis project Ga0196965, IMG submission 148668) | Soil microbial communities from Anza Borrego desert, Southern California, United States - S1_20 | ecosystem: Environmental > Terrestrial > Soil > Desert | place: USA: California | collected... | reverse complement strand
AATTTCAAAGAAGCAATTCATTGCACATATGAGAGAGGAAGCTTTAATACCTTCAGGAATCGATATATTTGCGGTGTATGAAACTGATATGCAAATCGGAAATGACATTATCACAAACACACCACACACCGAACCGCCAAAACATTTGGGTAAAGCTTCTAATTAGAACATGAACATCCTAGAAATATACAACGGTATTAAAGATGGCTCAATCACAATTGAACTGAAAGGGCACTGTGTCAATTCTATTGAAGGCAGGATTGAAGATGAAATTTCGCACATCAATAAAATGATAGCTAAATACACCGAAGGTAAAGGTGAGTTCAAAGAAGGTAAAAGGGACATGCTGTCGCATTACACACGGCGATTGGAAGAAACTGTTGAACACGGCGATTACTTTGGAGTGACAGGAATGGAGGCACAATGTTTTGATTGTGGATGTAGAATGTATATTCTGCTTCAGGATGATAAGACTGTGACACTGGTTCCTACTCCTGCTTATTGGGACTTACGGGAAAAAGGTGGACTTAGGGAAAAGATAAGCAAATACGATTATCAAATCAAATCTGAAGAAATCCCTTCATGCGAAGCGGTTCCAATTAGAAAGAAAAAGAAACTCGTATCTAAAATCGATGTTCCAAGTGGTGAATTGATTTTCAAAAACTTCTTTAAAACCGAAAAGTTATATGAAGACCCTGCTAATAAATATGGTCACCCTGACATATGTTCTGTATTAGGGCGCAATGTACTAATGCAATACCTTGCCAAACAGAACGTAGGGTATGGTCAGATGGGTAATATGAGCGTAGCCATATACTTGAAAAAAGACGGTAAAGAAATAATCGTTTCCAAAACATATGGTTACGATAATGTTAAGAATGAAGAATATACGGTAGAATTTAAGGGGTACTCATATTTGGGTAAAATATCGCTTGAGGTATGGCGGTGGCAGTGTGCGGATAAGGAAATGCTAATTGCTAATAATGAACCGATACCAGAACTTGAAAAGGATAAAGACCATTATGCTGATGCTATCAGAGCAAAGGTTAAAAGGGGCCGGTGGAAAATAGAACATTATTTCGATTTTTTCACACAAAAGGATGATGAAAAACGCAATCCGATTTACTCTCGGTTGAAGCTAATGGAATAGTTCTAATTAGAAAAAGAATATTGCTGCTTTCGTAACTTTTTCAAAGTAAATCCGTATAATTACATATGAAGCACGAAGAACAAATAAACATAGTCGATGCAATCATTGACAACGTTAGGGATGAACTGGTTAAAACTATCAAATCAGGCTCAATTCCCGATCATTGGAACGGTATTGAATTGCGTGAACTGATTGCTGATAAAATCATTGCGGGTTGCAAATTGCGCAAATATAAAGCGAAAGTGAGTTCTGACTATCTCAACCGGGGCCGCAATTTCGAAAACGAAGTCATTGTAAGAAATCTCTGAAATTTGAATGAATAAACCACGATTAACACTTACCGCACTCAATAAAGAACTGGAAAAGCATTTCCCGCACGTAAGGCTGGCCCGTGGCGAAGGTTACTACTACATCTATTCAGATAATGAGGAAACAGGGCTTCGTATTGCGGGACTGTATTCATCCGGTATCTACGTCAATCAATTGAAACATTTGACAATCGAGCAATGGATTCAGGAAGTCCGGGATTTGTTTGATGAAGATAAAAATCGGTCAATGACAACAAACAGTGCTGAAGATCATGGTGGCTCGTAAGGTATCTATAACCGATTTTCAAAAGGGTGAGAATGTGCGTGATAAGCAAATGTCACACCTTCCCGGTGAAATAGTAGAAGTCGGAAAAGACTATCTTTATGTTCAATTCAAAAAAGACCATAAAGTCAAATACTTACTCAATGAAATAAAATACCTTTATAAAATATGACAAAGATCAAGGCAACATTCGTTTCGTCATGGGATTTTGGAACCAATATTGAAAGTCCCTGTTTATACGATCCTCAAACAAATGAAGTGAGCGATATTGAAAGTGTCGATGTGGACAGTATGGATTTGACAACCCTTGACCGTGAGTACATTGTGCTGCCTGATGGTACGGAACTGGACGTTGAACAAGACGGTCTGAAAATTGAAGGCCGGGAAGACGAAGAAAAATAATTTTCTAATTAGTAATATGAACCAAAACGAATATCAAGGCGATTGGAAAAAGAAAGTTACCGGGGCGATTTCTATTATCGAAGACCCGAACACTGCAATCGAAGACAAAGAAATAGCCAAAGAACAATTAATCGAAGTGGCTGAACATGCGAACGACCGGAGAATGTGGAGAGATACTGTGAAGTTGTATGTTAATTACAAAAAAACCTCAGACCAGACAATCCAACGCTATCTTAATAATATCAAATTGCTTGTGAAAGGACACAAAGGCGAAGGTAGTGTATTTGGTTATTATTACATGGCCGATGAAAGTGTTGAAAAAATCAAAGCTGGCCCTCGCAGCACATCGCTTAATTTCGACGCAACCGAATTCGGAGAACTTGTTAAAGAAGACTTGAAGGAACTGAAAACAATTACGTTTTTAGTTAAGTCAAGTTCCCGGTTTTTTTTGAAAGCCGATATTGGTGAAGTGTTTGACCAGATAGATCACCATGACTTATGGAGTAATAAGATAAAGGCTATCTATGTTAAACTTGATAATTATGAGGTAATACCGGGAAGTCAGGGTGAACACTTCATCATGGAGGCTGTATTGTTTGAATAATTAGTAACTCAACATATTCACAAAATGAAAAAACCAAATCCTGATGAAATCTATAAGTATATAGAAGACAATCAAAACACGCCATTAGTTGAAATTGTTCGTTATCTTATGAGTGAATATGGTCTACGTGAAAGAATAGCGATCAATGCAGTTATGCAATGGTCGTTAGGTAACGAACAATGGTTTAAAGATACATTCGTATAAGTGAAACCTTTACCTATAAAATCCGTATAACATCTTGTATTCAATGTCAAACTAAACATCCAATAAAAAGAATGAAAAAAATCGGACTTGTATTTTCTCTTTTGGCGGTGTTGGCGATAATGGTAAGCGTATCATTCAGCCACACGAATGCCGAAGCCGCAAAGGTCAAACCTGTTAATGAAATCGCCTCCGTATCAGTACTCGATCACACGTTCGCCGTGGAAGTTGCACCTGAAAGCCTTGAAAAGTTTTCTCAACTTTACGACCTGATTAACGAACCTCCCGCAGACAATTCAACGTACAAAGTGATTGCCAATACGTTTGAAGACATCGGAAAGTATGCGACGAATGCGGATATTGAAGCCAAAATTAAAAACCTTTCGGAACGAACCGGGATAAATCAGGAGCGATTGCGGCGTGTTTATGACGCATGGCAGGCACCACCGGGAAATTAAAAAAGAGAATGGAAAAAGAGGTCACCGACCTCTTTTTTTATGTCTAGTTATCAATTTCTAATTAGAAACGCAACCTTTTCAATTCGTTTACGTATATTGCTACATGGAACAAATAAGCGACATCATTGAAAGTTTGGAAGAAAGAACCAATCGTATAATGAATGAGGCTTTCCGTATCGCATACGAAAGCAATCCTACTCGTATCGGTTGGGAACTTCATGAGGTCGATTGTGACTTTCTAATTACCAATGAAGCCGATAAGCGACCTGATGCGTATTACATGATTGAATGCTATTGTGATGAAGACCTATATGCTGAAATAATAGGGCTAACAGAACGTGTTCCTATGTGGATAGGAACCTATCTTTCTGGCCGGTGTTCGCTTCATGCCACTATGCATGTGTATACACCTGAAAACCTTGAAAAACTTTTGAATGAAGCCGAACAAGTCGTGCTTAAGTTTCGGGCATTGAGGGAAGACTTTAGAAACCGACAAACTTCTAATTAGAATGATTGAGATATATATAGGTAAAGGAGAGGGTGGACACAAACGCATTCGTTATGCGCATAGGGTGTACGTTGACAAACCACATGTTCAGTCTTATACATCCTATGTTCTTTTACAGAATGAGTTGTTATTACAAGACGTTGACTATATTGCTACCGAATGGAAAAAACGAGTTGAATTTTCAAGAAACTTTTTACGCAATGTTCTCGCTGCAAAAGGAGATTTAACCTGTAAGTATTGCAATAAGAATGGATTAATTATCGAACTGGAAGGAATGAGAGTGCCTAAAGAAAGATTAGCTACAACCGATCATGTAGTTCCAGTTTCAAAAGGTGGTGCTTTATATGACTATAAAAATGTTGTAGTTGCATGTTATTATTGCAATACAAGAAAAGGGGATAAAGACCTTGCAGAATTTATTAAGTCATTGAAAGTTGTACCTCATTGGACTAAAGAATTTGTTTGATATGTCAGATATTGCGATTTACCTTTTGTTGGGTATTGGTGGTTTGTTTCTCGGTTACTCCATTGGCATCGGGTTCAGACCCCTATATAAACAACCAGAGAATTTTATCATTCAAGTGTCGAGTTCAATTATCGGAATCGTACTAGTCGCAATAGCAGCCCACGGGCTAAACATTTTCTAATTAGAAATTATGGACTTTCTCGACGGATCATATTTACAACACCTGAAGTATCGAGACAACTCATATTTCAAAACTAACACGCTTTATCTTATTGATAACGGCTTGAGACTTATTTTAGCCGAAGCTGAATTGTATAACAGTCAGTATTGGTTTACCTATCCGGGTATGCATATCAAATCGATTACAACCCGTTGTATCGCGTTATCAGAGTTAGCTGGCATAATCGCCACGTGGAAACGTGACAATCGAATTAAAGGGCAAATAATGGGTCACACTGGCATTAAGAATACACCTTTCCTATACATCTTTAAACTAAAGCCGTTACCACCAAAAGACCCGTGGCCTTATGCCTTACCAGACATAAACGACTTCATGTTCTAATTAGAAATTTGAAAATACTTTTAAATTGATGTAACCTTTTCAGCCGGTCGTTCGTATAATACCATAAAACAACACAAAAATTTATGGGTCGAATTCACAAATACAATAATCTTTACATCATGTCTCTTTACAACTTCAATTTTTTTGGAGGCGGGAGAGAAGGTAAGGTCAGATTGGATGGACACTATGAAGTTGTCACTGATTTAAAAGAGTTTGTTATTTGGAAGTTTGGAGATTATGCCAACTTCGTATCTATTCGTCCTGTCCATGAAGTTATTGAATTAACTCCCTCGGAGATACGACTTGCCAACGATGGCATCTACAGCCATATCCTTCGCTGCGGTATTGATGACGCTACTGATATTGCAGATTCTACTTGGGATAACATCTATGGAGAACAAAGGGTTGAAAGCGTTAAGATGTGGAACGAACTGAAACATTACCCCTTCCAACAGAACTATGTTTCTGCAAACATCCATACTGGTGATACTGTAATCGATTTGCGAAATAATGAAACTTTCAAAGTTGAATATTATCATGACTTGAGGTTGATCAATCGAAACCATAGTTTCAAATTGGCTAACCGGGAATTGCACCCGGAACCCGTAACAAAAGAAGCATTCCTTCGGGCGATAAAAGACGTTGATCCTTTTGATGTAGAAGACTCAATGAGAGGGTATGATGTGTTGGAGGCGTTGCCTAAATTGAAAATGGCTAACGTAATCAAGCATTGGGTGAAGGTCAACGGTGTGCGGTACGATTTGTATTTGGACTATACACATACCACGTATACCCACTATTACATTGTCGGTAACGGTAAGGTATACTTGAAAAAAAGTTCAATAAGCGCACCGTTCTACGATGCCATTGATAAATTGGTTGGGTTGGTGCATGTTCAATACGAAGATGGTAATCCTTATCATTACGTGATTTACGATGTGGAATGTGATGAAGGATTTCAACGTTACCGTAAATTTGAAGACGAAACGTCCTTCGAGTACAATACCAGACTAACCCACTATTGAAAAGTACATTGTTCACAAACCCTATAAACCCCAAATGAAAAACGAAATTAAAGTCCTGTTAACACTCACAGTTTTTTTGTTATCTATCACAATGTTTGGTATCTTGTATAACATGGCAGGTGAAACCGTGGAATCATATGCCGCGATTTTCGCTCCAACACTTGCAGGGGTTTTTACCCTGACAATGTTCGCAATGTTTTATTTTGGTTTCAATCTTAACAGACGCTCTTAAAAAATGAAAACCCTTGAAGACTTCAAAGTCGAATTTCGTTTCGCATGTGTGCATGTATGGGACGATGCCATAGAGGCATGGTTCGAATGTGCGGGCCAAATGAATAAGAGAGGTATCGCAATACCTGCGGAATGGGCATACGAACCGGGTCAAGACTTGGAGGGTATAAACAATAGGGGAACTGATCCTGAGAGCCAGTGGCACACCGACTTTGCAGGTCTGAGCGATGAACTTCTAATTAGAATTGGAAACTTCCTTTTCAGATACTTGAAATATCTTGAATACCACACGAAGAAAATGCATGAAGACAAGACCTTTTGAAAAACTGAGCGAACGAGATAAATTATTTATCTTGCTGAATTGTATTAGTCTTGCAATTCGAGAAGATGTAGATATGCAAATAAAATGGCGCACAGACTGTATTGGTGTTGCCCTTCAGTATTCAGGTAAATATTTAAAATTGAAGCGCAACGACTTCGATCTAATTAGAAATCTGACCATCGACGAAATTATAAAAAAGACCGTAGCAATGAAACCTTCTCAAACCAAATCCGTATAATAACATATGGCAAAGAAAACATTAAATGTTACATTAAGGGTTAAGGTGGATTATAAAACCCTTGAAGATTTGAAAACTGCAAAACGGGCCATGCGCAACCGCATGTATCTAGTTGGTTACGGCGGTGGTAACTATCGGATTGAGAAACCTACGAAAATAAAAATCACAGAATAATCATGGACAACGAAAATTTCAATGTAGGGGTTACCCGCACGTTCAAAACTGCTGACAGTCGATTGAGACAGCACAACGGTTCCACGGTTCAGGTCGAAAAGGTTTACGACAAACCTGATGACAGACATGATGAAGAAGTTCTACCGATGTATGATGTTCGGATAACTTCCGGTACGAACAAAGGTGAACTGTTGCATACATTCCATGATGAACTCGTATGAGAACCACTGGCTCCAAGAATTTTCATCCTGCTCTTGTCTTAAAAGTCACTCCGCTCTTGTTTGGCAATGACTATTATCAACCTTTCCATGCAGGAATGGAAGGCCAAACTATCAAGGTTAGGGAAGTGGATTGGCCATCGGCTTACTACGAAGTGCATGGTGGTGGCTCGATATTGAAAAGTGATGTTGAACTCTTATGCAAGCTGACATGGGTAGAATCGTAAAGATTGACACTACTAAATGGACAACCACTTGGAGATTTGCAAAAGAGAAACAAGTAAGCAGACAAGTAGTGAACAATTGGATTCGACGTGGGAAAATTGAAGCAAAGTATATTGAGGAACTTGACTTGAAATTAGTTAAAATTTAATTCGGATGCCAAAAATAGAATTAGAAGACGATCAAAAACCAACTCATTTAGACTTCCAATTTTGTGTGGCGGTATATTTGAGGGAAGAATATCTGAAGGATAAGACAAAGACAAGTAACCTTTATTCGGATTGGGGAGGCATTGAGTTTGGGAACTCGTGGAAATCCGGTGTCCAACATGCCAAGGACATTGTTAAGAAAAACCCTGAGTATTTATGCGTTGTGATAGATAAAATGAACAGGAAAAAACCACTTGAAGTATGAATTATTTAGTTGTTTGCAAATCGGATAATCAATTGTATCTCACTATGACGAAAGGTGAGGATGGTAAGTTTGCCGTGGCTGCATATGCTTCCAAAGAGGACGTTATGGAAGCATTTAAGGGGTTCACAACGGCTTGGCAACGAGATCACACATGGAATGCATCGGCCAGTATTGGCATGATGCAACTGCAACCAAGTGCTATTGAATCCCCTGAAAACCCTGAAGACTTGAGAGAGTACATTATCGATATGAGTTTAAAGCATATTTCTGGTGGTGTTATTGGCAGAGGTTATTACGGCTTGCCTGTCAAAGAAACAATTCTTGCTCGTAAGCAATTTGACATATGGCATGAATCAATGGTGTTAGGTGGTATACTATAAGACGAAAAGAAAATTATGAAACCATTCAGAATAAAGATAGTACAATGTTCAGGGCCGTTCTGGTACGCTCCGCTTGTTGGTAAAACCGTTGAGGTTACTGACTTTGACGAAAGCGATTACCAATTGGCTGAATTTGATTATGTCACTGGTGAATACCGTACCACTCCTGATCGCCTTGATGGTAACGGTTACATTCTCAAAGCCGATTGCGAACGCTATGTGGTCAGCCTTGACACTGTAAAGGTTTCCTGTGGTTCTGATCTGTTTAAGTCAGTCAATTACGATATGGGTAAAAAGTACTATCTTGGGTATGTGAGCGATATAAGAAAAGAAAATTCAGTTTACTTTCCTGACCTCGAATGGTTGAAGGGTGTCTTTGGTGAACGATTGGAAAATCTCAATGAAGGCAGGCAGAACGAGATCGATAATCTCAAGAAGTGCTTGAAATATAACATTCCTATGCGGGAATTGAATTACCTTCAAGACGATGGTACGTTCAGGAAACAATATGAAAAACAAAAATACGGTCAGGACAAAGAATACGAATACAAGCCTGACAGGTTAAGTGAAGACGGTCGCAAACAGTTTCAAGCCAATATCGACCTCGGCCTTTTAGTACTATGCGAACTAACAAAAGAGGAAATTAATGAGCCACAGAGTGCATCATAAATGAAACCTATTAAAGTAAAGATAGTACAATGTTCAGGTGCTTACTGGTACGCACCGTTAATCGATCAGACAATTGAGGTTACCCATTTTGACGATGACGATTTCATGTATTATAGTGGATCGAATATTAGTAACAAGGGTTATGGCTACGTTTCCAAGCGTGATTGTCAATATTTAAATGGGATGCCCGCCGGACATAGCCAATGGTATTTAATGATGAAATATGTTGCTGCTATCTATTCTTACCTTACTAAACACGGTATTGATACCAAAGATAAAGGTTTAATATCAGCGGCTTACGTGCACATTTATAATAAAGTCCCTGACGATAAGGATAACTTTGTTAATAAGTTTCTTGAATTACATGACAAGATTGCTAGGGTCGCTCCAATTTTTGAACGTCATGAACTGGAAAGATGGGCAAATTTGAGAGTTGGAAGGCATTGGCTTGGGACATATAATTTTTTGGACGGACAAATTCAAGTTTCTCGTTTAAACGCAAAGACATTTCATGTTACTTTTAGTAAAAGTTTAAAAATAAAACGATATGAGCCGAACACTGCGGAAAGTAAAGGGTAAAAGAGTTGCCCGCGATAAATCGAAAAGAAAGCCCAAAGACGTTAAAGATTTCGGTTTCACTTCCGGGATTCATTCTCAATGGGAAAAATATAAAGCCGACCTGAAAGATATGGCTGCGAACCATCCGATTGAGGCTATGCGTAAGCATTATCAGGAACGTTATGATGCGGTTAAGGACAAAGCCTACCCGGTAAAAGGAGTTGATTATATCAAATACGGCTACGGGAAACAGAACAAGCAAACCAAGGTGAAAGATTCTAATTAGAAATTTGCGTTTCTGAGTTGAGTTTACTACCTTCATCCTGTCAATTAAAACGACAATAACCATGAAACTGCCGCTTATTCGAGATCGCCCGTAATGTGCTGAGAAGCAAGATATTAATAGCGATATATTAGATAAAAATAGAATGATTGAAAAATCCTGTACGAAAATTACAGGATTTTTTTGTTTAATTAGAATTTTAATATACATTTGCCCCTGACAATTAACAGTCAACCTTCAGGTATAGGTTTAGGTAAATGAAAAAAGCCCTCGGAAGTCGTCCGGGGGTTTTTTATTATTTCCAATTTGAAATTTGTGAATTGCTGCTTTTTTATTTATATTTGGTTATAATTAAAACATCTATAGCAATGGCAAAAATCTTATTCAGAGTCGATTTCAAAGGTTCACTTGAAATCCCACAACGGTATCTCAAACTCACTAGAACCGATGCAGAAGGAAATGTTTTATCAGTCGATCCTGATGACTACTCCCCTGAAACCCTTAAAGAAAATATCGAGAGCGGTGACTTTAAAATTCAACTCGTTGAAACGCTTGTAAACGGTTCGATACGAGACAAAGAATACGAGATTGATTACAAGGAAGACACTGGCTTCTAATTAGAAATTAAAGAAAAACCTGTAAAGATTTACAGGTTTTTTTGTTTATGACGTAACCTTATCTGTCGCTTCCACGTATACTCACATATAAACAAAACATCGAAAATTATATGGCAGCTAAATCATTGGAACAATTCATCAAACAGAATAATTT
>Ga0196965_1001217_pt1 | contig 10450 bp, 10 predicted proteins | sample S1_20metaG_FD_148668 | JGI IMG/M metagenome (GOLD analysis project Ga0196965, IMG submission 148668) | Soil microbial communities from Anza Borrego desert, Southern California, United States - S1_20 | ecosystem: Environmental > Terrestrial > Soil > Desert | place: USA: California | collected... | reverse complement strand
ACCCCGAGCGGGCCGCGGAGCTGACCGCGCGCTACGGCGTCCCGGTGCTGGGGCTGGCCGAGGCCGCCGCCCGGGCGCGGGTGCTGCTGCTCGCGGTCAAGCCGCAGGACATCGGCACGCTGCTGGGGCTCCTGGCGGGCTCGGTGGACACCGGTCACCTGGTGGTGTCGGTCGCCGCCGGCGTCCCGACGGCGACCATCGAGGCCGCCCTGCCCGCGGGTGTCCCCGTCGTCCGGGTCATGCCGAACACGCCGGCACTGGTCGACGAGGGGATGAGCGTGCTCTCGGCCGGAGCGCACGCCGACGAGGGGCACCTGGACGAGGCGGAGACGCTGCTGGCCGCCGTCGGGCGGGTGCGGCGGGTGCCGGAGGCGCAGCAGGACGCCGTCACGGCGCTGTCGGGCAGCGGCCCGGCCTACTTCTTCTACCTGGTCGAGGCGATGGTCGACGCCGGCATCCTGCTGGGCCTGCCGCGCGACCTGGCCGTGGACCTCATCGTGCAGACCGCGCTGGGCTCGGCGGTCATGCTGCGCGACTCCGGTGAGCACCCGGTGCAGCTGCGGGAGGCGGTCACCAGCCCCGGCGGGACGACGATCGCCGCCATCCGGGAGCTGGAGCGGCACAGCGTGCGCGCTGCGCTCATCGCCGCCATCGAGGCGGCGCACGACCGCTCGGTGGAGCTGGGGCGGGCCGCGCGCGACCGGTGACCGTAACGCGACGGAGCATCGACGTGTTGACGATCCGTGACTGGTTCGGGACGTGTCGTCGACGACGCGCCCGGGCACATGTCGATACGGCTACATAGGTCTAGTTCTGCCCAGGACGGACCGTTCCCCCTGTTCGTTTCTTCCATCGCTTCTGTCACGCATGTCCCCCTACTCTCTGTGTCAGCACATGCGGGCTCCGTAGTCGGTGGGGAAGCCGACGCCCGGCGCGTGCTAGGTCCGGAGATGAAGAGATGACCATGCCCCAGCGCACCGTTCCCGCCGCCGCCTACGCCCGCCCCGGCGTCCCCGGCCCGCGTCCCGTCGGCCGGCCGATCCAGGCCGCCACCATGGCCCGCCCGATCCCGCCGCAGCACCCCGCCGCCATGCCCGTCGGCCGCCCGCCGGTCCCGGCCCCCCGCGCCGCCGTCACCTTCCTGACGGTCGCCGAGGTCGCCAGCATGATGCGCGTCTCGAAGATGACCGTGTACCGCCTCGTGCACGCCGGCGAGCTCGCCGCCGTCCGCGTCGGCCGCTCCTTCCGCGTCCCGGAGCGCGCCGTCCAGGACTACCTGCGCGACGCCTACACCGACATCGCGTGACGACAGCGCTGCGCGCAGCGCAGCGAGGGACGAGCGAGGAGCGGAGCAGCGCGCGGAGTCGCGCTGCCGCGATCGCCTGACGGAGGACCCCGTCCTCCCCACCCCGCGCAGTCTCGGGGTGGGACCCGGGACAGGGCCGGGACCGGGTGTCCGTCCCCGACGGAGCGCCGGTCCGCTCGCACCACCCCACCCCTCGTGGTGGGTCCGGATCGCCGGCAGGCCCACGCGGCAGCGTCGCCGCGGGGCCGCCGGGTACGCTCGGGCGCCGAGCGACGCCGGGACCGATCCGGTCCGGGTCGTCGCACACGAGCTGATCACCTCGCGCGGTGCCCGGTACGACCTCCCGGTCGGCGGTGGCCGCCGCGCCGCAACGACGTCGGGAGCACGCACATGGGTTCGGTCATCAAGAAGCGCCGCAAGCGGATGGCGAAGAAGAAGCACCGCAAGCTGCTGAAGAAGACCCGCGTCCAGCGCCGCAACAAGAAGTGAGCTGACGCTCGTGCCGCCTGCCGTCGTCCTGGTCACCGGTGTCAGCCGGTGGCTCGGTGGTGCGCTGGCGGCCGAGCTCGCTCGTGACCGCGCCATCGAGCGGGTCATCGGGGTGGACACCGTCCCCCCGTCGCCGGAGGTGGTCCGCCGGCTGGGCCGCACCGAGTTCGTGCGGGCCGACATCCGCAACCCGCTGATCGGCAAGGTCATCGCGACGGCCTCGGTCGACACGGTCGTGCACATGAACATCAGCTCCACGCCCGCCGGCTCCGGCGGGCGGGGGCCGATGAAGGAGCTCAACGTCATCGGGACGATGCAGCTGCTGGCCGCCTGCCAGCGGGCGGCGTCGGTCCGCCGGTTCGTGCTGAAGTCGAGCAGTGCCGTCTACGGCGCCTCCTCGCGCGACCCGGCCGTCTTCACCGAGGCCATGCAGGCCCGGCGGGTCCCTTCGGGGGGCTTCGCCCGGGACAGCCTCGACATCGAGGGCTACGTCCGGTCCTTCGCGCGCCGTCGTCCCGACGTCGGGGTGGCCGCGCTGCGCTTCACCAACTTCATCGGCCCGCGCATCGACTCGGTGCTCACGAACTTCCTGCGCATGCCGCTGGTCCCGACGGCGCTCGGGTACGACGCCCGCGTCCAGCTGCTGCACGAGGACGACGCGCTGGCGGTGCTGACGCGGGCCACCACCGGCGACTTCGCCGGCACCGTCAACGTCGGCGGAGAGGGCACGTTGCTGCTGTCACAGGTGATCCGCCGGCTGGGCCGGCTGCAGGTCCCGCTGCCCTCGCCGGCGCTGGGGTCCCTGGGCCGGTTCACCCGCCGGTTCGGCTACGTCGACTACTCCCCGGAGCAGATGCGCTTCCTGAACTTCGGCCGGGTCGTCGACACCACCGTGCTGCGCGAGGAGTTCGGCTACACCCCGCGGTACACCACCGACCAGGCGCTGGCCGACTACGCGAGCACCCTGACGCCGGTGATCCCGCCCGAGGTGGTCGCCGGGGTGACCACGCGGGCGCAGGGCCTCGTGGCCCGCGTCGGTTCGGCGGCGGGTGCGGTGGGGGAGCGGCTGTGGCCGGCACCGCCGGCCCCCGGCCTGCGGGCGGTGCGCGATGCCTGAGGCACGGGTCATCCAGCTGCGGCCGGACGACGACGAGCCGCGGGTCCCGCCGCCGTCGTCCGCCTCGTGGGAGGAGCAGGTCGCCGGCGGCCTGGAGTTCCTCCGGCGGCGGCTGACCGGCGACTACGACACCGACGAGTTCGGCTTCGACGCCGACCTCACCGACCACGTGCTGCTGCCGCTGCTGCGGCCGCTGTTCTCGCGCTGGTTCCGGGTCGAGACCCACGGGGTGGAGAACGTGCCCGACACCGGCGGCGGGCTGGTCGTCGCGAACCACTCGGGGACGGTGCCGCTCGACGCGATGATGGCGACCGTCGCGCTGCACGACGACCACCCGGCCCGGCGCCGGCTGCGGCTGCTCGGTGCCGACCTGGTGTTCGACCTGCCGGTCATCGGCTCGCTGTCGCGCAAGCTCGGCTCCACGCTGGCCTGCAACGAGGACGCCGAGCGGCTGCTCACCGGCGGCGAGCTGGTCGGGGTGTTCCCCGAGGGCTTCAAGGGGATCGGCAAGCCGTTCCGCGAGCGGTACACACTGCAGCGGTTCGGCCGGGGCGGTTTCGTCAGCGCCGCGCTGCGCACCGGTGCGCCGATCATCCCGTGCGCCATCGTCGGGGCCGAGGAGACCTACCCGATGATCGGCAACGTCAAGACCCTCGCTCGGCTGCTCGGTCTGCCCTACTTCCCGGTGACGCCGACGTTCCCCGCGCTCGGCCCGCTGGGGCTGGTGCCACTGCCGTCGAAGTGGCTGATCGCCTTCGGGGAGCCGATCGAGACGGCGTCCTACGGGCCGGCCGCCGCCGAGGACCCGATGCTCGTCTTCAACCTCACCGACCAGGTGCGCGAGACGATCCAGCAGTCGCTCTACGAGCTGCTCCTGCAGCGCAGGTCGGTCTTCAGCTGAAGAAGGACCCGGCTGCCCCCCTGCCCTCGCTCCGCTCGGGCCGGGCCCCTGCAGCCGGGCCGCTCTGACACGTCATTCAGGAGATCTTGTTGCGGCGGCGCAGGGCGAGCGCGCCGCCGACCAGGCCACCGGAGAGCGCCGCCGCGGCCACGGTGGGCACCACGGTCTTCGCGGCCTTGCGGCCGGTGCGGAAGTCCTTGATCTCCCAGCCGCGGGACCGGGCCACCGCACGCAGCTCGGTGTCCGGGTTCACCGCGATCGCGCGGCCGGTGAGCGTGAGCATCGGCAGGTCGTTGGAGCTGTCGCTGTAGGCGGTGCAGCGCGAGAGGTCCAGGCCCTCCCGCTCGGCCAGCGCCCGGACCGCCTCGGCCTTGGCCTCACCGTGCATCAGCTCACCGACCAGCCGGCCGGTGTAGTGCCCGTCGACGATCTCGGAGACGGTGCCCAGCGCGCCGGTCAGCCCGAGCCGGTGGGCGATGATGCCGGCCAGCTCCACCGGCGTCGCGGTCACCAGCCAGACCCGCTGCCCGGCGTCGAGGTGCTGCTGGGCGAGCAGCTGCGTGCCGGCCCAGATCCGGTCGGCCATCAGCTCGTCGTAGATCTCCTCGCCGGCCTGGACGATCTCGGAGACGGGACGCCCCGCGACGAAGGCCAGCGCGCTCTCCCGGATGGTGTGCATGTCGTCGGCGCTCTCGTTGCCGGCGATGCGGAACTTCGCCTGCTGCCACACGAAGCGCGACATGTCGCGGGTGGTGAGGTACTTGCGGGCTGCCAGTCCCCGGGCGAACCAGAAGATGGACGCGCCGACCATCATCGTGTTGTCGACGTCGAAGAACGCTGCCGCGGTCAGGTCCGGGACGACGGCCGGGGCCGGCTCCACCTCGGCGGCCGCGGCCGAGGCGGCACCGGCGACGTGCGCCCGCGTCTCCTCGTCCGGCACGTCCGCCGAGCGCGCGCGGCGGCCGCGGAAGGGCAGTCCCGGCACGACGACCTCCACTGTCGCTCCTCCACCGCCCTCCGGGCGGCTGGTGGATCCCCGGGGAACCCTAGTGGCGTCCGCGGTCACGTCCGCCGGGGGTCCCGGGCGCGGCTGCCCGCCCCAGCTCAGCAGACGAGCGGCCGGATGCAGACGGGCAGCGGGGTGTCCAGCAGCGGCGCGTCGGGCTCCGCGGGGGCCGGCAGGGGCGGCGGCGCGGGCAGCGGCGGCTCATCGGCCGCCGGGGTGTCCGGCACCACCGGGGTCGTCCCGCCGCCGGGCGCGGGGGTGGCGCCCCGGTCGCCGCTCCCGGCGGTCGGGACGGGGGATGGGGCCGGGCCTGGCGCCGGCTGCGGGATCGGCGCCGGCGAGCCGGTCGAGGTGCCGGCAGGGGCGCCGGTGTCGCGCCCGGACGCCGGCTCGTCGCCGGGGAGGACGCCGCCGGTGTCGCCGGAGGGGGTCTCGCCCGGGCGGGTCCCGGTTCCCGGCTCCTCGCCGGGGCACCCCCCGGGGACCGGTCCGAGCTCGTCGGTGCCCGTCGTGACCGGTTCCCCCGCGCAGGCCAGCACGGTCCGCAGACCGGCCGCCCGCCCGGAGACGTCGGTCAGCAGCCCGAGCGGACGCCTGTGACGCGGCCGCCGCCCCCGCGGGCAGGGCCGGCCGGAGCGCGGTGAGCTCGGCGGTCTGCCGGCCGGCCCAGTCGGCCAGGCCGTCCACGGGTGCGGCGTCCCGGCCGGCGACCGCCTGTGCGGTCAGCTGGGCGGCACCCTCCCGCGTCTGGGCGTCCATGGTGGCGAGCAGGCCGACCACGTCGGTGGCCGGGGGGTCGCGCAGGGCGGCGAGCTCGTCGAGGCGGGTCCGGGCGAACTCCAGCAGCGTCAGACCGCGGTCGTCGCCGGCGAGGGTCAGCTGGATCTGCTCGGTGCCGCGCTTGACGCCGTAGAGGACGTCGCCGGGCCGGGCGTCGGTGGACAGGGCCGCCAGGGTGCCGAGGACGGTGACGGTCATCGCCGCACCGGCCAGGCCGGCGGTCAGCCGGGTGCGCCAGGCCGCGGGAGGGCCGCCGTCGGCGCGGGCGGCCGGCAGCCGGCGCAGGCTGGCGCGACGCGCGGCCTGCGGGGCGCGGACCGCGGCCATCGCCACCAGCCGGTCGCGGGTCGCGGCGCGGAACCGCGGGTCGGGGGCGTCGTCGAGGTCGGCGGCCAGCTGGTGCAGGCGGGCGACGACCGCGTCCTCCCGGTCCCGGACGACGGCACGCCGGCCCCCTGCCGGGGTCGCGCCGTCGTGCCTGGTCACCTGGTGCCTCCGCGGGGTCGGACGGTGGGGCGGCGACGATCCTCGGTGGAGCACCCCCACCTCGGCAACGACACCGCTGGCACGGCCGTCACGGGGCGCCGGTGGGGAACTCCTGTGGTGCTCACCGCAGCCCCTCGGGCAGCAGATCGGCCAGCCGGCGGACGGCGCGGTGCTGCAGCGCCTTGATGGCGCCGTCCCTCTTGCCCATGACCGCCGCGGTCTCCGCCACCGAGAGGCCCTGCAGGAAACGCAGCGAGATGCACTCCTGCTGCTCGCTGCCCAGCTGCCGGATGCAGGCGAGCAGCTGCTCGTTGGTGAGCGCCTGCACGACGGCGTCCTCCGGCCCGTCGGTGACGCGGTCCGCGTCGCGCAGGTCCGCGGTGGTGACCTCCAGCCGGAACCGGCTGCTCTTCACGTGGTCGCGGACGATGTTGCGGGCGATGGTCACCAGCCAGGCCCCGACGTCGCGCCCCTGGAAGGACAGCGAGTCGATCCGGCGCAGCGCGCGGACGAAGGTCTCGCTGGTGAAGTCCTCGGCCAGCGCCCGGTCGCCGACCCGGTGCACCAGATAGCGGTGGACCATCGTCAGGTAGTGGTCGTAGAGCCGGCCGAACGCCTCGGCGTCGCCGTCCTGCGCCTGGCGGACCAGGGCCCAGACGTCGACGGCCGGCCGCGCGACGGTCTCGCCCAGGGCGGCCAGGTCCTCGGCGACGTCGTCCTCAGCGGCCTCCTGTGCTGCAGTCTCCGGTGCTGGGGTGTCCGGCTCGGTGGCGACGTCCTCCGCGTGCGCTGGGGTGGGCCGCGACGGGGCCTCGGGAGTGGCCGGTGTGTCCCCGGCGGTCCGCGGGTAGGGCCGGGGGCGCGGGGTGGGTCGCGGCCGTGACCCGGCGGACGCCGCTGCAGGCACGCGCTCGTCGACCGGGCGCGACCGTCGCATGCGTCCGTCCTCCTCGTCCGCCCGCCGGGACCCGGCGTGCCCGGTCCGGAACGCCCGCCGTACGGGGGTCGCGGTGCTGCGGGTGTGTACCCATGGTGACAACATCGCTGCATTCCGTCCACGCCACCCTATTCACGGCCGGGCCGAGGGGCCTCCCGCAGGTGGCCGTGAGTGCTCCACCGGAGGAGATGTGCATGACCGACGTCGGTAGCTCGCTGTCCGTGCTGGTGCGCGCGGCGGCGCGGGACCGCGCGGACGCGCCGGCGGTCGTGGCCGGCGAGCAGCGGCTGAGCTGGGGGGAGCTGGACGCCCTGGTCGACCGCGTGGCCGCCGGGTACGCCGCCCGCGGTCTGACGCCGGGCGAGCGCGTGGCCGTCCAGCTGCCCAACGGCGTGGACTGGCTGCGGGCGACGCTGGGCGCCCTGCGCGCGGGGCTGGTCGTCGTCCCGGTCAACACCGCCTACACCGACCCGGAGCTGGAGTACGTGCTCACCGACTCCGGGGCGGCGCTGCTCGTCGCGGCCGGGCAGCGGCCGCAGGTGGCCGGCGTGCCCGTGCTCGCCGGGCCACCGACGGACGACGCCGCCCCACCGGCGGTGCCCGAGGCCCCCGACTCCCTGGCCTTCCTCGCCTACACCAGCGGGACCACCGGCCGGCCGCGCGGCGCGATGCTGTCGGCCGCCGCACTGCGGGCCAACCAGGAGCAGTGCCTGCGGCTGGACCCCCCGCCGGTCCGGCCCGACGACCGCGTGCTGCTGGTGCTGCCGCTGTTCCACGTCTACGGCCTCAACGCCGGCTTCGGCCTGGTCGCGGCGACCGGCGCCTGCGCGGTGCTCGTGGAGTCCTTCGACCCGGTCACCTCGCTGGAGGTGATGGCGCGCGAGGAGGTCACCGCGATCCCGGGCGCCCCGCCCCTCTACCAGGCCTGGCTGGCCGTCGCCGACGCCGCCGGGTCCGACGCCGGCCTGCGCCGCGCCTTCGCCGCCGTCCGCATCGCCACCTCCGGCGCCGCACCGCTGCCCGAGGACGTCTGGACGGCGGTGCGCGAGCGGGCCGCGGTTCCCGTGTGGGAGGGCTACGGGCTCACCGAGGCCTGCCCGGTGGTGGCCAGCACGCTGGCGACCGGGCGGGCCAAGCCGACGTGCATCGGCGGCCCGATCCCCGGGGTGGAGCTGCAGCTGCGCGACACCGCGCTGCACGAGCCGCTGGAGGACGACGGGGTGTCGGCGCCCGGGGACCTGGCCGAGGACGGCCCCGGCGAGATCTGGGTCCGCGGGGCCAACCTCTTCTCCGGGTACTGGCCCGACGGCGTCGACGGGCCGGACGCCGAGGGTTGGCTGGCCACCGGCGACCTCGCCTACGCCGACGAGGACGGCGACCTGCACCTGGTGGACCGGCGCAGCGACCTGGTCCTGGTCAGCGGCTTCAACGTCTACCCCGCCGAGGTGGAGCGGGTGCTCGACGCGCACCCGGCGGTCGCGGAGAGCGCGGTCATCGGCGTGCCCGACCCGCGGACCGGCGCCGCCGTGCGCGCCGTGGTCGCGCTACGCCCGGGTGCTCGGCTGGCCTTCGAGGAGCTGCGGGAGCACGCGGCGGCGTCCCTGGCCCGGTACAAGGTGCCGACGTCGGTGCACGTGCTGACCGCGCTTCCGCACTCGCTGACCGGCAAGGTCAGCCGGGCGCGGCTGCGCGAGCTGGGTCTGGCCCGCGCCGACGAGGAGCCGACCGCCGGGGGCGACGGTGACCGGTGACGCTCCTCGGCTGCAGCTGCTGACCCGGGCCGACTGCCACCTGTGCGCAGTGGCCGCGGAGACCGTCGACCGGCTCGCCGCGGAGGCCGGGCTGACGGTGACCACGGTCGACGTGGACGCCGACCCGGAGCTGCAGGCCGAGTACGGCGACCGCGTGCCGGTGGTGCTGCTCGACGGGCGGGAGCACTCCTACTTCACCGTCGACGTGCCCCGGCTGCGGCGGGACCTCGGCCTGTGAGAGGACCTTCGGCCGCCCCGCACTCGTAGCAGCCTCTCCCCGCGAGCTCGGGGCGGGCCCCGCGGGGCAGCGGACCAGCCGCCGATGTCCGGACAGCGGCATCACCGGCGTTCCTCGCGGGTTGCCGTCGCTGCCGCACCGGCATGGCACGAGCAACCCCGGCGATGCCAGCGCGCGGCTCTCGCATCCGCGCTGTTCTCCCGCTCCCGCACTGCTGCATCGGCGCGAGCGCGAGGCGAACGACGCGGGAGTGCGTCGATCGGCAGGGTCGGTCAGGACGGGGCCGGCCCCAGGGGACGACCGGGCAGAGCGACCAACGCGTCGTCCGAGCACTCCCAGCCGGAAGGCCTGCCCGCCGGGTCGGCCGGCCGGAGCCCTCCGGCTCACCCGACCGGGGCGCTCGGGCAGGCGCGGGGTATGGTCTCCACCACAGCAGTGCGCGTCTGCGCTGGGGAGCGGCCTGGTGGCCCCCCAGCGACTTTGTTCCTGCGTTCACAAGCGGTTACCGTGGCGTTCGCCGGGCGGCAGACCGCCCGGGTCCCCGATGTCGTTCGACCGCCTCCGGCACCCGCCGGACCTCCGAGCGCGACCGTCCGTGGAGTGCCACATGACCGAGCCTGCGAGGTCGTGCGACGGCACAGCTCCTCAGGGCACGGGGTCGACGAGCGCCGGCGAGGAGTGGCCCGTGTCCCCACCCCGGCCCCGGATCCCGGAGGCCACCGTCGCCCGCCTGGCCGTGTACCTGCGCGTGCTGGCCGGTCTGGCCGACGGCGGGCGCCGCAACGTGTCCTCGGGTGAGCTCGCCTCAGCGGCGGGCGTCAACCCGGCCGGGCTGCGCAAGGACCTCTCGCACCTGGGTCCCTGCGGGGTCCGCGGGGTGGGCTACGAGGTGGCCACGCTGCGGGACCGCATCGCCCGGGTCCTCGGTGTCGAGCAGTCCCGCCCCTGCGTGCTGGTCGGGATCGGCAACCTGGGCACGGCCCTGGCCGACTACGCCGGCTTCGGCAGTCGCGGGTTCCGGTTCGTCGGCCTCTTCGACGCCGCCCCCGAGCGCGTCGGCCGGCGGATCGGTGGCCAGCCGGTGCGGCCGGTGGCCGAGCTCGACGAGGTGGTGGCCGCCACCGCGGCCACGATCGGGGTCATCGCGACACCGGCCGACGTCGCCCAGTCGGTCTGCGACCGGCTGACCGCGGCCGGGGTGAGGAGCATCTTGAACTTCGCGCCGGTGGCGCTGACCGCGCCCGCGGGGGTCGACGTCCGCCAGGTCGACCTCTCCGTCGAACTGCAGGTCCTCGCGTTCCTCGGCCAGCAGCGCGGCGCGACCGCGACGACGGTGGAGGTGACTGCGTGAGCGAGCTCGCGAGCTCACCCAGGGGCACAGCAGCCCGGCGAACGCGTCCGACGAGCGCCGGCGAGGAGGACTCGTGAGCCTGCTCGCC
>Ga0196965_1001216_pt1 | contig 10464 bp, 2 predicted proteins | sample S1_20metaG_FD_148668 | JGI IMG/M metagenome (GOLD analysis project Ga0196965, IMG submission 148668) | Soil microbial communities from Anza Borrego desert, Southern California, United States - S1_20 | ecosystem: Environmental > Terrestrial > Soil > Desert | place: USA: California | collected... | reverse complement strand
AACTTTACGGGCAATTTTTCAATAACATGATTTACAACTCGATCGTAGAAACTATCGGAAATACACCGATCGTTCGCCTGAATAAACTTGTCAAGGGCATTCAGGGGACAGTACTGGCAAAAGTTGAATACTTCAATCCGGGCAATTCGACCAAAGACAGAATGGCTCTGAAAATGATTGAAGACGCAGAAAAAAGCGGGAAGCTGAAGCCAGGAGGTACGATCATCGAGGGAACTTCTGGCAATACCGGGATGGGCCTGGCTTTAACGGCTGTGGCGAAAGGCTACAAATGTATCTTCACAATGGCTGATAAGCAGTCGCAGGAGAAAATCAACATCCTCAAGTCAGTTGGCGCAGAGGTTATTGTTTGTCCTACGAACGTAGCGCCTGAAGATCCGAGGTCTTATTATTCTGTTGCCAGGAAGTTGAATCAGGAAATCCCAAATTCGATTTATCCGAACCAATACGACAATCCTTCGAACGCACAGGCGCACTATGAATCAACCGGGCCCGAGATCTGGAAGCAGACAGAAGGAAAGATCACGCATTACGTTGCCACTGTTGGCACTGGTGGATCGATGTGTGGGACTGCAAAATATCTGAAAGAACAAAAACCATCACTGGTAACTGTGGGTATCGACACATTCGGATCGGTGTTCAAGAAATATAAAGAAACAGGCATTTTCGACGAGAAAGAAATTTATCCATACCTGACCGAAGGATTTGGCGAAGACATACTTCCGAAGAATGTCGACTTCGATGTGATCGATCACTTTATTAAAGTTACGGATAAGGACGGCGCTATCATGGCCCGAAAACTTTCGCGTGAAGAAGGATTGTTTGTAGGGTGGTCAAGCGGTTCGGCCGTTCATGGAGCACTTGAATACGCACAGGAACACTTGAAGAAGGATGATATTATGGTGATCCTGCTTCCTGATCACGGAACCCGATATCTCGCTAAAGTTTACAACGATCAGTGGATGAAAGATCACGGTTTCCTTGAATCGAGATCATTTGGTTCCGCCAGAGATATTATCGCGAAGCGCAACGGAAAGGATAGTTTATTCACAGTAAGTAAATCATCAAAAGTAAGTGAAGCGATCCTTGTACTCAACAAGGAAGGCATTGACCAGATCCCGGTTACGGATCAAAATCAATTTGTCGGAAGCATCAGCTCGTCAGCCCTGCTTGAAAAGATCATTGCTGATCCGCAATTACAAAGCAAGCAAGTCGGTGAGGTGATGGATAAACCAATGCTGTTCGTTGCACCTGATAGTACCCTCGATGTCCTTACTTCATTGTTGAATAAAGATAACAAGGCTGTTCTCGTGCGCGACGACAACGAGAGCGTGCACATCATTACCCAGCATGATGTTTTGAAAGCTATGACGATGTAAGCGCCGGCCTCATTAATGCTTAAGAACGGCCTGTTCATATTTCTGATATTTTTTTGTCTTTCCGCAACAGGACAAAATGCCTTACCGGACAGTCTGGAGTCATGGTATGTAGGTGTGGCACGTGATTCCGTGTTTGTTGATGAGTTGAATGCGCGTTCGCTTGAATATCTCAAAACCAATCCAACCGTGGCACGCCAGGTAGCTACTCACGCTGGCGATGTTGCATCAAGGATCAGATATCCCGAAGGCTATGCGCGCTCACTGCTGATTGTTGGTAACTCCTACTGGTACGAGGGTATCTATGAGTTTGCTCAGAATTATTACTTGTTAGCTGCGCGTCAGTACCAGGCGATGAAAGACAGTGTTGGTCTTGGCCAGGCATATAACAACATAGGCGAGGTATACAAACGTTTGGATGAGGATAAGAAAGCCCTGGAATACCTGCTTAGGGCAGACCAATTCAAGCAAAAAGATTCGGCAGCGATTGCGTTGACATTTCACAATATTGCAGAATTGTATCTAAAACTTAATGACGTTGAAAGGGCAATGCCGTATATAAACAAGTCATTTGGTTATGCGAAACGTTCGGATAACAAGCGACTGATTGCGTATAATTATTGGAACTTTGCAACACTCTACAAGCTGGCGAAGGAATACGATCGTGCACTTGAGTTTTATATCCTGTCTGAAAACCTATGGGACGATATCGGCGAGACGCGTGCGCTGATACAAACCTATCAGGATAAAGCGGAAATATACAGGATCACGCATCGATACAATGAAGCTGAAAAAAACCTGGAGAAGGCAATTGCGCTTGCGTCGAAAATAATGGTACCCGATCTACAGGTAAAAAACTATCGGCGGTTTGCACTGCTTGATTCGATGCGCGGTAACAACCTGCGTGCATATTATTATCTTAATAAACATACGCTGCTTAAAGACAGTGTTTACAACTTATTGAAAGCGGAACAAATTGCGAGACTTCAAACAATTTATGAAACCGAAGAACGCGCAAACGAAAATCAGCAACTAAGAACTGAAAAGGCACTGCGTGAATCCCAACTGATATTCCAAAAAATATCGCTTGTTACGGTAAGCATCATTCTGATCGCGGCGGCCGTTGTAAGCTGGATATTATATCGGCAACGACGTCGCATTCTTTTTCAGAAAGATGCTATTGAATCACAGGCAACGGCACTTCTGAAACTAAACGACGAGTTACAAAATCTCAACCGTACGCTCGAAGCGCGAATAGATGAAAGAACTTCACAGCTCAGTTTACAGAACACCCGCCTTGCGGAATTCACTTTTATCAACGCTCACAAACTTCGCGCACCGGTGGCCAGCATTCTTGGGTTAATCAACCTGATGACTGAAGTCAAAGAATCGGAGAAACCGGAAATCCTTACACACCTCCGTAAGTGCAGCGAAGAACTCGACAATACCATCAGGACGGTAAGTAAAAATCTTGAAGAGGCGATCGTAAAAGAAGGAAAAGTATGAGTGTCAGCGTTTCGCTGCAACTACTTCGAAGCTCCGCTCTAAAGTTGCACCTTGATCATCGATGACCGTAAGCTTATGATGACCGGGCGAGATCATCAACGGAAGCTGATGGTCTTTTTGTGTCGTTGCGAGATATTCTCCATCAAGGTGCCAGAAAACCTTCGCCCCATCATTTCGATGTGCGACTTGAAAAACTGCGCTGCTCAATGTTTCATCAAGCTCTCGCGGAACAAAAATCTTTGCTTCTGTCTTTGGGTAAACAATCTCCATCATCGAAAGCCTGCTATCAACAACACAATCATTGCGGAAGGGTGGCAACAGCGCATACCTATTAACCTTCTTGAAGTAATATTCCTCCACAGGAGGAAGGGTAAACCACGGCACGTGCGTGATCCCATCAAGCCTCTCACACTTATCATGGACGCGAAAACGCAAGTCATTTGTAACGTGTACTAATTTGTGATATGTACATACTCCGGAAGCCAGCCCTGATTTTACTACCCAGATACTATCACTCCGCAGGCATAGCGACGAAGCACGGAACCCACTTTCGTGACAGGTAGGAATAAGTGCCATCTCGGAAAGAGGTTGTTGAAACCAGGTCGTTTGAGGCAGGGATGAAAAAATGTTAAACATCAGGGGTGCTGCCGCATCCGTCCCCGTAAGCCCGGGTCGTCCTTCGCCATCAGCATTCCCGACCCATACCCCCACAACATACTCAGGAGTTACACCAATTGCCCAACCGTCGCGAAAGCCAAAGCTTGTTCCGGTTTTCCATGCAAATTTTCTGGCGCTGCCAAAATGTTTCCAGCCAGCTTCTTCCGCTGGGCGATAAACTTCTGTCAACGTTTCAAATGTATTGTAAATAGCAGCGCTGCTAATCCAGCTCGATTCATCCCTGGGTGACTTCATTTGTGGTACGTCCAGGTATGTTGGTGCATGAAAATCTGACCGATTGTATCGTTGATTCCCCGGCAGATCAAAATAGTTTATCAGCGTTCTTGCCATTGAGGCATAAGCGCCGGCGATGTCCCAAAGAGTTCCTTCAGCGCCGCCAAGAATCAAAGACAGTCCATAATGATCAGGTGGGTTTTTCAGCGTCGTCAGTCCAATATTCTGAAGCAGGCTATGAAATTTCTCGTAACGATAACTACGCAGCATATTTACCGCAGGGACATTCAGTGAACGCGTTAATGCTTCGTCGGCCTTTACGGCTCCATCATATCGCAATGAAAAATTACGCGGCGTAAAGCCATTTAATTGCACGGGGATATCCGACAGCAGTGTTTTTGGCAACAACAAGCCTTCGCTTTGCATGGCAGCATACAAGAATGGTTTTAGAATACTTCCCGTGCTGCGTGGAGCCGCAACAACATCGACATCATTTTCAAAATCGTTAGTGGTGGTGACATTACCTACGTATGCGAGAACTGAGCCGCTTTTCACATCCAAAACAATAGCCGCAGCGTTGTGAATGTGATTTTGTTTTAGAACATCATGCTGTTCGTTAACTAATTGTGTAACGCGTGATTGAATTTCCTTCTGAAGCGTGGTCTTCAGGCGTTGCCCGTTACGTCCCTCTTCTCTCGCCCGCGCCAGCAGATGTGGCGCTTCGCGCGGTAACCGAAAAGGAATTGTGGGAATCGCTTCTTCTTTTGCAAGCGCGCATGTCAACGAATCGATAGTACCGTTTATCCTAAGTTTATCAAGCAGTGCATCGCGTTTTCGCGCTAAGAGCGAACGGTTGCGACCAGGGTGAATCAGCGCCGGTGCATTCGGAAGAACTGCTAGTAGCGCAGCCTGGCCCCAGGTCAGTCCCGATGTACCGGTACCAAAGTAACGCCAGCACGCAGCTTCAATACCGACGACATTGCTTCCAAAGGGAGCGTGTGACGCATAGACCCGAAGAATCTCTTTCTTGCCTGAACGTAACTCCAATCTCGTCGCTAGAAAGACTTCAATGATTTTTTCAAAGATCGTCCTCCTTTCTCTCCTCGACAGACGTATAACCTGCATGGTGATCGTACTCCCGCCACTTACTATTTTACCGGCAGCAAGATTTTGTTTTAACGCACGCGCCATAGACAAAACGTCTACGCCGGGATGCGAAAGGAAACGCTTGTCTTCGAAAGCAAGAATGGCTTTTTGAAATTTGAGCGGCACCGAATCTGTTTCAGGAAAACGCCATTGTCCGTCGTCAGCAATTGACGCGTTTAACAGTTCGCCATCAGACGATTGCAGAATCGTCGCGTACGGGTCGTTGAACAGTCGCTCGGGCAACGAAAAATAATACCACGTCAGGCACAAAATGCAAACCAAAACAACACCACCCCATTTCACTCGCGATGACTTCATTCAGACTATTACTTATGTCATTGTGTGATGTTCTTCACAACCGTTACAACCTGGCCTTTTTTCCTGGCATAGATGCTGCCATCGTACATTGCGTCGCAGGTCACGGCGGGCAAATAGTAAGTGCCGGCATAACTTGCTGTCAACAAAACTTTAAAAGTTTTTCGCTGACCGATCCCAAGGTCAAAGTAAGTATATACCCGATCATCACGAATGTCTTGATAGGTTGGCTTATCAGCTTTCAGTCGATCTTCGGCTTCATCCAAACGCAGGTTGTTAATCTCCCAGCCAGAAGGAAAAATCTGATTCAAAGCGAGATTTTTATATTCTCCCCGAGTGCCAGGGTTTTGAATGGATACCGATGCAACGAATCCCGAGCCCTGAGCCAGTTGCCCGGGATCAACGGGTGATCCGTCCATGTTTGTATAAGTAACGGACATGTTCAGATTGTTAAATTCTTCCCGATCATCACCACGAGCAGGCATACCCTCGGAAACAACCCGCACAAACAATACGCCCCCGGATCTATTGACAACGTTAAGACTATTGGCCTTCGCTCCGTCTATTGGTAACGCTACCTGCGCAAATGCAAGCTCGGTCTGAGCCGAGACACGTTTTCCGTTGTATGAATAGTCAAACTTCAGATCTCCCTTCTTTTCATTTCCAGCAAATGCGCCAGCTGACTTAAGGCACCAGGCGATCGTTTGTGTGCTTAGCCATTGCGATTCATTGCTCAATGCAAGTGATATCTCCCTTAAAAGTTCAAAGGCACGTGTACGATCACCTGTCAATAGTAATGTTTCAAGAATAATCGCCTTGTCCCGTAAATCAGAGCCATAAGTGTAAGCAAGTTCCTGGTAAGGTTTTACAGCTATCGAAAGGTTGGTGATGATTTTCTTCGCTGCTTCAGGTTGACCTGCCTTTGCATACGCCGCAGCCAGCATCCATGAAGCGGTCAGCGGAAGCGAGGACTGTTCGCGGAGCCTGTTCATAGCACCCATGTCAGCATCTCCTGCAAGCGCAAGCGTATAAAGCCTGTAGGCCTGTATCAGTTCACTGTTTGAAAATTCCCGGTTTTTTCTCCATGCGTTGGCTTTGTCTCTCTGATATCGCTTCCATCGCCTAATCATTTCAGCCGGCACATGATATCCCTTCGTCTCGGCTTCAACAAGAAAATGCCCCGCATATGTCGTCGACCAACTATCAGCATTTTCTCCACCAGGCCAGTATGTAAATCCACCGTCGCGCTGTTGAAATGATTTGAGCTTATCAATGCCCGCGCGAACATTGTATTGAATTAATGTGCGTTCACCTTCCGACAACACTTTTATCTGATCTACGAACAACTGCGGAAACACGCTTGACGTTGTTTGTTCTACGCAGCCGTACGGGTATTGTAGCAAATATTTTAGACGCTGACCAAGATTAATTGGTGGTAGTGCTGAAACTTCCAGCGATGCGGAGTTGGTTCCGTCCATTCCTATAGGTGACACTTCATTGCTCCATGATTTTCCCGCCTCAACAATTGCTTCGAATGAGCGCGTGATTGGTGGATTTGGATTACGAACTTCAATGTCGATGACATCGGTAGACGAATAGCTGCCTGAGGTTGCTGTCACTTCTACACGTGCTTTACCAAGGGCAGCTTTAACGTTGAGATCGAAGTCGACTGTCATATCTGCGCCAGACATTGTAACATTCTGCGTTTTATTCGGCAATTCGAGCGGACCGGAAACATTGATCTGTACTTTAACATTCTTGATGCTTTTCTCCATTGAGAAAAGAGTCACAGGCAGCTTCAGTTTTTCTTCCGGCCCCAATACGCGCGGCAACGTTGCCAATACCATTAAAGGCTTTCGCACAGGAGTGACCTTCTCTGTTGAACCGTATGCGCCTTCATATCCGGCGACAAGCATTGTTTTAACGGATCCAACATATTGTGGCATTGTGAAAGTAATCTCATCGCTATCGCCAGAAAGTGTAAATGGTCCAAAGAATTTAACCACGGGCTTAAAGCGGTTAGTCTTCGAATCATCTTCCTTTGTCTTGCCCTCAAAATCACCTCCGATAGCAAGCAATCTTTCCACCTCTGAACCGAACGCGCCCATTACGTATGCATACATGTCCCACGTTTTGACCCCAAGCGCTTCGCGGGCATAAAACCTTGACCAGAGATCGGGCGTTCTGAAGCGTGTCAGATCCAGAAGTCCCTCGTCTACAACGGCAAGGGTATACGTCATTTTCCGGTTTGTCTTCTCCGACACTTTAACGACGACCTCACTTCCGGGCTCAAGAACATCCGGCATTGAAACCTGCGGATAAAGATGGGTTTGCTCGTCTTCAACCGTTATGGGTATGACACCGTATAACCGAATGGGAAGATCATTCAACGTTTGAGCATGCGGCTGAATGAGGGTAACATGAACGAAGATGTTTGGCGTCATTTCTTTTGTCACTTCGAACGTAAATGGATTATCACCCTTTTGTGTTTCAAGCCAATGAGATTGGATGACGCGGCTTCCATTCTCAATGGTTACAAGCGCTCTGCCACTATTGCCTGCAGGTATGATGATGCTCGCTTTCTCGCCGATATTGTAGAGCGGTTTATCAGAAGTAAATGTAAGCATCGTTACTCCATCGCTACCTTCACGCGCCCGTCCCGCCCAGCCTGGCCAGTCAATATAAACCACCTTCGCTGTGCTGTGCCCTGAAACCGGATCGTATGCTTTTACTAAGTACCTGCCCCATTCGGGATAATTTATTTTAAACGTCCATGAGCCCTTACCGTTAACCGTTTGAATGTTCCCCTCGTTCACCATTGTTGCATAGGAGTCGGACATATACGCAGCGTTCTCTTCTGTATTATCCCACCACCAGCGCCATTGCAATTTTTGTATTGACATGTGTACGTGGCTTCGTGACACAGGCTTACCATTTGCATCGACTGTAACGACATCTAAGCGGTGCGTTGTATCGGTAAGCAGCATGCCGCGCGCCTTATCTCCTTCCGGCAATCGTATCCCTGTGTAAGATGAATAAGAATAAAAAGGAACACTAAAGCGATCGATGGAGAAGTTTCCGCTCTCTTCATACACCTTTCCTCTGAAAACTGCATTCAGAAACCCAGGTGCATTTTGAGCAGGATCGAGTGTTGTCATTATAGTGGCGTGCCCATCTGCGTCTGTCGATCCCTCAAATATCTGCTGAGCTTCGCTGTAGAACTCTTTACCGGGATCTTCAAAAACAAAACCCGGATACTTCTCAAACTTTGTCTCGGCTTTGGTCATCAGCACTTCGAAAGAGGCTTTGAGATTACGCCCGGGTGCGCCATGCAACCAGTTTACCTGTAGCGTTCCTGCAATGTTATTATCCTCGGCAGTAAGTTTGTCCTTACCGAAATCAAGGTTAATTTTTAAACGATTCGGTTTAACGGTTTCAATTTTGATCGGCTGGATAAACTCCGCCCCTCCTACCTTGACGCGGGATGTCCAGTTGCCGGTCGGCGCATCCGCTGATGTCGCTGTAGCGAAATTGTAGAAACCATTTTCCGCTCTCGATTTTACCAAACGTGTCACAATTTGCCCCTGCGGATTTTGCAACTCCATTACTACGGGATGATTTTCAGGCAACGTTTTACTTTCATCCTCGAGGACAAATGTCAGGTACAATGAGTCACCCGGTCTCCATACGCCGCGTTCACCGTAAATCAACCCCTTCAATCCTTTGCTGATCTGCTCGCCCCCGACATTAAAATTGCTCAATGAAAGCGACTCACCGTCAAACAACTTTAAATAGCCGCGCTGAGATCCATTTTTAGCAACCAATGCAAAAGGTCGGTCTTTTGAATTTAATGTAAGCCTTCCTTCGCTGTCTGTTGCTCCGCTTGCGATTACCTGTTGTTGATAATCAAACAACTCAACCGCAACACCCGAAAGCGGGCTTGTCGTTTTCAGATCCGTAACAAATACAACGGTATTGCCATCAGTCCCGCGCTTTGCAATCAGGCCGAGATCTGACGCGATAACATTTCGCTTGATCGACTTATCACCCACGTAATAGGAAGAATGACACGGATTGTTTCGTTCATTCCAGTCATAGTCTTCATCGTAATAGTAATCTTCATAAGAATCCCAGTAACTGTTTTCATTTTCAGGTTCTGACCAATCTTCTTCCTGAAGAAGCTGCGAATGTTGCCCTTCGGCATCATCGTCCTGGCATGTCCAATAGATATCCTTCTTCTTGAATCCAATTTGAACCTGGTAAATCGCACCTGGTTCTGTCGTAATCAATTCAGCAAGATCGAGTGTAAATCTGTTCCACCGCCCAAGATCCGCGACTCCCGACCCTTCGAGCGTAACATTCTTTTTTAGAATATTTTTGCCTACGCGACGGAGTTCAGATCGTCCATCGAAATTGTTAACCTGTAAAAACTGAAGGACATTCGCTTCATACACTTTGATTATCTGGACATCGATCGATTTGAGATTTACTGCTTCGAAAGGCAGGATGAGTCCATTTGAAGATGGTAGAATATTTCCCTTTCCGACAAAACGAACAGAAGGATTCATTTGCTCGAACACGACTGTCGCCTCTTCGGCTTTTGACATTCGATAGTCAATAATATTTCTGATCCCGGGTTCAATTCGAATTGTCTTCGTTCCTGTTTGTCGCACTGAAGGATAAACATGAATTTCGTTGTCCTGTATTTTATAATCGAGTGTTCCAACGTCATCAATTGATATTAAGCCGCGTACGTCCTGGCTTTCTTTCAAAGGATCCGAAAATTGCAGAACAACGTACTGATCCGGATTCTGAACGACTTTTGTATCCATTAACTTAAAATCGCTTAACGATGGTATTTCGATCTCACGCGTTTCATTTCGTTCGATGCCAATGTCACTCGCATTGATTGCCAGACTGACGCGAGAAGCTGCATCTCTCCGCGCGATTTCTTCTATTGAAAAAAAGTGTTGTCTTCCATCAGCATTATGAGTCCATTGGATTTTCAGACTGGCACCATCCTGCGATGCACTGAGTGTCTTTTCAACAGATGCATTATCCGCGTAGTCGGCGGTGAGAAACACACCTTCCGCGCGCTGTCTTTTCAAATCCGTTTTTATATAGGGTGTGATGTTCTCAATGTTGACTTCATAATTCTGCGGCAACACCTGAAAGTTATACTCAAATGTTTCGAGGTCAGCGTCGACCCCGG
>Ga0196965_1001215_pt1 | contig 10470 bp, 7 predicted proteins | sample S1_20metaG_FD_148668 | JGI IMG/M metagenome (GOLD analysis project Ga0196965, IMG submission 148668) | Soil microbial communities from Anza Borrego desert, Southern California, United States - S1_20 | ecosystem: Environmental > Terrestrial > Soil > Desert | place: USA: California | collected... | reverse complement strand
ATCCAGCCTGGCGCTTGGTGGTGGAAAGGGCCTTCATTTAGGTGGTGAAACGCCGCAGCATTCGCACTCGCTGGGGTTAAGAAGGCGCCAATTGGCTCACCCTCGTCCAGGTTGCCTGCGCCCACATTTTCTGCGACATGGCAATTTAGGGATAGATTCTAACAGCAAGCCATGACGCTCACACGTAACCCAGGATAAAGCCCTCGTGATCTTCGACTAAGTAACATGCTAGGTCGAAAGCGGCATAACGGTGGTTGAGAATCAAACGGAACAGCGGGCATTGATGTTATGACAAGTTCCCTAAACATAGCTTACCCTTTCTGGGAGAGTACCGTTCTGAGGTAGTTGACTAAGCCATCTGGCGCCACCTGCGTTTTGTGCAGGATGGTCAGTACCTGGCTTTGGAGCCATTGTTGCTCGTCGGCAGTCAGGTCCTTGGCGGTTATGACGATCAGTGGAATATGCGCTAGTGTGGGAAGCTGCTGAAGTTGATTAATTACCTCGAAGCCATCCATTTCTGGCATCATGAGATCGAGAATAATTACGCCAGGTGGATCGGCTGCTGCTAGGCGCAAGCCCTCGGCACCGCTGGCGGCAAGGACCACATGCAGATTAGCCGCGGACAACGCACGACTCGTCGTGGTACGTACGTCGGGATCATCATCAATCAGCAGCACGGTCTGGGCCGGTGTAATCCAACGGAGTACGGCCGCCTGGACCTCCTCACTGCGAACGGGCTTGACCAGGTAATCGGCAATGCCCAGTAAGCCAATTAAGGATGGTTCAACATCAACCATTGAACACAGAATCACCGGCAGATCCTGGAATTGCGGGTCGGACCGAATCTGCCGCAACACCGCCCAGCCATCGAAATACGGCATGCGCATATCGAGGATAACCAGATCTGGCTGTCGTTGCTGCAACGTAGTAAGGACCAGTCGGCTGTCCGCAAGCGCCGATATTCGGTAGCCGGTCTCTTCCAGGATGCGACGCAGCACCATGTGAGTATCCAGATCATCATCTACCACGAGAATATGCGGCTGAGACACCACGCGTGGAGTGTTGGTGTTGGGAACGACGAGAGACGTGGGTACAGAAAGCGGCATTGGCAAAGAGACGGTGAAAGTGGATCCCACACCAGGGGTGCTCAAAAGGGTAAGGGTGCCGCCATGGAGTTCGACCAAGCGTTTGCTGATGGGGAGGCCAAGGCCAGTGCCCGCATAGGTACGGTTGAGGGCATGATCGACTTGTTGAAATTCGGCAAACACCCGCTCCTGAGCTTCCACAGGGATACCCACCCCGGTATCTATCACGTCAATTTTGACTGCGTCTGCAACCCTCGCTGCACGCAGCGTAATGGTGCCCCGCTCGGTGAACTTGGCGGCGTTGGATAGCAAATTAAGCAGGACTTGGCGGATACGGGTTTTGTCCAGTGAGAGCACCGGAAGTTCAGGATCGATGTCAAGAATCAATGTGACTGGTTTGTCCTTGATCAAGCTCTGGGCCGTACTTGCAACGCTCTGAATCAGCGGGGGCAGTATCACAGGTTCAAGGACTAGTGCGATATGCCCAGCTTCAATCTTGGACAAGTCAAGAATATCGTTAATCAGGCCGAGCAAATGATCCGCATTCAGTCGCACCCGCTCCAGATACATATGTTGATCTTCTGGATCCTCTCCTTCAGCGGGATTGGCTAAGAAGTAGGTATAATTGATAATCGCATTGAGCGGGGTGCGGAGTTCATGTGACATACTTGCAAGAAAGTGGGACTTGAGTTCATTCGCGTGTTCAGCAGCTTTCCGTGCTTCTATCAATTCACCTGTGCGTTCTTCAACCTTTATTTCCAAGCTTTCATTAAGTTTCTCAAGATCTCGACGAGATTTTGCTATATCAGCACTCATCTGATTAAATGAGCGGCTTAGGGAACCAATCTCATCTGATGAAATAACAGGCACATCAGATGAAAAATCACCATTTGACAAGCGATGAGTTGCTGCTTCCAGGGTCCGTATGGGTTGTGTAATACGTTGACTCACAATTCCTAAAAGTAGAAGTACTGCAAGAAAGAAAAGAATGGTAACAGTAATTGTTGATTGAAAAGTCGAATTAGTTCTATTTTGAATCGTTTGCTCTACACGTTGAGATTCATCGATAAGTTCACGAGTTGGACTCGCGATAGCGAGACGCCAACCAGTCTCTGGTAATGATGAAAAGGCAACAACCATATCTTCATTATTAATCTGAAGATGATGCACACCTGTGTCATCCTGAGCCATGGCATCAAGCAATGTTTTAATATTCGCATTTCCTAGTATATGTAAGTCCAGTCCTATAGTTGAAGTGAGAGATACCACCGGGAGATGAGATGTGGAAGCAAGAGAGGAAATGTATTCTAATGGAGCAGCAATAAGCTTTCCTTCTGCATCAACAAGAAATGCGAATGAACTAGGTGTGGGCTTAAGGCTATTGATATTGCTTATATAATCTGTCAATGTAAGATCAGCACCAATCATACCTTGGTAGACATCATCCACAAAAATCGGCTCTGCAATACCCATAACTATATTGTTCTCGGCGTCAACAACTGGATTAAACCAAAATTTTTTCTTTGTTTCAAGAATCACCTGTCTAGTTTCGAGATACCCGGGATCTTCGTCTCGATTATATCCAGATTCAGCTATAAAATCACCTATTCCACCAGGATATTCAGACGTTACAAAAGAAGGATAAATTTGAGTGATTCCGTAATCACCCACAAAATATAAAGCAGAAAGCTCGGAATTTCCTTCAAATATGACTGGAAAAATATTATTGAATAGACCTGCAAAGGCAAAATCACGTATGATACGCGGATCATCCATATCAGCGCCCTGGCGGATGTAGATATCAGCACTTCGTGCGCTATTAGCATCTACAAAATAACCTTTTGGTCGTTTTGTAAGATCACTTAACTGGATCGATGATGCAAAAGAGGGCAATACCAATCTAGATTGGTATTCAGGTATACTGTGAATATCTTCCGCCACTTCCTGCAATCGTGTGTTGATTATTGCAGCCTTTTCCCTTGTGATATCATCAATAAACTGAACACCTTGATTTTGCAAAGCTTCAGAACTAATCGATGTTGATTCTTTTTTTATAATCTGAAGGCTTCGATCGAATAGAAATAATATCATTAATGCCAAAAACAACAAAGATATCGCCATCGTTGTAATTATTTTCAATCCTATTTTAGTAATATACCGCATACATCCTCACAATGGGGTGAATTCTATTAATCAGCGTTACCAGTCCAATAAGTATTGATTGATGGAGTTGGCCTAGGATCTGTGGGGTATCTCGAGACGAACCGTTGGCGCTACCAACGGTCGTATTTCCATCCAGATGCCTCCTTTGTGCATGACATCCATTCCATACCTTGAGCACTATCGTCGCCGAGGCTCAGTCTGGATCAGCGTCGAACACAGCGCTGATCGCAGCGTCATACAGGTTCCGTACATTGCGGTACTGACGGGAGCAATAAAGAGGGCGGGATTCGTTGCAGGATGCCATTTGAAGAGCCGCAGCATCCCCTCGAAGAGGATATCGATGAACATGACGAAGTCCGCCACATTGGCACGATACAAAGGCAGGGGATTCTGATAAAAAAAGACGAGCTGGTGTCCCGGCCGTCCATCCACACTGCCATCAAGATCACTCATCCGATCCATGGCACCATCAGGCGTTATCTGGTGATAGAACTCGGGATGGGGGAACTGACATGCCACAGCCAGCGTCGTCAGTGCGGTTTGCAGCGAGATCATCGATGTGCCATCGAGGACATACTCCACATGCGGACTCTCACACCACAGCGTAAAAGCTGACAGACGGCGCGGATCCTCAAACGCATAGTAGACACAGCACGGATAGCGTGTGCGATCATAAAAGAGATCATAAACATCACGTCTATGCACTAGTGATACTCCCTTCGTGGATGCCATACATGGAGCTGGTTATACCCGGTTTACCGCACGAGAATGGCTTACTGGCTCACGACAGTTCCTGGTAGGATGAAGGTGCTTAAAACTCACCTGCCGAGGAGACCGACCGTGAACCAGTCACCCCCATTGTACGATAGCCCACCCGCCGTGTCACTCATCGACCCGTGGTTGTGCCAGCATCTGCCGGATGTCGCGCCCGCCGTCCGCCGCCGGTTTATCCAGCTTGTCACGGGGATCTTTGAAACCCGTTCGTTGCTGATCGACACCATCGCCGACAGCAGCGCCTTTGGCGCCACCGCCACGAGCAACGCCACGCAGGTCCGGCGTATCCTGCGCGATCTCCGCCTCACCCTGGAGACAGTCTATTATCCGTTTATCCGCTCGATCCTGGCCACGGTGCCGGCGACGGACCTGTATTTGACGGTCGATGAGACCAGTCACGGCACGGATTACAACATCGTGCAGGTGGGCTGGGCCACCGATGGGATGAGTCTCCCGCTCGGGATGGCGATCTATGCGCCCGACGCAGCCTGGGCCGACGACACGCGGGCGCTGCTGCACACAATTGACACGCTCATTCCGGAGGGCATGACCGTCACGTTGCTGGCCGACCGTATCTACACCGGCGAGCCGTTTCTGGCCTGTCTCGACGCGCTCCACTGGAATTTCGTCTTTCGGGCCAGTGAATCGACCCAGATTGAGCATCCCTGCAAAGGCTGGATGCCGCTCCGCCGGGTCTACAAACGCGCGAATACCGGGCGCTATTTTGCCCAGATGCGCATCTGGAAACAGGGCCAGCGGCAGGCAAATGTCAGTATCTGGAAACGGGTGCAGCCGGGCTTCCGGCCGGTCATCTGGTATCTGGTCTCGAACTGTGATCCCGAACCCGGCCAGTTTCATGAGTACGCCTGTCGTTGGTGGTGCGAATGCACGTTCAAAATCATTAAAAGCGGCCAGTTTGACTGGGAACGCGGACGGGTGACGGCGACGCAGCGCGTGCAGGTGTTGTTAATGGGCGTGAGCTGTGCGTTGTGGGCGTTGTGGTTGCTCGGCCGCACGCATGAGCGCATTCCTCGGGTCAAGGCCACGACGCGGCCGCAACGCCGCACCAAACTGATTGATGATGGGTATGCGGCCTTTCGCCTAGCCGTCAAACGCCAACAGCCGCTCCAAATGCCAGCGCCACCGGCGCCGCGCGTGCTCGACTATGAGCGGGTGTTTGCCCCTCCCACCAAGCGGGCGGCCTAAAATGTCATGCACTAAGTGTCTATCCGTAAATTGTTGATGGCCTAAAAAATGACGTATCCACCCGTGATGAAAAGCGCTCAAACTTACCACCAGGAGGATACGTCATGGCCTCATCTAGCACAAAACCGGCCAACGTGGACTATTTTCGCATCCCGCGGCCACTGTGGCGGCAGATCAAACGTCATCTGCCGAAACTGCCCACCCAGCGCCGACCTGGCCGCCCGCCCGCTGACCGCCGCGCGGTGATCACGGGCATCTGGTATGTCTTGTGGACGGGGTGTCAGTGGAAAGCGGTACACCACAGCTGGTTTGGGGTAGCCAGCAGTGTTTTGCATGCTCGTTTGCAACAGTGGCAACGCGAAGGGCGCTTTGCCGCGATCATGACGGCCTTGGTCCGGTTTTACCACCGTCGCCAGCGCATTCTGTGGACATGGCAAGCCCTGGATGCCCGGAATGGAGCGGCACCGCTGGGCGGTGAAGCCACCGGGAAGAACCCAACCGACCGCGCGAAGAAGGGCACGAAACTGCACCTGCTGGTCGATGGACGCGGCGCCCCGCTGTCGCTTGGCGTGAGCGCGGCCAACCAGGGCGAAACCGGCGCGCTTAAGACGATGGTGCTGGAAATGGCCGTTCGTCGACCAACGCGTGAGCAGCATTTCTGTGGCGACCGGGGCTACGATGCTAAGGCGGTGCATGAATTCCTCCTGCAGGCCAACTATATCCTGCACATCAAACACCGCCGACGACGCGGTGAACCATCCGCACCGGAGCCGGATATCCCGGGTGAAGCCCAGTACCCGGCCCGGCGCTGGGTGGTCGAACGAACCTTTAGTTGGTTGGTTAAACGACGGAGTATTCGCACGCGCTGGTGCAAAAAAGTCGCCAATTGGCTCGCCCTCGTCCAGTTCGCCTGCGCCCATATTCTGTGTGACATGGCAATTTACGGATAGACACTAAGCCAGATGCCTCCGGCAAATCGCTCCACGGAGACGGGTTAGACGGCTGACTGAGCGTGATAGGTTGATCAACGTGTTATCAGGTGTTGATCAATGCAAGCTATCAGACCGCGGCAAAAGCGACTGATCCGCGCCTTTGCCGCCCCGTCCGGGTCAGCATATTGTAGGTGAGATCACGGGCCCCATTATCAGTAGGTCGTGATGCGCCGACGGTGCACACCCAGCAATGAAAATTGCGCTACACTTTTCCATGACAGGAGGTGCCACGTCAAAGGTCGGATTGTGATGGGTGCTTCGAGCCTGGTCAGTAGGTGGACCTGGGTGGACACTGGGACACCCAATTGTCGCTCCCATTGTGGGAAGCACGTACCAGAAGTTCATGAAATTGCTCCACCCTATGGCCCTTCTGTCGTTCATGACATGGAGGAGTTCCTATGCAGATTCTGTATCAACGCTGTGTGGCATGGATGTGCATAAGAAATCGGTCGTCGCCTGCCTCGTGATTTCGGGTCCAACGGGCCGTGTCCACAAGGAAACCCGCACCTTTGGCACCACCACGCCCGAGATCCTCGCGCTCGGCGATTGGCTCCGCGCGTCGGAGTGCTCCCATGTGGCCATGGAAAGCACCGGCGTCTACTGGCGGCCGATCTACAATCTCTTGGAAGACGAGTTTACGCTGTTGGTGGTGAATGCAACCCATGTCCGCACTGTTCCGGGGCGCAAAACTGATGTGAAGGACGCCGAATGGCTTGCGGACCTGCTCCGCCATGGCCTGCTGAAACCGAGTTTTGTTCCATCGACACCGCAGCGGGCGCTCCGCGAGTTAACCCGCTATCGGGCAACCCTCATTCATGACCGGGCGCGCTGTGCCAATCGCGTGCAAAAGGTGCTGGAGGATACGAACATCAAACTGGCCTCCGTTGTCTCCGCTATTCAGGGGGTCTCGGCCCGGGCGATGCTCGCCGCGCTGCTGGCCGGAGAAACCAATCCTGAACTGCTCGCGGACCTCGCGCGTGGCCGCCTGCGTGACAAGCGTGACCAATTGCTGCCAGCACTTGCGGGTCATATTCAGGAGCATCATCGGTTTCTCTTGACCGCCTTGTTGGCCCAGATCGACTATTTGGATGGGGCCATTGAGACGGTGAATACCGAAATTGCTGCGCGGCTGGAGGCGACCGAGGAGGCAATTGCGCGCTTAGACGACATTCCTGGCGTGAGTCGACGGGTGGCCGAGGTCGTTCTCGCGGAGATTGGCCCTGATGTGACCCGCTTTCCAACCGCCGCTCAGCTGGCTTCGTGGGTGGGCCTCTGCCCTGGCAACCACCAAAGCGCGGGGAAGCGATAGAGCGGTCGTACCCAGCACGGGAATGTCTGGTTGCGCCAGGCCCTGATGGAAGCGGCCCATGGAGCGGCACGCAGTAAACGGACGTATCTCCAAGCGCAGTACTATCGCCTGGCGGCCCGCCGTGGCCGAAAGCGGGCGCTCGTGGCGGTGGCGCATAGCCTCGTGGTAATTATCTATCAGATGTTAAAGCGCGGGACGACGTATCACGATCTCGGATCAACGTCTGGTGAAAATAGAGCCTGGACCTCGTCCTGGAGACTCACCGGGTTGTGTTCCAAGTTGAGCCATTTTCATTGCTGGGTGTGCGCCGAAGGCGCATCAGACCTACTGATCATGTACACCAGTCCAGGCCGCGCCACTATGCAGTGGCAACGTACAGGATCGAAGCGGTGGATTACCTTAATCAAGTTCTGCATTATCATAGCTATTCTCCTCGAAGGCGCTGGATATTGGCGGGCATTCAGTGATCACAGAACATTTGCGGTGGACCACTATCTCCCAGGGGCAGGAGGGCTGAGTGCATGACACACGAATGTGCTAATTCCGAAATTGCCCTTTCTGATGCGATAAATCGCCACTTCAATATGTTGAGGTGGATTCTACCTTCATGAGGAACATGGCTTCCTCATGAGCTATTTTTCGCTACAGAACAAATGTGTGTTATGCACTAAGAGGCAGGAGGGATATGGTCTGGAAACTGTTCAGGAATAACATACTTCGGGTTGAGCGGCAAGTATACAGCTACAACGACTGTCTATAAGACGCCTGCCCTTAATATTCAACAGCGTATGCTAGCAATTAATCTTGATCTGGTCGTCATCATCACCGTATTGATGCGGATCGGAACAGGGCGTGGATGGGGGCCGATCATTCCACTTGGATTAAGTATCATCATCCTTGGGAATGCCAGCTTCTGTTTCTGTGTGCACGTAGGACGTTTCTGTCGGCTACCTGCGGCACTAAATTAGGACAGAGCATAGAGTCTTTCGGCATTTTGGTGATCCCGCCCTGATCCTGTATCATTTCCTCTGGGTACGGAGGAGGCCCACGATGATACGATGCCTCGTTGACTCATCGTGCTACTTGTGATTGATTTGATCAACTGTGGAGTACGCCCCCTTAACTGCGCCCCCATACCCCAATGCCCAGCATACCGCTTTTGGGTCTCCCATGATCATGGTGCCTGCACTAAGGAACGGCGAAGAACCCTATCCATAGCCTAGCGTGGTCGTCACGATGATTGCACGACTACAGATGGAGTCCAGGGCATTCGTCGCCTGTCAAATGCCCTGGACTGGGCCCGATTCTGAATTCGCCAACAGCATGATCGTATACACAAACGGGATGGGTAGCGGGGGAACAGAAACCGACGTGTATCGCAGGAACCGTGGCCCGTCCCCAACGGTGTGCCTGACCATTTATATCTGGTTTCCTATCCCTCATAGATATTTTTTGCCTCTGTGGACTATGGTTTATTAAAAAGAGCAATCTGTGCCTATGCACAATGGAGTCTCACGTATCGCCTTTGCCCACAATTAGTCAAGGCCACAGTAACCGGAGGCATCCCATGAAGACACAACCTGATTACATCCATAAGCGCACGCTCTTGTTCTTGATCGCAGCGACTCTTCTTGCGTTTGGATGGAAAGCGCCTCAACAAGCACAAGCGGCGCCAAGCACCATCACTATTACGAAAACCGCACTGGAAGATAATCCTAACGATGACTGTTCGCTCTATGAAGCGCTGCAAGCCGCATTCAATGGATCTCCCTATCATAAATGCAATGCTTCGCCAGATGGTGTGATAATTCAATTTAGCGGCGCCGCATCCGGGGGGACAATTATGCTTCCTGTCCCGGGCGCCAATGCTGAGTTCCCCTCGATCAATAAAAATGTAACAATCAAGGGTCCAGTCACGATTGATGGCGGAGGTGCGAGCAAAGATCTCCACGTATTTCGCATTGCATCTGGAGGGACGCTTAACTTAGTAAATGTGACCGTACGCAATGCGCATACCAAGGGCGGTGGAGCGGCTGTCCTGGATACCAGTTTCGGCACACTTAACGTAACAGGGGGATCGTTCGAAGATAATGTCGCAGACGGTGATGGTGGCGCAATTAATAGCAATGGGAATATAAATATTCTCGGGACCAGTTTTTTGTCCAACAGTGCACGTGGTGTCAACTCAGATCAAAGCAATAACGCTTTTACTGGGTTTGGTGGAGCTATCAAAGTATCTGGGGCGGGATCAGCGAAATTAAAAATCGGGGGCAGCATCTTTACGGGAAATAGCGCTGATAAAGGGGGCGGGGCTATTTTCTATACGGGTAGTGATGCCAATATTGCCGACGCAGTATTTGCAGGCAATAGTATTGACGGCACCGGTACTGGTGTTAATGCCCCCAAAGGCGGTGGTGCTATTTATACAAATACCGATGCCAAGTTGCAGCTTACACAAACACACCTGCATGGTAACCTCGCTCCAACAAGCAACGGCGGCGCACTTTTTAATGGAGCAAACAGCAAGGTCACGCTTGCCGACTCGGCCTTTAATGGAAATATAGCAGGTTCTACCGCAAACAAGGGTTCTGGTGGCGCCATCTACAATCAGACAGCCAACGTTACTATTCAACGGGTTGCTTTTCTCACCAATGCTGCAGTTGGCGGGGATGGGGGCGCCATAACCAATGACCGCGGCAGTACGGCTGTACTTGCGAATACGTTGTTTTCCGCGAATGCTGCCCCCGATGGCTATGGTGGCGCGGTTAACAATATAACCCCGCCCAATCAAGTAAAATCCACAATGGTTCTTTCAAACACAACGTTTTGGGCGAATGAGGCGATTTCCGGGCAGGGTGGAGCCATTAACAATGGCCCAGGGCAAATGATTAAGGTGGGCAATACCATTATTGATGGTACCGACAATGTTAACTGTTCTGGA
>Ga0196965_1001214_pt1 | contig 10472 bp, 11 predicted proteins | sample S1_20metaG_FD_148668 | JGI IMG/M metagenome (GOLD analysis project Ga0196965, IMG submission 148668) | Soil microbial communities from Anza Borrego desert, Southern California, United States - S1_20 | ecosystem: Environmental > Terrestrial > Soil > Desert | place: USA: California | collected... | reverse complement strand
GGCCGATCTGGACCGGCCGATTTTCCTCGATGGCGTGCTGGGACTCGAGACCGGCTCGATCCGCGAGGTGTTGGCCATCCTCAAGCGCACCTACTGCGGCCACATCGGCATCCAGTTCATGCATATCGCCGAGCCGGAGGAGAAGGCCTGGCTGCAGGAGCGTTTCGAGGGACCCGACAAGTTCGAGACCAACGCCTTCACCCGCGAAGGCAAGCTGGCCATTCTCAACAAGCTGATCGAGGCCGAGGGCTTCGAGCGCTTCCTGCACAAGCGCTTCCCCGGCACCAAGCGGTTCGGCCTGGACGGTGGCGAGGCCATGGTCCCGGCGCTGGAGCAGATCATCAAGCGCGGCGGCGCCCTGGGTGTCGACGAGATCGTGCTGGGCATGGCTCACCGCGGGCGGCTGAACACCCTGGCGGCGGTGATGGGCAAGCCCTATCGCGCCATCTTCCACGAGTTCCAGGGTGGTTCGACCGTGCCGTCCGACATCGAGGGTTCGGGCGACGTCAAATACCACATGGGCGCGTCGTCTGACCGCGAGTTCGACGGCAACAAGGTGCACCTGTCGCTGACCGCCAACCCCTCGCACCTCGAGATCGTCAACCCGGTGGTGCTGGGCAAGGCGCGGGCCAAGCAGGCCTTCGACATCCGCGAGGCCAACGCCGGCCAGCCGGCGGAACAGTGGGCGCTGGACCGGTCCAAGGTCGTGCCGCTGCTGATCCACGGCGACGCCGCCTTCGCCGGCCAGGGCGTGGTCGCCGAATGCTTCGCCCTGATGGGGCTGAAGGGCTACCGCACCGGCGGGACGATCCACTTCGTCGTCAACAACCAGATCGGCTTCACGACCAGCCCGCGCAACAGCCGGTCCAGCCCCTATCCGTCGGACGTGGCGCTGATGGTCCAGGCGCCGATCTTCCACGTCAACGGCGACGACCCGGAGGCGGTCGTCTTCGCCGCCAAGGTGGCCACCGAGTTCCGCCAGAAATTCCACAAGGACGTGGTGGTGGACATGTTCTGCTACCGCCGCTTCGGCCACAACGAGGGCGACGATCCGACCTTCACCCAGCCGCTGATGTATTCGAAGATCCGGGCGCTACGCTCGACCCGCGAGATCTACGCCGCCCGCCTGATCGCAGAGGGCGTGACCAGCCAGGCCGAGGTCGACGCCGAGATCGAACGCTTCGAGAGCTTCCTCGACGCGGAGTTCGAGGCCGGCAAGACCTTCGAGGCGAAGAAGGCCGACTGGATGGACGGCCAGTGGCAGGGCATCGGTCAGCCCGACGGCGAGGAGCGCCGCGGCGACACCTCGGTGCGGGCGGCGAAGCTGAGCGACCTCGGCCACCGCCTGACCACCATTCCCAACGACGTCGACATGCACAAGACGCTGAAGCGCGTCATGGACGGCCGGCGCGAGATGATCACCACCGGTGAGAACATCGACTGGGCCACGGCCGAGAGCCTGGCCTTCGCCTCGCTGCTGGACGAGGGCTTCCCGGTGCGCCTGTCGGGCCAGGATTCGGTGCGCGGCACTTTCAGCCAGCGCCACTCGGGCATCGTCGACCAGACCACCGAGGCCCGCTACGTCCCGCTCAACAACCTGCGCGAGGGACAGGCCGAGTTCGAGGTCATCGACTCGGCCCTGTCGGAAGAGGCGGTCCTCGGCTTCGAATACGGCTACGCCCTGACCGACCCCAACACCCTGGTGATGTGGGAAGCCCAGTTCGGCGACTTCGTGAACGGGGCCCAGGTGGTGATCGACCAGTTCATCACCTCAGGCGAGCGCAAATGGCTGCGCATGTGCGGCCTGACCATGCTCTTGCCGCACGGCTACGAGGGTCAGGGGCCGGAGCACTCGTCGGCCCGTCTGGAGCGTTTCCTGCAGCAGTGCGCCGAGGACAATATCCAGGTCGCCAACTGCACCACCCCGGCCAACTATTTCCACATCCTGCGCCGCCAGATGCACCGGCCGTTCCGCAAGCCGCTCATCATCATGACGCCCAAGTCGCTGCTGCGGCACAAGAAGGCCGTGTCGACCATCGCTGACATGGCCGAGGGCAGCTCGTTCCACCGCGTCCTGCACGACGACGCCCAGACGCGGCCCGAGGTCGCCGGGGTCAAGCTGAAGGCGGACAAGGACATCCGCCGCGTCGTGCTGTGCTCGGGCAAGGTCTATTACGACCTGCTGGACCGGCGCGAGAAGGACGGCGTCGACGACGTCTATCTGATGCGGCTCGAGCAGTTCTATCCGTGGCCGCTGAAGTCGTTGATGGCCGAACTGGCCCGCTTCCCGCAGGCCGAACTGGTCTGGTGCCAGGAAGAACCCAAGAACATGGGCGGCTGGACCTTCGTCGATCCGTGGATCGAACTGACGCTGGAGAAGCTGGACGTGAAGTCGAAGCGGGCCCGCTACGTCGGCCGCCCGGCCTCGGCCTCGACCGCCGCCGGATTGATGAGCCGGCACCTGAAAGAACTCGACGCCTTCCTGACCGACGCCTTCGCCTGATAAGCGTCCCGGATAACCGCTGTGCGGTTTCCGGGATGACAACTGAAAGAAGCTGAGAGAGCCCTCCAAATGGCCGACATCCTGACCCCCGCCCTCGGCGAATCCGTCACCGAAGCCACCATCGGCAAGTGGACGAAGAAGGCCGGCGACCCGGTGAAGAAGGACGAGGTCCTGGTCGAGCTGGAGACCGACAAGGTCTCGCTGGAAGTGGTGTCGCCCGCCGACGGCGTGCTGTCCGAGATCAAGGCGCCGGACGGCGAGACCGTGACGCCGGGCGCCGTGCTGGGCGTGGTCAGCGAAGGCGCCAGCGCCGCGCCGGCGGCTCCGAAGGCTGAGGCTCCCAAGGCGGAGGCGCCGAAGGCCGAGACCCCCAAGGCTGAAGCAGCCGCCGCGCCGGCGCCGGCCGCCTCGGGCGGAACCGTGCCGATCATGACGCCGACCATGGGCGAGAGCGTCGCCGAGGGCTCGATGGGGACCTGGCTCAAGAAATCCGGCGACACGGTCGCCAAGGACGAACTGCTGGTCGAGATCGAGACCGACAAGGTCGCCGTCGAGGTGTCCGCCCCCGTCGCCGGCGTCCTGACCATCGAGGCCGACTCCGGCGCCACGGTCACGCCCGGCCAGCAGATCGGCAGCATTGCGGCTTCCGGCGCCGGCGCGGCTCCGGCCGCCGCCCCCACGGCCGCCGCTCCGGCCAACGCCGGCTCCGCCCAGGTCAAGTCCGACGAACCGCACCTTTCGCCGGCCGTGCAGCGCGTGGTCAGCGAGAACAAGCTCGATCCCAAGGCCATCGATGCCACGGGGCCGAAGGGCAACATCACCAAGGGCGACGCCCTGAACGCCATCAACGCCGCGCCCAAGGCGGTTCCGGCCGCCCCGGCCGCCGCTCCCGCTGCGCCGCGCGCCGACCAGCCGCGCGAGGAAAGGGTCAAGATGACCCGGCTGCGCCAGACCATCGCCCGCCGCCTCAAGGAATCCCAGAACACCGCCGCCCAGCTGACCACCTTCAACGAGGTGGACATGACCAACGTCATGGCCCTGCGCAGCCAGTACAAGGAAGCCTTCGAGAAGCGCCACGGCGTGAAGCTGGGCTTCATGAGCTTCTTCACCCGCGCCGTCGTCCAGGCCCTGCACGAGATCCCCGCCGTCAACGCCGAGATCGACGGCACGGACATCATCTACAAGAACCACTATGACATCGGCATCGCCGTAGGCACCGAGAAGGGTCTCGTCGTGCCGGTGCTGCGGGATGCGGACCAGCTGACGCTGGCGGGAATCGAGAAGGGCATCGCCGCGCTTGGCAAGGCGGCGCGCGACGGCGACCTGACGCTGGACCAGCTGCAGGGCGGCACCTTCACCATCACCAACGGCGGCACCTACGGCTCGCTGATGTCCACGCCGATCCTGAACGCGCCGCAGTCGGGCATCCTCGGCATGCACAACATCATCCAGCGCCCTATGGCGGTGAACGGCGAGGTCAAGATCCGGCCGATGATGTACCTGGCCCTGAGCTATGATCACCGCATCGTCGACGGCAAGGAGGCGGTGACCTTCCTGGTGCGGGTCAAGGAACTGCTCGAAGACCCGGCGCGGGCGCTGCTGGACCTGTAAGTCTTGATGAAAGGGTGGACTGAGCGTATCTACATTTCGTAGCTACGGAGTGCGCCCATGTCGGCGAAGCGCAGGACCAGAGGGGTGGCCGATACGGCCCGCCTGTTCACCCACGGGGGAAGCCAGGCTGTGCGGCTGCCGAAGGCTTACCGGTTCGATGGCAAGGAGGTCGCCATTCGCCGGGAAGGGGACAGCGTAATACTGGAACCGGTGGAGGATGTTCCCCTCACCCAATCGGACCTCGACGCGTTCTGGGAGCGCATCGACAAGCTCGCCGCTCCGGACGAGGAATTCCCCAGCCGACTGCCACAGGAAAAAGCCAGTCTGCCGCGGGCGTGGTGATGCTGGCGCTCGATAGCGACACCGTCATCAATCTTCTGCGCGCCCGGGAGGATGGTTGTCGGAGATGTTTCGATCAGGCCCGGCTCGAGCAAGTCCCGCTGGCCGTGTCCGCGGTGGTCGTTCACGAGCTGGCCGCCGGCGCCATTTCAGGCAGGCGTCCGGAATACCATCTTGAAGCGATGGCCGAGTTCCTGGGGCCGCTGGAAATTCTGGAGCTCTCCGGAGCGGATGCGATCTCCGCAGCAGAGATTCGCACCCGTCTGGCGGGTTCGGGCGCCCCCATCGGCGTTCTGGATACACTCATCGCGGGTCAGGCGATCGCGCGAGACCTCCCTTTGGTGACAAGCAATATAAGCCATTTTGGGCGAGTGACGGGGCTGGTTCTGATCGACTGGGCCGTCGGTCCTGAACGCCTCACGGCCAATCAAGTCGCCACTCGAACCGCGGTGGATTGAACGCCCAATGATCGAGATCGCCCGCTTCGCCGATGTCTATGAAGCCGAGATCGTGGCGTCCAGGCTGAGAGCCGAGGGCTACGACGCCGTGCTGGGCGGGGCCGAGCACGCCAAGGTCAATTTCCTCGTTCTGCAGGCGCTCGGCGGCGTGAACCTGTCAGTACCGGATCATCAGGCCGACGCCGCCCGCGCCCTGCTTGAGGCGCTTCGGGGCGGGGCGGAGCGGATCGAGGACGCCGATCCCGTTCATTCGAAAAAACCCGCCCGAAAGGCTGGACTCTTGGCCTTCCTGACGGTCGTCGGGCTGGGCTTTCTCGTCGGCCGCTAAGGCCTTCCCTGTTGGCGACCGGCGGCCAGCCCGCCCAGAACCGCGTCCGTATGCTCGCCCAGCGCCGGGGGCGGCAGGTCGTAGGCGACCGGCGTCGCGGACATCCGGATCGGCGACGCGACGGTGCGGACCGGTGCGGTCAGGTCGGCGCGCGCCTGCGTCACCTCCAGCCCGCGGTGCTTCGCCTGCGGCTCGTCGAAGACCTGGTCGATGGCGTTGACCGGGCCGCAGGGCACGCCCGCCGCCTCCAGCATCGCCATCAGCGCCTTCATGCTCTGGCTGGCGGTCAGGGCCGACAGTTCGGCGGTCAGGGCGGCGCGGTGCTCGATGCGCAGGGCATTGGTGGCGAAGCGGGGGTCTGCGCCGAGCCCGGGCGCGCCCAGCGCCTGCGCCAGCGCGCGGAACTGGCCGTCATTGCCGACCGCGATGACCACCATGCCGTCCGTGCACGGGAAGGGCTGGTAGGGCGCGAGGTTGGGGTGGGCGTTGCCCATCCGCGTCGGCGCCTGACCGGAAACGAAGAAATTGGTCGCCTGATTGGCCAGCATCGCCGCTTGGACGTCGAACAGGGCGATGTCGATGTGCTGGCCCTCGCCCGTCGCGCGGGCGTGAAGGAGGGCGGCGAGGATGGCGTTGGAGGCGTAGAGGCCGGTGAACAGGTCGACCACCGCCACCCCGACCTTCATCGGCTCGGCCCCGGGCGCGCCGTCCGGCTGGCCGGTGATCGACATCAGCCCGCCCATGGCCTGGATCATGTAGTCGTAGCCGGCCCGGTGGGCGTCCGGCCCGTCCTGGCCGAAGCCGGTGATCGAGCAATAGACCAGCTTCGGATTGATCGCCGACAGGGTCGCGAAATCGAGGCCGTACTTCTTCAGCCCGCCGGTCTTGAAGTTTTCGACCACGACGTCGCAGGTCTTTGTCAGTTCACGGACGACGGCCGCCCCCTCGGGCGTGGCGATGTCCAGCTCGACCGACTTCTTGCCCCGGTTGGCGCACAGGAAATAGGCCGCGTCGCCCTTCGAGCCATCCGCCTTCGTCGTGAACGGCGGCCCCCAGTGGCGGGTGTCGTCGCCGGCGCCGGGCCGCTCGATCTTGATCACCTCGGCCCCGAGATCGGCCAAGGTCTGGGTGGCCCACGGGCCAGCCAGCACACGGCTGAGGTCGAGGACGCGAACGCCGGAGAGGGGGCCGTGGGTCATCCAGCGTAGCTAGCCCTTCTCCCCGTGCGGGAGAAGGATGATCACAAGCCCGGGTCCCACACCCCCGCGTCGCGCATGCGGCATTCGCGGGCTTCCTGGGCGCGGCCACCCAGCTCGTCGGCCATGCAGCAGATCGACGACGACACCGTGGTCTTGCATACGCCGGGCACCAGACTGTGCAGGAAGGCGCAGCCGGCCAGCCTGAGCAGGCGGAAGCCGAATCGAGACGAGGCCGCCATGTGGTGGAGGTAGCTCTCCTTCACCTCGCGCGGATGGTCGACGAACAGGCGATTGAAAGTCTGGATCATGCCAGCAGCCTAGCGAGTCGCGGGCGCTCCCTCTACCCGCGGGCGCCATTCTGGCCTAAACCGCGCGGCAGAACAGGGGGTCCGCGTCACGACCGCCGAAATCCGCGCCCGCTCAAGGAAAGACCACCCATGGCCGACGGCTCCGCTTCTCCCGCCAAGACCTTCCGCTGGGACGACCCGCTGGACCTGTCGGGCCGGCTCACCGACGACGAGCGGATGATCCAGGACGCGGCCCGGTCCTACGCCCGCGAGAAGCTGCTGCCGCGCATCGTCGAGGCCTTCCGCGACGAGACCTTCGACAAGTCGATCATGACCGAGCTGGGCGAGATGGGCTTCCTCGGCGCGACCCTGCCGGAACAGTACGGCGGCTCCGGCGTCAGCCACGTCGCCTACGGCCTGATCGCGCGCGAGATCGAGGCGGTCGACAGCGGTTACCGCTCGGCCATGTCGGTGCAGTCATCGCTGGCCATGTACCCGATCTACGCCTTTGGTTCCGAGGAGCAGAAGATGCGCTTCCTGCCGAAGATGGCCGCCGGCGAGCTGATCGGCTGCTTCGGCCTGACCGAGGCCGACGGCGGCTCGGACCCGGCCTCGATGAAGACGAAGGCGGTCAAGGTCGACGGCGGCTACAAGCTGAACGGGGCCAAATACTGGATCACCAACAGCCCGATCAGCGATCTCGCCATCGTGTGGGCCAAGCTGGACGACGTCATCCGCGGCTTCATCGTCGAGCGCAGCTTCGACGGCTTCACCACCGACAAGATCGGCGACAAACTGAGCCTGCGCGCCTCGATCACCGGCGACATCGGCTTGAACGACGTCTTCGTGCCGGAAGAGAACCTGCTGCCGGGCGTCCAGGGCCTGCGCGGGCCGTTCTCGTGCCTGAACAAGGCCCGCTACGGCATCGCCTGGGGGGCCATGGGCGCGGCCGAGGCCTGTTTCCACCTGACCCGCGACTACGTCGGCGAGCGCATGCTGTTCGGCCGGCCGCTGTCGTCGCGCCAGCTGGTGCAGAAGAAGCTGGCCGACATGCAGACCGAGATCTTCCTCGGCTTCGAGGGCGCGCTGGCGCTGGGCCGCCGCCTCGACGCCGGCGACTGGGCGCCGGAAGCCATCTCGATGATGAAGCGCAACAACTGCGGCAAGGCCCTGGCCATCGCCCGCGAGGCCCGCGACATGCACGGCGGGGCCGGCATCACCGGCGAGATGCACGTCATGCGCCACGCCATGAATCTCGAGACGGTCAACACCTACGAGGGCGCCCACGACGTCCACGCCCTGATCCTCGGCCGGGCCATCACCGGCGAGAGCGCCTTCTGATGACCGAGCCGAAAGGCCGGCTGGTCGGCCGGGTCATCGCCATGCCGGCGGACACCAACCCCGAGGGCGACATCTTCGGCGGCTGGCTGCTGGCCCAGATGGACCTCGCCGGCGCCACTCCGGCCTTCGAGATGGCCCAGGGCCGCTGCGCCACCATCGCCGTTGACGGCATGGTCTTCCACCAGCCCGTCGCGGTGGGAGACGAGGTTTCGCTGCACGCCGAGGTCGTGAAGACCGGCCGCACCTCGATCCGGGTCCATGTCGAGGCCTGGAAACGCTCGCGCAACGAGGCCCGCAGCCAGGCCGTGCGGGTCACCGAGGGCGTCTTCACCTATGTCGCCATTGGTCCGGACAAGAAGCCGCGGCTGCTGCCGGGCGTTGCGGCATAACCAACCGCGCCACTGGGAAATCTTGACGTTCGGGCCCGCTCCGCCTACCTCCCCGCCATGGCCCTTCGTCGCATCCTCACCATAGACAACGCCGCTGATCTGGCGGTGTTGAAGCAGGTTTCCCGTCCCGTCGAGGGACCGGTGACGGACGAGCTGCGCGCCCTGATGGATGACATGCTGGAGACGATGTACGCCGCTCCGGGCATCGGTCTGGCCGCGGTGCAGATCGGCGATGCGCGCCGGGTCATCGTCATGGATCTGGGCGACCGCGACGTCGACGGCGAGGCGCCGGGCGAGGACGCCACCGACGAGGCGCGCGCCGCCTGGGAAGAGGCCCGCCGCAACCCCCGCCATTTCGTCAATCCCGAGATCGTCTGGTCCTCGGACGAGCTGTTCCAGTACGAGGAAGGCTGCCTGTCGGTGCCGGACGTCTACGACGCCGTCGAGCGCCCGGCACGCGTCCGCATCCGCTACATGGACTACGCCGGAAACCCGGTCGAGGAAGAGTGCGACGGCCTCTACGCCGTCTGCATCCAGCACGAGATGGACCACCTCGAGGGCGTGCTGTTCATCGACCACCTGTCCCGTCTGAAGCGCGAACGCGCCGTGGCCAGGGTCAAGAAGGCGGCGAGGCTGGCCGCCTGATGGCCCGCCTCAAACGCAACCGCGACCGCATCATCGGCCCCGACGGCCGCCGCCGTCTGACCCGCAACGAGAAGGTCGGCGTGGCCAGCATCATCTCCCTGCTCGGCGTCGCCGCCGTCGGCGTGGTGGCGGGCATCCTGATCGACCGGCTGCTGGATTTCGACGACGCGCTCGACGCGGGCGGCGAATGGGACGAGGGCGGCGGCGTCTTCACGCGCTGGGACTAAACCCCTAAAGGCGTCCCATGCGCCTCGCCTTCATGGGAACCCCTGACTTCGCCGTGCCCTCGCTGGCCGAGCTGATCGCCAGCGGCCATGACGTCGTGGCCGTCTACAGCCAGCCGCCGAAGCCGCGCGGCCGGGGCCAGAAGCTGACGCCCTCGCCGGTGCACGCCTTCGCCGAGACCATGGGGCTGCCGGTCTTCACCCCCGCCTCAATGAAGGCCGCTGACGCCATCGAGACCTTCCGCACCCTCGGGGTCGACGCCGCCTGCGTCGTCGCCTACGGCCAGATCCTCAAGACCGAGGTGCTCGAGGCGCCCCGGCTCGGCTGTTTCAACCTGCACGGTTCCCTGCTGCCCCGTTGGCGCGGCGCCGCCCCGATCCAGCGCGCCATCATGGCCGGGGACCGCCAGACCGGCGTCCAGATCATGCGCATGTCCGAGGGTCTGGACGAGGGCCCGATCCTGCTGTCCGAGGTGATGGACATCCGTCCCGACGACACCGCCGCGACCCTGTCCGAGCGCATGTCGCACACCGGCGCCAGCCTGTGGCCCCGCGCCCTCGCCGCCATCGAACGCGGCGCCGTCGAGGGCACGCCCCAGACCGGCGAACCGACCTACGCCCGCAAGATCACCCCCGCCGAGGCGCGCATCGACTGGACCCGTCCAGCGGCCGAGATCGACGCCCACATTCGCGGCCTGTCGCCCTTCCCCGGCGCCTGGTTCGAGGCGCCGGGCGCCGAGGGCCCGATCCGCATAAAGGCGCTGATGTCGCGCGTCTCAGGTCCGGGCGAGGGTGCGCCCGGCGAGGTGCTGGATGGCGGCCTGCGCGTGGCCTGCGGCGACGGCGTGGTGCGGCTCCTGACGGTGCAGCGGCCCGGCAAGGCCGCCCAGCCCGCAGACGAGATGCTGCGCGGCTTCGCCATCCCGGCCGGAACGGTGCTCCCTCCCTCAAGCAGCGAGCCCCCGCGGGGCGAGCGATAGGGAGGGGAGCCATGCCCCGATACCGGCTCACGCTGGAATACGACGGCTCGGGCTACAACGGCTTTCAGGCCCAGCCCGACCAGCCGACGGTGCAGGGCGCGGTCGAGACCGCCATCACCGCCTTCTGCGGGGAGACGGTGCGCATCGCCGCCGCCGGCCGCACCAGAT
>Ga0196965_1001213_pt1 | contig 10476 bp, 12 predicted proteins | sample S1_20metaG_FD_148668 | JGI IMG/M metagenome (GOLD analysis project Ga0196965, IMG submission 148668) | Soil microbial communities from Anza Borrego desert, Southern California, United States - S1_20 | ecosystem: Environmental > Terrestrial > Soil > Desert | place: USA: California | collected... | reverse complement strand
CCGACCTCGAGCACGTGGGTGGCGGCGGAGTGCCGCAGGCCGTGCGGGCCGATGTCGGGAGCACCCGGTGCGGCGGCCACGGCGGCGTGGACGGTGCGGCGGACCTCGCGGGCGTCCAACCGCCCACCGCGCAGGCCGAGCAGCAGCGCCGGGCCCGACCGCTCCGTGGCCAGCGCCGGCCGGCCCCGGGTGAGCCAGGCGTCCAGCGCCCGTTCGGCCGGGACGCCGTAGGGGACGCTGCGCTCCTTGCGGCCCTTGCCCAGCACGCGCAGCAGGCGGCGGCCGCGGTCGACGTCGTCCACGTCGAGGCCGACCAGCTCGCTGACCCGGATCCCGCTGGCGTAGAGCAGCTCGAGCACCACCGCGTCGCGCAGGCCGACCGGCTCCTCGGCCCCGGCCGTCGACTCGACGACCACCCGGGCCTGGTCGGGAGCCAGCACGTCGGGGAGCGTGCGCTGCGCCTTGGGGCTGACCAACCGCAGGCCGACGTCCTCAGGAGTGAGGCCGGCCCGGCGCAGCCAGCCGGTGAACGACCGGGCGGCCGCGGCGCGCCGGGCGGTGGTCGCCCGGCCGGCACCGCGGGTGCGGCCCTGGGCCAGCCAGCTGCGCAGCGTCGCCAGGTCCAGGTCGTCGACCCGGGTGCCGCCCCGGCGGACCAGGTGGTCCAGCAGCCAGACCGCGTCGCCGACGTAGCCGCGGACGGTGTGCTCGGAGAGGTCCCGCTGGGTGCGCAGGTGCTCCTCGTACCCGGCCAGCGCCTCCGCCAGCACCGGCGGCAGGGCAGCGCGCGCGTCGGCGGTGCGGGCAGTCACCGTGAAACGGTCGGTCGCACCCCGCCGGGGGTCAAGCCGAAGCGCCGACCCCGCGCCGCCTCACGCCGCCCGCTCCCCTGGCGTCACCCCCGTCCCGCCCCGGCGGCCGGCTTCGGCGGCGGGGTCAGCCGCCACCCGGCGTCGGTCCGCTCCACCAGGTCGGCGAGCTCCAGCACCGGCAGCACCCGCAGCACGTCGAGGACGTCGCAGCCGGCCACCCGGGCCAGCCGCTCGGGCCCGACCCCGCTGCGGACCGGACAGGCGTCGAGCACCCGGACGGCCACGTCGGAGAGGCCGTCACGCGGACCGGTGGGGCGCTCCGGCGGATCGGCGAGGTCCTCCCCCAGCCGGCCGACGGTCTCCACCACGTGGCCGGCATCGGCGACCAGGACCGCGCCCAGCTCGACGTCGCGCAGCAGCTCGTGGCAGCCCACCGACATCGCGGAGGTGACCGGGCCGGGGACGACCATCACCTGCCGGCCCAGCTTCTGCGCCCGACGCGCGGTGGCCTGGGCACCGGAGCGGGCCGCCGCCTCCACGACCACCGTGCCGCGGGTCAGCGCGGCGATGAGCCGGTTGCGGACGAGGAAGCGGTGCTTGTGCGGCGCGGCTCCGGGTGGCCACTCGCTGACCAGCAGCCCCGACTCGGCGATGCGGTGGAACAGCGCCCCGTGCGCGGCCGGGTAGACCCGGTCGACGCCGCAGGCCAGCACCGCAACGGTCGGGGCGTCCGCCGCCAGCGCGCCGCGGTGTGCGGCAGCGTCGATGCCGAAAGCGCCTCCGGACACGACGGTCCAGCCCCGCTCCCCCAGCTGGTGGCCGAGCTCGCCGGCGACGTGCTCGCCGTAGGCGGTCGACGCCCGGGCGCCGACGATCGCCACCGATCGGTCGGCCAGCTCGTCGAGCCGGGCCGACCCCCGGACCCAGAGCGCCAGCGGTGGCACCGGTGCGGTCGTGCGCGGCGAGTGGTGGCGCGGGTCGTCGGGCTCCTCGAGGGTGGCCAGGGTGAGGCAGTGCAGCAGGTGCGCCGGCCACTCGTCGTCCTCGGGGACGACCAGCCGCGCGCCGCAGCGCTCGGCCCGCAGCAGGTCCTCCAGCGAGGCGTCCTGGCCGGCGCGGGCCCCGACCAGCGCGCGGACGACGTCCGGTGCGCGGCCGGACCGCAGCCGGCGCACCGCCTCCACCGGACCGGTGTCCTCGACGAAGCGCCAGAAGGCGACGCTGCCGGGTTCGGCGGCCCGGCTGAGCCAGGCCCGCGCCCGCCGCACCGCGGGGCCGGCGAGCCCGTCGACCGTCGTCACCTCGGTCAGCCCCTGCTCCATGTCCTCGTCGAGGCTCGGTAGCGCGGTCACGCCGCGGCCCGCTGCAGGCGCAGGCCCAGGGCCTCGGCGACCTCGTCGGGACCGGGAACCGACCGCCCCGCCAGGTCGCTCAGAGTCCACGCGACCCGCAGGACGCGGTCGTAGCCACGCACCGACAGCGCTCCGCGCTCGAGAGCCCGCTCGACCAGGCGCAGGGCCGACCGCGGCGGGGACCACCGTTCCCGCAGCAGCCGCCCCGGCACCTGGCTGTTGACGCCCAGGCCGGACCCCGAGAGCCGCGCCGCCGCGGCCGCCCGGGCGTGCGCGACCCGGGCGGCGACGACGGAGGTCGGCTCGGGCGCCGTCCCGGTCTCCAGCCAGGCGGCCCGGGTGACCGCCGGGAGGTCGACCCGCAGGTCGATCCGGTCGAGCAGCGGCCCGGAGAGTCGGCCCTGGTAGCGCCGCCGCTCGAGGGGGCTGCAGGTGCAGGCGGCGTCCCCGGCCGCACTGGCGCACGGGCAGGGGTTGGCCGCCAGCACCAGCTGCGCGCGGCACGGGAAGGTAGCCGCGCCCCCGGCTCGGGAGATGGTCACCGACCCGCGCTCGAGCGGCTGGCGCAGCGTGTCCAGCACCGCCCGCGGGAACTCCGGTGCCTCGTCCAGGAACAGCACACCGCGGTGGGCCCGGCACAGCGCACCGGGCCGGATCGGACCCGAGCCGCCGCCGACGAGGGCGGCCATCGTCGCCGAGTGGTGCGGCGCCTCGAAGGTCGGTCGGGTCACCAGCGGGGACTCCGGCGGCAGCGTCCCGGCGACCGAGTGGATGGCGGTGACCTCCAGCGCGGCCTGCTCGTCGAGCGCCGGGAGCAGGCCGGGCAGCCGCTCGGCGAGCATCGTCTTGCCGGCCCCGGGTGGTCCGCTGAGGAACAGGTGGTGCCCTCCTGCGGCCGCGACCTCCACGGCCCGGCGGCCGATCGGCTGGCCGACCACGTCGCCCAGGTCGGGCCCGGGCGGTGTCGGCGGCAGGGCGGGTCGGGTGTGCCGGGGCAGCGACGCCCGGCCCCTCAGGTGGGCGACGACCTCGGCGAGCGTGCCGGCGGCCAGCACCTCGATGCCCTCGACGAGCGCCGCCTCACCCGCGTTGCCCGCGGGCACCACCACCGTCGCGTGCCCGGCGCGGGCGGCGGCGAGCACGGCCGGCAGCACCCCGCGGACGGCGCGCACCGAGCCGTCGAGTCCCAGCTCGCCGATCAGCACCAGGCGGCCCACCGACTCGGCCGGCACCGCGCCGTCGGCCGCCAGGACCGCGGTGGCCAGCGCCAGGTCGAAGCCGCTCCCCTGCTTGGGCATGGACGCCGGGGACAGCCCGATGGTGATCCGCCGCAGCGGCCACTTCCCGCCGGCGTTGACGACCGCTGCCCGCACGCGGTCGACCGACTGGCGGACGACGGCGTCGGGCAGCCCGACGAGGACCACCCCGGGCACGCCGGCCGACAGGTCCACCTCGACGTCGACCATCGCGCCGTGCACGCCGGCCAGGCCGACCGACCAGGTCCGCGCCAGCGTCACGAGAACGCCGCCCGCAGGTGGGTGACCAGCGCGGGCCGGTCAGCCCGCACCAGCACGCCGACGACGTCGAAGCGCAGTTCGGGCGCGTGCTCGTCATGCGCGGCCAGCCAGCGCTGGGCCAGGACCCGGAGCCGGCGCTGCTTGACGTGGCCGACCGCCTCGACGGGGTGGCCGAAGCCGACCGCGCGGCGGGTCTTGACCTCGCAGAAGACCAGCGCGTCGCCGTCGCGGGCGACGATGTCGAGCTCGCCGTCGCGGCAGCGCCAGTTCCGGTCGAGGACGCGCAGGCCGCTGTCGGTCAGGTAGGCGGCGGCGATGCGCTCGCCGTGGGCGCCGAGGTCCGATGTCTTTCGCACCCGGTCGACCGTCGTCCGCCGGAACCGGTCGGGACGGTCGCGGAGCCGATCTGTGGACACCGGCGCCACCTGTGGACGCCGGTCCCGGGGATGTCGCCGGGCGGGACCAGCCTCAGGCCCGTGACACGCGGATCAGGTCAGCCGGGGACCGTCGGGCAGCTCGAGGTCGGGCTTGTCCAGCTCCTCGACGTTGACGTCCTTGAAGGTCAGCACCCGCACGTTGCGCACGAACCGCGCCGGCCGGTACATGTCCCAGACCCAGGCGTCGGAGAGCTTGAGCTCGAAGTAGACCTCGCCACCGGCCTCGCGGACCTGCAGGTCCACGGAGTTGGCGAGGTAGAAGCGCCGCTCGGTCTCCACCACGTAGGTGAACTGCCGGACGATGTCCCGGTACTCGCGATAGAGCTGCAGCTCCATCTCGGTCTCGTACTTCTCCAGGTCCTCGGTGCTCATCGAGGCTCTCCGGACACAGGGCGCATGGCCCCATCATCGACCATCGCCGCCGAGCCGGTCAGCTGGAGTCCCCGAGCGGCGTGTGCGTCGCGGGCGCGGGCCACGTTGACGAAGCGCTTCCGGTGCTCCGGGCAGGGGCCGTACCGCTGCAGGGCGGCGTCGTGAGCAGCGGTGCTGTAGCCCTTGTGGACGGCGAAGTCGTACTCGGGCCAGCGCTCGTGCAGGTCCAGCATGATGCGGTCCCGCGTGACCTTGGCCAGCACCGACGCCGCCGCCACGCACGCCGCGACCCGGTCGCCCTTCCACACCGCGAGGGTGGGGCAGGCCAGCCCGGGCACCGGGAAGCCGTCGGTGAGCACGTAGTCCGCGCCGGGGTCGAGGGCCCACACCGCGCGGCGCAGCGCCTCGATGTTGGTGACGTGCATGCCGCGGGCGTCGAGGTCGGCGACCGGCAGGACGACCACCGACCAGGCCTGGGCGCGGTCGACGACCTCCTCGTAGACCCGCTCCCGGGCCGCGGCGGTCAGCAGCTTGGAGTCCGCGAGGCCGGGGACCCTCCCCCGGCGGCCGGCAGGCAGCACGCAGGCAGCGGCGACGAGCGGGCCGGCGCAGGCTCCACGGCCGGCCTCGTCGGCGCCGGCGACCGCGGAGAACCCGCGGCGGTGCAGCGAGCGCTCCATGTCCCAGAGCGCGTCGGGGCGGTCGTCGACGGACGTGCCGGCGGCGGCACGGTTCCGCGGCCCGGGAGGAGCGGGGGTGGTACGGACAGCCATCGCGGTCCGACAGTACGACGCCGGCGAGGGACCGCGGGCGGGCCGTCGCCGGGCGGGAACGCCAGGGGCCGGCCCCGGGGTCAGAGGGGCCGGCCCGTGGACGGTCGGCCGCCGGAGCGGCCGGGTGGGTGCCCGGGCGGAGCGCCGAGGAGGCGCACGCTCCGCCCGGGTACCTGAGGCACCGGTCGTGGCGGCGGAGCCGCCGGGACCGGACCCGGGGTCGGTGCGCTCAGGCCTCCGCGGGGGCCAGGGCCGCGTGGGCGCCGCAGGTGCAGGAGGCGGAGTTGCGCGAGGACAGCACCAGCGAGACGGCGTGCGCCCGGTCGCGGGCACCCAGCTTGCGCAGGATCGCCTTGACGTGGGACTTGACGGTGTCCTCGCTGATGAACAGGTTGCGGCCGATCTGCCGGTTCGACTGGCCCTGGATCAGCTCGTCGAGGACGTCGGACTCGCGGCGGGTCAGCGGCACCTCGGGAGCGAACGGCTTTGCAGCGGGCGCGGCCGACGGCTCGACCCGGCGGATCTGCGGGTCGACGACGGTGCGGCCGGCGCGGGCGGCCAGGATGGCCCAGCCGAGCAGGGTCGGCGAGGTGTTGATCATCAGGTAGCCGCGGACACCGGCGGCCAGCGCCTCGTTGACCACGGCCGGGTCCTCGGAGGTGCCCAGGGCCACGATCGTCACCCGGGGGAAGCGGCGACGCAGGTCGCGGCAGGCGTTGAGGGTCGCGGCGCGGCCCTGACCCAGCTCCACGACCACCGCGTCGGGGCGGCCGGTCTCGACCAGCGTGAGGGCCCGGCGCAGCTCGCCCGGAGTGCCGACCGACTGCATGCCGGCGGTCTCGTTGACCATGCTGACCAGCCCGCGACGCAGGACGGGCGCGTCGGCGAGGATGAGCACGCGGGTGACGCCACGAGCAGCGCTCGCCATGGGTGCGGACACAATCGGCTCCGTTTCACACGTTCGGGGACTTTCTCACGACCTCCATCGGACGGGTGAGACGTCTGCTTGAACGCTTTTCCAACATTTCCCGAAAGAATTCTGCGACACCGGATAGGGCGACGACCGGTCACACCCGAAACACCGGAATGGCGACCCGTTGCATTCGTGTCGACATGGCGACGCCATTCCCCGGAACGACTCGACCCGCACGCCCCGGGCGGACCGGGAGGTGCGGGTCGAGGACGGGAAAGGAGGCCGTCAGCCGGAGCGGGCCCGACGTCGCCGGCGTCGCCAGGCGGTGAGCGGCACGGCGCCGGCCAGGCCCATGGCGTACGGGGCGGCGACCGACGCCGCACCGGAGACCGGCATCGGGCGGACCGGGTCGCCGGCCGCCTCGGTGCCCTGGATGTCCGGTGAGCCGAGGGTGCCGAAACGGTCGAGCGGCCAGACGATCAGCGCGGCCCTGCCGATGACGTCGTCCACGGCGACCGTGCCGGAGTTCTCGTCGCCGATGTGCGCCTTGGAGTCCGCCGACGCGGACCGGTGGTCGCCCATGACCCACAGCCGGCCCTCCGGAACGGTGACGGGCCCGAACGCCCGGCTCTCCAGCGGGGTGTTCTCGAAGACGTACGGCTCGTCGAGCGGTTCGCCGTCCACGGTGACGCGGCCCTCGGTGTCGCAGCACTGGACCGTCTGGCCGCCGGTGGCGATGACCCGCTTGACGTAGTCGTCCTCGCTGGGCGGGGCCACCCCGATGGCGCGGCCGAGCCACAGCAGGCCGCTGGAGAGCGCGTTGCCCGGCTCCTGCACGTCCACCTCCGGCGACCAGCTCTCCGGCCCCTCGAAGACGACGATGTCGCCGGGCTCCGGCTCGCCGAACCAGTAGGGCACCTTGTTGACCAGCACGCGGTCGCCGGTGCAGCCGGGGCAGCCGTGCAGGGTCCGCTCCATCGAGCCCGACGGGATGAAGAAGGCCTGGACGAGGAAGGTCTTCACCAGCAGTGCGAGCACGAAGGCGATGAGCAGGAGCACCGGCAGCTCGCGGATCAGCGAGCCCTTCTTCGCCGCCTCCTCGCGCCGGCGCGCGGCGCGGCCGCCGGGACTGCGGATGGGACCGGTGTCGGCGGCCGACCCGGTCGCTCGCGGGTCCTCCCCCTCCGGAACGACGTCGGCGGGCCTCCCGGGCCGGTCACTGCTCATCGGAGCCAGCGTACGGCCGCGGGAGACCCGCCGTGGTCAGGCCGGACCGGCCTGCCTGCGTCGTGTCAGCGCGAGACGGTCTCGCGCTTCTCCTTGATCTTGGCGGCCTTGCCGCGCAGCTCGCGGAGGTAGTACAGCTTCGCGCGGCGGACGTCACCGCGGGTCAGCACCTCGATCTTCTCGACGACCGGGGTGTGCACCGGGAAGGTGCGCTCGACACCGACGCCGAAGCTGACCTTGCGCACGGTGAAGGTCTCGCGGATGCCACCGCCCTGACGGCGGATGACGACGCCCTGGAAGACCTGGATGCGGGAGCGGTTGCCCTCGATGACGCGCACGTGCACCTTGACGGTGTCGCCCGGGCGGAACTCGGGGATGTCGTCGCGCAGCGAGTCGGCGTCGAGTACGTCCAGGGTGTTCATCGCGGCAGTCCTGTCCTAGCGGTCATGTCGTTGCGGTGCGGACAGCAGGCGCCCCGGCTGTCCGATCCGGGGAGCTGCGCTCCGGGAGGAGCTCGTCGTCGGCGAAGCGATGCGTCCGCAGCAGCTCTCTACTGTGCCACACCTTCAGCCGACGAAGCGCGGCGGCCCCGTCCACGGGCCGGCGGACAACTCCGGCAGCAGGTCGGCGAGCTCCTGCGGTGCGAAGGTCTCGGCGCTGGCGGTGACCTCCGCGGCGCTCCACCAGCGGTGCGGCTCGGCGCCGAGCAGCTCCAGCTCCGTGCGTCCGCTCGCATCCACCTCGTGCACGACGTCCCGCAGCACGAAGAACGTCTCCCGCGAGTCGATCTGCACGCCCGCGAACGGGCCGACGTGCCGGCGGAACCAGACGGGGCCCTCCAGCTCGCCGGGGTCCACGACCAGCCCGATCTCCTCGGCGAGCTCCCGGGTCGCGGCCTCCCGCACACCCTCCCCCGGCTCCACGCCGCCGCCGGGCGTGTACCAGAACAGCACGTCCCCGGGCGGGACGGCGGGGTCGGTGAGCCGGGCGCCGAGGAGCAGCACCCGCCCGTCCGGGTCGAGCACGACGACCCGCGCGGTCGGCCGCACCCAGGGCCGGTCGGTCACTCGCCGAGGACGGCGCGGTCGGTGTCGGTCAGCGCGTCCTCGGGCAGCGCCGACAGCAGGTCCGGCCGCCGGGCCGCCGTCCGCCGCAGGGACTCCGCCCGGCGCCACCGGGCGATCGCGGCGTGGTCGCCGGAGAGCAGCACCGGCGGGACGTCGTGGCCGCGCCAGGACGCCGGCCGGGTGTAGGAGGGGCCCTCGAGCAGCCCGTCGGCGTGCGAGTCGTACTCGACGGACTCCCGGTTGCCCACGACGCCGGGCAGCAGCCGGGTCACCGCCTCGACCATGACCAGCACCGCGGACTCGCCGCCGGCCAGCACGTAGTCGCCGATCGAGACCTCCGACACCGGCCCGGACTCCGCGGCCCACTCGGCGACCCGCTGGTCGATGCCCTCGTAGCGGCCGCAGGCGAAGACGAGGCCGGGCTCGGCGGCCCACTCCGCGGCCACGGCCTGCGTGAAGGGACGGCCGGCCGGGGTCGGCACGACCAGTCGGGTGCCCGGCGGGCGGACCGCCTCCAGCGCCCGGGCCCACGGCTCGGGCTTCATCACCATGCCGGGGCCGCCGCCGTAGGGGGCGTCGTCGACGGTGCGGTGCACGTCGTCGGTCCACCGCCGCAGGTCGTGGACGTCCACGCTGACCAGGCCGCGCTCGGCGGCCTTGCCCAGCAGCGACTGCCGCAGCGGGGCCAGGTACTCGGGGAAGATGGTGACGACGTCGACCCGGAACGGGGCGCTCACAGGTCGAGCAGCCCCTCGGGCGGATCGACCACCACGACGCCGCCGGGGACGTCGACGGTCGGCACGATGGCCGTGACGAACGGCACGAGCAGCTCCCCGCCCTCGACACGGCGGACGACGAGCAGGTCCGCGCCCTCGTGGCGAACGGCGCTCACGGTGCCCAGCTCCGTGCCGTCGGGCAGCCGGGCGGTGAGGCCGACCAGCTGGTGGTCGTAGTAGACGTCGGGGTCCTCGAGCGCCGGCAGGTCGGCGACGGCCACGTGCAGTTCGGTGTTGCGCAGTTCCTCGGCCGCCTCGCGGCTCTCGACGCCGTCGATCGCCAGCAGCAGGACCTCGCGGTGCCAGCGGCAGCCGGCGATCGTCAGCGGGCCGCGGTCGGCGGGCTCGGTGCGCAGGACCGCGCCGGGGGCGAAGCGGAGGTCGGGGTCGTCGGTGCGGACCTCGACGGTCACCTCACCACGGACACCGTGGGGCCGGCCGATGCGGCCGACCACCACGGTGTCGGTGGTGTCGTCTGGTCCGGTGCTCACCGAGTGGTGCTCAGGGTGAGGCGCTCAGCGCCCGTCGGTGTCGACGACGTCGACCCGCAGGCCGCGGCCGCCCACACCGGTCATCACGGTGCGCAGGGCCTTGGCGGTGCGTCCGCCGCGGCCGATGACCTTGCCGAGGTCGTCGGGGTGCACCCGGACCTCGAGGGTCTTGCCGCGCCGGTTGCTGAGCAGGTCGACCGTGACGTCCTCGGGGTGGTCGACGATGCCCTTGACCAGGTGCTCGAGCGCCTCTTCGAGCACGACTTACTCGGCGGGCGTCTCGGCGGGGGCGTCGCTCGCCGCCGCGTCGTCGGCCTGGGGAGCGGCCTTCTTCCTGGGGGTGGTGGCGCCGGCGGCCGGCTCCTCACCCGAGGCGCGGACGGCCTCCTCGTAGAGGGCCTTCTTGTCCGGCTTCGGGGGGGCGACCTTCATGGGCGGCGGCGCGGCCTCGCCCTTGAACTTCTGCCAGTCACCGGTGACCCGGAAGATGGCGGCGACGGCCTCGGTCGGCTGCGCGCCGACACCGAGCCAGTACTGCGCCCGCTCGGAGTCGACCTCGATGAAGGACGGGTCCTCCTTCGGGTGGTACTTGCCGATCGTCTCGATCGAGCGACCCTCGCGCTTGGTGCGCGAGTCGGCGACGACGATGCGGTAGTACGGCGCGCGCATCTTGCCCAGGCGCATGAGCTTGATCTTGGTGGCCACGGTGTGTGGTGTTCTCCTCGAACGCAGGTCGTGT
>Ga0196965_1001212_pt1 | contig 10477 bp, 14 predicted proteins | sample S1_20metaG_FD_148668 | JGI IMG/M metagenome (GOLD analysis project Ga0196965, IMG submission 148668) | Soil microbial communities from Anza Borrego desert, Southern California, United States - S1_20 | ecosystem: Environmental > Terrestrial > Soil > Desert | place: USA: California | collected... | reverse complement strand
GACCCGGCCGACGCCCTCGACGAGGACCTTCTGCAGCTTCGGGTAGGCGGCGATCACCCGGCCCTTGGCGCCCTTGTCCCTGCCGGACAGCACCACGACGGTGTCGCCCTTCTTCACCTTCATCGACGGCGCCTTGGCCGTCGTGTCCTTCTTCGCAGCCATGGTCACAGCACCTCCGGAGCGAGCGAGATGATCCGCATGAAGCGCTTGTCGCGGAGCTCACGGCCGACCGGGCCGAAGATGCGCGTACCGCGCGGGTCGCCGCTGTCGCGGATGATGACCGCGGCGTTCTCGTCGAAGCGGATGTAGGAGCCGTCCGGACGACGACGCTCCTTCACCGTGCGGACGACGACGGCCTTGACGACGTCGCCCCGCTTGACCCCCGCACCCGGCAGCGCGTCCTTCACGGTGGCGACGATGACGTCGCCGATGCCCGCGTAGCGTCGCCCGGAACCGCCGAGCACCCGGATGCAGAGGATCTCCTTCGCACCGGTGTTGTCGGCGACCCGGAGTCGCGACTCCTGCTGGATCACGTCCTACTCCTTGATCTCAGATCTGACAGCCGGGCCGGAACGGTGAACCGGCTGTCCGGCACCCACGTGCGGACGCACCGGCAGCGTCAGCCGCCGGTGCGTCCGTGCACGGGTACCGGGATGGGCGCGCCCGCAAGAGCGCGCCAGTGGTCCAGGGTACTCGCTCCTGGACCTGCCCCGGAGGGCGCCTCCACGGGGGCCACGAGGGCGCCCCATCGGTCTTACTTGGCCCGCTCGAGGACCTCGACCAGCCGCCACCGCTTGGTGGCCGACGTCGGCCGGGTCTCCATGATCTGCACCCGGTCACCGACGCCGGCGACCTGCTGCTCGTCGTGGGCCTTCAGCTTGCTGGTGCGACGGATGACCTTGCCGTAGAGGCCGTGCTTCACGCGGTCCTCGACCTCGACGACGATGGTCTTGTCCATCTTGTCGCTGACCACGAGGCCCTCGCGGACCTTGCGGTAGCCACGGCCGGCCAGGCCGGGGCCCGACGCGGTCTGCGTCTCCTGGGGCTCGCTCATGCCACACCCTCGTTCGGGGCGACCGAGAGGCCCAGCTCGCGCTCGCGCATGATCGTGTAGATCCGGGCGATGTCGCGGCGGACCGTCTGCAGCCGCCGGTTGTTGTCCAGCTGGCCGGTGGCCACCTGGAACCGCAGGTTGAACAGTTCTTCCTTGGACTCGCGCAGCCGCGTGGCGAGCTCCTCGACGGAGAGCTCACGCAGCTCGGGAGCGGTCAGACCGGCGGCCATCACACCTCTCCTTCACGAGTGATGAAGCGGCACTTCATCGGCAGCTTGTGGATCGCGCGGCGCATGGCCTCGCGGGCCACCGGCTCGGCCACGCCCGAGAGCTCGAACATGATCCGGCCGGGCTTGACGTTGGCGACCCACCACTCCGGCGAACCCTTACCGGAACCCATGCGGGTCTCGGCCGGCTTCTTGGTGAGCGGACGGTCGGGGTAGATGGAGATCCAGACCTTCCCGCCACGGCGGATGTGGCGGGTCATGGCGATACGAGCGGACTCGATCTGCCGGTTGGTCACGTACGCCGGCTCGAGCGCCTGGATGGCGTACTCACCGAAGTTGATCTCGGTCCCGCCCTTGGCACGACCCGAACGGCTCGGGTGGTGCTGCTTGCGGTGCTTGACGCGCCGTGGGATCAGCACGGTGTCAGACCCCCTGCTCGGTCGACGGGGTGGTGTTCTGCGCGGCCGTGTTCTCGGCCGCAGCGGTGGCCTCGGCGCCCGCGCTCTCGGCGACGGTCTGCTCGGGAGCGACCTCGCCGGAGGTCGCGGCCACCGCGCTGTCGGTGGTGTCGACGGCCGGGCCGGTCGACGACGCAGCGGCGCGGCCGGCCTCGGTCCCGCCGGCCGTGGTGCCCGACGAGCCGGAGCGGCGCTGCGGGCGCTGGGCCCGCTCACGACGCTGCTGGCGCGCGGCGAGGGCCTCGAGGGCCTCCCGCTCGGCACGCGAGCCGCTGACGTCGCCCTTGTAGATCCAGACCTTCACGCCGATGCGGCCGAAGGTGGTCCGGGCCTCGTAGATGCCGTAGTCGATGTTCGCCCGGAGGGTGTGCAGCGGCACCCGGCCCTCGCGGTAGAACTCCGACCGGCTCATCTCGGTGCCGCCCAGGCGACCGGAGCACTGCACCCGGATGCCCTTGACCTGCGGGCTGCGCTGGGCCGACTGCATGGCCTTGCGCATGGCACGGCGGAAGCTGACCCGGCTGGAGAGCTGCTCGGCGACACCCTGGGCGACCAGCTGCGCGTCGGCCTCGGGGTTCTTCACCTCGAGGATGTTCAGCTGCACCTGCTTGCCGGTGAGCTTCTCGAGCTCCCCGCGGATGCGGTCGGCCTCCGCGCCGCGGCGGCCGATGACGATGCCCGGCCGGGCGGTGTGGATGTCGACGCGGACCCGGTCACGGGTGCGCTCGATCTCCACCTTGGAGATGCCGGCCCGCTCCATGCCCTTGGACATGAGCTTGCGGATGGCCACGTCTTCCTTGACGTAGTCCTTGTACAGCTTGTCGGCGTACCACCGGGACTTGTAGTCGGTGGTGATGCCCAGTCGGAACCCGTGCGGGTTGACCTTCTGACCCACTAGCGGGTCCCTCCCCTCGTGTTGCTCTGCTGCTGCCCTGTCTGCTGGGCGGCCGGCCCGGACTGGCCGGTGCGGCGGCGGGCCGTGCGCGACTTGCCGGCGAGGTCGGTGCTGGAGGAGACCTCCGCGACCTCGACGGTGATGTGGCAGGTCCGCTTGTTGATGCGGTAGGCGCGACCCTGGGCCCGCGGACGGATCCGCTTGAGCGTCGGGCCCTCGTCGACGTAGGCGGCGCTGACGACCAGCGCGGCCGGGTCGAGCCGCAGGTTGTGCTCGGCGTTGGCCACCGCGCTGGCGACCACCTTGAGGACCGGCTCGCTGGCCGACTGCGGCGCGTAGCGCAGCAGGGCCAGGGCCTCGTCGGTCGGCAGGTAGCGGATGAGGTCCACCACCCGGCGTGCCTTCATGGGCGTGACGCGGACGAACCGGGCGGTGGCCCGGGCGGTCTGCGTCTCCTCTCCCAGCTGGGATGTCATGGGTATCTCTCTCTACCTGGTCAGCCGCGCCGGGACCGGCGGTCGTCCTTCACGTGCCCACGGAAGGTGCGGGTGGGCGCGAACTCGCCGAGCTTGTGCCCGACCATCGCCTCGGTCACGAAGACCGGGACGTGCTTGCGGCCGTCGTGGACGGCGATCGTGTGGCCGAGCATGTCCGGGATGATCGTCGAACGACGCGACCAGGTCCGGATGACGTTCTTGGTGCCCTTGTCGTTCTGGGCGTCCACCTTCTTGAGCAGGTGGTCGTCGACGAACGGGCCCTTCTTCAGGCTGCGTGGCATGTCTGTCGGACTCCTCTACCCGCTCAGCGCTTCTTGTTGGTGCGCCGGCGGCGCACGATCAGGGCGTCACTGGCCTTGCGCTTGCGCGTGCGGCCCTCCGGCTTGCCCTTCGGGTTCACCGGGTGGCGACCACCGGAGGTCTTGCCCTCACCACCACCGTGCGGGTGGTCCACCGGGTTCATGGCGACACCGCGGACGGTCGGGCGCTTGCCCTTCCACCGCATGCGGCCGGCCTTGCCCCAGTTGATGTTCGACTGCTCGGCGTTGCCCACCTCACCGACGGTCGCGCGGCAGCGGACGTCGACGTTGCGGATCTCGCCCGACGGCATGCGCAGCTGCGCGAGCCGGCCCTCACGGGCGACCAGCTGGACGCTCGTCCCCGCGGAGCGGGCGATCTTCGCGCCGCCACCCGGCCGCAGCTCGATGGCGTGGACCACCGTGCCGACGGGGATGTTGCGCAGCGGCAGGTTGTTCCCCGGCTTGATGTCGGCCGCCGGGCCGCACTCCACCGTGTCGCCCTGCTTCAGCCGCGCCGGCGCGATGATGTAGCGCTTCTCGCCGTCGGCGAAGTGCAGCAGCGCGATGCGCGAGGTGCGGTTCGGGTCGTACTCGATGTGCGCGACCTTGGCCGGCACGCCGTCCTTGTCGGCCCGGCGGAAGTCGATCACCCGGTAGGCGCGCTTGTGCCCGCCGCCCTGGTGTCGCGCGGTGACCTTCCCGTGGACGTTGCGCCCGCCGCGACCGTGCAGCGGCCGGACCAGCGACTTCTCGGGATGGTCGCGGGTGACCTCGGCGAAGTCGGCGACGCTGGAGCCGCGGCGGCCCGGCGTCGTCGGCTTGTACTTGCGGATAGCCATTGCTGACTCAGTTCCTCTGTCTCTGGTCCGATCGGTCCGGGCGCTCAGGCGCCGGGACCACCGAAGATCTCGATGCGGTCGCCGGGCGCCAGCGAGACGATGGCGCGCTTGGTGTCCTTGCGCTTGCCGAGCTTGTTGCCCTTGCTGCGCTTGCGCTTGCCCTGGCGGTTGATCGTGTTCACGCCGAGGACCTTCACGTTGAAGACCTGCTCGACCGCGATCTTGATCTGCGTCTTGTTGGCCTCGGGCAGGACGACGAAGGTGTACTGGTTCTCGTCGAGCAGCCCGTAGCTCTTCTCCGAGATGACCGGGGACAGCAGGACGTCCCGGGGGTCGCGGACGCTCATGCCTTCTCCTCGGGGGTCGCGTCGGTCGTGCCGTCCTCGGTGGGCGGGGTCGCGTCGGCACCGGCGTTGGCGGCCTCGGCCTGTGCGACCGGAGCCGCGGCGGCCTCGGCGGCGGTGGCCGGAGCGGCCTCCTGCGGCGTGGTGGCCGCGGGCGCGGACGTCCTCGCGGCGGACGTCGTCTCCGGGGCCGGCTCGGCCGGGCTCTCGCCCAGGTCGAGGTCGGTCGTCCCCTGACCCTGGATTGACGGGATGGCGCCCGGGATGTCCGGGGTCGTGAGGTCGGGCTTGGCGACCCCGCGGCCCTTGGCCGGACCGGCGACGAACTCGGCCAGCGCGGCCTCGGTGAAGACGACCTCGTCGGCGACCAGCACGTCGTAGGTGTTGAGCTGGCCGGCCTCGAGCAGGTGGACCTGCGGCACGTTGCGCAGGCTCACCCAGTTGAGGACGTCGTCGCGGTCGAGGACCACGAGCACCCGCTTGGCCCGGGTGATGGACTCCAGGGTCGCCAGCGCGGCCTTGGTCTTCGGGGCGTCGCCGTCGACGAAGGTGCTGACCACGTGCACGCGGTTCTCGCGGGCCCGGTCGGAGAGCGCGCCCCGGAGAGCGGCGGCCTTCATCTTCTTCGGCGTCTTCTGCGAGTAGTCCCGCGGCTGCGGGCCGTGGACGGTGCCACCGCCGGTGAACTGCGGTGCCCGGATCGAGCCCTGCCGCGCGCGGCCGGTGCCCTTCTGCCGGTACGGCTTGATGCCACCGCCGCTGACCTGGCCACGGGTCTTCGTCGCGTGCGTGCCCTGGCGCGCGGCGGCCAGCTGGGCCACCACGACCTGGTGCATCAGCGAGACGTTGGCCGACGCGTCGAAGAGCTCACCGGGCAGCGTCACGCTGCCGGAGGTCTCCCCCGCCGGGGTCCGGACGTCGACCTGCCGGTCGGACCGGGTGTCGGTCGCCCCGCCGTTGATGGACGTGGTCACTGGTTCTCACTCCCCACGGGGCCACCCTTGACGGCCGAGCGGACGAGCACGAGGCCGCCCTTCGGACCGGGGATCGCGCCCTTGATCAGCAGCAGCCCGCGCTCGGCGTCGACCTTGTGGACGGTCAGCGACAGGGTCGTCGTCTTGACGGCGCCCATGCGACCGGCCATGCGCAGACCCTTGAAGACGCGGCCGGGGGTCGAGGCCCCGCCGATGGAACCGGGCGACCGGTGCTTGCGCTGGGTGCCGTGCGCGGCGCCGAGACCCTTGAAGCCGTGCCGCTTCATGACGCCGGCCGTGCCCTTGCCCTTGCTGGTGCCGATGACGTCGACCTTGGCCACGCCGTCGAAGACCTCAGCGGTCAGCTCCTGGCCGACCGTGTACTCCGACGCGTCCTTCGTGCGCAGCTCCACCAGGTGACGACGCGGGGTCACGCCCGCCTTGGTGAAGTGCCCGCCCTCGGGCCTGTTCACCTTGCGCGGGTCGATCTCGCCGAAGCCGAGCTGGACGGCGGAGTAGCCGTCGACCTCGGGGGTGCGCACCTGGGTCACCACACACGGGCCCGCCTTGACGACGGTCACCGGCACGATGCGGTTGTTCTCGTCGAAGACCTGGGTCATGCCCAGCTTCTCCCCGAGGAGTCCGCGGAATGTGCTCGCCATGTCTGCTGACTGCCCTTACTGGATGTTGACGTCGACCGAGGCCGGCAGGTCGATGCGCATGAGCGCGTCGACCGTCTTCGGCGTCGGGTCGAGGATGTCGATGAGGCGCTTGTGCGTACGCATCTCGAAGTGCTCGCGCGAGTCCTTGTACTTGTGCGGCGAGCGGATGACGCAGTACACGTTCTTCTCCGTCGGCAGCGGCACCGGGCCGACGACGCGCGCACCGGTCTTGGTCACCGTCTCGACGATGCGCCGCGCCGAGGCGTCGATCGCCTCGTGGTCGTAGGCCTTCAGCCGGATGCGGATCTTCTGTCCCGCCATCGCTGTCTTCTGCTCCTGCCGATCGGTGTTCGTTCGTAGCTGGGGAACGCCGGGAGGTCCTGACCGTCATCCGGTCGGGCCCCAGCGGGTCGGGTGGTCGTGGACACATGCCCCGGCCACCCGGGCACGGGCGGCGGCGCAGGAGTGCACCGCCGCCCGTCGGGGGTGTTACTTGATGATCTTGGTGACGCGACCGGCGCCGACGGTGCGGCCACCCTCACGGATGGCGAACCGCAGGCCCTCCTCCATGGCGATCGGCTGGATCAGCTCGACCGTCATCTCGGTGTTGTCGCCCGGCATGACCATCTCGGTGCCGGCCGGCAGGGTCACGACGCCGGTGACGTCGGTGGTCCGGAAGTAGAACTGCGGACGGTAGTTGTTGAAGAAGGGGGTGTGACGACCACCCTCGTCCTTCGAGAGGATGTAGACCGAACCCTCGAAGTTCGTGTGCGGGGTGATCGAGCCCGGCTTCACGACGACCTGACCGCGCTCGACGTCCTCGCGCTTGATGCCGCGGAGCAGCAGACCCACGTTGTCGCCGGCCTGGCCCTGGTCGAGCAGCTTGCGGAACATCTCGACGCCGGTGACGGTCGTCTTGGTCGAGTTCGGGCGGATGCCGACGATCTCGATCTCCTCGGAGACCTTGACGATGCCGCGCTCGACGCGACCGGTGACGACGGTGCCGCGACCGGTGATCGTGAAGACGTCCTCGACCGGCATGAGGAACGGCTTGTCGATCTCACGCTGCGGCTCGGGGATCGCGGTGTCGACCGCGTTCATGAGCTCCATGAGCTTGTCGCCCCACTCGGCGTCGCCCTCGAGCGCCTTGAGCGCCGAGACGCGGACCACGGGGACGTCGTCGCCCGGGAACTCGTACTCGGAGAGCAGCTCGCGGACCTCGAGCTCGACGAGCTCGAGGATCTCCTCGTCGTCGACCATGTCGGCCTTGTTGAGCGCCACGACGATGTAGGGGACGCCGACCTGGCGGGCCAGGAGGACGTGCTCCTTGGTCTGCGGCATCGGGCCGTCGGTCGCGGCGACCACCAGGATGGCGCCGTCCATCTGCGCCGCACCGGTGATCATGTTCTTGATGTAGTCGGCGTGCCCGGGGCAGTCGACGTGCGCGTAGTGACGGTTCTCCGTCTGGTACTCGACGTGGGCGATCGAGATCGTGATGCCGCGGGCCTTCTCCTCGGGCGCCTTGTCGATCTGGTCGAAGGCCGACGCCTCGTTGAGGTCCGGGTACTTGTCGTGCAGCACCTTGGTGATCGCCGCGGTCAGCGTGGTCTTGCCGTGGTCGATGTGCCCGATGGTGCCGATGTTGACGTGCGGCTTGGTCCGCTCGAACTTGGCCTTGGCCACTGGGTTCCTCTCCTCGTGGTGTCGCAGTCGTGCGCGATCTCTGGGGTGGGCTTGCTGGGGGCCGGGCGGGGTGTACCCCCGCCCGGCGGGTCACTCGCCGGTGACCTTGGCGATGATCTCCTTGGCCACGTTCTGCGGGACCTCGGCGTACGAGTCGAACACCATGGTGTAGCTCGCCCGCCCCTGGGTGCGGCTGCGCAGGTCACCCACGTAGCCGAACATCTCCGACAGCGGGACCAGGGCCCGGACGACACGGGCGCCGGAGCGCTCCTCCATCGCCTGGATGGTCCCGCGCCGGGAGTTCAGGTCGCCGATGACGTCACCCATGTTCTCCTCCGGGGTGACGACCTCGACGGCCATCAGCGGCTCGAGCAGGGCCGGGCTGGCCTTGCGGGCCGCCTCCTTGAAGGCGATCGAGCCGGCGATCTTGAAGGCCATCTCCGAGGAGTCGACCTCGTGGTACTGGCCGTCGAGCAGGATGGCCTTGACCCCGACGATCGGGTAGCCGGCCAGGACGCCGTACTGCATGGCGTCCTGCATGCCCTGGTCGACCGAGGGGATGTACTCCCGCGGGATGCGGCCGCCGGTGACCTTGTTCTCGAACTCGTAGGTGGCGGAGTCGGCGCTCATCGGCAGCGGCTCGAGCGAGATCTGCACCTTCGCGAACTGCCCGGAGCCACCGGTCTGCTTCTTGTGCGTGTAGTCGTAGCGCTCGACGGCCTTCCGGATCGTCTCGCGGTAGGCCACCTGCGGCTTGCCGACGTTGGCCTCGACCTTGAACTCGCGCCGCATGCGGTCGACGAGGATCTCCAGGTGGAGCTCGCCCATGCCGGAGATGACGGTCTGGCCGGTCTCCTCGTCGAGGCGGACCTGGAAGGTCGGGTCCTCCTCGGCCAGCTTCTGGATGGCGGTGCCGAGCTTCTCCTGGTCGCCCTTGGTCTTGGGCTCGATCGCGACCGAGATGACCGGCGCGGGGAAGCTCATCGACTCGAGGATGACCGGGTGCTGCGGGTCGCAGAGGGTGTCACCCGTCGTGGTCTGTTTCATGCCGTTGACGGCCACGATCTGGCCGGCGCCGACACCCGCACGCTCCTCGCGCTTGTTGGCGTGCATCTGGTAGATCTTGCCGACCCGCTCCTTGCGGTCCTTGGTGCTGTTGAGCACCGGGGACCCGGCGTCCAGACGCCCGGAGTACACGCGGATGTAGGTCAGCTTGCCCAGGTGCTGGTCGGTCTGGATCTTGAAGGCCAGCGCGGAGAACGGCTCGTCCTCATCGGCGTGCCGGAGGACCTCGGTCTCGCCGTCCAGCGCGGTGCCGACGATCGCCTCGACGTCCAGCGGGCTGGGCAGGTAGTCGGTGACCGCGTCGAGCAGCGGCTGCACGCCCTTGTTCTTGAAGGCCGTGCCGGTGAGCACCGGGTTGACCTGGGCGGCGATGGTCGCCTTGCGGATGGCGGCCTTCAGCCTCTCGACGGAGATCTCCTCGCCACCGAGGTAGGCCTCCATGAACGCGTCGTCGGTCTCGGCGACGCCCTCCAGCAGCTTCTCCCGGTACTCCGCCGCCTGGTCGGCGAGCTCGGCGGGGATCTCCTCGATCGAGTAGTCCTCACCCATCTGCGTCTCGCCACGCCAGGTCAGCGCGCGCATCTGCACCAGGTCCACGACACCGATGAAGTCGGCCTCGGCACCGATCGGCAGCTGCAGGACCAGCGGGTTGGCACCCAGCCGCTCGACCATCATGTCGACGCAGCGGAAGAAGTCGGCACCGGTGCGGTCGAGCTTGTTGACGAAGCACATGCGCGGGACGCTGTACTTCTCCGCCTGCCGCCACACCTGCTCGGTCTGCGGCTCGACGCCGGCGACACCGTCGTAGACCGCGACGGCACCGTCGAGCACCCGCAGCGACCGCTCCACCTCGACGGTGAAGTCGACGTGCCCGGGGGTGTCGATGATGTTGATGTCGTAGCCGTTCCAGGAGCACTTCGTCGCGGCGGACGTGATGGTGATGCCGCGCTCCTGCTCCTGCTCCATCCAGTCCATCGTGGCCGCGCCGTCGTGGACCTCACCGATCTTGTAGTTGATACCGGTGTAGAAGAGGATGCGCTCGGTCGTCGTGGTCTTGCCGGCGTCGATGTGCGCCATGATCCCGATGTTGCGGGTCTTGGCGAGCTGGGCCTGGTTGCTGGCCATCTGTCTCTCCTCTTTGGATCGGGTCCGCGTGCGGTGTTCCGGGTGGTGGCCCGGAACACCCGCCGGCCGCGGGGGCTGGCGGAGCCAGCCGGGGTGGCACTTACCAGCGGTAGTGCGCGAAGGCCTTGTTCGACTCGGCCATCTTGTGGGTGTCCTCGCGGCGCTTGACCGCGGCACCGAGGCCGTTGCTGGCGTCGAGCAGCTCGTTCATCAGCCGCTCGGTCATCGTCTTCTCCCGGCGCGCCCGGCTGTACTGGATCAGCCAGCGCAGGCCGAGGGTGGTGCTGCGCGAGGCGCGGACCTCGACCGGGACCTGGTAGGTCGCACCACCGACGCGGCGGCTGCGGACCTCGAG
>Ga0196965_1001211_pt1 | contig 10483 bp, 9 predicted proteins | sample S1_20metaG_FD_148668 | JGI IMG/M metagenome (GOLD analysis project Ga0196965, IMG submission 148668) | Soil microbial communities from Anza Borrego desert, Southern California, United States - S1_20 | ecosystem: Environmental > Terrestrial > Soil > Desert | place: USA: California | collected... | reverse complement strand
GCCGGTACTCGGCGTACCAGCTGGGCTTGGACGAGCGCAGTCCGGTGAGCTGGGAGATGTCCGGTGCGCGCATCAGCGGCGGGTCACAGGGCGCCGCGGAACAGCGCCGCGACGTCGGCGTGGTCGGCGTCGCGGGGGTTGGTCGACAGGCAGGCGTCGCCGAGCGTGGTGGTGGCCAGGGTGTCGATGTCGGCCTCCCGCACCCCCAGCTCGGCCAGCCCGCGCGGGCAGCCCAGGTCCGCGGCCAGCCGGCCGACGGCCTCGGCGGCCTCCTCGGCGGCGACGTCGGCGGGCAGCCCGGTGACGTCGATGCCCATGGCCCGGGCGACGGGTGTGAACCGGTCCGGCTCGCTGCGGGCGTTGAACCGGATGACGTGCGGCAGCAGGACGCCGTTGACGACGCCGTGGGGCAGGTCGAGCAGGCCGCCGACCTGGTGGCTCATGGCGTGCGTGGCGCCGAGGATCGCGTTGGTGAAGGCCAGCCCCGCCTCGAGGCTGGCCTGGGCCATCGCGGTGCGCCCGGCGGGGTCCTCCGGCCGGTCGAGGGTGCCGCGCAGCGAGGCGCAGATCAGCTCGATGGCGTGCAGCGCGTGCACGTCGGTGAGCGGGCCGGACGCCCGGGACACGAACGCCTCGATGCCGTGGGTGAGGGCGTCCAGGCCGGTGGCGGCGGCGAGGTCGTCGGGCATCGTGGTGAGCAGCCGCGGATCGGTGATCGAGATGTCGGGGACCAGTGCCCGGCCGATCAGGGTGGCCTTGAGCCGGCGGGTGGTGTCGGTGATGACGGCGAACTGCGAGACGTCGGCGCCGGTGCCCGCCGTGCTGGGGCACATGACGGTCGGCGGGATCGCGGCGGTGACCTTGTCGACGCCCTCGTAGTCCAGGATCTGCCCGCCGTTGCCGGCCACGACCGCGATCGCCTTGGCCGCGTCGATCACCGACCCGCCGCCGAGGCCGACGATGACGTCGCAGCCGCTCTCCAGGTAGCGCTCGGTGCCCGCCGCGACCTCGTGGTCCTTGGGGTTGGGCGTCAGCTCCTGCCACACCGTCCCCCGCAGCCCCGCCTCGGCGAGGTGCCCGGCGAGCTCGCTCCACCAGCCGGCCTGCACCAGCCCGGCGTCGGTGACGACGAACGGCCGCTGCGCGCCCAGCCGGCGGGCCGCCCAGCCCGCCTCGGCGAGGTGCCCGGCGAGCTCGCTCCACCAGCCGGCCTGCACCAGCCCGGCGTCGGTGACGACGAACGGCCGCTGCGCGCCCAGCCGGCGCGCCGCCCAGCCCGCCTCGGACAGCGCACCCCAGCCGAAGACCACCTCGGGCACCAGGTACTTGCTGAACGGGGCGACCGCCGGCGCCGGCCGCGGTCCGGCGGCCCGGACCGCGAGGCCGGGCGGGCGGGCGAGCCGGGCCGGGGCCGCGGCGGTCATCGTCGCCCCGCTCGGGGAGCGCACGCAGCAGCGGACACGACGACCTCCGGGGTCTCGGCGGTGCGCCCAGACTAGCCCGACCGTGACCGCTGTCACACACTTGGATCGCGCACGACCTTCCGCCGTCAGCTGTCCAGCCACTCCCCCAGCCCGGCGAGCAGCCGGTCGACGTCCTCGTCGTCGTTGTACGGCGCGAGCCCGACCCGCAGGCCGCCGGCGTCGCCCAGGCCGAGGTGGCGGGAGGCCTCGATCGCGTAGAAGGACCCGGCGGGCGCGTTGACCCCGCGCCCGGCGAGGAACCGGTACGCGTCGGCGGCATCCCGGCCCTCGAACGTGAGCAGCAGCGTGGGCGTGCGCCGGGCGGCGCGGGACCACACGGTGACGCCGGGCAGCGCGCGGACACCGTCCTCGATGCGCTCCCGCAGCCGGTCCTCGTGCGCCTCCAGCGCCGCCATCCCGACCTCGAGCCGAGCGCGGCGGTCGCCCTCCGGGCCGCCGAGCCCGGCGAGGAAGTCGACCGCCGCGGTGGTGCCGGCCAGCAGCTCGTACGGCAGCGTGCCGAGCTCGAACCGCTCGGGGACGGCGTCGGTGGAGGGCAGCAGCTTGTCCGGGTGCAGCGTCTCCAGCAGGCCGGGGCTCGCGACGACGCAGCCGCAGTGCGGGCCGAGGAACTTGTACGGGGAGCAGGCGTAGAGGTCGGCGCCGAGTGCGGCGACGTCCACCGCGGCGTGCGCGGTCAGGTGCACCCCGTCGACGTAGGTGAGAGCGCCGGCGTCATGGGCGAGCGCGCTGATCGCGGCGACGTCCGGCCGGGTGCCGATGAGGTTGGATGCCCCGGTGACGGCGACCAGCCGCGTGCGGTCGGAGAGCAGCCCGCCCACCGCCTCGGGCGCCAGCTCGCCGGTGGCCGGGTCGAACTCCGCCCAGCGCACGGTGGCCCCGCGGGCCTGCGCGGCCTGCACCCACGGGCGGACGTTCGCGTCGTGGTCCAGCCGGGTCACCACGACCTCGTCGCCCGGGCCCCAGCCGGCGGACAGCACACGGGAGAGGTCGTAGGTCAGCTGGGTCGTGCTGCGGCCGAACACCACGCCGCCGGGGTCACCGGCGACGAGGTCCGCGACCGCCTGCCGGGCGGCGAGGACCACGTCGTCGGCATTGCGCTCGGCCTGGGTGACCCGCCCGCGGTTGGCGATCGGCGAGGTGAGGGTGGCGGCCACCGCAGCGGCCACCGACTCGGGCACCTGGGAGCCGCCCGGTCCGTCGAAGTGGGCGGCCCCGGCGCGCAGGGCGGGGAAGCAGGCACGGACGGCGGCGACGTCGTAGCTCACCCGGGCAGCATGCCGCGTCGCGGGATGTGCACACAGCGCGGTCTACGGGCGGGCGCATTCGCGGTGCGTGCACACACCGCGAACGGTCCCTGTCACTGGCGGGCCACCCGGTCGGGTGCCCCGCCGCCGCGCAGGGAGCTGCGTTGCGCGGAGAACGACGCATCCGGGGCACGGATGAGGCGTTCTCCGCGCAACCGCACGCACGGAGGGTCGGTCAGCGGCCGAGGAGACCGCCCAGCCCGCCGCCGCCACCGCCGCCGAGCTTGCTGATCAGGTCCATCGGGCTCAGGCCCAGCTTCTCGAGGATGCCGGCGTGCTGGTCGGTGTCGACGGTGCCCGGCAACTCCTGGTCGGCCTGCTGCGCCTTGGCGTCGTCGCCCTGGTTGCGCAGGAGTTCGAGGATCTGGTTCTTGTCGATCTGCATGGACGGCCCCTACCCGGAAGCCGGCGGCCCACGCGGCTCAGGACGCCGAGAGCACGATCCGGTCGGGCCGGACGACGACCGCGATCGCCCCGGCCCGCCGCAGCCACGCCGTGAGCACACCGTCCACATCGGCCACCTCGACCTCGCGCTCCCCGGACGGGCGCACCGCCAGCCGGCCCGGGGCGAGCAGCCGCAGCCGCGCCGTCCCCGGGCCGAGGACGTCGTCCACCGGCACCCGGCGGCCCAGGCACACGACGGCAGCCCGCGGCAGCAGCGTGCCCGCGAGCCGCCGGCCGGCACGCCCCCGCTGCACCACCAGCGGGCCGCGGCGCAGCGGCGGGGTGCGGCTGTCGGTGGCGAAGCGCGCGACGGCAGGCACCCGATCCACCCCCGCCAGCACCGCCCGGCGCAGCACCGCCGCCCCGCGGCCGCCGCCGGTCATCAGCCGGCCCAGCAGCAGCGCCAGCCGCACCATCGCCCGCGCGTGCGGCTCGCGCTCGTCCTGGTGGGTGTCGAGCAGCCGCTCGGGCGCCGTCCCGGCCAGGACGGCGGCCAGCTTCCAGGCCAGCTGGTGGACGTCGCGCAGTCCGAGCCCCAGCCCCTGCCCGATGAACGGCGGAGTCAGGTGCGCGGCATCCCCGGCCAGCAGCACCCGCCCCGACCGCCAGCGGTCGGCCACCTGGGCCCGGTAGACGTACTCGGCGACCCGCTCCACCTCGGCGCCCGCAGCTCCCCACGGCGCGAGCAGCCCCGGCAGCCGGGCGGCCAGGTCGTCGCGGGTCTCCCCGGGCAGCAGGCGGAACTCGAAGCGGTAGCGGTCGCCGGTCACCGGCATCGCGGTCGCCGCCCGGTGCGGGTCGCACACCTGGTGCACCCCGGGCCACAGCGGCAGCGGCTCCGGCGAGCGCAGGTCGGCCACCAGCCAGCGGTCGGGCCGGCCGAGGTCGCGCATGCGCGCCCCGACCAGCGTGCGCACCGTGCTGTTCGCGCCGTCGCAGCCGAGCACCGCCGCCGCCCGCACCCGCGACCGCGCACCGGAGACGCGGTCGCGCACCGTCAGCTCCACCCCGTCGTCCTGCGTCAGGCCCAGGACCTCGCAGCCGGTGTACGGCTCGACGAGCGGCTCCCGGCGGACGGCGGCCAGCAGCACCTCCTCCAGGTCGGGCTGGGAGAACATCGACCCCTGCGGCCAGTCGTGCAGCCCCGACGAGGACGAGCGGGCGAACTCGGCGAGCACCCGGTGGCGGCCGTCGAGCAGCCGCAGCCCCCGCACCGGCCGGCTGACCCGCAGGAAATCCTCGGCGACCCCGGCGTCGGCGAGCGCGCGCAGGGCCTCGTCGTCCAGGTGCACCGCGCGGGGCTGCCCGTAGGGCGCGGCCTGCCGCTCCAGCACGACCACCGGCAGTCCACGGCGGGCCAGCAGCAGCGCCGCGGTGAGTCCTACCGGCCCGGCGCCGACGACGACCACCGGGCGCCCCGTCACGGGCCTCACCCTGCCATCCGGCGCACCCGGGGGTAGCGCGGACGTTGCACCGGGCTTCCCCTGCTGTGACCTGGGCCATACCGTGCCCGGCAGGTCATGCGCTGTGCATGCCACAGACGAGGAGGTCTCCGTGCCCGTCAACACCCGCGGCGCGATCCTGCGCTCCGCTCCCGGCAAGTACGAGGTCGTGGACCTGATCGCCGACGACCCGCGCCAGGGCGAACTCCAGGTCAAGCTGGCGGCGTCCGGCATGTGCCACTCGGACGACCACATCGCCACCGGTGACATGCCGGTCGGCCACTACCCGTTCCTGGGTGGTCACGAGGGCGCCGGCGTCGTGACGGCGGTCGGTCCCGGCACCCCCGGCTTCCGGGAGGGTGACCACGTCGTCTTCTCGTTCCTCCCCGGCTGCGGCCGGTGTCGCTACTGCGCCAACGGTCAGCAGTACATCTGCGACTCGGGCGCCAACCTGCTGGTCGGCTCGCGCTGGGACGACGCGGAGAGCTTCCGCTTCAGCACCACGGACGGCACGCCGGTCGGCCAGATGTGCGGCCTGGGCACCTTCGCCGAGGTGACCACGGTCGACGTCCGCTCGACGGTGAAGATCCCCGACGACATCCCGCTGGACGTGGCCTGCCTCGTCGGCTGCGGCGTCGGCACCGGCTGGGGGACCGCGGTGCAGGCCGGCGAGGTCCAGGCCGGTGACACGGTGATCGTCATGGGCATCGGCGGCATCGGCATCAACGCGGTCCAGGGCGCCGCGCACGCCGGGGCGAGCCACGTCATCGCCGTCGATCCGGTGGCGTTCAAGCGCGAGAAGGCCATGGAACTGGGCGCGACGCACGCCTTCGGCAGCATCGAGGAGGCCGCCGAGTTCGGCCGCAGCGTCACCAACGGCCAGGGTGCCGACAAGGCACTGGTCACCGTGGGCATCCTGAAGGGCGAGCACGTCGCCCAGGCGTTCGAGGCGATCGGCAAGGGAGGGCGGGTGGTGATCACCGGCCTCGGCGACCTCACCGACGTGGGCATCCCGATCAACCCCAGCATGCTGGCGCTGTTCACCAAGGAGATCCGCGGCGCCCTGTTCGGCGACCAGAACCCCAGCGCCGACATGCTGAAGATGCTGCGGCTCTACCAGGAGGGCAAGATCAAGCTCGACGAGCTGATCACCAAGCGGTACAAGCTGGACGACATCCAGCAGGGCTACGAGGACATGCACGCCGGCAAGAACATCCGCGGCGTCATCGTCTACGACTGACGGAGGACCACCCTTCCCCCACGCCTCGTAGAAGGGCCCCGTCCTCCCCACCCCTGGCGAGCTGAGGGCGGGACCCGGGACGGGGCCGGCGGGGCCCTGGAGGGTGGCCGTTCCAGCACGTCCCCGGGGCCGGGGTGCTCCTCGCCGAGGGGCGCCCCGGTCGCGCGTCTCGCGAGGAGCACCGTGAGCACACCCATCCAGGCCCGGCGCCTGGACGTCACCGGCATGGTCCGGGTCGCCCGCGAGCGGGTCGTCGCCCGCATCCGGGAGGCCGAGGTCGTCGCCGCCGCGCTGTCGGCGGGCCGGAACGTGCTGCTCGAGGGGCCCCCGGGCACCGGGAAGACGACACTGCTGCGGGCGCTGGCCGACGGCGCGGGCGTGCCCCTGGTGCTGGTCGAGGGCAACGCCGAGCTGACCCCCACCCGGCTGGTCGGGCACCACGACGCCTCGCGGGTGCTCAGCGAGGACTACCGGCCGGAGAACTTCGTGCCCGGCCCGCTGACCCGGGCGATGACCGACGGGGCCGTCCTCTACGTCGAGGAGTTCAACCGGGTGCCCGAGGAGACGATGAACGTCCTGCTCGGCGTGCTGTCCGAGCGGGAGATGCACGTGCCCCGCTTCGGCCGGGTGACCGCCCGGCCCACGTTCCGGCTGGTGGCGGCCATGAACCCGTTCGACGCCGTCGGCACCGCGCGGGTCACCCCCGCGCTCTACGACCGGTCCTGCCGCGTCGCCATGGGCTACCAGGACGAGGACGCCGAGCTCGCCGTCGTCGCCGCCGCGACCGGTGGCCCCGGGCCGCTGGTGGGGCGGTCGGTGCGCTCGGTGCGGATCACCCGGGACCACCCCGAGCTGCGGATCGGCTCCTCGGTGCGCGGGGCGATCGACACCGTGCTCATCGCGGTGGAGCTGGCCACCGTCCGGGGGCACGGCGCCGACGAGGACAGCACCGGCCTGGACGCCGCGCTCGCCGCCCTGACCGGCAAGGTCACCCTGGCCGACGGCGCGACGCGACCGGTGGAGGACGTCGTCGCCGACATCTGGCGCCGGGCGGGTGAGGAGCTGGGAAAAGGCTGACCGCCGACGAGGCGGAGCAGGCCCCTTCCGGCGCACCGGCGCCACCGCCGGGCGGGCGCCCGCCGCAGCCGGCCGCGGTCGAGGACCCCGCCGACGTCGAGCAACTCCTCCGCGCCCACGCCGCCCGCCGGGCCGGCCGGGACGAGCTGAGCCGGGCACACCCGGACTTCCAGCAGGTCTCCCCGCAGGCCGGGCAGCTCGACGAGCAGGCGCTCAGCGACCTGGCCGCCCGGGACCCCGAGGCGGCCTCCCGCCTGCTGACCGCGATGGGCCGGGCCTTCGACCCCGGGCTGCGCGCGGCCGCCCGCTCGCTGGCCTCCCGGCTGCCGGTGGGCGCCCCGCGCGCCGGCGTCCCCGACCGGCCGGGCACCCGGCGAGTGGTGACCCGGCGGGACGACACCGGCAGCGACGTCGACCTGGACGCGACCCTGGCCGCCCGCGGCGCCGAGCCGCACTGGCGGGCCGACCACCTGCACACCCGCGGCTGGCGGTCCACCGGGCGGGCCTGCGTGCTGCTGGTCGACGCGTCCGGGTCGGTCGCCGGGGACGAGCTCGCGGTCGCCGTCCTGACCGCCTCGGCGCTGGCCCAGCGGATGCGGCCGGGCGACGAGCTGGCCGTCGTCGCGTTCTGGTCGAAGGCGGTGGTGCTGCGGCCGCTGTCGGCCGACCCGCGCAGCGACCTCGTCGTCGACCGGTTGTTCGACCTGCGCGGCGGTGGGACCACCGACCTCGACCTGGGGCTGCGGACCGCCGCCGCGCAGCTGACCCGCACGCGCGCGGCCGCCCGCGACGTCCTGCTGCTCTCCGACGGGCTGGCCACCGAGAGCCCCGACCCGCTGCCGGCGGCGGCCGCGCTGGCCCGCGCCGGTGGCCGCCTGCACGTGCTGTCGCTGTCGGCCGAACCGGACTCGGAGGCCGGCTGCGCCGCCCTGGCCGCGGCCGGGGGCGGCCGGGTCGCGCCGCTGCGGCGGCCGACGGACGCGCCGGTCGCCGTCCGCGCCGTCCTCGGCTGAACGACGGCGGGCGGAGCCGCTCGCGTCTCCCGAGCCACCGCGTATCAGCAGGCCCCGGCCGGCCCTCTGGGAGGACGCCGGAACACCCGGCACCGCACGGACCGGAGGACCATGATGACCGCGACCGAGGACGGCCTGGAACTGCGGTACGACGACCCCCACCTGCTCCCCACGGCCAAGGAGGCCCTGACCGCGCGGCAGCGGGTCGTCGTGCGCCTCACCGGCCCGAGCGCCAAGCGGGCGGCCAACGTCTTCCTGGGCGGGGACCACCGGCTCTACGACGGAGTGCGGACCGTCCTCTTCCCCGGCCCGATGACCGGAATCCTCTCCTACACGGGACTGTCCGATCTCGCGCGGGTCATCGCCCTGGGCCGGCTCCGGGGTCACCGGGTCGACGTGGAGTACGTCGACGCCACCCGGGAGTTCCGGCTCAGCCTCGTCCCGCCGCCCGCCTCCGCTCGTCCGGGCGACGGGCAGGCCCGGGTGCCGCGTCCCCGGCGGCCGAGCGACCTGCCGCACCGGCCGCCCGTCGCCCTCGACGGAGGCGACGCGCTGAGCGGGTGACGGCGCCCAGGGCACCGGTCACCGCGCGTCGGACCGCTCAGCGGTCGGCCGTCCGGTGGATCGGCCCCTCCGTGCCGGTCAGCCGCTCCCCCGAGCCGCCCCAGCGGCCGGCGATGACCTCCGCGGCGATCGAGATGGCCGTCTCCTCGGGGGTGCGGGCGCCGAGGTCCAGCCCGATCGGCGAGGACAGCCGGGCCAGCTCCTCCTTCGACAGCCCGGCCTCCTCGAGCCGGGCCAGCCGCTCCTCGTGGGTGCGCCGTGACCCCATCGCGCCGACGTAGGCGACCGGCAGCCGCAGCGCGACCTCCAGCAGCGGGACGTCGAACTTGGGGTCGTGGGTGAGCACGCACAGCACGGTGCGCTCGTCGATCCGGCCGGCGTCGACCTCGCCCTGCAGGTAGCGGTGCGGCCACTCGACGACCACCTCGTGCGCGTCGGGGAAGCGCTTGGGCGTCGCGAACACCGGGCGGGCGTCGCACACGGTGACCCGGTAGCCGAGGAAGGCGCCGACCCGGGCGACGGCGGCGGCGAAGTCGATGGCGCCGAAGACGACCATCCGGGCGGCCGGCGCGAAGGCGTTGACGAACAGCGACAGGTCGTCGCCGCGGCGTTCGCCGTCGTGCCCGACGTGCAGCATCCCGGTGCGGCCGGCGGCCAGCATGCCGCGCGCGTCGTCGGCGACGGCGTCGTCCAGGCGCTGCAGGCCCAGGGTGCCGGAGCTGCGGTCGGGCCAGACGACCAGCCGCCGGCCCACCCGGTCCTCCGGGCCGGCCACGCAGGTGACGACGGCGACCGGCTCGTGCCGGTCCACGGACCCGGCGATCTCGCCGAGCTCGGGGAAGGACTCCCGCGACACCGGCTCGACGAAGACGTCGAGGATCCCGCCGCAGGTCAGCCCCACGGCGAAGGCGTCGTCGTCGCTGACCCCGTACCGCTCGAGGGTGGGGACGCCGGACTCCACGACGTCCCTGGCCTCCTCGTACACCGCGCCCTCGACGCAGCCCCCGGAGACGCTGCCCACCGCGGTGCCGTCGGGGCCGACGAGCATCGACGCGCCGGCCGGGCGCGGGGCGGAGCGCCAGGTGGCCACCACCGTGCCCATGCCGACGGTCTCGCCCGCCTGCCACCAGCCGATCAGGTCCTCGAGCACGTCACGCACGACTGCCCTCCTCTGGGCTCAGGCACGGGAGATGACCCCCGCCAGCTCCTGGAACGCCGCCAGGCTGTGCCCGGCGACGAAGTGGTCGACCGACGGCAGCGCCGCCTGCATGCCGCCGGTGAGCGGCTCGTAGCCCTCGCGGCCCTTGTGCGGGTTGACCCACACGACCGCGTGCGCCAGCCGCTGCAGCCGCGCCATCTGCTCGGCGAGCACGTCGGTGCCGCCGCGCTCCCAACCGTCGCTGCACACGACGACGACCGCGCCGCGGGCGGTGCCGCGCTGCCCCCACCGGTCGAGGAACGCCTTGAGCACCTCACCGAGCCGGGTGCCGCCGGACCAGTCGGGGATCGCCGAGCCGCTGGCGGCCAGCGCCTTGTCGGGGTCGCGCATCCGCAGCTCCCGGGTGACCCGGGTCAGCCGCGTGCCGACGGTGAAGACCTCGGTCGCGGCCGGGCGCGCCCGGACGGCGGCGTGCGCGAAGCGCAGCAGCGCGTCGGCGTAGGGGCTCATCGAGCCGGACACGTCGACGAGCAGGACGACGCGGCGCGGGCGGGGCCGGGCACGCCGGTGCAGCAGCCGGGTGACCTCGCCGCCGTCGTGCAGGGCGTGGCGCACCGTGCGGGAGGCGTGGACGGCGCCGTGGGGACTGGGCCGCCGGCGGCGCGAGAGCCGCATCGGCGCGGCCGGGACCAGCAGCGCGAACAGCCGGCGCAGCTGCTCGCGCTCGGCGCCGGTCAGCTTCGAGACGTCGCG